>Ga0182030_10027513_pt1 | contig 10221 bp, 6 predicted proteins | sample 812S3MmetaG_FD_121299 | JGI IMG/M metagenome (GOLD analysis project Ga0182030, IMG submission 121299) | Permafrost microbial communities from Stordalen Mire, Sweden - 812S3M metaG (Illumina Assembly) | ecosystem: Environmental > Terrestrial > Soil > Wetlands > Permafrost | place: Sweden... | reverse complement strand
TTGTCCTTGTCCGCATGCTGTCCGCCCAACAATTGGCCACGCTGAACGCAGCCACCTGCGAGGTGGCGTTCGACAACCTCACACGTCAACTTTATGCCACAGACGCCTCGCCTTATCAGATCGTGCCTCTGGCAGTTGCGTTTCCCAAAAGCCCAACGGAGGCCAGTTCCATCATCCGGGCGGCGGCGCAGGCGGGCATCCCGGTCATCCCGCGCGGCGCGGGCACGGGGCTTTCCGGCGGCGCGATCGGCGAAGGCCTGGTCATTGATTTTGCAAAACATAACAGGCAGATCTTTGATTTTGACAAAGAGCGCGGCACGGTTCGCGTCGGACCGGGTGTGGTGCTGGACCAATTGAACAGTTTTCTTAAGCCGCGGGGATTCCGTTTCGGGCCGGACGTGGCAACGAGTTCGCGCGCGACGCTCGGCGGGATGATCGCCAATGATTCGTCGGGATCGCACACGCCGGTTTATGGCACGACGGGCATGCACGTCAACGAACTGCAGATCGTCCTAGCCGACGGCAACGTGGCGAGGGTCGGCGCGAACCACGACACCCTGCAACGTCAGCGCAACCTGGTTGAAGACCTGGTAGCGCTCAACGCACTGCAAATCGCCGAACGCTTTCCACCGGGACTTTTAAAACGCTGGCCCGGCTATGGCCTGGCGCGTGCATTGCAAAATCCGAAAAACCTGCTGCCGATTCTCACCGGCAGCGAAGGCACGCTGGCGGCGATTGTGGCGGCGGAACTAAGAATTGTGCCCTTACCGACGGAGCGCGGCGTCGGTTTGATTTTCTTTGCGTCCGTGACCGAGGCGATGCAGGCGACGGAAGCGTTGCTTGAACTCAAACCCGCCGCGATCGAACATATTGACCGTCCACTGTTCGACCAGACGCGTGGCCAGCGGGAATTTCAAGCCGCGCGTGACCTGCTGGAGTTAGACACGAAGCCATGCGAAGCGATATTGATCGTCGAGTTTTTTGAGCTTGTCAAAGAGCGGCTCGCCTTGTTTAAAAAAAAGAAACTGGGTTTGCGCCAGACTATTTTAAAGACGCAGGCCGAGGCTGATTTAGTCTGGTCGGTGCGCAAGGCCGGCTTGTCCCTGCTGACCGGCTGCAAGGGCAGCGCGAAGCCTGCCTGCTTCATCGAGGACGCAGCGGTGCGGCCGCAGGATCTGCCGGCCTACGTTTCCAGCCTGCAAAAGCTGATGCAACAAGCGGGCGTGACGGCTTCGTATTATGGCCACGCGGCGGCGGGTTTGCTCCATGTGCGGCCGGTGCTGGATTTGCAGCGCGCTGGCGATTTATGGAAATTCCGGCAGCTCGCCGACGCCGTTTCCGTCTTGGTTTCAGAATTCAAAGGCTCGCTCGCGGGCGAACATGGTGTTGGCATTGCGCGCACAGAATTTCTCCCGGCGCAGGTCGGCGAGGAGCTTTACCGCTTGATGAAGGAGATCAAGTATTCTTTCGATCCGAACAACCTGTTCAATCCCGGTAAAATCATTGCCGATGGCCGCTATAAAATTGACGACCATCTGCGCCCCGGCCTTGGGCGGCTCAAGCTACCGTTCGAGCCACAGCTTGCGTTCGCAGCCAAGGACGGCTCGTTTGCCGGCAATCTAGAACAGTGCAACGGCTGCGGCGGCTGCCTCAAACAGACGCCGACGATGTGCCCGACCTATCTCGCGACGGGCGAAGAAATCATGTCCACGCGCGGACGCGCCAACGCGATCCGCGCGGCATTGGAGCAACGCGAGATTGATGACGAACTACGCTCGCCGGAACTCGAGGCCGCGCTAAGCAACTGTCTTTCATGCAAAGCCTGCACGAACGAATGTCCGTCCAACGTGAACATGGCATTGCTTAAGGCCGAGCTGCTGCACGCGCGCATCCAGCGCGATGGGTTGAAGTGGCGTGAACGATTGTTGAGTTCCTTGGATCAACTTGGCCGGGTCGGTTGTACGATGCCGAGCTTTGCCAACTTTTTTTTGAAATCCGGCCTGACACGCCATGTTTTCGGAAAACTGTTTGGCTTCACGTCCGAACGCTCATTGCCGCCGTTTGCGCAAACGCGGTTCGACTATTGGTTTGCCAGGCGTCCGCCTTTTCGCGCGGCCTATCGCGGGAAGGTGGTTCTTTGGGATGACACATTCACGCGTTATCACGAACCGGAAATCGGCATCGCCGCCGTCGCGGTGTTGGAAGCCGCCGGATTTGAAGTCACGCTCCCGGCGCAGCGCAAATGCTGTGGGCGTCCGGCCTTCAGCCTGGGCAACCTCGACGAAGCCACCCGTCTCGGCCGGCACAATCTTGCCCTGCTGAACCAAGGCGACGACGCGCCCATCCTTTTTCTCGAACCGTCATGCTATTCGATGTTCGTCGAGGATTATCGTGAATTGAAATTGCCCGATACGGAACGCGTCGCGAAACGTTGCATTTTGTTCGAAGCATTCATCGGAAATTTACTCAAGCAGTCGCCGAACGCACTGAAGTTCAACCATGCCGCGCAACGCATCGCCATCCACGCACATTGCCATGCGAAGTCGCTCACGAAGACTGCCCACATGCGCCAGCTCGCGGAGTGTTTGCCAGAGCGTACAGTCGAGTTGCTCGACACCGGCTGCTGCGGCATGGCCGGCGCATTTGGGATGCTCGAATCGAAGTATGAACTATCGTTGCAGGTCGCCGAGCCACTTATCTCGAAAATCAAAAACCAGCCTTACGGTACGGTTGTGGTCGCATCCGGCACCAGTTGTCGCCATCAAATCCAGCATTTAGCACTCAATCGCACACAACACATGGCAGTTCTTCTTGCCGACGCGCTAACATAACTATTTTCTGTCGCGGCAAAGATCTTCGAGCGCCGGGCGCAACTTGGAAAATTGATATTCAAAACCCGACTCCAAAAAGCGAATCGGCGCGCAGCACTGGCTGGTCAACGCCAGCGAAGGTTCGCTTTTCATCCAGCGCGCACCCATCCGCACGGCAAATTTCGGCACAGGCGGACTCCAAGGCCGGCGCAGCACATGGCGGAGTTCATGCATAAAAAAACGGTTGGTCTCGGGATTCAGGCCGACCGCGTTATACGTGCCGGACAAATCCACACGTTCGATGGCCGCGATAAACATCCGGGTCAAATCCTCAAGGTGAATCCAACTGATGAATTGTTTGCCGCTGCCGGCGGAACCGCCGAGAAACCATTTCGTCAGCTTGCTCAAGACCGGCAGCGCGCCTCCCTCGCGACCCAGTACAAAGCCGATCCGCAGCCCCACCTTGCGAGTATTGGGTGTGTCCGCCGAATTGAAGGCTGCCTCCCACCGTTTGCAGACGCCCGCCAGCGCATCTGATCCGGCAGGCGAATTTTCGTCGCACAGGCGGTCGCCCGTGTCTCCGTAAAAACCCACCGCACTCGCCTGCACCCAGACGCGCGGTGGCTTTTTGATGTTGGGAATGTTGACGTGTGGAATGGATTGCGCAATGGCCTGCACGGAATTCACACGTGAATCGAGAATTTCCCGGAGGTTCTCCGCTGTGTGCGGACAATTGACGTTGCGACCCGTGAGATTAACAACGGCTTCCGAGTCGCCCAAAAATTGAATCCATTCGCCAATATGCGCGCCATCCCATTCCACTTCCCGAAAGCCGGAGTCGGTGCGCGGCGTGCGCGTCAGCACGATGACCTCATAGCTGCGTGCGGCCAGCGCCCTGGCCAGCGCCCGGCCGATGAAGCCGCTGCCGCCCGCGAGCAGGATACGTTTCATTTTCATGTCAATTGATCATCTTTTCCAAAGTCAGTTGTGGCGCATTGGCCGCCGTCAGCGGATTACGATTAAAACCCTCCCGCTCCAGATCTTGCAGCCATTTCTGGGCCAAATCGTAAACCATCTTCAAATCCAATTGTTTATGAGAACGCGGATATTTCTCCAGATTGGCCAACGCGAGCTTGAACAGCGCGGCGGCGGGGCGCAGCCGGTTCTTTTGCAGATGCACGAACGCGCCCGCAAGCTGGATGAGTCCCTTGTAAAAATTCCCATCCGCGCCATGACGGTCGGGCAGCCACAAATCTTCCAGCACGTCATGCGCCTCGTAAAAAAGCTGGCGGTTGAAGCAATCGAAATAGCCGAGGTAATGCGCGTCCAGTCCCTGTCCCCGGAAGGATTCGATCATCGCGGCGATGCGGGCGCTTTTGTGACTCACGGCTTCAGGTTAAAGTCCAAGACCCAAAGTCCAAAGACCAAAGTCACGCTTCAAATTGACAACTTCCCTGCCCTGCGACAATCTCGTTGCATGGCAAAACCTGCATTGGGACGCGGTCTGGGCGCATTGCTGGGCGGCAATCCACCGCTCACGCAATCCTCACCCGCGCCGTCAATCCAACCGGCAGTCGCAACCGGCGCGCCGCCGCCCACAACGGACAATCGCGAGCGCGTGTTGCGCGTGCCATTGAATCGCATCCGTCCGTCCGCGCTTCAGCCGCGCAAGGAGTTTTCCGACGAAGCGTTGCGCGAACTGGCCGATTCCATCCGCGAACAAGGCATCGTGCAGCCGCTTATCGTGCGCGAACGCAACGGTGCCTTTGAACTAATCGCCGGCGAGCGCCGCTGGCGAGCGGCGCAACTTTTGAATCTGCTGGAAGTTCCCATCATCACACGCGAAGCCGACGACCGGGCGGTGCTGGAACTCGCGCTCATCGAAAATTTGCAGCGTGAAAATCTCAATGCGCTGGAAGAAGCGCAGGGTTACGCCCAGCTTGCGGAACAATTTCAACTGACACAGGAAGAAATCGCGCTCAAGGTCGGCAAGAGCCGTGCGTCCGTGGCAAACGCGACACGCCTGCTAAAACTTCCGGCAACGGTGCAGAAGTTTGTACGTGAAGGCCGGATTTCCGTCGGCCACGCCAAAGTGATCCTCGGTTTGACCGATGAAAAGAATCAAAACCTCGCCGCCGAACGGGTCATCAAGGAAGGGTTGAACGTGCGCCAGACGGAAGGCTTGGTCGCCAAGCTGCAGTCGCGCGGTTCGCGCGTGACCGCCGCCAAACCGGAAACCGTCGCCGTTCCTGTCGGCGATCCACATATCGCGGATGTCGAGTCGAAGTTGCGCGAAGTGTTTGCGACGAAGGTTCAGTTGCATTATGCCCAGGGCAAAGGCGCGGTGGAGATCACTTTTTATAGTGATGCAGAACTCGATCGAATTTTACAACTACTCGGCGTAAAACACGATTAACCAACCAACAGGACCCAAAGGCGCAAAGTTTTTCTTGGTGCACTTCGTACCTTGGTGGTTATTCAAAAATTTATTTAATGATTCAAGAAATTGTAAAATTCGGTCATCCCGTGCTCCGGCAAAAAGGCGCGGCGATTGAAAAAATCACGCCTGAGATCAAACAGCTCATCGCGGACATGTTCGAGACAATGAAGGCGAGCAACGGCGTCGGCTTGGCGGCGCAGCAGGTCGGACGCGCGTTGCAGCTCACGGTGATTGATGTTCGCGAAGTCGCCAAAGACCGCCCGTCCACGCTCGAACTCAAGGGCCAGCCTGCCGACGTAGCCGAAATCATGCCGCTGGTGCTCATCAATCCCGAAGTCACTCCCGTGGGCGAACGAGCGGTGGGCGGTGAAGGCTGCCTTAGCTTTCCGGAAATTTTTGCGGAGATCGCGCGGCCCGAATCCGTGGACGTGAAGGCGCTGAATGAAAAAGGCAAGATGATTGAATTTCGTGCGGGTGGCTTGCTGGCGCGCGCGGTACAGCACGAGACGGATCATTTGAATGGCGTTTTATTCATCGACCGGATGGAGCGGAAAACAAAGGAAGAATTTCGCGATGAACTGGACGTCTTGCAAGCGACGACGAAGGCGGAACTGGCAGCGGCGCACAAGACTAAAAAAGCGTGATGGGAAATCGTCAGCAGCCTGCGGCGGCGGTCCTCAATTTTTTGTTGATTACCGTTAACATTTTCCTCACGGATAAACCAACTGGTAGCTCACAAAGGCAATCTGCCGGCTGTCGGGCGACCAGGACGGGACGTTGATGGTTCCTTGTCCGCCAAACAATTTTGCCAATTCCCGAATTTCTCCACCGCCCGCCGGCATCAGGCGCAGAGTCACGTCCTTGTTCGCGGGGTGGCCCGACACCTCTTTGGGAAAAGTGATCATCACAAGCCACCGCCCGTCCGGCGACGGATGCGCAAACCAGTTGTTGTGCTCGTCGGTCGTGACCGGTTCTTGACCGGAGCCGTCGGGTTTCATCCGCCAGATCTGCATCAAGCCGCTGCGTTCGGAATTAAAATAAATATGTTTTCCGTCCGGCGAATAATCCGGGCCATCGTCCAGACCGTTCGCCGTCGTGAGACGTTTCTCTTCGCCGCCGCCGACCGGAATCGTATAAATGTCAAACTCCCCGTTTCGCTCCGCGCAATAGGCCAGCGTTTTGCCATCCGGCGACCAGCCGTGCCAGTAGGACGGGCCGTTGGTGGTGATCAGTCGGGGCGTGCCACTGGTAATGGGCAGCAAATGAACCCGGGATTTCCGGTCCGGTTCGCTCTGGTCGCTGATGGCAAGCTGGGTTCCGTCGGGGGAAATTCCGTGGTCGTTGTTGCAGTTTACGCAGTCGCCGGTGTCGAGCAATTCCAGTTCACCGCCCGCAACCGGCAGTTTGTAAATTCGCCCGGCGCGGTTGAATAGTAAATATTTCCCATCGCGCGACCAGTTTGGCGCCTCGATATGGTCACGCGTGTGATAGATCACCCGGCGGTCAGTGGAGGCGATATTGATGACTTCGAGCGTGCTTTCCAAAACTGGTTTCGCCGTTACATCCACGCGTGACTTGTCAACGATGACGTTGGAAAAAACCGCCTGCTCGCTCGTGGCGTTGTCATGCGCGCAGACCCCAATACCGATGTAAAACGGCTCCTTGAATTGGATGCGAAACGTACCGCCGGCGGATTGCAATTCCCCACCCGCCGCCGCGACCGACATGGTGACGTAATCGCCACGCTTTTCGATGCGCAGTTTTTCCGGGGCGTTGACACTGGAGATGATCTCATGCGTCTGCCCGCTCGCGAACTCACGATACTGTAGCGAGGCCAGGCCGTTTCCATGCAACGCGGCATCCGCGTAAGCCGAGTCTGCGTCGAGGCTCTGACGGATGATCAGGCAGGCTTTGCGATGCTCATTGCCCTGGGTACCGACCCAGCGGATGGCCGCCGCGAGCGACGCGTCACCGGATGCTTTCTCCCAAACAAAGTGAAACGCGTCGTTGGTGAACCACATGTTCGCGCCGCCACCGGTGACGGCATATTCGCCTTTGTTAGGGTCAAAGTTTGCAGCGCCGGTTTTGCCCACGCTGCCAATGTCGGCATGATCAGAAAAAATTCCTACGCCACCGGGGCCGGCCAGAACCAGTTCTGTGCCAATGACAACCATGCACGTTGTCAGAATGATTTTTTTCATGGCGCGGAAACGCGGCCCTCACCACTGGGTTGTTTCCAGATAACGCAGGCTTTGCGGGATCTGCTGCTCGGAAGATGGCGACTCGTCCTCGATAAAATACCATTTCACGCCAATCTTTTTTGCCACCGCCAGAATCGGCGCGTAATCAATCTTGCCAGTTCCCAGCGCCACGTCATTTGTCACTTCCGTGTGGCCGGTCAGCAGACCGGTGGGCGTGCTGTCCCGCATGCCTTTGACGTGCATCAACTGCCAGCGCGCCGGATATTTTTCCAACAGCTTCACCGGATCCTGGCCGGGATGGACGATCCAGAACACGTCCATCTCGTAGTTTACGTATTTCGGATTCGTTTCGGCCAACAGCAGATCGAAGAGCGTACCGTTCTTGTAAGGTTGAAATTCGTAGCCATGGACATGATAAAAAAAATGCAACCCCTGCTTTACCAATGCCTCGCCGGCCTTGTTGAAAACCTCGATGGCCGCCTGGCAGGTCGTTTCGTCAAACGGATCATTGTGGGGAATCCAGGCACAACCGACGTATTTAAGTCCCAGAATTTTAGCGTCGCGTGCGATGCCATCGACGTCATCGCGAAAGCGCTCGTAGGGAAAATGGCCGCTCACCGCGTTTAGTCCATCCGCGTCGAGATGCGCCCGGAATTGTTCAGGGGTAAGATTATAGGTGCCGGCCAGCTCGACATTTTTTACGCCCCACGATTTCACTTCGGCGAGCGTGCCGGGCACGTCATTCGCGAGCTGGGCGCGCAGGCTGTAAAGCTGGAGGCCGACCGGTTTGTTACCGTCCGGCGACGACGCGTCTTCAGCGAAACAAAGGTTGATGCTCAAGGTTAGAACCAGGCAGGCGGGGACTAGGAATAGTGTTTTCATGGTGGTGTGTTTGGTGAATTGTTAATACGAATCGCACGGTTTGGAAAGCAGTTTCGGGCAAATTTAATTGGTGAAAGCCGCTCTCCAGTGGAATAATTGTGTCGTTGCAGCAACTTAACAATCCAGCCGGCAATTATTTGCTTTTATGAAAAAAAATCTTGGCCGCCTTTTATGCGGCTTATTTTTGTGCGGAGCCGCTCTTCTACGGCCTGCTTCGGGCGAAGCACAGACATCCGGTGATTACCAGATCTTTGTCTCCAACGAAAAATCCGGCGACATCACGGTCATCAGCGGTGGCGATTTCAAGGTCATTGCCACCATTCCCGCTGGCAAACGCCCGCGCGGCATTCATGCCAGCCCCGACGGAAAAATCGTTTACGTCGCTTTGAGCGGAACGCCCATTGAAGCACCGCCCAAACTGGACGCCAACGGCAACCCAGTTTTTGAAAAGGGCCATGATGACGATGATGATAATGTAAAATCCGACAAATCTGCCGACGGCATCGGCCTCGTGGACGCGATGTCAAAAAAATTCTTGCGTAAAATTCCCGCCGGCTCCGACCCGGAACAATTTTGTTTGAGTCCTGATGGCACGAAGATTTACATCGCCAATGAAGATGTCGGCGCAGCCACGATTCTCGACGCCGCGACCGGCAAAGTCCTGACCTTTGTTCCCGTCAGCCGCGAACCGGAAGGCGTGGGCGTGAGTCCCGACGGCAGATTTTTCTATGTCACCTGCGAAACTGCCGGCGACGTCTTTGCGATTGACGCGAGCACCTACAAAATCATCGGCCACATCGTCGTTCATCCACGTCCGCGTAGCGTAGCGTTTCTGCCGGACGGCTCGCGGGCATTCATCCCGTCGGAATCAGTCGGCGAATTGAATGTCATTGATACGACGAACCAGACACTCTTGAAAGTCATCATGCTGCCGAAGGGTTCGCGCCCGATGACCGTCAAGGTTTCGCTGGATGGGAAGAAGATTTACGCCAGCACCGGTCGCGGCGGCACGGTAGTCGTGGTGGATGCAAACACCTACAAAGTGCTGAACACAATCCCGGTCGGCAAGCGTCCGTGGGGCATCACGCTTTCGCCGGATGGAAAATATCTGTTCAGCGCCAACGGCCCGTCGGACGATATTTCCGTGGTGGATCTCGCAATGGAAAAGGAGATTGCCCGCGTCAAATCGCCCGGCAGCCCATGGGGCATCGTCGCCGTGCCGGACGCGAAATGATTTAACGTAAAAGAGTTTTCTCCAAGGCCATCATGTCGCAGAAAGATCAAAAACACATGCGGCGGGGTTTCACGCTGATTGAACTGCTAGTCGTCATCGCGATCATCGCCATTCTTGCGGCCATGATATTGCCCGCGCTGGCTCACGCAAAACAGAAAGGGCAGCAGACCGCGTGTGTCAATAATTCACGACAGCAAACGCTCGCGGTATTCATGTATGCCGAGGATAACAGCGACATCCCGCCGCCTGTGGCCTTCAATGATGCGAATGACAACGAAATTGACTGGCCAACGTTGCTTGATCCTTATCTTAAAAATCCGAAAATCCATCTTTGTCCCAGCGACCTGGTTTCCACAAATAGTTCCTACGGCCTGAACGAACTGGGATTTGTTGATCTCACCGATCCAGGCGTGACAACCCCGATCCGCATGGCAGGTTTTCACACGCCGACCGCAACCGTGATGTTGGGCGATGTCGGCACCGAAGACGATATGGTGACATTGCGGCCTGACACCTCGAAGATGATCGCGCCCGGTTCTGACATCAATGACGATGAAGACGCCCGGCCCATCGCGCGCCACAATCAAAGGTGCGATCTCGGTTTCATGGACGGCCACGCCGAGCCAATGCGGCTGAATCTATTTTATCTCAATC
>Ga0182030_10027509_pt1 | contig 10222 bp, 7 predicted proteins | sample 812S3MmetaG_FD_121299 | JGI IMG/M metagenome (GOLD analysis project Ga0182030, IMG submission 121299) | Permafrost microbial communities from Stordalen Mire, Sweden - 812S3M metaG (Illumina Assembly) | ecosystem: Environmental > Terrestrial > Soil > Wetlands > Permafrost | place: Sweden... | reverse complement strand
CCGCTCGAAAACACGCTCGAACACCGGGAATTGCTGCAAGCAGACGTTGCAGTCCTGTTCGGGCGGCTCCGGCGCAGGCTCCTGCGCCTGTGGTTGCGGAGCTGGATGTCGGCGCGCACGCCTTCAAGCAGGCGGCTTGCGCCAAAATCAGTTTCGATGTCGCGCAAGACAGACCGTTGATGCACGGTGCGCGGATTGACCATGACAGGCAGGACGCCCAACAGCTTCAGCCCGGTGTTGATCGAGGTCGCCACGCGAAAGAAAACGCGCGTGAACTGGCGAATGCCTTCGGCCGAAAGCGCGTGCGGGATCATCGTAATCAGCGCCGCATCGGCGGCGGCGAGGGCGTTGACGAGAATGGCGTCCAGCGACGGGGGCGTGTCGAGAATCACGAGATCGAAACGCTCTTCAATGGCGGGAACACGCAATTGGCGGCGCAGCGCCGAGATGCTGCGCTCAATCGCCGCGCCATCGAAGGCGAGGTCGGCGGGAGCGACGGACACATTTGCGATCGACGTCGACCGGATCGCCTCAGTCAGCTGAAAGCCGGGACGGGTGAAAATCATGTGCGCGTTCGGGTCTTGTCGCCGCACGGAGACTCCGTAGCCAAGGCCCGAATGTCCCTGCGGATCCAGATCGACCAGCAGCGTGCGAACGCCGCGCGCGCCCCATTCCGCAGCGAGATTCACCGCTGTCGTCGTCTTGCCGCAGCCGCCTTTGCGGTTGGCGATCGCCAGGATTTTCATGGCGCCAGCCCGCCGCCGAGGCTGACGACAAGGCCTGCGAGCTGCGGCTCTGTCGGCAGCGACAGCATTTTCGGGCGCACGGCTGCAAGCACCTGCAACAGCGATGTGTGCATGCTGTCGCAGGCGGCGAGTTCGACCTCGGGAATCGCGGCGTCTTTCAGGAATTCAAGCAGCGGCAGCGCCTCATCGACCACGCAATGGCCTTCGAGATGCGCGCAGTCCTCTTCGAAACGAAGCGGCATCACAGGAGCTCCTTCAAATCGAGAACAAGCAGCACGCGGCCGTCGCCAAGAAGCGCCGTGCCGAGATAGCCCGGGACGGCGGCGACAATGCCTTCGAGCGGCTTGAGAATGACGTCCATGCCTTCGCGGAAATTGTCGATGACCAGCCCGACGTTGCGTCCTTCGACGCGACAGACGAGCACGGCTTCCTCGCTATCGGCGGCGCGAAGCCTTGCAGGATGGCCGAGCAGCTTGGACATGCGAACGAGCGGAATGAGCGCGTCGCGCAGGATGAAAGCTTCGGCGTGCTTGATGGTGCGAATACGGTCCGGCGCGATCCGCACAGTTTCGACAATCAGGTCCATCGGGACGCCGTACAGACTTCCGGCGGCCTCGATCATCATCACGCGAGTCACGGCCATGCTCAGAGGCAGGGAGAGCTTTGTCTGCGTGCCCTTTCCGACTTGCGACGTCACCTGGACGCGGCCGCCAAGCTTCTCGATCGTTGTCCGCACGACATCCATGCCAACGCCGCGGCCGGACAGGTCGGACACTTCCTTTGCCGTGGAAAATCCAGGATGGAAGATCAGATTGATCGCCTCCTGGTCCGTCAGTCGGTCGGCCTGCTCCTTGGCGATGACGCCCTTGGCGACGGCGCTGGCGCGCATCTTGGCGGGATCGATGCCCTTGCCGTCGTCGTGGATTTCAATGACGACATTGTCCGCCTCCTGGCTAGCCCTGAGCAGGATCGTGGCCTTGGACGGCTTGCCGGCGGCGATGCGGTCCGCCGGCGATTCCACGCCATGATCGAGCGAATTGCGCACGATGTGCAGCAGGGGGTCTCCGAGCGCCTCGACGATCGTCTTGTCGGCGGCGGTTTCCTCGCCTTCGATGACAAGCTCGATTTCCTTGGCAAGCTTGCGCGCGAGATCCCGGACGAGGCGCGGGAAGCGGTCGAAGACGCCGCTCACCGGCAACATGCGGACCTGCATGATGGCGGCTTGCATCTCCTGCGACAGGCGGTCGATGACCGCGAACTGATCCTTGATCTCGCGGGACATTTCGCGCGAGCCGTGGACCTCTTCCGCCCGCTTGGCGAGGAAGGGCAGGCCGTTCTTGGAGACGACGAGTTCGCCGATGAGGTTCATCAGCAGGTCGATCTTGGCCTGATCGACTCTCAGGACCTTGGCGGCCGTGCGTGTTTCGCCGCCCTGCGTTTCGCTCTTGCTGGGCTCTGCGACGGGCGCCGAAGCTGGAGGCGGATCCTGCATGCCCAAGGGCTGCGCTGTCGCATCCGTCGCCGTGAACAGCAGCGTTTCCAGCCGGTCAAGGCAGCGCAAAAATGGCGCCGGCGATCCCTCGGCAAGTGAAGCCTCCATCGTCGCGACGATCTCGGGAACGAGGGGCTCGCGCCGCAGGCTGGTCGCCAGATTGCCGATGACCCTTGCGGACGACGCGATCCGGCTGTCGCCGAAGTCGCCGCCGCCAAGACATTTGCGCTGGGCCGACAAAATCGCGCGGATCGTCTCTTCGGCCTCTGCGGCCAAAGGAAGAGCAATGTCCGCGCCGGGATCGACGTAAGCGCCAAGTGTCGTGGCCTCGATCAAACCCGCGACAAGGCGACCGTCCGGCTCGCTGGCCTCAAGCGCCACGCAAAGCCATCTCAGCGCCGCCACGGCCGCCAGGCCATGCCCCATCAGATCGATCAGCGTCACAGCCCCGGCGAGAACGCCGGCGAAATCGCCCTCGCCCAGGAGACGCAGCGCCTCCTCGCGAAAATCGTCCAGCACTGGCGCATTGGTCGGTTCACCCGCAAGGACGATGAGATCGGCCGCCATGACCGACGCAATCGTCACATGCTCCAACTCGTAGCGCAGATGGTGCTCGACTTCGGTCCTTGGCGCGCTGGTGAGCAGAGTGAATCTGAGGTTGCAGAGATAGGGATCGAGATCCTCCACCGGTGCGAAAGGCGCCGCCGGCTGAGCCACGACGGCCAGCAGACCGGGCGTTTTCAGGACGAGACCGAGCGGGTCCGCGCCCCGAAAGAAGCAATCTTCCAGCGGTTCGTAGCGCGCCGCGAGAATGCTCTCTCCGGCAACGATCCTCTGAAACGCCGCCAGCCGCTGAGCCTCGGAAAAAACGTCCAGCCAGGCTGGATCGATCCGTTGCTCGGCAGGCGCGGCGGCAGGATCGGAGGTTCCTTGGTGGTCCGCATCGCCGGACAATTTCACGCGGGCGCGCAGGTCCCTCGCCAGTCTGTTGGAGACGCCATCGGCGTCGTGCGGCAAGCTTTCGCTGCGGTCGGGATCTTCGATCCAGGCGCTGACCTGATCGAGGCTTTCCAGCAGCATGTCGACGAGATCGGAATCCAGCTCGATCTGATCGGCGCGGATCGCGACCAGCAGGTCCTCCGCGGCATGCACCAGCCGAGTCAGCGCGAGAACTTCGAAAAGCCCTGAGGAGCCCTTCAGCGTGTGGACCGCGCGGAACACTTCGTTGACGGCCTCGTCGTCATCCGGATTTTTTTCCAGCTTCAGCAGTCCGAACGCCGAAGTCTGGATGAGGTCACGGGCTTCGGGAATGAAGCGTGCGAGCAGCGGATTGGTCATGTCGGCGCTCCCGTCAGCAACCGGGCCACGCGCGCGAGCAAGTCGGGGTTCGCCGGCTTGACGATATAAAAATTGGCGCCCGCCGCGTAGGCCCTCGCGGCGTCCTTCTCGTCCGCTTCGGTGCTGATCGTGATGACCGGCAGCGATTTCAGTTCAGGCTCCTGGCGGAAGTGCCTGACCATTTCATAGCCATCCATCTTCGGCATATTGACGTCGACGATGGCCATATCGAAGCTTTGCAGCATCGCGCGCTCCAGACCCTCGACGCCATTGGCGGCTTCTTCGACGTGGAAGCCGGCCTTTTCGAGGACATCGCGATAGAAGAGCCGCATCGTGCTGCCGTCTTCCACAACAAGAATGCGCTTCATGGCGGTCAGCCCCTCAGTCATCGGTTGGAGCCTTTTGATAGACTATGGTGTCGCCAAACTTGCGGGGCCGGAACAGGGACGAAATGCGGCTCATGCTTTCCGAATGGCCGAGACAGATGAAACCGCCCGGGCTCATGCATTCATACAGCATCTCTACCGCCTGCCTCCGCGAGGCATCATCGAAATAGATCAACATGTTCCGGCAAAAGATGACATCCACGGAGCGAAACCGCGCCATGTCGACGGACTCCACGATATTGGCGACCGAAAAGTCGATGGACTCGCGTAGTTCCTGTCGGATCTGGAATTTATCGAACCCGAGCTTCTTGAAATATTTGGTCCGCAAGCCGTTTGGCAGCCGTTGCAGCGACCGCTCGCCGTAAATGCCTTCCCGCGCTGAAGCGAGGACGCGTGAGTCGATGTCCGAACCGAAAATCTCGATAGCGTAATCGTCGGCTTTCGCCCAGTGCTCGAGGAGATGGATGGCGATGGAATAGGCTTCCTCGCCGGTCGAGCAGGGCGAGGACCAGATGCTGATCTTGTCGCCCGGCCGGCGGCGGCGTGCAATCTCCGGCAGAATCCCGCCCACGAGAACGTCGAACTGGTAGTCCTCGCGCAGGAAATAGGTTTCGTTGACCGTCATGTCATTGACGAGCGTCTGCCATTCCTCCGCCGACGCCTGGAATCTCAGGATCGAGAAATAGGCGCGGAAGTCTTCGCAACCAGACTTTTCAATGCGCTCATTAAGGCGGCGCTCGACAAAATAGACTTTCTTTTCGCTGAACATGATGCCGGTCTTGCGGTAGAAAAATTCGCAGAATTTTGCATATTCCTCGCCAGTTATCGGTGCGCGGGGGGCAAATGACGACTGGCGCGGAGCGCTGGTCATGACGCCCCTCGAATGCGCTGGATCGCGGCGGCCGCCGCAAAGGCGACGAAGGGAGTGTTGGGAAAGCGTTTTTCAAGCATCTGAAGCGGTCCGATCAGGGTTTCGTCGCCGATCTCCGCGATGCCGTCGACTGCGGCCATGCAGACGTTGACATGCGTGTCCCGCGCAATGACGCGCTCCAGGCGCGAGCGCACTTCCGGATGACGCAACTCGTTCATGATATTGACGGCGAAGATGCGCAGGTCGCTATCGTCATCGTTCAACAGACGGTCGAGCGCCGGCAGGACGTCTTCCGGCATGTCCTGCAAGGCTTCGATCACGGCATTGCGCAAGGCGGCGTCCTCGCTGCGCAGGAACTCCACGAGCGCAGCGACCACTTTGGGTGATTTGAGCCGGATCAGAGACGTCAGGATAGCGGCGCGAACGCTTGGCGCGGTTTCTGTCGCCAGCCGGCCGCAGAGGGGCCGGATCGCGAGCTGGTTGGCGCCGAGGTCGTGCGCGGCCTTGCGCCGCAACGCGCCATCGGGCGCATCGAGATCGCGCAGCAGCCGATCGATGTCGCCTTCAGCGGCGGAGACCGCCGCTTCAGTTCGGTCGGTTCTCTTAACCAGCATGCGAACGTTTCTCCGTGTCTGCCGAGCCGAGCCAACTGACGAGCTGGGCGGCGATCTTGTCGCAGGGAAGGACGACGCTCGCCCCGCCGCGCCGGATGAGTTCGTTCGGCATGCCGAACACGACCGAGGTTTCCTCGTCCTGCGCGATGGTCAGCCCGCCGCGTTCGCGCAGAATGGTCATGGCGGCCGCGCCGTCGTCGCCCATGCCGGTCAATTCGACGCCGATCAGGCGATTGGCGGGAACGACGTCGAGCGCGCTCATCACAAGCCGCTCCACGCTGGGATGCCAAAGATGGTCGCTGCTGCAGGGAACGGGCGTGGCTGAATAGCCGAGACCGCGCCGCGTCACGACGAGGTCGGCGTCGCCCTTGGCGATATAGACCGCGCCGGGCTCGATGATCACCTGGCGTTCGACTTCCCGAACCGGCAAAGCGCAAAGTTCATTGAAGCGCCGCGCGAAGACGCCGGTGAAACTGCCGGGCATATGCTGCGCCACCAGCACCGCCCACGGAAAGTCCTTCGGCAGGTGCGGCAGGATGTCTTCGAGAACGCCCGGGCCGCCCGTCGAGACTCCGACGAGCACGAGGCCCGGCCGACCGCCTCGCGCCGGACCGGCAACCTGTTTTTCTCGGGGTTGCCCGACGATCCGATTCCGGTCCAAAGCGATGCGCTTTTTCAGTCCGACGCTGCGGCGCACGCGCGCCCTTGCCGCAGCGCGGATCTTCGTGACAAGTTCACGATGAACCCTTTCAATCGACAGCGATATCGTGCCGCCCGGTTTCAGCACATAGTCCACCGCGCCCAGACTGAGCGCCTGCAAGGTCGCTTCGGCGCCGTCCTCCGTCAGCGAGGAGACCATGATGACCGGCTTGGGGTTGCTGGTCATGATGCAAGCCAGGCAAGTCATTCCGTCCATTTCGGGCATGTTGACGTCAAGCGTCACGACGTCGAACTCAGCCTCGCCAAGCGCCGCCAGTGCCTCGGCGCCATTGCGGACGGCTGTGGTCTTGAAACCGCCCTCCGCTTCCAGCAGTTGGGTCAGATGCCTCCGCATCAGGGCAGAATCGTCGACGATCAAAACCTTGATCATGAAGCAGCCTCTCAAGACCGAGCAAACGAGAAAGGGCGGTCTAGAGACCGTTCGGTGAACCGATGTTCACTGAACGGCCACTAGTGCCGGGTCGAAGCCAGCGCGTCCGTTTCGTCGATGTTGAGGAGCTGCAGCACGTCCAGTAGCAGGATCATCCGCTTTTCAGCTTCCAGATTGGCGACCCGCCGGATGATGCGCTTCTGTTCGGCCGAAAGGTCGGGCGCGGAGCCGATGGCGCCGGCGGGAATGCGCCGGACTTCCGAGACGGAATCGACGATGAATCCCGTCTTCACGCCGCGAATGGTGAAAACCATGATCCGCTGGCGGTCATTGCGCTCGACGCTCTCCAGCCGGAAACGACGCCGCTGGTCGACCACCGGAAGCACGACGCCGCGCAAGTTGATGACGCCTTCAATGAAGTCGGGCGTCCTGGGAATCCGCGTGAGGTCCGTGGGAACCCGAACGATCTCCTGCACCGCGTCGATCGGAACGCCATATTCCTCGTTCATCAGGCGAAACAGCACGAATTGCTCTTCGAGATCGCTATCGGCGCCGACGCGCGCGTCAATGTCTTGAGACGTCGCCATGTCGGCTTCTCCTGATTTGGCGAGCTTCGCGAGCTCGTCGGTGTCGAACATGTTCTGCGCCGACAGCACCGACACCAGCCGGCGCCCATCCTGCAGGCGACACACGCCGGTGAACTCGCTCACCTTGCCGCCGCTCAGCAATTCCGGCATCGGCTCGACCTGGCTGCTCTTGACCCTCAAGACCTCGCGAACGCTGTCCATGACGACGCCGACCGAGATGGTCCCGTCATCGCTGAGCGACACCACGACGACCTTGTTGGCCTCGCTCATTTCGGCCGGCGGCAGTCCGAACATTCCCCGCAGCGACACCAGCGGCAGCAGCCGGTTGCGCAAGGTGATGACGCCGAGAATATGCCCGGCAGAATTGGGAACGCAGGTGATATTGCCGGGGAGCTGGACGATTTCCTGCACCCTTTCAATCGGAAAGGCATATTCTTGGCCGGCGACGTCGAAGCTGACGAGTTGCTCCTCGTCGACGACAGCCTCAATGTGATGTCGATCAGCCCCCAGCGTTTCCGCGACCTGGGCCGCCCCGACAACCTTGTCGAGCGTGGCGACGCCCTGAAACTCGCGCTGGATGAGCTGGCGGGCGTCGAGGATCATCACCATCGAGGCGCCGTTGTTCTGCTTGATGATGCCGGTGAGCAAATCCGTGTCGATTGCGGCGCGGATCGTATCGGCGGATTCGATGTTGGCCGCCTCCACCGTGACCACATTCGCCATGCGATCGACGATCAAGCCAATCGGCCTGCCGTGATCGAGCACGACGACCCGGGTCGAGTCGTCGTACATCGCTTGCGGAAACTGGAAGGCCCGACGCAAATTGAGCACCGGCAGAACATTGCCGCGCAGATTGGCGAGGCCTTCAAGGGATATGGGGCTGAAGGGCACCCTGACGACCTCGGGCAGCCGGATGATTTCCTGCACCTCCGAAAGCGAGACGGCGAACATCTCGCTTTCGATATGGAAGATCACGAACTGGCGGGCCTCGTCCGAGGCTTGTGCCGATTGCTGGGCCAATTCCTGAGCGCCGGCCTGGGGCGGAGCGAACTCCGCCTCCAGTGTCTTCAAGGCTTGTGCGACAGTTGACATGATGAAGCTCTTTCCGCTCTGCGGTCTCAGGCTGCCTGGAGTTCATCGGCGAGCGAGGCGATTTCCTCGACGGCGGCCGCGAGCTGCTCGGCCCCCTTCGATTGTTCGCGCGCGGCGTTGCCAGCTTCGCCCGACGCGCGGGAGGACTGCTGGGCTGCTGCCGCGACCTGCTCGACGGCAACCTGCACTTCCTTGACAACGCGGACGATTTCGTCGGCGCCGGACAGGATGTCCTGGTTCGCGTCGATGACCTCGCCCATATCGCGCGCGATGCCTTCGAGGCTGAGGGAAATCCTGCGGTTCTTGTCCAGCTCCGTGGTGGCGCTGTCCGCGTTTTCCTGAATGTCCTGGCGGACGGTGACGATCGTGTCCTGGATCGCCTTGACCGTGTCCTTGATGCGGTCGGCGTTCTCGGCGGAATCGCGGGCGAGATTGCGGATGTCGGTGGAGACGACGGCAAAGCCCTTTCCGAATTCACCCGCGCGCGCCGCTTCGACGGAGCCGTTGACCGCCAGCATGTTGGTCTGGATCGACACGGTGGTGATGGCGTCGACGATCTTGTCGATCCGGCGGCTGATCTGCTCCAGCGCTGTGACCTGTTCGCGGCTGGTTCGGGCGGCCTCGACCGAGGTCTGGACGCCCAGGACGAGGTTGTCGATGCCCGTCTTGTTTTCGGCCAGCAGGCCTGCGATCGCCTCGCCCTTGGAGACCGACACCTTCGCCATGCTCTGAGAGAGCTGAGCGCCCTTTTCGATCTGGGCGATCGCGGCGGAAGACTGTTGCGTGGCGGCGCCCTGTTGCTGGGCGCCTCTGTTGATCTGTTCCAAGGCCGTCATGATCTGCGCCGAGGCGCGGTTGATCTCTTCAATCGCGCTGGACAGCTCTTCCGCGGCGGACGCCACTTCCTCGGCGCTCTTGCCGATGTTGGAGCTGTTCTTCAGTTCCTCTGCCAATTCGGAGAGTTCCTGCGCCGCCTGCTCGCTTTGCGTCAGCGCCGCCGTCTGCTGCTCGATCGTCTTGTTGCTCTCGGCGCAGGCGGCTCCCTGTTCCTCAGCGGCGGCGGCGATGACTTCCGCGCCCTTCTGGGCTTCGCGCGCGGCGAGGGCGGATTCGTCGTTGGCCCTGGAAATATCACGGCATCCCGACATGACGTCCTGCATGTCGAGGCGTATCTGGGCGAGGCGATCGGTGACGGCTCTGCCTCTCTCGACCTCCTCGCGCGCATTGTTGGCCGAGGTATTGATTCCGTCCGCGATGACTTTCACTTCGCGTTGAATCTGGGCGATGAGATCCTGAATATCGCGCGCTGATTTCTCGCTGGTTTCGGCCAGCGTGCGCACTTCGTCGGCGACGACTGCAAAGCCCTTGCCGTGCTGGCCGGCGCGCGCGGCTTCAATGGCTGCATTCAGGGCGAGCAGATTGGTCTGATCGGCGATGCGGGCCACCGCCTTGACCACCTCGCCGATCGTCGCCGCCTGGCGGTCGAGTTCTTCCACCTTTTTCACGGAGGCGTCCTGTCGTTCCGACGCTTTGACGATCGCCTCGATCGATGCTGTGATCTGCCCCGCCACCTCGGCGATCAACGAGGACAGCCCTTCGGTCTTTTTCAGCGATAGGTCGGCATTCTCTTTCGCCTTGCCGATCAAGACGCCGCCGTGGTCGACGGCCTTGAGGGACTGCTGCGCGGCGCTGGCCGCCTCTTCGGAGCCCGCAGCGATCTGCTCGGACGCCTTGCGTAATTCCTCGACGGCGGAGGTGGCTTCGGCAATGCCGCTAGACAATTCGGCCGTCGCGGATGCGATCTGTTCGGCCGCCTTCTGCTGGCGGGCGTAGGTGCGCGCCTTTCGCTTCTGGGCCTCCGCCACAATGCGCGAGCCGCCCAACTTCTGATCGTCATTCGCGTCCAGATCGAAGGATTCAATGGATTTTTTCTTAGCGAGCGCCATGGTGCACCTTGTCAGAAAGCTGGTGTTGAGGGAGAGGTGGAGGCTCTTGTGAATTCGCGT
>Ga0182030_10027508_pt1 | contig 10223 bp, 8 predicted proteins | sample 812S3MmetaG_FD_121299 | JGI IMG/M metagenome (GOLD analysis project Ga0182030, IMG submission 121299) | Permafrost microbial communities from Stordalen Mire, Sweden - 812S3M metaG (Illumina Assembly) | ecosystem: Environmental > Terrestrial > Soil > Wetlands > Permafrost | place: Sweden... | reverse complement strand
TACAGCGACGCGCAGCAACATCGAAGACTCCACTCCGGATACTCTTACGCTCAGTGGTTTTAGTCTCAGCACTTCGGCACTAGGCAGTTGGGAGATGTTAACAAGATTTCTTAACCGTCCCCTTACCATAGCGCCCTCGCATCATGGTCTAAATTTGTCGCCAAATTCCAAACCGGTTACCCGATTTTAACCACAATACGCCCGCGCACCTGCCCCTCGACAATGCGCTGGCCCGCCGCGATGACCTCGTCGAGGCCGATTTCACTGACCATGGCCGCGATCTTGGACTGGTCGAGGTCGGTCTCCAGTCGGCGCCAGGCCTCTTGCCGCAACGGCAACGGACACATGACGGAGTCGATACCGAGGAGCGAGACGCCCCGTAGAATGAACGGGGCGACGGAAGTCGGCAAGTCCATTCCGCCGGCGAGTCCACAGGCGGCAACCGCACCGCCATAGCGCGTCATCGACAGCACATTGGCGAGCGTCGTCGAGCCCACGGCGTCGATGCCGCCGGCCCAGCGTTCCTTAGCGAGCGGACGGGCGGGGCCCGACAGTTCCTTGCGATCGAGAATCTCGGTGGCACCGAGACCCTTGAGATAGCTTGCCTCTTCCGGCCGGCCGGTTGAGGCAATGACCGCATAACCGAGCTTGGCAAGAAGCGCGACCGCGACCGAGCCGACCCCGCCGGCGGCGCCAGTCACGACCACCGGACCGCGCCCCGGACCGAGGCCCGCGCGCTCCAGCGCCATCACCGCGAGCATCGCGGTATAGCCGGCGGTGCCGATCGCCATGGCGTCGCGCGAGCTGATGCCGGCCGGTAGCCGCACCAACCAGTCGCCCTTGACCCGCGCCTTTTGCGCCAGGGCGCCGAGATGGGTTTCGCCCAGACCCCAACCGTTGAGGATGACCTTGTCGCCCGGCCGCCAATTCGGATGCGATGAAACTTCCACGGTGCCTGAGAAGTCGACGCCGGCGATCATCGGGAATCGGCGGACCACCGGCGCCTTGCCCGTGACCGCGAGGCCGTCTTTGTAATTCACCGTCGACCATTCGACGCGAACGGTGACGTCCCCGTCCATCAGGTCCTTCTCGTCGAAATCGGCGAGCCGTACCGTCTGGCCGGCCCCCGCTTTGTCGACCACGATTGCCTTGAAGGTCGCCATGCCGATGCTCCTTAAGCCGCCACCGCGGCGATGCGGGCCACCGGCTTCTCCACGATCGGCAGATTAAGCAACGCCGAGATCACGCCGAACAGGATCGCGAGCCACCACACCGGATCGTAGGAACCGCCACGGTCGAACACGATACCGCCGAGCCAGACGCCCAGAAAGCCGCCAACCTGGTGGCTGAAGAAGGCAAAGCCCGCCAGCGTCCCGAGCCACCGCGTGCCGAACAACAGCGCGATAATGCCGTTGGTCGGCGGCACGGTCGAAAGCCACATCAGCCCCATGGTCGCGCCAAACGCAAGGCAGGTAAACGTCGTAATCGGGAACGAAATAAACGCAAAGATCGCAGCGGCCCGGACGAAATAGATGAACGACAGCAAATAACGCTTGGGCATCCGATCGCCAAGCCAGCCGGAGGTGACCGAGCCCACAACATTGAACAGTCCGATCGTCGCCAGCGTCCAGCCGCCGACTTGCGCCGACAAGCCACGATCGATCAAATAAGACGGCATGTGCACCGTGATGAACGCAAGCTGAAAGCCGCAGGTGAAAAACCCGAGCACCAGCAGAATGTACGAGCGGTGCGCGAACGCTTCGCCGAGCGCCTGCCGCAACGATTGCGACGCGGCGCCTCGGGATACCTCGGCCGCCGGCGTTGCCAGAGAGAGCGACAACGGCAGCACGGCGAGCATGCCAAAGGCGAAAATCGTGAGCGTCTGTTGCCAGCCGAACGTGTCCATCAGCGCGACCGCGACCGGCGAGTAAAGAAACTGCCCGAACGAGCCAGCCGCCGTCGCAAAGCCGAACGCGCGCGAGCGTAGCGACGGCGGCAACAGCTTGCCCAGCGCCGGCAGAATGACCATGAACGAACTGCCGGAAAGGCCGAAACCGATCAGCAAACCGGCCGAAATATCGAGCATCGGCGCGCTGCTGGCATGCGCCATCCATGCGAGGCCAGTAGCATACATGAGCGCGCCAGCGCACAGCACCCGATTAGCACCGAACCGATCGGCGATGATTCCGGCGAGCGGTTGGCCAATGCCCCACAGCAGGTTCTGTATCGCCAAGGCAAAGGCAAAGACGTCGCGGCCCCAGTGATTGGCGCTCGACAGCGGGGTGAGAAAAAAGCCGAGCGATGAGCGCGGCCCGAATGACATTAGCGCGATCAAGCAGCCGGAGCCTATGATCAGCGCTGGCGTTCGCCAAGCGCCGTTGATGGCACCGCTGCGCTTGGCGTGGTCGTTCATGGCGCCCTCGTCAGACACGGATCGAAATGCCTCGCAGCATAAACGGCCGTCGCTAATCGCCCAAATCAAAATTTCTCTCCCGAGATTGCGCGCCCGTGCTCGCTGCGCAGCCCTGCATTTGCCATATGTCGCCGTAGCGACTATGGATTTCCCGGCTCTCTGTCGTCGACCATGTGCTTTCCCATGTCATTGACCACGTCGCTGCTCCGCCCCGACGCTTTTTTATCGCCGCTCGCAATCGAAGCGGCGGTGACGCGCACGCTCGAAGAAGATCTCGGCCGCGCCGGCGATATTACCTCGATCGCGACGGTGCCGGAGGATACCAACGGCCGCGCCGTTGTCGTGGCGCGCCAAGCGGGCGTCATCGCCGGCCTGCCGCTGGTGGCCGCAGCGTTCCTAAAATTATCGGACGAGCTTGAGGTCGTGCCGCATGCCCGCGACGGAGCCACGATCAAGGCCGGAACCAAGCTGATGACGATTTCCGGCAATGCGCGCGCGATTCTCGGCGCCGAGCGCACGGCGCTCAACTATCTCGGCCATTTGTCGGGCATCGCGAGCGCCACCGCCGAATTCGCCCGACGCATCGCCCATACCAAGGCGCGCGTCGTCTGCACGCGTAAGACCACGCCCGGACTTCGGGCGCTTGAAAAATACGCGGTGCGTTGCGGCGGCGGCTCCAATCACCGCTTCGGCCTCGACGATGCGATACTGATCAAGGACAACCACATTGCGGTTGCCGGCGGCATCAAAGCCGTGCTCACCGGCGCCAAGCAATCGGCCGGCCATCTGGTCAAGATCGAGATCGAGGTCGATTCGCTCGATCAACTCAGGGAAGTGCTCGATGTCGGCCTGGCCGACGTGGTGCTGATCGACAATTTCGATCTTGCCTCGATGCGCGACGCGGTCGCCTTGGTCGCCGGCCGCCTCGTCGTCGAGGCCTCGGGCGGTATCACGCTCGACACCGCAGCCGCGATCGCCGAAACCGGCGTCGACTATTTATCCTCGGGCGCACTGACCCATTCGGTTCAGAACCTCGACGTCGGTCTCGATATCGACATGTGAACGCTAAAGCTTCGCGGTCGGAGCGCTCTTATCGGCCGGCGGCGCGGGCGTTACCGCAGCTTGCGGGCCTCGCATTTCGCCTTCCGAACTCTTGGGTGCGGGTTGCGGATCTTCGCTCAAGACTTCTGGATCCAGCCGCACGCCAACCGCGGCCGGGCCTTTGCCCCAGACCGGCTCGTCGTCGCCATTACCCCAATTGAGCGGCCGATAGAACGTGTGCACACCGAGATGGTAGAGCTTCGCCATCTCATGCACCCAGCTCGGATGCACCCAGTAGGCGTGGTAGTGGGTGGCGTGGGCGACTTCGGCGAGCCAGATTTTGCCGTCGAGCATATCTTTGGCGATGCGCTTGGCCTGCTCCCACATATCCGGCTCGTCGATCTTGTTGAGGTCTTTGTTCTCGCAGGCGAAGGTAAACTGACACGCCAAATGCCGATTGGCGTTCTGATAGACCACGCCGCACACATCGTGCGGATAGACGCCGGAGAATACGCGGTTCATCACCACTTGCGCGACCGCCTCCTGGCCCTTCACCACTTCTCCGCGGGCTTCGAAATAGACCGCGTCGGCAAGGCACTTTTCCGCACGCGCACGAGGCTTGCCCTCGAGCCCAAGCTGCTGCGCGGGGCTCAGCAGCCGGCTGTTGTCCTTGCCGGCGATAGTTCCTCCGTCGCCGATTGCATTGTCGGTGTCTTCGAGCGCGGAAAGCTTCAGGCCGGAATCGGCGGGTGCCACCAAGATTGGCTCCGCTCCCGGCTCCCAGCGCTGCAGGCCTGCCGGCGACCCCATCCTGCCGCTGCCGAAATAAATCTGCCCACTGCGGTCGCCGGCATCGTCGTCGAGGAACGACAGTTCATCGAGCGACGGAGGCCCGTCGTTTGTCTCGCCCGGCGCGGGCAATTCCGGCGGCTTGTCGGCAATCGCCTCGTCGTCGGCCGCAGCGGCGTGCGCGACGGCGTCGTTGCCGGCCGGGCCGGCCGGCGGTGGCGTGGCTGCGTCTTCACGCGCATCTATTTGCACCACGGGCGGCTCCGCGGCGGGCTCATCGGCGCGCTGCTCGGCTTTGTTGAGCGGCGGCGTGACGGCCGGCGCGACAGGCTGCGCCGGCGGCGCGGCGGGTGAAGCGGCCGGCGCACTGATCGGCTGCAACTGCGGCAGGCTCGCCGGATCGGGCGGCGCCGGCGCGACTTTGATCGCCGGCAACCGGTCGCCCTTGTGGGCGCGGTTGACCGACGGATAGTCGATCTGCCGCGCCGGCCGCTCAGTCAGCGGCTCGTCGATTTTCCACGCATAGGCGTCAAGCGAACGCGGATCGAAATTGACGGTTTGAAAAAGCCCGAGCGGCTCAGGTATCGCCGAACCGATCGGACGCGTGTAGCGAAACGTCGCGGCCTCGACGGTGCCGAACGGCGAAGCGATCATATGCCAGTTTGCAGCAGCACTGCCACGCTCACGCGCAATCAGCGCGGCCAGATCCTGATATCCGATCGATGTCGGCATCAGCGCGATAAAGCACGCGCTGAGCCAGAAGCGCGCTGGATAACAGGCGCTCATCACCCGGATACGCAACGCAACCATTACCCCTCACGCCACCCGTACACGCAACACCGCACGCAACACCGCACGCAACGCCCACGTCCTTCAGCAAGCGCGGCCGTAGCGGCGCGAATGCAACAGATTTATTTATTGTCCTGTTAACGTTGCGATGGCGTTAATCGACGCGCGCGCGTCGGCGGCTGGTTCCGCCGCGCCATGCGCCGCCGCCGCCCATCATTGCCTGCAAAGCGAAGCAATTCAGTCGCGCTCCTTGGATTGAGGCGACAACCGAGTGGTATTTCGTTAACCAAAATACAATGCGCGCGCCCGATACTCGCCGCTGGATTTGCAATCATTTCAGCATGGGCGACTTCGCGACTTCCCTGGTTAACGACTGGCAATCCGCCGGCTTTGCCGTTGCGGTGTCGTTGTCGCTCGCACTCGGCGCCGTGATTTGGCGCCTGCAAGTGCGAATGCGCCGGGTGATGGACGCCCTGAACCACATGTCGCAAGGCCTGTGCATGTTCGACAAGTTCAAGCGCATCGTCATCTGCAATCGACAATATATCGAAATGTACAAGCTCTCGCCCGGCGTGGTGAAACCGGGCTGTACGCTGCGCGAACTGATGGAACATCGCAAGAACACCGGGTTGTTCGCCGGCGAAATTGACGAGTTCTGCAAGGGAATCACAGACGGCGTCGCGTCGGGAAAGCCGACACGCTGGCTGATCGCGGCCAATGACGGTCGAACCGTGCATGCCATCAACGCGCCGACCCCTGATGGCGGCTGGGTGGCGACGCATGAGGACATCACCGAGCAACTGCGGCTGCAACAGCAGCGCGACGAAACGGCGGCGCAGCAGCGCCGGCGCAGCACGATCGAGGCGCTCATCGCCGCCTTCCGCGCCCGCATGGCGCCACTGCTCAAGACGTTCGGCGACAATGCCACGGCCATGAAATCGACTGCGAGCACGCTGTCGGCGGCCTCCAATAATGCCTCGCAGCGTGCTGAAAGCGCGGTCGGCGCATCTAGCGAGGCTTCGACCGGCGTGCAGACGGCGGCGATCGCCACCGAGCAATTGTCGAGCTCAATTGCTGAGATCGCGCGTCAGATCGAACAGACTCACGACGTGGTCCGCGTGACGGTCGACGAAGCGCAGGCGACCAGCACCGCAATGACCACTCTCGCCGATACCGCGCAAAAGATCGGCGATATCGTCAAACTGATCCAGGATATCGCCGGGCAGACCAACCTGCTCGCGCTCAACGCTACCATCGAAGCCGCGCGCGCCGGTGAAGCGGGCCGAGGTTTTGCCGTGGTCGCTTCCGAAGTAAAGACGCTGGCGGTGCAAACGGCAAAAGCCACCGAGGCGATCGTTGGTCAAATCCTCGCGGTCCAGGGCTCGACGGCGAGCGCGGTCGACTCGATCCGCCGCATCACGGGACGCATGCAGGAAATCCAGCACTACACGTCCGCGGTCGCCGCCTCGATCGAGCAACAGAACGCCGCGACCGGCAATATCGCGCACAACGTCACCGGTGCCGCGCAGGCGTCCGAGACTGTCACCAAGGCGCTAACCGACGTTGCCGGCGCCGCGATGCAGGCGCTAGTGTCGGCGCGAACCGTACTCGATACCTCGCAGTCGGTGGAAGCCGCCGTCGGCGACCTGCGCAATCAAGTCGAGGAATTCCTCGCCGAAGTCGCGGCTTGATCCCCTGCGCGCGTTCCTCGCGGCTTATTCAAGCCGCTTTGCTTTCGGATGCGGGCACAACGTCTTTCACGGCGCCCTTCCAGCCATTCGCGGTCACGTCGAAAACTATTCCCTCTGGCGTCTTGTATTTGACCTCATAGAAGACGTTAGGATTCTTTTCGAACCGCCCCGTCATGTAGGACCCACCGGCGTCTTTGATCTTGCGATCCATCTCTTCGACGTCGTCGACCCACATCCCGAAATGGATAATACCCTCGTAACCCTTCTGATTTTCAAAACCGGGCACCGGCTCTTCCGCGAAATTGAGTAGCGCCACGTTCATCACGCCATCGGTCAAATAAACGCCACGCATCGCGCTGCCGGCCCGCGTCATTCCGAACGCCTGTTCGAAGAACTTTGCCGCTTTCTCGGGGTCATTGACCGCGATCGCGAGGTGTCGAAGTTTTGCCATGGCCGATCTCTCCTTTTGGTTCGCGGCGTCGCGCAGAGTCATTGGACGGCGCATGTCGGCACGCTAACGTGGACGGCGCCGCGGTGCAATTACGTGAAGGCCGGAGCCGCCCATTGGCGTGTGGCGCCGCTAAATCAGGCAGCATGTGCTCAGAAATACAGATTGACCGGCGGGCCCGGCGCGGCTGAGATTCCTCTTGCCACAGTGTGAGGAAGTTCCATGCTCGCCCGCTTCGTCGGTGCACTGATCGCTGCTGTACTGACGATGACCTCGGCCAACGCCGCGTGGCCGGAGCGCCCCGTCACGCTGGTCGTTCCATTCGCCCCCGGCGGGATTACCGACACACTCGCCCGCATCACGGCCGAGCGGCTTCAGTCCGCGCTAGGTCAAGCCTTCGTCGTGGAGAACCAAGCTGGCGCGGCCGGAATCATCGCGACGGAGCACGTCGCCCGCGCGCAGCCGGATGGCTATACGCTGCTCTTCTCCACCATCACGCAGATTGCCATCGCGCCGTTCACCAGCAAGATTGCCTACGATCCGATCCAGGATTTCAAGCCAGTGTCGATCGTCGCCACGAGTCCCTTCGTGCTGACTACGAACGCAGAGTTTCCGCCGAAAACGCTCACGGAACTGATGAGCTACGTGAAGGATCGCCCAGCACAGTTCACCTACGGCACGGCAGGCGCCGGAAGCCTCTCCCATATCTCGGCGGCGCTGTTTCTCAAGCGCGCCGGGCTCGACATGACAATGGTGCCCTATCGCGGTCTGGCTCCCGCCTTCGACGATCTGCTGGGCGGCAGCGTGCAACTGGTCTCGGCTACGCCGGTCGAACTGCGGCCATTTCTACACTCGGATAAAATTCGGCTGCTGGCGACGAGCGGCTCGGTGCGATCGGCAAGCCTTCCCGACGTTCCCGCAATCGCGGAGACGTTTCCGGGTCATGAGGTAACCACCTGGAATGGGATCCTTGTTCCAGCCAAGACGCCTGAAGTCGTCATCGACACATTGGCGCGCGAAATTCTAAAGGCAGAAAAGGATAAAGAGTTCACCGGACGCTTGGAGCAAATAGGCGTAGATCCGGCCGCCGTGACGCCCAACCAATTTGGGGCGCGGATTGCCGCCGACGTTGAATACTGGCGCAAGGTCATACCCGAAATGGGACTGCAGGCCCAATAGCGTCGTCCGACGCATAAGCGGGTGAACACTCCAAAATGAGCAAGACCGGGCGCGTGATCATCGTTGGAGCGGGGCCAGTGGGGATCGTGTGCGCGCTGGCGCTGAGCAAGCGTGGCATTCCCGTAACGGTATTCGAGCAAGAAGCGTCGCCCGTGAAAGACCAGCGGGCGGCGTCGATTCACCCGCCGACGCTTGCGATGCTGGACGAGATCGGTATAACGTCCCGCATCCTTGACAAGGGTTTCATCTCGGCCAAATACCGCTTCCACGATCGCGTCGACAGCAGCGTCGTGGCGGAATTCGATCTTGACCGGATGCGCGACGAATTCCGCTTTCCGTTCGTCTTGCAGTACGAACAGTACAAACTCACGGCGGCAATCTACCGGGAATACGCCGACGGCTCAGACTTTGACGTCCGCTTCAGTCACAGGGTTTCATCGCTGTCGCAGGACGCCAGCGGCGTTACCGTCGAGGTGGCGTCACCCGGCGGAGCCGAGGTCTACCGCGCGGACTTCGTTGTCGGCTGCGACGGCGGCAGGAGCACGGTGCGGAAATTGGCGAATATCGAATTCAAGGGATTTCGCTATCCGGAACAATTCATCAAAATCGCGACCAGTTTCGACTTTGCCGAGGTAAATCCACATCTGGTTTTTCGCAACTATTTCTCCGACCCCGACGAGTGGTGCAACTTGTTCAAGGTACGCGGCGAGAAAGATCCCGGCCTATGGCGCGCGATTTTTCCGATGCAGCCGGACGAAGCGGAAGAGACCGCGCTGCAGCCTGATCGTATCGAGGAACGCCTACAGCGTTTCTTTCCCAAACGCGGCCGCTACGACATCGAATATGTGAGTGTTTATAACGTCGCGCAGTGCGTCGCGGCGACGTTCCGCAAAGGCCGCGTCCTGCTCGCCGGCGACAGCGCGCATGTGAACAATCCAATCGGCGGCATGGGTATGAACGGCGGCATACACGACGCGCTCAATCTCGCGGAGAAGCTCGCAGCGGTCGTTCACGGTGCGGCGGGCGACGAAACCCTCGATCGCTATGACCGTCAGCGCCGATATGCGGCCGAGACTTACGTGCAAACCCAGACGATCGCCAACAAGCGATTGATGGAAGAGCGAGATCCCACGGTGCGTTCGAGGAATTTCGACGAGCTCAGGCGTACGGCGGAGGATCCCGAGCGCGCCAAGGCCTATATGCGCCGGGCTTCGCTGTGGGAAAGCCTCAACAGCGCCGCCGCTATCACGTAGAGGCTGGGCCTTAGCTCTCCGATCCCAAAACCTTGCCGAGCGCCGCCTGTGCCGCGGCGAGCCGCGCGATCGGCACGCGGAACGGCGAGCATGATACGTAATCGAGCCCGACCTCATGGCAGAACGCCACTGAAGCTGGATCGCCGCCGTGCTCGCCGCAAATCCCGAGCTTGATTTTCGGCCGCACCTTGCGGCCCCGCTCGGTCGCTATGCGGATAAGTTCGCCGACGCCTTCGCGGTCGATCGACACGAACGGGTCGGCCGGCAATATGCCTTTCGCGGTGTAGATGCCGAGAAAGCTCGCGGCGTCGTCACGGCTGATGCCGAACGCGGTTTGCGTCAGATCGTTGGTGCCGAACGAGAAGAACTCCGCCGTCGCGGCGATCTCGCCGGCTTTGAGCGCCGCGCGCGGCAGTTCGATCATGGTGCCGACCTGGTAGTCGATCGAGACCCCCTTCTCGGCGATCACCTGCCGGGCGACGCGGTCGGTCAGCTCGCGCAAGTATTTCATCTCCTCGCCCTTGGCGACCAGGGGATGCATGATCTCGGGCTTGGGCGCCGGCTTGCCGGAGGCGGCGATCTCGCAGGCCGCCTCGATGATGGCGCGCACCTGCATCTCG
>Ga0182030_10027506_pt1 | contig 10223 bp, 11 predicted proteins | sample 812S3MmetaG_FD_121299 | JGI IMG/M metagenome (GOLD analysis project Ga0182030, IMG submission 121299) | Permafrost microbial communities from Stordalen Mire, Sweden - 812S3M metaG (Illumina Assembly) | ecosystem: Environmental > Terrestrial > Soil > Wetlands > Permafrost | place: Sweden... | reverse complement strand
TGCCTGGCCCAGCTGAAAAGCGTGAGGTCACCGGATCGACGCCGGTCCCGACCACCGGAAAAGTCCAGTTCAGAGGGTATTTTTTTGGGCTCCAGAAATTGTGGGCCGAATTTTCGTGCCCCACACGTGCCCCACTGGGAAATTTTTGCGTCGCGAATTTTGGCACGTGCCGACTGGTGACCATGCTCGACTTCTGATTTCCGGGACCCATTTTGAGCAGCGGTCAAGGACGGCCGAGAGGCCGGCGAAGCGGATCCTTGAGGGCTGCGTCGCGAACTCCCCCGAAACCCACAATGAGAAAGGCCGGGCGCCCAGCGGCCGGCCTACATGCGTCGTTGGGTGGTGGTCGTCCGAGACCCGACGCCCCGTGCCGATTGCCACGTCCGAGGCGAGGTCCGGTGCCCGAGCTGCTCGGAGCGAGCCCAGGTAAGAGAGCGTCCGGTGGTGCGCTACGTGGATCTCCCGGTCTATGGCACCCCGATGCGCCTGCACAAGCCGGGTCGGCTGCCCCTAATGCTTCCACGCATCGGCTCACTCGCTCTGCTCTGCGGCCCGAGGTCGATCCAGCGGTCCTGTTGCTCGCTGAACGAGGTCAAAAAACGCAGTCTCAACCTCGAGCCGCTACGGGGATCAACCAGGGTCGGCGGACAGCGGCTCGGTGACGAAGTCAATGAGCCGCTCAACCGCGCCGACGAGCGCTGGCTCCAGGTCGGCGTAGCTGTGCACCGATCCGAAAATCCGCCGCCAGCAGGTGGCGGGATCGGGCTCGCCCAGCGCTCGACAAATGCCGGTCTTCCAGTCCTGGCCCTTGGGGACGGTCGGCCAGTGGGTCAGCCCCACCACCGCCGGCCTGACCGCCTGCCACACGTCGACAAAGGGGGTGCCGGTCACCAGCACATGGGGATACGCCACTTCCTCGGCCAGCCGGCTCTCCTTGGTGCCGGGAACCAGGTGGTCGACCAGGACGCCCAGGCGACGGCCTGGTGCCGGCCCGAAGGCCGCTATCTCGGCGGCCAGATGGTCGATCCCGTCCAGACGCTCCACCACAACCCCCTCCACCCGGAGGTCGTCGCCCCAGACCCGCTCGACCAGCAAGGCGTCGTGGATCCCCTCGACAAGGATTCGGCTGGCCCGTGCAACCTGGGCCCGGTGTCCGGCGACACCCACCGAACCGGATGCGGTGCGTGAAGAGGTGGTGGACTCGACTCGGGGCCGGACCAGGGTTGCCACCCGCCCGCCAGCGGCGAAGGCCCCCGGCAGCAAGAAGAACATCCGCACCTGGCCGGACTTGGATTGCAGCGTCACTGCGTTGGCGCGGAGCCCCACCACCCGGCCGGTGAATCCCGAGCCCCGGTGGACCACCTCGAGCCCCACGACTGCCTGCACCTCGGGGTGCCGGCTGGCCTTGGCACGGGCTCTCTCCCGAGGGTCAGCCAGGACGTCGGCCCAAGGATCGGGCGTGCGGCTCACGGCGACGACCGTACCCGAGGACCAGACGCGTCCAGCGGATGGGCCAGCCCTGCTGAACGAGCATTCGGGATCAGGTTCGCCGTCGACCGCCAGTGGGCGCTGTTGGGACTGTTCCTTCTAACCGCACCGGCATGGACCAAGGGCACGTTGCGGCCTTATCGTCCGCCCTCATGTCCAGCCTCCGTGGGGTACCGTCCGGTTCGGCGGATTGCTCCAGGCCGACTGGCATGAGCCAAAGACCACCGACGAAAGGAATAGCGACGTCGCCGGTGCCGTTGAACTGATTATGACGCCAGGCCACACGATCAGCATCGTCCCAACCGTCGCCCATGTGGAAGTTCGGCTTGGCGGCCGGCTGCTCGCCACCACCGACCGGGCCATGAAGCTCGACGAGACCGGGCTGCCGGCCCGCTACTACCTGCCGCCAGACGACGTGCAGATGGATCTCCTGAGGCCCACGACGTTCCATACCAATTGTCCTTTCAAGGGTGAGGCGTCATATTGGTCTCTCGACATCGAAGGAGAGACCCATGACGGCATCGTGTGGAGCTACGAGGCGCCGACGGCTCAGGCCGCCGAAGTGAGAGGGATGTTGTCCTTCTACCCCGACCGTACCGAGGTGACGGTCGACGGTCAGCCGCTTCGAGACTGACCCACCTGTCGAGTTCGGCCTCCGGCTAGTCAGCCTGTCGACTCGGAGGCGGTGAGGGCCAACCTCCGACTGCACTCCCAGCGGATTCGAGGTCCTTCTTTCCTCCGCGGCGCGACCACGATCTGAGTTCGGACATGGGCGAGCTGTCATTTCGTTCTTTGGGAGCGATAGTGGATTCGGATACCCCTGGGGAGTACCTGATTTCGTGCCCCACACCTGCCCCAGAAATAGAGCGCAACAGCGCGTACTAACGGCTAATATTTGCCTAGATTTATCCCGCTTGACCTGGTATTTCCTACCACTTCTCCCGGTCGCGAGCTCGGCTGAGTCTCGTGTATGGCCCTCTGAAAAGCGTGAGGTCACCGGATCGACGCCGGTCCCGACCACTGGAAAACAGCAGGTCAGAGATACCCCTTCATGCCACCGCGCAGAGCACAACATCCCCAAACGAGAAATTCGCCGGATCTTCGGATCCGATCCTTTGGCTCCTTCCGCCACAGTCGGCATTGGATGGCTGAGATAGGCGGAACCGGAAGTACGGTCTCTGAATGTCGAACGAGCACAAGGGCATGAGCAGCGGCGAGTCGGCCCCAAGCGTCGAGGAGCCAGTATCAGAAACGGGACTGATACCGGCGGCCACGGTGATCCCGCTCCGGCAGAGTCTCGCCGGTATGGAGGTACTGCTGCTCCAGCGCAACTCACGAGGGCAGTTCGGGAACATGTGGGTCTTTCCCGGCGGCCGGGTTGACCCTGACGACGCCGGCACGGTGGTCGGCGACGATACCGAGGTCGAGATGGGTGCAGCCCGAGCTGCGGCCGTGCGCGAAGCGGCTGAAGAGGCATCGCTCGACCTCGACCCCTCTGGACTGGTGCCCTTCTCGTTCTGGGTCCCCCCGCTTGGTGGCGCGAAACGCTTCGCTACCTGGTTCTTCCTCATCGAGGTGCGGAACGACGGAAGCGACGTGGTGGTTGATCAGCTGGAGATCCACCGGTCCGAGTGGATGACGCCGGCGACGGCGATCACCCGTGTCAACACGGCCCAAATGGACATGGCGCCTCCCACGTTCGCGACCCTGTGGTGGCTGAGGGACCAGACCCACGTGCAAGGGGCTACAGCCGCCGCTCGGTCACGCGAACCGGAGCGATTTTCCACCCACATCCGTACGCACGGCGGTGTGATAATCGCTCTTTGGCAAGGCGACGTCGCCTACGACGACGGAGACATGGATCAGGCCGGTCCTCGTCGACGGTTGATCATGGATCCGGGTTCATGGCGGATTGAAATGCACCCATGACCAAACGAGGGCAACCCCATCCGGCGTGTCCTCGGTGCGGGGACTCCCCGCCCGGATCCGAATAGCCACGCAATGCGGCGCGCCGGCTCTGCCCCGGTGATCAGTCGGTCACATGCTGGATGAGCTCGACGAGGTAGCCGTCGGGATCCAGGAAGAACGCGGCAATGACCGGCCAGCGATCGAGTCGCTGGGGAGCGAAGGTTGATTCGCAGCCGTAGGCCACGGCCTTGTCGTGGACCGCCTGGGCGTCGTCGACGATGAAATAGATCTTCCAGAGCGCGAAGCCGTGGTCAACGGGCTGGCCGCCGTTGTAGCGCTCTGCGAGTTGCAAGCGTCCCCCACCCTGGTCGGCAGCGACGACGATCTCGTGCACGTCGTCGATCTCGGTTCGGGTCTGGACCTTCAAGCCGATTACCTCGGTGTAGAACTCTTCAGCCTTCTTGATGTCGCTGACATAGATGCAGTACTGGCCGACGGTGGTCGCCATTGCTCCTCCTCGTTGATGGACGCTTGGAATGGTTCAGCGGTCAGCGGCGCCGAGTCCGGCGAAAGCCGGGCACTTGTGGGCCGCGATCGGCAGCTCGCCCGGGACGAGCGGTTGGTCGATGTCCTTCACGCGCGGTCCCCACTGGGCGGCGATCGGACGAAGCAGACTCAGATCGAATCCGTACAGCGCGGCGGCATTGCCACCGACCATGTCAGCGACCTCGTCGCGGGGTACGCCGGCGAACGCGGCCCGCAGCGCCTCGTGTGAGAAGGGATGGCTGGATTCCTTGTGGGGATAGTCGCTACCCCACATGATCTTGTCGACACCGACCTGATGCCGGAGGCCGACTTCGGCAGGTCGGATGAAGCTGGCTCCGATATGGCATTGGCGTGCCCAGTACTCACTGGGTCTCAGCGACAGTCGATCGACGACTGACCGCCCCCATACGGCTTCCTGTGAGCCTTCGGCTGAACTCATCCGGTCGAAGAAGTAGTCGAGCTTTGCCAGTTCCTCGGGTACCCATGCGGTCCCTTGCTCCGTGAAGACAAGTTGGAGGCCCGGGTGACGCTCCAGGACGCCGCCCGTGATCAGGTGTGTGAGGGCGCGGTGCGCCCACCACGACACCTCCAGCAAGAAAACGACGGCATCGACATCGGTCGGGCCCATCGGGGGCGCGGCGCTACCGGTGTGGTGATTGACAGGCACCGCGAGTTCCTCGCACACATTCCACAGCGGTTCGTAAACCGAATCGAATAGCTGGGGGAGCCCGAGACCGGGAGGGGTCCCCGGAAGGAGGACACCCCCGGTCAGGCCACCCGCCACAGCACGTCGGATCTCCGCTGCCGATCCCTCGGGATCGTGGAGGTTGATCTGGATAACCCCAGCGCGGCGCCCGGGCGTTGCGCGGCAAAAATCAGTGAGCCAGCGGTTGTGGGCCCGGAGTCCGGCCCAGCGTCGATCCATATCGGCCGCGGTGACCGCGGGCGGCTGCGTCGTCAAGGACACCTTGGGGAAGAACGGTGGCACCGTATTCGGGAAGATCACTTCGGCGACGACCCCGTCCATCTCGAGATCGTGTGCGCGGCGTACAGAGTCCCAATTGCGCTCGCCGTTGTCACCCTTGAGATCGTCGTAGGGGACTTCGTACTCGGCCGCCCACGCATCGAACTCGTCGAGCCAGGATGACTCGAGATACGGTCGGTAGTCGAGGACGTTTCCGCCTCCGTGGCAATCAGAGGACACGACGACATAACGCTCGTCGCCGTGGGCATCGATTGCGAGAGCGGCGCCGTCGGACATCAGTTCGGATCTCCGCTGAGCAATGGAAAGTCGTGGCCGGTCAGCCAGTGGCGCCCGACGGCTTTGACGCCAGCCCACTTCGCCTCGAGGTCGGCAGCCGTCTGGGTCGCGGTGAGCTGGCCGAGATCGGTGGGCGTCGGCCCGATCTTTTCAGCCAGGGGCGCGAGTGCCTCCATGTCGAAACCGAACGTTTCCCCCGCAGCGAGACCGAGCATCCGACGGGTCTCGTCGATCGGAATGTCGAAGAACGTCTTCGTCAACCATTCGTGGGTGTTCGGCCATGTGCCTTCCGGATGCGGAAAGTCTGTCCCCCAGAGCATGTTGTCGATGCCGATCTCGTAGCGCATGCCGAGCTCGCGTCGCTTCGCATTGGCGAGTCCGGTGAAACAGTTGCGATCGACGACCTCGCTCGGGAGCATGTCACCGAGCGCCTCTGCGAACTTGCCCTTGCCGAGCTTGGATGCGCCCCGAGATCCCTGGCACAGTCGATCCCAGGACCACAGGAGGCCGGGCAGCCACCAGCAACCCCCTTCCGTGACCCCGAACCGCAGCCCCGGGAAGCGCTTGAACACCCCGGACCACAACAGGAACCACATCGGGCGAGCCGGCCACCATGTGACCTCGGTGACATAGATGCCAAGGTGGTCCCCGTACTCGTCACGGCTAGCGGAGCCGGAGTGGGTCACGACGGGCATCGCGAGCTCCTCGCACAGGGCCCAAACCGGGTCGTAGCGACGATCGTGATAGGGCACCTCATGCCCCCACATCGCGGGGATCATCACTGCCCCGAGTCCGGACTCCTTGGCGTGGTGGATTTCCGCGAGCACGTCGTCAATCTCGACCGTGATCGGTACCAGTGCGACGCCGCAGCGACGCTCTGGGCTGGTCGAGCACAACTCGGCGAGCCACCTGTTGTGTGCCTTCGCCCCCGCCATCCCCAGCTCGGGATCGAGATCCCCGGACAGGCCGAGGCCGGCGCCGAACGGTACGCAGGTCCGGCTTTCCACCGCATCGGCATCGGGGTACACCACTTCGGCCGCGACGCCGTCGTTGTCCAGCGCCTGATCCCTCTTGATGGCGTCCCAGCCGCCAGCGAGCTCCTCGTCGTGCTCTTCAAACCACTGCCGCGCGAACTGGTCGTCACGGACACCGAGGTTCGTCGCGGCCTCGACGAACGCTGCTCTCTCGCTGAGGAACTCGTCGAACTGCGGGTAGAAACGGCGTTCGAGGTAGTCCCGATACTGTGCGGTCGGCAGCCCGGCGTGGCTGTCGGCGGCAATGATCAGATACGGGTCGTTATCGGCCATGGCGCCCCCTGCTCGGTTCAACTGCGGGAGATTGTAATGGTGTTACAGACCCGGGGCAAGCCCACGGTAGAGTTCCCGTGATGGGCGATCGGTTGACACGCGAGCGAGTGGTCGACGCCGCGGTTGCGATCGTCGAAGCCGACGGTCTCGCGGGGCTATCGATGCGCACCTTGTGCGACAAGCTTGGCGTCTCGGTGACGTCGATCTATTGGCACGTCGGCAACAAGGAGGCTCTCCTGGACGCGCTCGTTGAGCGCATGGAAGCGTCGATTGTCGACCGCAAACCGAGAGGCAAGACACCCCAGCAGCGTGTCCGATCGGTTGCCCGGTCGCTTCTCGACGCGATTGAGGCGCACGGTGAGCTCATTGCGATTGCGCACCAGCGCGGCGCCATCACGAAGGTATTCAGCCCGGCCCGTCAGGTTGTCGCCGTGGAGTTCTTCGCGGCCGGGCTGCGGGGCGAGCGGCTGGCCGAAGCCACCAACGCGGTCCTGCTCTTCGTAGGGAGCTACTCGCTCATGCAGTCGGTCACTGCACGAACGGCAGGCGTCGAAAGAGGAGCCGCCGAACCGTGGGAGGAGAGCGCTGTGCCGATCGATCGCGTCGCGGCCGCCCGGCTCGCACTGCAGCCGGACCTCCATCGGGCGTTCGAGACCGGACTCGATGCCCTCATCAGCGGGCTTCTTCCGTCGTAACCCGATACACGCGAATCTTCAGCCTCCCTGCACTCCCGTTATTGCACCGGGTATGGCGGCTCCTCCTTTGGAGCCGTAGAAGCTTGCGTCACCGAAGGGGAAGATCCCGCCGTCGCTGGCCACGAGCCTAGTCATGGAGGACCCTTCGTAGTGATGGGCGGAGTTCCCTCGACGACACCGAGAAGCTACCTTTTGAGCTTGGATCACTGGGCTGCGAAGTTCAGTGCGCCTCCACCGGCTGTCACCTCTCGATAACCTCCCGTTGACACCGCTGGAACAACGGCAATCACTGGCTTCGCAAGGGGCAACGGGACAGCTGAGCCCGCGAAGGTTGCTGTGCCGAACGAGAAGATCCCGCCGTCCGCACCGACAAGCCAGTACCCGTCTCCATCTGGGGTCGAGGACATCCCTGTCACCGGTTGGTTGAGGACCGCACCGCCCGTGGATCCGTAGAAGCCGGCGTCACCGTAGGCGAAGATTCCACCATCGGACGCCACGAGCCAGTACCCGCGGCCGTCGGGCGTGGCAGCGATGCCGACCACGGGTTTGTTCAGTCGTAGATTCCCCGCCGACCCGAAGAACGGTGCGTTGAAACTGAAGACCCCTCCGTCGGACGCCACCTCCCAGTACCCTCCGGTTAGCGGATCCGAAGCCATGCCTACCACTGGCTCGTTGAGAGGCTTTCCGCCCATCGATCCGTAGAAGCCGGCGTCGCCGAAACTGAAGATCCCTCCATCGCTGGCCACCTCCCAATAGCCACCGCCGTTCGGCGTCGAGGCCATTCCGACGACGGGCTCATTCAGCTTCTTCCCTCCCATGGATCCGAGAAATGGAGCATCACCAAAGGTGAAGACGCCACCGTCGCTCGCTGCCGTCCAATACCCGATCCCGCTGGGCGTGGAGGCGGCGCCGACGGTTGGCGGTGGCTGCGGGCTCGGAGCCGTCTGTCCTTGGACGCCGATCCATGAACCTTGCGTGCCAGCGACGGAAATCGACGACGACAAGTACCCATCCGTGGAGAGGATCGGCATGCCGACGACTGCGCTTGCGGCGCTCGTGAAGCCGCCCACTGAGACGATTGGTGACCCCTCGCCCCCGCTTCCGCCGCCGTCTAAGAATGAGCCGACGAGCAGACAGCGTCCGTTTGGACACCACGACAGCGGCGAAGCTGGATTGCCCGCTACGGTGCCAAGACCTCCTACAACTCGGTTCTGTGTGCCGTTGACGTTGATCATTGCCAAAGAAGAAGAGACGGAGAAGCTGGCGGAGGTCCATGACACGTAGGCGATCGTTCTTCCATCAGGCGACCAGGCCGGCGAGCCGAATCCGAATCCGATGGGAGGTACGCTTGGAGGGTCGCTCGTAAGCACCGTCGCGGCACCACCCGAGGGCGAGATCGTCGAGAGCTGAGAGGCGCCCTCGTATCCGAAAGCGACGTAAGCGATGCGACTGCCGTCGGGCGCCCACGTCGGCGACTCGCCTTCCGGTGCAATCTCGACAGCATGGCTCCCATCGGCATTGGCAACCCACAGATTCGGCGTGGCACCCGAAGCGGTGGATTCGAAGGCGAGCTGCTCGCTGTTCGGCGACCAGGCGGGCTGGGCCAGACACCCCTCTCCGGCGCCCTTGGGCAGGTCGGTCAGATTGGAACCGTCGGTGCTCACGGTGTAGAGATCGCAGTTTGAGACGAAGGCAACCTCGGTCCCGTTCGGAGCCAGGACAGGAGACTCAGCCCCGCCGGCGGCGGCGACGCTAATGGTCGTCGTGCTCGTGCCATAGGCGTTGGTCAAACCGATCTCCGGCGTCGAGGATTTCGCGACATAGACCACTTCTGGGTTCACCGGTGCCGAAGTCCCCGACACCGGACGTTGCCATAGCAACATGGGGACAAGCACGGCAGTCACCCCGAGCGTAAGCACGACGCGGCGTCGGATATTCATACGGAGTACCTACCATGGATCAGTCTGGTTTGCACCGCCGAGGCGAGCCCCTGGGCGCCACCTTCCGTCGCCGTCAGGGCTGATGTCGACGACCTCGATCGGTCCGTCCTACTACGACGTGGTGGAGTCGCGGTACGCCGTGTACAGCTCGCGGGGCCAATAGCGGTCGACCTCCACTGCGTCGGCCTCTACCAGCTCGGCCCTGATCCGGTCGTAGTCATAACAGTTGAGTTCGTACTGGTTTCCCCACGGATCAATGAAATTGAACGCCCAGCACATGTCGAAGTCAACAAGATCGGTGAGCAGCAGGTGCTCGCCGAGCGGATTATCGATCCCGTTTGGTAGCGAGCGGGCGAAGGTTATGAAGGTCTCCGCCTCGACGCTGAACGCAATGCCGGTCTGTTGCGGGACCATCGGGTGACCCTCAGAAACCTCGAACAACGCCAGCATCGTCTTGCCACCATCGGCCGAAATCTGGAGCGGACCACCCTCGAATCCAGTGGCCCAGAAATCGTACGCGTCGACGGGTTCGAACCCGAGGTACTCCGCGTACCACCGGGCCGCGTCTGCCCGATCGGGGACACGGATGTGCACGTGATCGAGGCGCCCCATGCGGAATCTCGAAGGATCAGTGTCCATCTCTCCAACAATAGATGCCCGACCCGAACGTCCGGCCGGCGTTCGCCCCATCGACTGATCTGAAGGTCGAAGGCAACCTTTTCGACCCTTGGGGGGGGTTAAAGGAGATGATGGACCTCTCCGGACGATTCGAGCGCACGTGAAGGTTCCCAGCGGAAAGGAGCAGGCCCGAGAAGAGTTCGAGAAATTCGTGGGGGGGGTCGCAAGCAGGAGCGCTCACGTGGGCCCTCGAATCCCGCGCTCTCAGCAGCAGGAGGCGCCGGTGAGTTGACGGATAGTACAGTTTCCGACATAGTTCCAATATGGAGTGTCTGGAACCTGAATCGCCATGAGTGGAGACGGGATCCGAGGATCGTCTGACCGAAGCATCCTTGTCTTGACGAGCCTCGCCGACGGTCCAAAGCATGGCTACGCCCTCATCAAGGACATTGAGTCCTTC
>Ga0182030_10027504_pt1 | contig 10224 bp, 9 predicted proteins | sample 812S3MmetaG_FD_121299 | JGI IMG/M metagenome (GOLD analysis project Ga0182030, IMG submission 121299) | Permafrost microbial communities from Stordalen Mire, Sweden - 812S3M metaG (Illumina Assembly) | ecosystem: Environmental > Terrestrial > Soil > Wetlands > Permafrost | place: Sweden... | reverse complement strand
CGCCATTTCGGCGGAGGGGTTCCGATGCTGTTGAGCGGGGGAGTGTCCCGAGTGGCAAAGGGAGCTGACTGTAAATCAGCCGTCTTATGACTTCGAAGGTTCGAGTCCTTCTTCCCCCACCAATTCTTTCAATGGCTTAACGCGACGGTAGCCGAGTCTTCCACTCCCGCCCAGGATATGTCAGCACGGTGTCAGCAAAAGATTCTACGAAGGTGAGTAGGGGGTGCGCACCTAATGACTCTTAATCGTCGGGTCCCAGGTTCGAGCCCTGGTGCGCCCACCAATCCTTTCAAGCACTTAGCATTGAAAATAGAAAGCTAGCCGTTTTGCGCTGGCTATTGGGGTAATCCGTGGGGTAGCGGCCATCGCCGGTGGCTTCGTGCTTGGTGAGACGAAGCACCTGCTGGCCGTTTGCGGGACGCGGGCTAGGCGGTCTTTCGAGCGGTCGATCGGGCCGACTTTTTGTTTGGATTTGGGCTTGGTCATGGGATCCTCCGCGGTTTGTGCGACGCCAGCCGCCGCACCACCTCAGCCCCGCCCCGGGTAGAACGCAAGGCAGGCCGTATCCTCTAAGCCGCCCCAAGTCACCATAGCAACGCTCCGTTCAGGCCCCAAATGCCAGTCAATTCTGAGCAAGATTGTTGATCACTTTCTGGAGTCTATTCGCCCTGAAAGAACACCCTATTTCCTGGTCGTGCCGGTCTGGAATTTGCCCGGCATTCAACTACTTCCATGCACCACAATTTTTGCCATCCCTTGCGCGATTGCGCTGCTCAACGACGGAAGTGCTCGTCGGCGAATTACCGAAGGAAAGGCCTGCCTTTTCTGCTCCGGAAGCAGTGAAAGTTCTGAGCTGGTTGGTGAACCAGCATCGCGGGCCTGCGATCGTGGAACTGACTGGTTGTCGCGGGGTCCGTGGGAACGTCCATCATCGGTTACCGACGCGACATGCCCCCGAGCCAAATGGGTCGGGATTGTTCACTCATCGGGCGCAGCTTTTGTTTGAGCATCGCACAGTTTTCCATAGCGGTGTGCGCGCTACGCAACGACCGTGATCATGCGGCTCGGCGTCAGTAATCTTCGATTGCTTTGTCTTGCGTCTCGGTGTCCTGAAATTGGCCGATCAGTTCGAAGATCAACATTCCTGCGAGCATGGCGACGACGAAGGTGATTGCTTGCGAGCTGCCAAATGCCAGTAATGCGATCCCAGGACCCGGACAGATTCCGGAAAGCCCCCAACCCACGCCGAAGATCAGGCTTCCGGTCACGATCCGCCGATCGATGTCGCGTTTGAGAGAAATATCGGAACCGTTCCCAGCTGCCGTTCGCGTGCTAGCAACGGAGAAAACAACAAGACCGACTGAAATCGCGCCTCCCATGACGAAAGCCAACGAAGGATCCCAGCGGCCTGCCAGGTCAAGAAATCCCAGCACCTTGCTCTGCTGGATCATTCCAGACAGACAAAGGCCGGTACCGAAGATCAATCCTGCGAGAAATGAAAATGCTGGAATCATGTCGCCCTCCCTAACCGATGATATGACGTGTAACGAACACCGTTATGAAACCAGCCAGCATGAAAGACGCGGTCGCAACCAGGGAGCGCGGCGATAGGCGCGAGAGGCCGCAAACGCCGTGACCGCTGGTACACCCCGATCCGAGGCGAGTCCCGAATCCGACGAGCAATCCTGCGATTGCCAGCCCAGCGGAATTGGTGCCGATGGGCGGCGCCTGCATCGCCGCGAGACTTCGCCACGCTAGCGGAGCCAGAAACAAACCCAGGATAAACAAAAGGCGCCATCCGGCACCCCCGGGCCGTGGTTTGAATAACCCACCCAAGATGCCGCTAACCCCAAGAATCTTATTGCTTATAATAATCAGCAAGCCGGCGGCGATGCCGATGAGGATTCCGCCGCCGAGCGAAGTCCAAGGGGTGAAGTGTTGCCAGTCTATACTCATGATCAAGCCTTTCCGCGGAGCTATCGCCCAAAGTTGGGACGGCAGGAATCTGAACGGCATACCGCCTGGATGTTGGCGCCTCCACTTCTCCATCGAAAGAAGCAATATGCAGTGCCCGAACCTAACATCGTCAAGCTGATTGAACCAGTAAACCAACTCACCGAAATCTTGCCGATTGGGGCACATGATCTGTTGACCGAGGCGGTCGGGGCAATGTCGCGAACTTGAAATAACTTGGTCTGTCATGGAGCTGCGATGTTTTTTGTTCTCCCGGAGGGCGTCAACGCGCTTTGGCCGCGGTGCCGTCTTCGTGCCGGTTCCGCGAGGAGAAAAGCCTTCTCTTTGCGACGACAAAAACGAAATGGAAGATTTCCAACGAAGCGATAGTTTAGCGGCGCGATTCCTACGGTGAGCCGCGAGATGCCGAACGATAAGCTCAGGGAAGTGAAGCGCGAGGTAACGTCGGAGTTGCGCCGGCCCCGAGGCGCATGGGCAGTCACGACGCAGCCGGTCAAAGAAGTCATGGATCGACCGCGACTTCTTTCGGATCGCATCCGCCTGCACAGCGACCGCCGCAAGATCGAAAGTGGCGACGATGTCCTTGAGACATTCACGTTGCCCCTAGAGGCGGCGCGTCTCAAAGTCCGTGAGATTATCGATGGTATTTCGCAGCGCGGGTACCAGGAAGTCGTCGAGCGCTGGAGACAGCTTCCCAACGGACAGATTGAGTTCACCGTGCGTCAGTTGCCGTTTGCGGATTAGGCAAAGAACGGTTTTTGCGATGATGTAACGATCGATCGTGGAGGCTTGAACAATGCTCGACATTGCGGAACGCACTAGGACAATCGTGGTTCAGCAACTATTTGTCGATCCCGATGAGGTGGTCGATAGCGCGAGCTTCATTGATGATCTCGGGGCAGATAGCCTGGACATGGTCGAATTGGCGCTCAAATTCGAACGTGAGTTCGGCTTCGAGATTTCCGACGATGCCGCGGAATCCATTCTGACCGTTGGCGATGCTGTTAAATTCCTTGAAAGGAATGCACTCACGTAATCCAAGCGCACCGACGTGGCAGCCCAAACACAGCCAAGGTACCGGCAGGCTGTTTCCAGTAACGCTTGCCGGCCCCTCTCATTTTTTCGTCGGATAATTGCTGCTGCATGAGGCGATATCCGGAGATGCCGGAGTCGCACCCGCCGTCGTTGCCGCGTTATCGGCGCTGGGATCATTCTTGTTCGGGCAGCGCGGGCTGTGGCGACACGCTGTTGGCCGCTGCTCTCTCAACGTCAAGTTCAATGTTGCCGCAGACGATTTTGCTCGTTTTCGTTGAGCGCCGTCCCCGAATGTTGGCGGCGATGCGGGTTCTTTAAAAATACAATCTCGAGAAATCATCGTAGTCTCTTTCGATGGTGCTGCCACCACGAATAATACCGCCGCGGCATGGTGCCATTGAGTAGGCCATGAGCAATTTGAATCTGAAATCCAGGAAAGGCGCCACCGGCGTAAGGGCGGCGGTGACTGTCAACCAAACTTGGCCCCGAGGTTCGCCTCGCGATTGCCGGGCACTGGTCGCTACCCTCGATTATCGATCATCCAGCCGATCGTTTACCATGGCAAATTCCGGCAGGCGTGGACGTACTCGGCGCTAGCGATTGATTTTCATCTGTGCTGCGAGCAGCGCCTCGCAAGCTTATAGGGATAATTGGTGTCGCTCTCCGCGATGAGGAATTGATGAAGCTTCGGCAGACCTGGTTGAATTTGGCGGCGGTGGCGGCTGTGGTGGTCGGGCTTTCACTCATTATCCACAAAAACCTGCCGCATGACGGCAAGTTTCAGATCGTGAATGTCTCATATGATCCAACCCGGGAGTTGTACCAGGCGCTGAATCCGCTTTTCGTGACTTCTTACGAAAAAGAAACCGGACGACATCTGAGCATTATCCAATCTCATGGCGGATCGTCGCGGCAAGCCCGCAAGGTGATCAGCGGAGAGCAGCCCGCGGATGTGGTGACACTCGGTCTGGTCACCGACATCGATGCATTGAGCAAGCGCGGGCTTGTAGCCGAAAACTGGGCGGACCGGCTTCCCAATAAATCCGTTCCTTATACCTCGACCATCGTGTTCGTCGTTCGCAAGGGTAACCCGCATTCGATCCACGATTGGCCTGATCTTCTTGCTCCGGAACTGGAAATCGTCACGCCAGACCCGAGGACGTCCGGAAATGGCAAACTTGCGGCGCTTGCCGCCTGGGCTGCGATCACCACGCGGGGAGGGACTGAAGCCGACGCCGTTGCCTACCTTCGAGCGCTCTATCGCCACGTCCCGGTTTTGGACGAGGGGGCGCGTGGCGCTGCGATCAGGTTCTCGGTTCAGGAGAGCGGCGACGTGCATCTCAGCTGGGAAAACGAAGCGTTGCGCGAGGTCGCGGAATCAAACGGCAAGCTGGATGTAGTATATCCGCCCGTCAGCATCCTCGCCGAGCCATGCGTCGCATGGGTAGACAGCGCCGTCGAGAAGAGCGGAAATGCTGCGGACGCGAAAGACTATCTCACGTTCTTGTTTAGTGACGCGGCGCAGGAGACAATCGCCCGCCTGGGCTACCGGCCGTACAAGGCTGGGATCGCGGATAAGGCAGGCGTAAAATTTCCGCGGATTTCGCTTGTTCCGGTTACCGCCATCGCGCGCGATTTGAACGAGGTGAACGAAAAGTTCTTTGCCGAAAACGGAATCATCGACGCCGTTATGGCGCTCCGAGACCAATAAGCCCGATGATTGACTACAGTTCAGACACCTTGCGACGCGACCTGATCGCGGGCCTCACTGTTGCCGCCATTTCGTTGCCGCAGGGCATGGCCTATGCCTTGCTTGCCGGAGTGGATCCGCAATATGGCCTCTTCTCGGCGATTGTCGTTACCGCCGTTGCCTCGGTGTTCGGGTCTTCCTCGCATCTGATCAATGGCCCCACCAGTGCTATCTCTCTGGTCGTGTTCAGCGCGTTGTCGATCTTTGATGCGGACCAGCGAGTCGAAGCGGCCGAGGCCATGTTCATGCTCGGTGTAATGGTTGGATCGGTTCAGATTTTCATTGCCGTTTTTCGGCTCGGCGACCTCACTCGATATATTTCCGAATCGGTCATCCTGGGCTTTATGAGTGCCGCCGCGTTGCTGCTTGCGATCGGCCAAATCAGCAATGCGCTTGGCGTGCGCGATAAGGGAAGCGGTGCACAGCACGTACTTCATCGGCTTTGGATGACCCTGACATCGGGCGATCCCGTCAATGCCAAAGCAGTCGCCGTGACGGTTGCCACGTTGTTGCTTGCGATCCTGTTTCGAAGGCTGATTCGGCGGTATCAGTTGCCACAATTCGATATGTTGGCGGTGTTGATCATTGTCAGCTTGGTTGCGTTTTTCTTGGGCTGGACGGTACCGGGCGCTAACGGAAGGACCCTGATCGGTATTGCCGGCGCTGTTCCCAGTAGTTTGCCCGAACCTCATATCCCAACGGTGAAGCTCAGTTGGGCCTGGGATCTTGCTACAGACAGCGTGGCGATCGCTTTCCTGGGGCTTCTTGAGGCTCTGGCGATCGCGAAATCGATCGCGAATCAAACCCGTCAGACCCTCGACTTCAACCGCCAATGTCTGGCTGAAGGCATAGCCAATCTCGTGGGAGGGTTCTTTCAGTGCTTGCCGGGCTCGGGTTCGTTGTCGCGATCAGCCATCAACTTTCAGGCCGGAGCGGCGACGCGATTTTCCGGGATTGTGACCGCAGCCTTCGTCGCGATTGCGGTGTTGGGACTTGCGCCGCTCGCCCGATATGTCCCCAAGCCTGCTCTCGCAGCGTTGTTGCTGCTGACAGCCGCGCGTTTGATCGACCTTAAACGGGTGTCCTACACGCTACGCGCCTCACGCATGGACGCAGGTGTCGTCATCGCGACGGCGCTGTCGGCCGTAGTATTCGGTCTAGATGCCGCGATATTGATCGGTGTAGCGCTTTCAATACTGCTGTTTGTGCCGCGGGCAGCAAAGATGAGGACAGCCGAACTGTTTGTCGATAACGATGATGTCGTGCGTGAGCGGCTTTCGTCCGATCGCGGGGATCCTGGATTTCTGCTTTACGATCTCGAAGGAGAGCTGTTTTTTGGTGCGGGGCCGGAACTGGAACGCACATTTCTTGAAATCCAGCGTCAGGCAACAGCCAACGCGAGCCGGCATGTATTATTGCGCCTGAAGCGGGTGCGAAATCCGGACGTGGTGAGCCTCGAGCATCTTGAGCATTTTCTAAAACATGCCCAATCGCAGGGTATTTCTGTCTGGCTTGCGGGCCTGCGTCCGGATCTGCTCGCAGCTTTCGATCGTCTCAGATTTTGGGAATGGTTGCATCGGGACCATGTATTCCCGCAAGGCCTTGATGAGGAATCTGCCACCCTGGCCGCCATTCGGCGACTACGCGCCGAATTGTCCGACCAACGCGATACCTCAGGCTGCAGGCTATATTATCGCATCTGACATGATCTTGCCTGCTCCGTACCGAGTCGGGGCGAAAGACAGCGGACCAGTAACGGAGATCTTATCGGAATTTGCGATGGCCGCGGCCGCTCTGGATCCGCAGCAAAGCCTGAACCAGCGCGTCAACGTCTTCAGTCGTATTGTAGAGCGCGAGCGAGGGACGGACGGTGCTTTCGAGGCCGAACCGCCGCAGGATCGGCTGGGCGCAATGGTGGCCTGCGCGTACCGCGATGCCTTCCCGATCGAGCGCTTTGCCGACATCCTCGGTCTTGCATTCATCAAGCACGAAGGAAAGCACGCCGGCCTTCTCGCGCGCCGTCCCAATTAGCCGGAGACCGGGCACGCTCGAAAGGCCCAGCGTCGCATAGGTGAGCAGTTCGTGTTCATAGGACGCGACATTGCTCATGCCGATCCTAGAGAGATAATCGATCGCCGCCCCCAGTCCCACTGCGTCCGCAATGTTGCCGGTGCCGGCCTCGAACCGTTCCGGCGGCCCCTGGAACATAGTCTTTTCGAATGTCACATCGGCGATCATGTTGCCGCCGCCCTGCCAGGGCGGCATGGCTTCAAGTTCGCTGCTGCGGCCGTACACGACGCCGATGCCGGTCGGACCGAACATCTTGTGACCTGAGAAAATGTAGAAATCGACGTCGAGGGCCTGCACGTCCACCGGCATATGGCAGATGCCCTGGGCGCCATCGACCAGCACACGCGCGCCATGGCGATGCGCCATCGCGGTCATCTCACGAACCGGCGTGATCGTGCCGAGCGCGTTCGAAACCTGCGTGAAGGCGACGATGCGGGTACGTGGATTGAGCAGCTTCTCGTATTCCTCGAGAATGACTTGACCGCTGTCGTCGACCGGCGCCACGCGCAATTTGGCGCCCTTTTCGGCGGCGAGCTGTTGCCACGGCACGATGTTGGCGTGGTGCTCGAGATGGGTGATTACAATCTCATCGTCCTGGCCGACATTGCGGCGGCCCCAGGATTGCGCAACTAGGTTGATTCCTTCGGTGGCGCCGCGCACGAAGATGATGTCGTTCACCAATGGAGCGTTGATGAAGCCGCGTACTTTTTCACGCGCAGACTCGTAGGCGTCGGTCGAACGCGCCGCCAGCGTATGCGCTGCACGGTGAATGTTCGAATTTTCATGGGTGTAGAAACGGGCGAGGCGATCGATCACCGCCTGGGGCTTTTGCGTAGTTGCGCCATTGTCTAGCCAGATCAGCGGGCGTCCGTTCACCTGCTGCTGCAGGATCGGAAAATCGCGGCGGAAGATGCGCGGATCGAAGGGGCGGGCGCCGTAACTCTGCGCCGTCGCAATCTCGGGGCGGTGCTGCGGTGCCACCGCACGCAGGTCGAGGATTTGCGCGTCAAGCGCAAACGGCGTGGGCTCTGTCTTTGTCGCACCTTTAGCGCTGTCTTTGACGCTGTCACGGTATGCGGTCGCCGCTGGGTTGTCGGTCAGAAAGTAATACGACACGTCCGCGGGCGCCTGGATGGCAGCGGGGCCTTGCGGCAGGCCAGCGCCGCCTTGCGGGTTCACGCCACCGTCGAACTGCGGAACGAATGGGAACGCGATGTCGAGTCGCCCTGGCAATGCCGCGAAACCCGGATCGCGCGGAATTCCCTCACCGGAAGGAAATGCGATCGGCGTGGCGGGCGATGGAACCGCTGGTGATATCGCCGCTGGCGCCGAGGGCACCGACAGGCTCCGCGGCGCACCGGCATCGGGTGTCAACGATCCCGGTGTCGCCGAAGCGCGTTGCGGATCGGGTGCATAGATCGGGGCGGACGGACGCGCCGCGCCAGCGGTGGGAAACGGCAGGGCTGTCGATCCCGGGTTGTGATTCGGGGTCAGTGGAGGGGTCGCCGCGGGTGCGCCGGGAATCGAAGAATAGACCGGCTCGGCCGCGAACAATGGCGCCGATGGCAGGGCAGCGCCAGGCGAAGTGGCAGGATTGGCCGGAAGGCCGGAGAAGAATGCGTTGGCCATCCGCGCAATCAACGCAGCATCCGGAGCGGCCGCAAGTGCCGCCGCCGTCTGTTCAAGTTGCGCTGTCTCGGGCGCGGCGCCGGAGGGGAATCCGGCGGCGAAATCAGGCGTACTCATGATAATTGCCGACGTCGACATCTTCCAGGACGCCGAGTGCGTCCTCGGTCAATACTGCGAGCGAACAGTAGAGCGAGATCAGGTAGGATGCGATCGCCTTGCGATTGATGCCCATGAAGCGAACCGAGAGACTTGGCGTGACTTCGCCCGGGACGCCCGGCTGAAACAACCCGACGACGCCTTGCTTCTTTTCGCCGGTGCGCAACAGCAGGATCTTGGTTTTTCCGGCCTCGTCGAACGGCACCTTGTCGGACGGGACCAGCGGGAGGCCGCGCCAGGTCAGGAACGGTGAGCCGAACATCGTGAGCGTCGGCGGCGGCACGCCGCGCCTGGTGCATTCACGGCCGAAGGCGGCGATGGCGCGGGGATGGGCCAGAAAGAAAGCGGGCTCTTTCCAAACTCTTGAGATCAGTTCATCAAGATCGTCCGGCGTTGGAGGACCTTTACGTGTCGAGACTTTCATCGACGGCGCGGTGTTGGCCAACAATCCATATTCCTTGTTGTTGATAAGTTCGCCCTCCTGGCGTTCCTTCACCTTCTCGATCAACAGGCGCAGTTGCTCCTGGATCTGGTCGAACGGATGACTGTAAAGATCGGAGACGCGCGTCTGCACGTCCAGAACCGTCGTCACCGCATTGAGGAAGTACTCGCGCGGCTGTTCTTCATAGTCGACGAAGGTTTCCGGCAGATCGGCGTCGCGGTCCCGCGGCGGACTGCATTGCACATCAAGCGATCCGGCGGATGTCGCACCGCGCGTTTCCTTGACCCGGTTCAAGCGGAAGATACCAGCTTCGACCGGGGTCCATTGCAGCAACGGAACCAGCCAGCGCGGGGAAATGCCACTCCACTGCGCGCGCGTCTTGGTCGCATTGGCAAGCTGGCGGGCTGCGCCTTCCGCCAGTGTGTTGCGGGCTTCGGTATCGGCCATGGAAGAGGCCCTCCAATTTGTCGAGGGTTAGAACGGGCAGAGCGAGCATTGAACAAACGCTAGATTTTTCATCTAACATTCCTATGGTAAAGGCAATATCATTCCAAATTATACGCGACAGATAGATCATTTTCCTCCGTGATAACGGAAACGCCGTTTAGCATATTGGACGAGACGAGTTGTCCGGCTTGGCTGCAGGTGAACTTGATCGTGATCATCCCCTGAGGTGGCGGCGGCGATTCGTAACGACGTTGCCATGGACTGTTGTCATCTTCTCCAATGCCCACGCCTCCATACTGAAGCGACTTCGTTCAGCGCACGCGAGGGCCTGGGCATTCTCAAGGCGCGATCTTGATCCCACTCTGATTCTCGCTGACGTCGAGTTCGGTGACGCCAACGGGATTGCTGTCCTTGATCTCGATCCAGCCAAGGTCGCGTAGGATTATCAACGCGCGCCTCACGCCAATTGGCGGGATGTCGATGCCCTGCGATCTTCCGCTGCCATACCGGTTTTGTCTCCGGCGCGGGGAATCGCTGAAAGATCATGCTGTGAAAGCAACATGGGCTGTAATGCCCGTCGTTTTCTTCAGCAGGCAATTGCCAATGGCGCTTGATTCGGCCAGCTTCCTCGCGAGGCGCAACGTCCTCCCCATCCAGCAGACCGGCGAGATTACGCGTGACAGGCCGAAATGCCGAGATCATCGATTTGAATGTCTACCGT
>Ga0182030_10027503_pt1 | contig 10224 bp, 10 predicted proteins | sample 812S3MmetaG_FD_121299 | JGI IMG/M metagenome (GOLD analysis project Ga0182030, IMG submission 121299) | Permafrost microbial communities from Stordalen Mire, Sweden - 812S3M metaG (Illumina Assembly) | ecosystem: Environmental > Terrestrial > Soil > Wetlands > Permafrost | place: Sweden... | reverse complement strand
TTGGTCGAGCGCAAATCGTCGTCGCGCATCTTCGTGTTGGTGGTGATGCTGGCCACTTCTATGACGGCTTGGTATATGCACCCGCTGGCGCGCCCGCGTCCCGCCAAAGTTTTTCAAACACGATGGCGCATTGTGGAACGCAGCCCGCGTGCTTCACCATGACAACATTGCCTGCCATCAAATTGGGCACGGCAAAACGCGCGAGCTGGTAGTAAGGAAAATTCCACGGCTGGACGCCGAAGAGCACGCCGAAAGGCGTGTTTTCAATCACGGCCTCGCCCGAATTCGGCTTGAGCGTTTGCGGTGCGAGAAAATCCTCGGCGTTCCAGGCGTAGTAATCAAGGATGTCCGCGCTCAACGCCACTTCACCGCGCGACTCGGCGATAAGTTTGCCCATTTCGAGCGTCACCGGCTTGGCAAATTCATCCGCTCGCTCGCGCATGATCGTGGCGGCTTTCGTGACGATGATTGCCCGCTCGGCAAAAGTTTTGTGCCGCCAAGTTTCGAAACAAGTCGCGGCGGTTTTAATCGCTGTCTCAAGCTGCGCGTCAGAAAGCTCCTTGAACTTCTTCAGGACTTTGCCATTGGAGGGATTGACACTTTGATAACTCATGGCAGCGATTATGAGCTCCAACCAAGACCTGTGATATGGGGTCTTCACCCCAGCTTTGTCATTCGCAGATGTCCGACAACTTGTTCGCCGCCTGCCGTAAAGTGTCGGTCGGAATGTGGGTGTATTGCTTCTTTGATCGTTACGATAAAACAATCGCTTGGCGCCTGATTTTTGCGAAATGATTCAAAGGGTTTAGCAAAAACGAATTGGAAAGACGGGCGGTGCTGATGGACGGAGCGCGGGCGGAACGAACGCATAGTCGTCTCCGCCATGCGCGACTGGAAGCAGCACGGACCGGCCATGAACTAAACCGTCGCGGCGCCCGCGTTGGGTTGGCGGAGCGAAGTGAGCGCAGTCAACCGCACGCACTGGCCAGCGCGGCGTAAATGTGGTGATGAATCAATCGGATTTGTGATGTTTTTAGTGCCAGTGAAAGTGCCAGTGAATGGGGGATGAATGAGTAATTGGTGAGTAGTTGATTGGTATTGGGTGCGTAATCGCTGGTGCTTGACAAACATGCAGAAATGCCTGATTTTATTGGCGTTCGTTAGTTATGAGGCTGTTCGCCTCTGGTGGTGGGGTGGTAATTGCGGAGTAGTGGATTTTGAAAAAATCCCCTGACCCCGTTCGATTCCCGCAGTTGGGACATTGAAAACGGTTTGTTGAGGAAGCAATCCACTTCGGCCAGCGGATGGACATACTTCTGGACCTCTTCAATGTTGGCAGTCGCCATGATGATGGGTTGATCGGGCCATTGTTGCTTTATCATGGCGGCCAAATCGTCTCCCTGCATTCGCGACAGCCAGTATTCAGTGATGATCAAATCGAACTTCTCCTTCTCAAGCATGGCCAGCGCCGTTTCGCCGGTATGAGCTGTCCTGACTCCTTGCCCAGGAAACTCGAGCATCAGCGCAAAGGTCATGTTCAGATGAATGTCGCCGTCCACTAACAAAAATTGGTATTTAGGATTGGCTGATAAATTCATACATGTTCTTGGCATCCTGCCCCAATTTCTTCAGGCAAGATTCCGCGTTCGGCACCACCGTCCTATTCTGCACAAATCATGCCCGGCGGCTATCGCAACTTGGGACACGCGTATTCATGTTTGGGACACGAGATTAAAAACACTTTACTGATTTCGCGAAGCAATTATCACACGGGTTGAGGGCCTGTAGGCGGTGGCGTAGTCACAAAATTTGAAATTCCCGCCATCATTTTCCCCTCGCTTGTTTATATGATACGAGACACCGACTTTCACCGCGCTTGGGGCTGCAGTCACGGGCGGCAGTTCCAAGATAGTGATAAACTCCTCCGGCTCACCAGCCGTCCAGCCAGATCGAAAACCTCGACATAGCCCTTCCAAAGCATCTTGCCGTGAAAAATTTCCTCAAGTGATACGGACAGCCTGCGTGGACAACCACTGGATTTGTTCGCCTCCGACGTGAAGCGCCTTCCGCCGCTGCCAGATTGAGGACGATCATATTTCCTCACACTTGAAGCATCTTTGGCAGCCAGGCGATATTTTCACACAATTCCTTCATGTTGGCGACACCCTCTTCCTCGTCTTTTTCCACTTCGCCGACATCCCGGCCAACTTGCGTCGGCCTTAGGCCGGGCAAACAAGCTGGGGAACCTGGTTCATTGCCAAAAAAATCCCGCCAAACACAAGGTTATGAAGATACCCATTCAGTCATTGGAAGTCGAAGAGTGCAACGCCGGCCTCCCCTTCAAAAACATCACGCCCCGGGCACGCCGGGCCGGCATTCCACCTCCGACCTTCGTCACACAGGAGGCATGGGATGCCTACATCGAAAGCGCCGGCGACCTGTTCATTCTGGGCGATGTCATTTGGGTGCTGCGCTGTGTCCTGAACGGCCATTACCCGCATCGCATTGCCGGGGAAGCACGGCACTTTGAGATGTATGCCTATCGGCAAGGCCGGGTGGAACCGGAACTAATCAGACTGACAGCCGTTGAACAAATCCAAAATGACCACAGCAAATATCTCGTCCTCATGCTGGAGAATGGCAGGGGGGAGGCATGAGTTGGATTCCACCGGAACATTGGAGTTCAGCCGAACATGTGCATGAACTCATGCACCGGCAGGGAATCAGACCACAGTTGAGTCCCGCCGTGTTGTCCGCCGCCCTTGATCTCTACGAAGACGCCGCCTTGCACAAATTGTCCCGGGTGGAAGCCCGCGCTTTCTTCAGCGCGCACGCGATCCTTGTCCCGCAGGGTTTGGAAACACTCCCGCTGCCATGGTTGCAACAACTGCCCATCCGATTGTGGCACACGCGCAAACCGCATTGGGATGTGCTGCCCTACTTGCTCAAATCCGTCGCCACCGAAGCTGGGGTGTTGCGGCTCTACTTCCCGCAGGAACTGATCATCAAAGAAGCCCGGTTGAGCTTATGGGACCGGTTGCGCGTGACGCTCAACCTGTCGATGCGCCCCAACCTCTGGTTGCCGCTCAACCCCTCTGAAGAACGCGAAATCTGGAACCGCCACCCGGAACTGCGAAACGAACTGTTCACGGTTCGAAGTTGAAACGCCGCCAAATACAAAGGATATGCAATATCTCGACATCTCCGCGGCGGCGCAGCAAGCCGGCATCATCGGCAAAGTTCATCTCTCCATGGATCTGCTCCATGCCTATGGAGAATTATCCCCGCAACTGGGCCGCAACGTGGTTGGCGTCATCGTTCAGGCGCTGACGGCAGAGCTGGCCAAGACCCATGACGCGCGCTACGCCGGTCTGTGTGAATTTCGATTTCGGGTGGGGCTGTTCGACAGGGTCAGGACAATTCCGGTGCAGGTGCAACTGGAAGCAGTCCGGGATGTCTCTGCTGAAAACAACTTGTTGATCCGAAAAGCAACGAGAATATGAAAATGAAAACCCAAAGACTGACAAGCCCGGTTGATATCGGGGGTGAATCAACCTTGTATGTTCTGGATTTGAACACCGGCCAAACCGCCATCTGCGCACGGAGACTCGTTGACAACGATTCACTGGAGGTCTTCGCGCAACTGGCCGCCAGTCATGGCGGCCGGCTGGAAACTCCGATGGGCATTTTGCACCTGGAAATCGCGCGCTATACCGGCGTGGCGCTGCTGCGGCTGATACGGGAGAGGCAAATGCTGGCCAGCGCCGCCATGGCCTGGCTGCCGCACACGCCATCATTGTGGGACGTGACCTTGGAAGCTTACGATGAAATTCGACAGCAACACGGCCGCCGCGCTGTCCGTCGTCACCATCTCAAGCCCGAAACTTTGCCATGGATGGCCACGGTGTTAATGCCCCCATTTATGGATCAAGCCAGCGGCACGGAAGTAATGCTGGCGCAGATTGCGTTATGGCTGTCGGGGCTGGAGATACTCGAACAGGAGCGGAAGGCCTGCCAGCTCAACTAAAAATCCAGCCGAACATGAATTCATGAAAAAACATCCCAAAAACCAATCGTCTCCGTTAATCACCCGGCTCGTGGCCCAAGCCACGGAATACGCCGAAAAGCATCTGCGTCGGCAAGGGCATATGCCACCCAGGTTACACGGCGTTACATCGGACAACCAGTTCATGCTGACACCCGGCAATACGGCGGATGAAGACGATAAGAATCATTTTTCCCTGCTCGCCCGTCTGCTGTGCCTGGCCCATCCGGTTCTCGGCGTGGTTTTTGTGGCGGAAGCCTGGGCGGCGGAGGCGTCACCAGACAGAGCGCCGGACACCCCGCCCTCCGAGGCGTTCAACCGGCGGGAATATGTCTTGATCAGCGTGGAGATAAATGACGGAACATTGCTGCAAAAGCTCTTGCCCATCATCCGCAGTGACAATGGAAAATTTTTCGGCCTGGGCGAAGCCGAGATGACCCGGCCGGATTCCGTTCGAGGCCGGTTCGCCAGGTTCCTGCCGCCCGAAGAACCTTCGGCGGCCGAGCGGCAGAATGCCCGGAACCTTCTGGAGGTTTTGCAACAACTCGACCGACGGCACCCGAAGTGCGCGCGCCGATGAGAAAATCAACCGAACAGGAATTCATGTTGAATGCGACCAGACATTTGAGCCGTCCGTTCCGATCGCGCGCCGCGTCCCTGGATGCGATCCTCGCTCCAACCATTGACGCTGCTGCTAACGATGGTGTTGGCGGTAATGCCGGGGGCAGTATTTTATGATTTGCCGAGGCCGCAGGAATTGCACCTTTTCCTTTTCCGGGAGGGAAGATCACGCGAAACATCGCGGCCGCAGCTTAACATGCGCAAGCGAAAGCCAGAAGTTCTGATTGGGTTGATGGGCATCAAACAATTTTACTTGAACCGGCCCGGCCAGGTATGCAAATCTAATCTCCCGTATGACGTTGCGATCAGAAGATTGGGAAATCATCAACGGCTGTCTGCATCGTTTGTATCGGGAACTGGACAGCCAAAGGCACAACCGGATGATGCTGGAAGTGCTCAACGAGCTGGTGCCGGCGGATTCGGTGGTCTTGCAGATTGCCGACGTGCAAAAGCCCGAAGCCTTCTCGGCCATCACCCTGCCGGAGGATCATGCGACCCCCGAACGGATTGCCTTGATCGGCCAATACTCGCACCAGTCCCCGTTCGTGGCTTATTATCTGGCAACCTGGGATTCACACTGGAAAATGATCACCGATTTCATGCCGCTGGAAGATTTTTACAAGACGGATTTGCACCGGCTGGCCTTGGAGCCCATCGGCATCAACCATCAGATCTTTGGCGTGCTGGGCGTTTTGGATGGAACCGGCTATGCCATTGCCATCAACCGGATCCATCAAGGATTTACGGAACGCGAACGGGAGCTGTTGAACGTCATTCAGCCGCACCTGGTGACCAGTTTCATCAACGCCGCCGTGTGCAGCCGGGCGCAAAAGTCCATCAGCCAGATCAAGGCGGCGATGGAAATGGCTCCGGGCGCGTATGGTTATTTCGATCGGGGGGACAGGGTGTCCTGGATTCAGGAAAGAGCCGAAGCCTGGTTGCGGGAGTTTTTTGCGGATGAAGTCAAAAACGACGGCAATATTCCCCGCAGCCTTCGCCGGTTGTTGGAGGAAGCCATTCGAAACGGCAGCATCCCCAGACAATTGGAGAAATTTTCCGGCGATGAATGTCTGATCGTTTGCCTTGGGTCGTCTTCCATCGGCGGCTGGATCATGCGGCTGGAACGGAAGCTCAGGACGCCGCCGCCGTATTTTCATCCGCTGCCGCAGTTCAGCGAGCGCAAGAACGAGGTGTTGCAATGGATGGTGGAGGGCAAGCGCAACGCGGAGATTGCGATGATCCTGGAATTAAGTCCGCGGACGGTGGAGCGGCACGTGGCGGAAATTCTCGCAGAACTTCAGGTGGAAAACCGGGCGACGGCCATTGTTCGCGCCATGGAATTCTGTGTGGCCATGAAGCACGGGGCGCCTTCTCAAATTCAGCCTCAAACTTCATTGTGAGCCGGCGGGGATGGCGTTAATCGCCGTTGGTCGCCCTGCCTCCTTTCACGCTTCGGCAGCATTCAACCGTTTGGGCAATTCAACATCAAACGGGGCCAATTCAAAATCATGCCAACCGGCATGAATGGCAGTGAGTATTTCCACCCAGCACAATTATTGATCCACCGGCCTGGCAGGCAAGTTGTTTGCTGTAACCCGGGGCGATGAATCGAAAATACGACACGCGCCTCCGCTTCAGAACCGGAACCGGTGGAAATTTCTCACCCGTTGTTTCCCTTGCCGGCCCGCCTGTCTTCAGAGGTTGCGTTCATTCCGACGACAGCCACCGCACATCCGCATCATCATTCATGGCTGCGCCAATAACAAACCAGACGTGTCCAGCAAAAAGCCGCGGCTGTTTCAAAATGAGACACCAGCGGTAAAACAGCGAAACCAAAACAAAAACGCCAAACAAAAAAACAACATGAACACAGAACTGGAAGAAAAAATTCAAACCAAGGCTGAAAAAATCCGCCGCGAATACAAGATTGAGATTGATCCGGCCAAACCCATCAAACTCAACGTGGACGGCCTCTGCGAAAATCCCGGAGCCATGCACATCGGACTCATAGCCCGGCAGGAGGACCGGGTTTTGTTCACCGAACATCTGTATGTTGGCCACGGCACCTGCAACGAGGCGGAATACATCGCCGTCAAGTCCGGCCTGGCGCTGCTGCAAATCCTCTGTCCCAACCCCGCCGTTCCCGTGGCGGTCTTTTCCGACTCGCAACTGGTCACCAAACAGGTTGCTGGGATCTGGAAATCCTCCGGGCAGATGCAATCCTACTGCCGCCATCTCCGGAAACTTTCCCGGGTCTATCCCTTCACATTGACCAAGGTTCCCCGCCAGGAAAACCAGCTGGCGGACAGCCTGGCCCAGAAGTATGTCTTGAAGCATTCTGGACGCTGCATGGTGATGGATCAGGGGCGTTTCAACGTCTTCAAGCAAAGACCGGCAACGGTCAAACTGGCCGATACCTTCAACGCCCTGACCAGCCGGGAATTTCGTGATTACCTTGAAGAAAACAATCTGCATGAGGATCTACAAGAATTGATCCAGTTGGCCAACAAAGGCGACCGGGAAGAGGCCATCCATCTGGCGAGAGACATCCAGGGCCGGGTCACCGGCATTTTTGAGGCAGCACCCAAGGCCAATGAAATGGTCGCGCAATGGGTGAACAGCGCGTCGGAAATTGTTAATAAGACCATCAGCCTCATTATTCAAGCCATTGAAAAGGGGGACAAGATAGACTTCCAATACTTCGTCGAGGAAATCTCCGGGGCCGACATCGGCGATGCCACCCTGTTTACGAACGGGATGGAGGCTATTCAAAAAGGCCTGGTGATTTCGGGGCATGACGGAACAGACATGGAAAACGGGACCGACTTCGACTGACCGCCTGCCGCAAAACGCAACCAGCAAGTTTCATGCTTATGAGCACAACCAACAACACCCTGATTGACCCGGCCCGCCCGAAATCAGGAAAGCTGACGATAGACCGCCATGCATTCAGCGGCCAATCCCGAAGGGCATCTCCAGTGATTGAACCGCTGCTGGAATCGCATCAGCGAATGGCCGAAACAGATGCGGCACAAATCCCCCATGCCCATTCGGGGCAGACCGTCCATCCGACCCATTAAATAAAACACAACAACAAACAATCAACCAGGAAAGGAATTCAACTTATGTTCAAAAATAATCCATCAGCCCAAATGTCTTATGATACCCAAGAACAACTGGCCAAAGACAGCCGGGCAGAAGCCGAACGTCAAGTCAAGGAATACAAACTGAAGTTGGAAACCGGCTTCGGCTTTCCAATCGTGGTCAACGAACTTGGCGCGAGCCAGGGGGCGGGTGGCACGGTGCGCTCCGTCTGGAATCAGAGGGTAAAGTGCGAACACCATTCGATTGACCTGGCTCACTGTGATGCATGGCTAAGGCCGGCCCGTCTTGCCCACGAACTCATGCACATTGATCTGGAATGCCGGGCTGATGTCGCCGGCGTCAGAAAAACCAATGTGGGCAAGCGGCCGCTGAAGGAGATGCTGCGGCTCTACGATTTGATGCCTCATCAGGAAGGTCTGCTGCGAAAGCTCTTAAGCTATTCCATGAATGTCCCCGTGGATATGCTGGTGGATGCAAGCCTGCTCCGGCAGTTTCCCATCCTGAAGCCAGCCATGTTTGTCAGTGCCTGCCGGTTTCAGGAAAAAAACCTCGCGCAGGACTTGTCGCGCGAGTCCATGCCGGCGAATTTCCGGGCGGCCCTCGAAGCGTTGCGGACGGCCTCGGCTCTCTTTACCGATGAGACTTACGGCCATGCGACCCGCTTCTTTGCGCCTTTCCGCGGCACGCCTGCCGGAAAGATGGCCGAACAATTATACCACGCCTTCCTGAAATCTTTTCCGCTGATAAAACCCGGCGGCCACTACGAACTGGTGGATCGCTTCGGAACAATCATCGGGTTTCCAAACCTGCACGCCTGGGATCCACGGCCGTGTTGGAAACTGGTTCCGGTTCAAACACCCAAACCAGCCGGGTCTGGTTATGACTTCAATGTCGAACAGGCGATCCTGGACACGGGCGCGGTCTCGGCGGGTTCCGTGCCTAGTTATGACGCCATCATCAAGCAGGTGATGCGGGAAAAGAATTCCCAGGCCGGGAACGATGGTTTCAGCCTTCGACTGGATGATGATTTTTCGATTCCGGCGAAGATTCAATGGGGCGCGAGGCCGGCTCCGCCTTCAAAAACAGCCATCCCTGACGGCCAGCGGATGGAAGGAAAGCGGGGCCGGCGAGTCCGTGAAATTTCCCATCAATGCATTCCCGCAATGGCTTCCGCCGTATGAAAACCACACTTTCACAAAACCAGCCAAATAAAAATCAGGTGAAGACGCCAAATCCCCAAAACATAATCTGCCTCTATGGCCGGAAGAATCCCAGGATTCCTCCGCAGGGGAAACGCCTCTATTGGACCGACTGGCGGCCCTTGCTTGAAGATCGCAGGCGCGTCACGGGACGCGAACCGTTCCGCGCCAATGTCACCAGCGAGAGCACCGACCCCGACTTCCGCGCTCTTTCGCCAATACTGATGGGGCCGGTGGAATGTTACCGGGAGAACGGGCGGATGATCACAGCCGTCAGCGTCGAGGTGGCCTGGCAATACTCGAAGGTCTATTCCCATATCAGGCAGGGCAACCAGCTGGTGGACATAAGCAACAGGTTCATCACGCGCGATGCCGAAGGCAATCTGAGGCCCAGCCAGGAATGGTTTCACTGGCGTGACGCGGCCTTCAACAATCCCGCCTTCAACCACACCCACCCCGGCTTCAAATCCAGTAAAAAACGGGTGCGTCGCGCCTTTCCCGGCGGCTCCAAGGTGGCCTTCTGGTATTGGGACGGTGAAATTCTTGATGCCGTTCAGGCCCGGCAGAAAATCTACGCCCGCCTTTATCAACAATTTGTCGTCAACACGCCCGGCTTCCGGCGGTTGCGCCAGATCGTCAGCCAGGGCGGGGATTTGTTCATCTACGACCGCGACGGCTACGACTGGCAGCGCCTGAACATGTCGCCTGCCGATTGCGTCCGGGACCCGCACTCGTTCGGACATGGGATGGTCATCACGTTTTTACTGAAAGGCATTGAGCCAGATCAACTAGTGAGAAAAGACGATCCCGCGCTGGGCTGGACGCCCTACGACAATCACCACTGGGAAGCTTCCAAACAAACGCGGATGGAGGCGCCGGCGAAGAAAGAATTTGAACGGCTGGCGGCGGGCATTCTTGGATTGTCCCCGGCTGAGGCCGCCGCCTGTTGGGGCACGGCGCATCCGCCGGGCCGCAATGCCCAGGTGATCCGCATTCATGCGGGCGTGCGCCACCGTTTCGCCAGAAACGGAACGCCCCTCGGTTTGAAAATATTCAATCTCAAGGACGGGAAAACCATGTGGCCGTCGCTGTTCAAATTTCATACGACACAAAGGGAACACCTGCCCGGCCTGCCCAATTCTCACGTCCAGCAGGCGTTTGAATGCGGAACCTTCAAGGATGCCGATGGTCTGGAACGCGGCTACCTCATCCATGAATGGATTGATGGCCCGACTCTCGAAGACAAACTTAAGG
>Ga0182030_10027501_pt1 | contig 10224 bp, 7 predicted proteins | sample 812S3MmetaG_FD_121299 | JGI IMG/M metagenome (GOLD analysis project Ga0182030, IMG submission 121299) | Permafrost microbial communities from Stordalen Mire, Sweden - 812S3M metaG (Illumina Assembly) | ecosystem: Environmental > Terrestrial > Soil > Wetlands > Permafrost | place: Sweden... | reverse complement strand
ACCGATGAAGTTTATGGTTCGCTAACTCCTACTGACCCGGCATTTACGGAAGAAACTTCGTATGCGCCGAATAGTCCATACTCGGCATCGAAGGCGGCTTCGGATCACTTGGTGCGCGCTTACTTTCACACTTACGGGTTGCCGGTGCTGACCACTAACTGCTCGAACAATTACGGGCCGCACCACTTCCCGGAAAAGCTGATTCCGCTGATTATTCACAACTGCCTCAACAGCAAGCCTCTGCCCATCTATGGCGACGGTATGCAGGTGCGTGACTGGCTCTATGTCGGTGATCATTGCCGCGGTATTCGAACGGTGTTGGAGAAAGGCGTTCTGGGCGAAACCTACAACATCGGTGGCCGACAGGAGATGGCAAACATTGACGTGGTCAGGACCATCTGCGCGATTCTTGATGAACTGGTTCCGGCAGAAAAGCCTTATGGCAGCCTTATTACCTATGTCAAGGATCGCCCCGGCCACGATCGCCGCTATGCGATGGACATTACCAAGATCGAGCGTGAACTGGGATGGAAGCCGCAAGAGAGTTTCGATAGTGGCATTCGCAAGACGATTCAATGGTACTTGGACAACACCGCTTGGGTTGAGCATGTAACCAGCGGTGCTTATCGGGAGTGGGTCGACAAACAGTACGCATCTGCTAACGTTTCTGGAGTCAGTAGAAATGACTAATCGTAAAGGCATCATTCTTGCTGGTGGATCAGGCACGCGCCTCTACCCGATCACACAGGCAGTATCAAAGCAACTCATACCTGTTTACGACAAGCCAATGATCTATTATCCGCTCAGTGTATTGATGCTGGCGGGGATTCGCGAAGTACTTATCATCTCGACTCCGCAGGACACGCCACGCTTTGCGCAACTGCTCGGCGATGGATCGCAGTGGGGGATGACCTTTCAGTATGTCGTGCAGCCTAATCCAGAAGGCTTGGCTCAGGCATTTATTCTTGGTCGTGAGTTTGTGGGTGCGGATTCTTGCGCTTTGGTTTTGGGCGATAATATCTTTTTCGGCCATCAGTTAGTTACGTTGCTGCAATCGGCTACAACTCAGTCAAATGGGGCTACGGTTTTTGCCTACCCAGTTAGAGATCCAGAACGCTACGGGGTGGTTGAGTTAGACGCATCGGGACGCGCTGTGGGGCTGGAAGAAAAGCCTGCACATCCCAAGTCGCGCTACGCGGTAACGGGGCTATATTTTTATGACAATCAGGTGCTGGATATAGCGGCCAATCTGAAACCGTCACCAAGAGGCGAGTTAGAAATCACCGATGTAAATCGTGAGTATTTGCGATTGGGTCAGCTTTCTGTGCAGGCAATGAGTCGCGGAATAGCATGGTTGGATACAGGAACGCACGACTCACTGCTCGAAGCAAGTTCGTTTGTTCAAACCATTGAGAAGCGGCAAGGACTGAAGGTTGCTTGCCCGGAAGAAATTGCATATCGGGCCGGCTTTATCGATGCTGCTAAGCTAGAAGCACTGGCGGCGGGCATCAGGAATGACTACGGTGTGTATCTGCGCGAGATTCTGAAGGATCCGGGGTTATAGTTCATGAAGGTTGAAAAAACGAGAATTCCAGGAGCCCTGATCATTGAGCCGACTGTATTCGGCGATGATCGGGGCTTTTTTCTTGAAAGTTTCAATGAGCGTGAGATGCACAACATAGGTGTTGATGCGCATTTCGTGCAGGACAATCACTCACGCTCGCAATGCAATGTACTTCGCGGGCTGCATTATCAATTGCAACAGCCGCAAGGGAAACTGGTTCGTGTTGTGCGTGGCAAGGTGTTTGACGTTGCTGTCGACATACGTCGCGATTCTCCAGCATTTGGAAAGTGGGTAGGCGTCGAGTTATCGGAAGAAAACAAACGATTGTTTTGGCTGCCGCCCGGTCTGGCGCACGGCTTTGTCGTACTCTCAGATACTGCGGATTTTCTCTATAAGGCAACAGACTATTATTTGCCTAAGTCTGAGCGCTCGATTCTGTGGAATGATCCCAGCCTTGGAATTGAATGGCCCATAACTGGCGAACCGATTCTTTCCAGCAAAGATATGGCTGGCAAGTCGTTTCTTGATGCGGAAGTATTTGAAACAGACCCATGTTTAAAGGAGAAAAATGCATAACTCCAAGATTCTGATCTTTGGACGTGTCGGCCAAGTGGGCTGGGAGTTGCGTCACAAATTAGCCTGTCAGGGGCAGATAACTACCTGTGAGTATCCAGATGTGGATTTCTCCAAGCCTGATTCAATTCGCAATGCCGTGCGTGCTGTTGAGCCAAATGTCATCATCAATGCAGCAGCATATACGGCTGTTGATAAGGCGGAAGTGGATTCTGATTTGGCGTTTGCCATCAATGGCACCGCACCAGGTGTGCTAGCAGAAGAAGCAAAGCGTCTTGGTAGCTTATTGGTTCATTACTCAACAGACTATGTATTTGACGGCACAAAACAGGGTGCCTATGTTGAGACCGATTCACCCAATCCAGCCAATGTTTATGGCGAGTCAAAATTGGCAGGCGACCAGGCGATTCAGGCCGTCGCCGGAGACTATCTGATTCTGCGTACAAGTTGGGTCTATGGAGCACGCGGCAGTAACTTTCTATTGACGATGCTGCGTCTGGCCAAGGAACGCACGGAGTTACAAATTGTGGATGACCAGATAGGTTCACCTACATCGAGCGAATGTATTGCCCAGGCCACAGCCAGCATTCTTGCACAGTTACTTGCGCCTTCCAATGGAGGACTCAACGGACGCAGTGGTATTTACAATCTGACCAGCAGCGGTGAAACCTCATGGTTCGGATTTGCAAAAAGTTTGCTAGCTAAATCCGCATCAACCATCGGATTTACCATGCCCAATCTGATCCCAATCAAGACGGTAGATTTCCCCCGTCCAGCAGCGCGTCCAGCTAACTCGCGTTTGTTGTGTCAACGTCTTCAGGAGACATTCGGAGTTACCATGCCGCACTGGGAACAGGCGCTTGATCTTGTCTTGGAAACGTTGGCTGATGGCGTTGCGCGGGTCAACTCTTGAGTTATTCGTAAGGTGTGGTCTTCCCCTGTTGACGATCCATTGGAGGTCTACAGCATTTTCGATTCTTCTCTTTAAGAAGCCTCGATGCCGAGTGGATTTTTCCTCAAGAAAAAGCCACTCGGCATAATCTTCAAACGTCAACAAGTGAATCGAAAATGCTCTAAGCTCGGAAATTAGCTAGAAACTCAGGCTTGCCAGGGTGGGCAAGCCTGAGCGATTGTTGAACAGAATGATTTACCGGCCTACGACAATAACCATAAAACTACCTGGAATCATCACCGGACGGGGACGAGTGTTTTCGGCAGTGGGTGCTGGAGCAGGCCCAAACTCGGCGGCAGCCAGATAGATGCGGTCAGTTGCATCGTCATAGGCCATGGTACGCGAGCCACGTTGGGTGGGAAGGTTCTCGATGTTGGGATAGCCGGGAGCACCGGCATCAACGACTGAAAGAATTCCCTCACCCTCAGAAGAAAATGCCAATTTGTGTGTCGCATCCCAGCCGGCTGCATCGGGACCACTGCCAATCGTCGCCGTCGCCAGCACCTTGCCGCTATTGGCGTCGATCACGCCCATCACCTTGTTATGGCAAACCGGAAACAGTCGGCTACCAGCCGCGTCGAATGCCAGACCGCTTGGCTCTTCACAGCCGGTCGTCGGCCATTCGGCTGTGATCTTCAATGTTTTGGCATCAATACGAATGATCTCGCTCTTGTCCTCAATGTTGTCGAAGACCAATCCTTTGCCATCGACGGCGGGATACTCCGGCCTGCCGGGAAGTGGAATGGTGGCGACGACTTTGCGCGTGGTAGCGTCAATGACGGTTGCATCGCGACTGTGTCCGTTGAAGGCCCACACCGTCTGTGTGGCAGGTTCAAAGATGATGCTGTCTGGTCCGGTTCCTGCCGGGATGGTTGCCAGTGTAGCCAGAGTTGCACGATCAAAAACGACGACAGCATTGCCGCCACCATCTGATATGTAGCCAAACTTTCCGGCGTTATCCAGAGCCACTCCGTGCGTTCCATGCAGTCCTGTGATGCTGCCAGCCAGCTTGCCGGTCTGCGTATCAACCACATCGACGTGACTGCCGCGAGTGAGATAGAGGCGATGGGCGGCGGAGTCTGCCGTCGAATAATCCCACCCTCCTTCGCCGCCCAGCTTCCAGCGATCAACAATGTGGTACGGCTGTTGTGCTGCAACGGGGTGCGCTGTGCCGAGAACTGCGCAGAAGATCGTTGCGGCAACAAAAGACCGGGTGATATGGCCAAGATCGCTTTGATAGGTCATCCTGTTTCTCCGTTCAGTAGCCTATAAATTCAATTTTCCTGCCGTAAGCAGTGTGCCACAGCCAGATGAATACCTGCAGAATCAAGAAATCAGACGGCTGCCTACATCGCAGTCCATGCCCAATCCACTGCAAAGCCCGGACCATTCCGCAATGCGGCTTAAGTGAATCGACTTGCCGTAAAGTATTCAATTGATTGCGATGGCGAATCGTAGACGTAGTCGGTAGAGTCAGCGACGCTGGTCGGCGTACCGTCAAAACTCCACCCGCCAACCCAATTCCGCTGTACAATCCAACATGAGTCGCACAATTTGCCTCGGCTGAATCTTTGACACCGATGGCTGCGCCAAGCATCCAATTCCCACGAGGGCACAATGACCACTACCCGCGAAAAGACAGAGGCGCGCAAACTACCCATGATGCCCATTCGGGACATGGTGATTTTTCCATATATGATGACGCCGTTCGTGGTGGGCCGCGAGTCCAGCGTGCGCGCCCTTGAAGAGGCGCTCAGCGGCGACCGCAAGATTTTTCTTGCCACCCAGCACGATGCCAGCGTGGATGAACCCAAGGCCAAGGAAATTTATCAGGTTGGGTCAATCTGCAATATCGTGCAGAGCGTCAAGATGCCCGACGGCAATATCAAGGTGCTGGTCGAAGGCATTGAACGCGCCAAATCCACCGAGGTGAGCGACCGCGACGGATTTTTTGTGGCCACCGTGCGTGTGGGCAAATCTCACTTCGAGATGACCTCCGCAACCGAGCAGATGATGACGCGTGTGACCACGCTCTTTGAGCAATACGTCAAGCTGCAACAGTCGCTCAACTACGAGACGATCATCGCCACCGTGCGCATGGATGAACCGTCCAAGCTCAGCGATACGATTGCAGCCAATCTTCAACTTGGCATTGAAGAGAAGCAGGAACTGCTGGCCATCTTTGATCCGGCCACGCGTCTGGCGCGCATTGCCGATGTGCTGGACATCGAGATTGAAAAGCTCGACATTGACCGCAACGTTCAGTCGCGTGTGAAGCGCCAGATGGAGCGGGCTCAAAAAGAGTATTACCTGAACGAAAAGATCAAGGCGATTCAGAAGGAATTGGGTCGCGGCGAGAAGAGCGAGTTCGACGAACTGCGCAAGAAGATTGAAGCCGCCGGAATGCCCAAGGAAGTGCTCGACAAGGCGATTCAGGAGCTGAAAAAACTGGAAGCGATGCCGCCAATGTCGGCTGAATCGACCGTGAGCCGCAACTATATTGACTGGCTGCTGGCCGTGCCGTGGAAGAAGCGATCCAAAGAAACCCGCTCGATTGAGCATGCCGAAAAAGTTCTAAACGCTGATCATTATGGGCTGGAAAAAATCAAGGATCGCATCCTCGAATTTCTCGCCGTGCGTCAGTTGGTAAAAAATCCCAAAGGCTCGATCCTGTGTTTTGCAGGGCCTCCAGGGGTTGGCAAAACTTCTCTGGGAATGTCGATTGCCAAGGCCACGGGGCGTAAGTTTGTGCGTCTGTCTCTGGGTGGCGTGCGCGATGAAGCTGAGATTCGCGGCCACCGCCGGACATATATCGGCGCACTGCCCGGTCAGATCATTCAACACATGAAGCGAGCAGGCACGCGCAACCCGGTCTTCCTGCTGGACGAAGTGGATAAGATGGCTTCAGACTTTCGTGGCGATCCAGCCTCGGCACTGCTAGAAGTGCTTGACCCTGAGCAGAACACCACCTTTCAAGACCATTATCTTGATGTGGATTATGACCTCTCGCAAGTGCTGTTTGTCGCCACGGCGAACGTGATGCATACCATTCCCGCCGCGTTGCAAGACCGCATGGAAGTGCTGCGCCTGCAAGGCTACACAGAGCAGGAAAAGCTGGAGATTGCTCGGCAATATCTGGTGAAAAAACAGCGTGAGCAGACCGGATTGAGTGAGAAGAATATTATCTTCAAAGACGATGCGCTGCTCGAAATCATTCGCAGTTATACACGCGAAGCTGGCGTGCGCAATCTGGAACGCGAAATCGGCAACGTCTGCCGCAAAGTGGCTCGCCGTGTGGTGAAAAGTGGTTCAAAGCACAAGGAAGAGTTGACCGCTGCCAATATCAGTGAGTTTCTTGGCGTTGCCAAATTTCGTGATTCTGAAGTACACGAAAAGAGCGAGATCGGCTTGGTTACGGGCTTGGCTTGGACCGAAGCTGGCGGCTGCATTTTGACGACTGAAGTGCAGGTGCTCGATGGCAAAGGCAAGCTCACCATCACCGGCCAGCTAGGTGACGTAATGCAGGAGTCGGCGCAGGCCGCTCTCAGTTACATTCGCGGACGCGCGCAGGCGTTGGGTCTGAGCCGCGAGTTCTATCGCAACATGGACCTGCATTTGCATGTGCCCGAAGGCGCGATTCCCAAGGACGGTCCGTCGGCTGGCATTACCATGGCAACAGCGCTGGCCAGCGCGCTGACAAAAATTCCCGTGCGGCGCGATATTGCGATGACTGGTGAGATCACGCTGCGTGGCAAGGTTCTGGCCATTGGCGGACTGAAGGAAAAGCTGCTTGCCGCCTTGCGCGCAGGCATTTTTGAAGTGATCTTGCCGCGCGCCAACGAGAAAGATCTCGCCGAGTTGCCGGATAACATCAAGAAGTCGATGAAGATGCATTTGGTGGACAACATGGATGAAGTGCTTGCCATCGCTCTTGAAGGTCCGCTGCCGACGGCGATGCCTGAAACCGCTGTGCTGGCTGCCGTACCTGCCGCCGATCTTACCGGCAATCAACCTTCGCGACAGTAGGCGTTGTGAATTCCCCACCAGAAGAGACAGAACTGGTGGGGAATTTCATCTATGGTTCATCTAACCTGCTGACTCCATCTCTTTGAGTGACTCTGTATAGGGGCCGTGCAATACACCGCGTTCAGTGATGATTGCGGTTACATATTTCGCAGGAGTCACATCGAAGGCCGGGTTGCGAATGCCAACGTTATGAGGCGTCAGTTGCTTGCCGCCGTGGTGAGTCACTTCAACCGCAGGCCGCTCCTCGATGGGGATGCCGTCGCCGGTTGCTGTTGCCATATCAACGGTGGACCACGGCGCTGCAACGTAAAACGGAATGCCGTGCTCATGCGCCAGAATCGCTACGTTATAAGTGCCGATCTTGTTGGCCACATCGCCGTTGGCCGCAATGCGATCCGAGCCAACGACAACCGCCTTGATCTCACCGGCCCTCATCAGGCTGGCAGCCATGTTGTCGCATATCACCGTGGTGTCAATGCCGTCTTCCATCAACTCCCAGGCGGTAAGGCGCGCGCCTTGCAAAAACGGGCGTGTCTCGTCGGCAAAGACGCGAATCTTCTTGCCCTGTTCGATTGCCGAACGGATCACGCCCAGAGCAGTGCCATAGCCGCAAGTGGCAAGCGCACCGGCATTGCAATGAGTAAGCACACCGCCTTCGTCAGGCAGCAATGCACCGCCAAATGCGCCCATCGTCTTGCAGGCAGCAATGTCTTCTTCATACATCGCGTGGGCCTCGGCCAGAATCTTTTCTTTGATCTCGCTCATAGACTTGCCAGACTTTGCCAGCGTCGCAAACAGATGCTTCATGCGGTCGATGGCCCAGAAAAGATTGACCGCTGTAGGCCGCGTTGCGGCCAGCCGAGCACAGATCGCTTCAAACTCCGGTGCGAACTCGGAGGCGGTAGCTGCCTTGGTGTGCAGAACACCTAGCGCAACTCCATAAGCGGCAGAGACGCCGATGGCTGGTGCGCCGCGCACAACCATGGTGACAATCACCTCGGCCACCTGCTCATAGGTAGTCGCGAGTACGTAGCTTTCCTCAAGAGGGAGCTTGGTCTGATCGATAAAACGGACACCTTCCGGGGTCCATGCAAGTGTAGGAATCATTGAATTCCAGTGTAAACCGTGGAGGAGCAGAGGCAAGCAACAGGGAATGAAGGCGGTCCATGCAACGTCGTGACGCACGGCACTTGCCACACGACGAAATGCTGCAAAGATAGTGCCATCCGATACTGCGTTCAAGCCATTTTTCTTTTCGCTGGACTTGACAGTGCCCCAATAGCGTAGAGTTATGGGGGGAACTTTTCAGCGCAAGTTTCCGGTTTTTGCGCAGCAGACGGCATCGCCTGCATGGGCCACGGCTTCAGTACCAGCGGCAATCCGGAAGACAGTAAAGAGCAGTCGATTTTTTGAAGGAAAAAGGGGAAAACCTCTCATGGCTACACGATCCACATCACCGGCGACCTCCAGTTCGCCCAACTATACAGTCCCGTTCATTATCGTCACCTGCCTGTTTGGCATCTTCGGGTTCCTCACCAACCTCAACAGCAATCTCTCGCCCAAGCTGGAAGACATCTTCAATCTGAACCATATGTGGTCGAATTTTGTAACGACCTCGTGGTTCCTGGCCTATCTGGTCTTCTCCGTTCCCGCCGCCAAACTGATTGAGCGGATTGGCTACAAGCGCACCATGGTTACCTCACTTTTCATCATGGTGGGTGGTGCGTTGCTGTTCATCCCGGCAGCGGCGATGGTCAGCTTTCCGGTCTTTTTGTCGGCCAGTTTTGTACTGGCCACCGGCGTCTGCTTTTTGCAGACCTCCGCCAATCCATACGTTTCGATTCTTGGACCGGAGTCGAGTGCTCCAGCGCGCTTGACGCTGGCACAGGCTTTCAACTCGCTTGGTTCCGCTCTGGCTCCGCTGGTGGTGGGTTACTTCATCCTCACCGATAACTCCATCACGGATAAGGCCGCAATTGCGCACACCGTGCAAGGGCCTTACATCGCTATTGCAGCGGCATTGTTTTTGCTCGGCTTTGCGGTCATGTTCATGAACCTGCCTGCAATTTCGATGACTCGCGAATTTCGCCCCGCCTCCGAAGGCGATCCGATTTTGGGCCGTAGCATCTGGAGCTACAAGCACACGGTTCTGAGCATGGTAGGTATTTTCTTCTATGTTGGCGTCGAGATCGCACTGGCAGCCAACGCCATCAAGTTCTTCAAGACGCAGGGAATTGACAGCAAACAGACGGCTGCACTGCTCGCGTCGTTCTATATGTTTGCCATCATGATCGGCCGCTTTGCGGGTACTGTAGCCATGAAAGTGGTCAAGGCAGAAAAGCTGCTGGCGGGGCTGGGTTTCTTTGGCGTGGCATTGATGTTGCTCGCCATGGTCAGCACAGGACAGGTCGCCATCTGGAGCCTGGTGCTCTGCGGTCTGGCCAACTCCATCATGTACCCAACCATCTTTGCTTTGGGCATTGCAGAACTGGGTCCGATGACCAGCGAAGGCTCTGGCGTCATCACCATCGGCAACGTCGGCGGAGCAGTCATTCCGCCGCTCTTCGGTGCATTGGCAGTCGCAATCGGCTATCAGCACGCCTTCTTCCTGCCGATCATCTGCTACATTTACGTGGCCTATTACGGTTTGTCTGGTTACAAGCCCTCGCGCACTGTAAAGGCTTGACCTATCAATTCAGTTCGCACAACAGCCCTCCGAAGCAACTCGGAGGGCTGTGCTGTTTCTGGCGGAAATTTTGGTACGTGGACTTCGATTCGCGTACGCTCAGTCTTCGGCTTCGCGGTATCGCCCCAGTTCCTTCACCAGGTCGCAATGCGGCTTGAGCGCCTCAATCGCCCGCGAACCCTCGTCGATCGAGCGAATTTGGCAATCCACATAAAAAATGTATTCCCATGGCTTGCCGTGGACCGGGCGCGACTCGATCTTGGTGAGGTTGGTGCCAACGGCTGCGAGCTTGGCCAATGCGGCAACCAGCGTGCCTGGGCGGTTTTCAACGGAAAATGCAATGCTGATTTTGTTTGCCAGTGGGTCAGTAACGACCTCTTCAGCCCGACGCACCAGAAAAAATCGAGTGAAGTTTTCCGGGTT
>Ga0182030_10027499_pt1 | contig 10225 bp, 3 predicted proteins | sample 812S3MmetaG_FD_121299 | JGI IMG/M metagenome (GOLD analysis project Ga0182030, IMG submission 121299) | Permafrost microbial communities from Stordalen Mire, Sweden - 812S3M metaG (Illumina Assembly) | ecosystem: Environmental > Terrestrial > Soil > Wetlands > Permafrost | place: Sweden... | reverse complement strand
TTAGACAGCCGCGTTTAGACAGCCGTGCTTTATTACAATTTGAAATAAATTGATTAAGTTAACGTATGCTGCGACTTGCGAGCGGGGTCACAATAAATCTTTCTATAGACCTGTCGCGCGTTAACCGGAATATGTTTTAATTTCCGCCTTGTTCATGGAAGAGACTTGGCGCTCGAGAAGCGAGACGGATGTGGTTTCTTTGCCATTGGACGGATGCGTATGACGCAAAAGCTTAATGTTTTCGAGGAATCATGCGCAAAGTCGCCATAGTCGCGACTTCCTTCCGCATGCCGGGTACGACTCCGGCCCAATTTTGGGACGACTTACTTGCCGGCCGCGACTTGGTGACGGAAGTCGATCCCAGCCGCTGGTCCACCTCCGCTTACCTGCATCCGAGCAAGACCCATCCGGGATCCGCCTACACGTTTGCGGCGGGTTCGATCGGTGACGTCAAAGGATTCGACGCCGGCTTCTTCGCCATCTCGCCGCGTGAAGCGGCATTGATGGATCCACAGCAGCGCTTGCTGCTGGAGATGAGCTGGGAGACGTTCGAGAACGCCGGCATCAAGCCCTCCACTGTGCGCGGCAGTCAGACCGGCGTCTATATTGGCATCGCCACCGTCGACTATGCCTGGCGCCTGGCGGATGACATTGCTGCGGTCGACTCCTCGTTCGCCACGGGCAATACCTCGAGCATCGCCGCCAACCGGCTGTCTTTTTTCTATGATTTGCGCGGACCCAGCATGGCGATCGATACCGCCTGCTCGTCCTCGTTGGTCGCCTTTCATCAGGCTTGCCGCGCCATCGCGACCGGCGAAGTCACTCAGGCATTGACCGGTGCGATCAGTCTGCACTTGCATCCCATGGGCTTCGTGGGCTTCTCGAAGGCGACCATGTTGTCGCGACGCGGTCGCTGCCGCGTCTTCGATGCCTCCGCCGACGGCTATGTACGCTCTGAAGGCGGCGGTGTGTTCTTGTTGAAGGACTACGACCAAGCGGTAGCGGACGGCAATCCGATCATCGCCATCGTCGCCCATTCTGCGGTCAACACCGATGGCCGAAAATCCGGTTTGACGGTTCCGAGCCCCGCGGCGCAGGCCGCGCTGTTGATCAACTCCTATAAAGAGGCCGGCATCGAGCCCTGGGAGATCGACTATCTCGAAGCGCACGGCACCGGTACCGCTGTCGGCGACCCCATCGAAACTCGCGCGCTGGGGGAAGCCTTGGGCCAGCATCGCCCCAAGAATCAGCCACTGCTCATCGGTTCGGTCAAGGGCAATGTGGGACATCTGGAAGCAGCCTCGGGCGTCGCCGGGCTCCTCAAGGCGCTCAACTGCCTGCGTTATCGCGTCGTGCCGGCCCATATCGGCATGGACATTCCGAATCCACACATTCCCTTCGACGAATTGAATCTCGAAGTATTGACCGCCAATAAGCCTCTCAAGCCCACCGGGCGCCTGATCGTCGGCGTCAACTCATTTGGCTTCGGCGGCGCCAATGCTCACGTGATTCTCGAGAGCCACACGAGCGAGGTCCCGGCTACGCCGGCACTACCGAAGGCGAGCCCATTGCCGATCGTGGTATCGGCGAAGGATGCCGATGCATTGACGGTGGCGGCGCGCGAGATGGCAGATTTCGTCGCCGCTCAACCGCAGAGCTCCCTGTATGACGTGGCCTATCAATCCGTGTTCGGTCGCGAACGGCACGCACATTGCGCGGTGTTGTTCGGCACGACGCCTGCCAGCATCGCCGACAAATTGAAGCAATTCGCCGATGGCGTCGAGCACAGCGGCGTGGAATGCGGCACGGCGCTGACCGCGCCGGTGGGCGCAGCATTCATCTATTCCGGCAACGGCTCGCAGTGGGCGGGCATGGGCTCACGCTTGCTGGCCGATCCGACCTTCCGAGCCGCGATTCGCGAAGTCGATCGCTTGTTCTCTCGCTACGCGGATTACTCGTTGGAAGCGGAGCTTGCCGGCAAGAATGGCGAGGGCCGCTACGATCTGACCGAAATCGCGCAGCCGGCGTTGTTCGCACTGCAGGTTGGCATCACGGTGATGCTGCGGCGTCGCGGCGTCGTGCCGGTGGCGGTGGCCGGGCACAGCGTCGGCGAAGTCGCGGCCGCGTGGGCATCCGGATCCTTGTCGCTGGCCGCCGCGGTCAGCGTCATCCACCACCGCAGCGCGCTGCAAGGCACCACCAAAGGCAACGGCGCCATGACTGCCGCCAACTTGAGTGAGCCGCTGACGCGCGAGTTGCTGAAAGAGCTGGCTTTGAGCGAAGCGGTCAGCGTCGCCGGCATCAACAGCAGCCGCAGTGTCACGCTCGCCGGGCCCAAATCGGAACTCGAGCGTCTCGAGCGCGCCTTCGTCAAACGCGGTGTGATTCACAAGCGCTTGAGTTTGGACTATGCCTTCCACAGCTCGGCGATGGATGGATTGTTCCCTGAATTGCGCCGCTCGCTCGGCCATCTCGAACCTGAGCAAGCCACCATTCCGTTTCACTCCACGGTGAGCGGCGCGCGGCTCGAAGGCAAGTTGCTCAACGCCGAATATTGGTGGCGCAATATCCGTGAGCCGGTGCTGTTCGAGCAGTCGATTCGCGGCATGATCAACGAAGGCGTGAATATCTTCATGGAGATCGGTCCGCACGCCGTGCTGCACCGCTATATCCAGGACTGCCTCGCCGATGCCGGCGTCACCGGAAGGGTCATGACCACCGGCGCCCGCGGCGACGATTCGCCGCAGCGCATTTATTCCGGCGCGAATCAGGCGTTGATCGCCGGCGCCTCGATGGACTGGCAACGATTGCTGCCCTGGCGCGGCCGCTACATGCGGCTGCCGAATTATCCCTGGCAGCGCGAGCCGCACTGGCATACCACCACGCCCGCCTCCATGGGATTGCTGGAGCGCCAACTAAAGCATCCGTTGCTGGGTTACTCGATGACCCAAGCCGAACTCTCCTGGGAGAGCACGCTCGATACCCTGCGTCACCCGGAACTCGCGGATCACGTGGTTGGCGGCGCCACGGTATTTCCAGCGGCGGCCTTCGCGGAAGTGGCCCTGGCAGCCGGAATTCACTGGCAGCCGGGCGCGGTGACCGAAATCGAAGATCTCGAGATCCGTGCGCCGCTGATCCTCGGCGATGAACCCAGCCGCCTGATGCGATGCGTCATCGATGCACGCGACGGGCAGTTCTCGATCAAGTCGCGCGAACAGATGAGCACCGAAGCCTGGACGCTGCATGTGGTGGGTCGCGTGTTGCGTGAGGCCACACCTATCCGGTTGAACCGCGAGCTCGGCAGCCTGCCCCTGCGGCAACCCGACTACACCGCACAAAGTCATGGCCTGCTGACGCAAGCGGCCGGCCTGGATTACGGTCCCGCTTTTGTTGCCATCAGCCACGGTTGGATCGAAGGGCTTTCCACGGTGGCCGTGTTGGACATTCCAGCGCTGATCGGCGAGAACATCGCCGAGTACCATCTGCATCCCTGCCTGGTGGACTGCGCGTTCCAACTGACCATCCAACTATTGCGCGATGCGGCGCTCGATCACGCCGGCGTCACCTTCGTACCGACGCGCATTGGCCACTTGAGCTACCAAGCCGGCATGGGCCGGCCGCACTTTGCACGCGCGCGGCTGTTGACTCGCGGCCCGCACTCGGTTTCCGCCGAGTTCGAGATCTTCGACGAAGAACGCCGGCTGATTGCCGTGCTGGAGGAAGTTCGCTTCCGCGCCGTGCGCCTGCAGCGCTCCAGCGCCGATCAAATCCGCTACTTCGAATACGGCTCCGTACCGCGCCCACTGCCGAGCCGCCCGGTTGCCACGGACGCGTTGGCCCTTGAACCGTTGGGCGCTGCCTTGAGTCTGTGCTTCGCGGATACCGCTGTACGCCGTGCACAACGCCTGTACGCCACCGAAATCGATCCCTTGTTGGATGAGCTGTGCACGCGCTTCGAGGCCGAAGCGCCGGGCGGCGTAACGCTGGGCGCCGACGTTGCACCGCAAGACTCCGCGCCCGACAGCCAAGCCTCGGCGCAAGACATCTGGAACAGCCTGATCGGCGATTATCCCGACTTCTTCTCCATCGTGCACGCCGTGGGACAGGTCGGCATGCATCTATCCGCGGATCGTCCACACAGCGCCCATACTTCCCTACCGACTTTGATGCGTCAGGCGCTGGGACCTGCACTCAAGCTGCAGATCGATGCGGCGCTGCGCTCGTCGCTCATCGCCGCACATAGTCTGCTGCCCGAAGGGCGGCGCCTCGGCGTGGTCGAAATCAGCGAAGGGCCGCCGGTGTTCACGGCAGAAATCTGCCGCGTGCTGGAATTCGAACGCGCCGATTGTCGATTCGCCAGCACCGATGCATCCAGCCTGGAAGAGGCGCGCCGTCTGCAGGAAAGATATCCCGCGCTCGATGTGGCCACGCTGCAGGATTTGCCCGAGAGCAGCGACTGCCTGCTGGCCGTGGTCAGCTTGGATTTCTTCAAGTTGGAAGATGCACTGCGCGCGCTCGAGCGCGCTCGCGCGCAATTGGCGCCCGGCGGCACGCTGCTGCTCGTTGGACAGCATGCCTCGCGTTGGCTCGACTTCGTGTTCGGCCGAGATGCGGCCTGGTGGAGCATGTCCGCCGACGGCGCGCCGCTCGGACGCCAGCAGCCGGCCGAGTTCTGGCAAGAGCGGGCCGAGATCGCCGGCTTCACGGGCATGCATATGCACCAGCACGTCGACGGACTCGCCTGCGGTGCCTACGTGATGCTGGGTTCGCGCGCTGTGGCGGAGGTCCCCGCCGTTGCCGCCGAATCGCGGCATTGGTTGTTGCTCAGTGATGCCGCCGGCTACTCCGCAGTGCTCGCGAATCACGTGAGCGCGCAACTGCAGCAGCTCGGCGAGCGAGTCAGCCGCGGCGTGGCCAGCGAGGCGCTCGCCCTCGGCACGATTCTCGAAGATAGCGTATCGACCTCCGGGCCCATCCACGGCATCGTCTCCTTGAGCGGACTGAATCGCCGACCGGGCGACGCCGGTGCCGATGCCCTGCTGCATAGCCAAGTGTCGCGCTGCAGCGATATGGTTGCCCTGGTGCAGGCCTGCGAAGCGACCCAGTCGCGCGCTCAATGTTGCTTCGTCACCGCCAATGCCGCGGTGCATCTCTTGCCGGCGCGCGCCGTCAGCGAAAAGGCGCGGCGCTCGGCCCTCGCCGATGCGCCCTTGGCCGGGATGACCCGCACGCTCATGAATGAGGGCTTCGGCAGCGAGGTGCGCTGGGTCGATCTCGAGACCTCCGAAGCCGTGGTCGAGGTCACCGCCCAAGCGCTGGCGCGCGAACTCAAGGCCGAGGATGGCGAACAGGAAGTGATTTTGACCGCCGCGGGCGAGCGCTATGCGCAACGCCTGCGTCCCGCGACGGCGCCGCGAGTGGCGCAGCCGCAGGTGCTGCCCTGCGAACCGCGCAATGCGCGCCTAGGCTTCACTCTCCCGGGTCAGCTGCGCAATCTGCAGTGGGACACCTATCCGCGCAGCGCGCCGACAGGGGATCAGGTGGAGGTGGCTGTCAAGGCGACCGGACTCAATTTCCGCGACATCATGTACGCGCTCGGCTTGCTGTCGGACGAGGCCGTGGAAAACGGCTTCGCCGGCTCGAGCCTCGGCTTGGAATTCTCGGGAGTCGTCGTGAGCGTAGGCGCGACGGCGAAAGGCTTCGCGCCCGGCGATGCGGTGGTTGGCTTCGCGCCCTACAGCTTCGGCGATCGTGTCACCACCACTGCCGCGGCGCTCTCCGCGGTACCGGAGGGCGTTTCCTTCGAGGCCGCCGCCACCATTCCGAGCACCTTCTTTACCGCCTACTATTCGCTGCATCACCTTGCGCGCCTGCAAGAGGGCGAAAAGGTTCTGATTCATGGCGCCGCGGGCGGCGTCGGCATCGCCGCGATTCAAGTGGCCAAGTGGTGCGGCGCTGAAATCTTCGTCACCGCGGGTTCGGACGAGAAGCGCGATTTCCTGCGCTTGCTGGGCGTGGATCATATTTTCGATTCGCGCAATTTGGACTTCGCTGATCAAATCTTGGAATTGACCGGCGGTAAGGGCGTGGATGTGGTTTTGAATTCGCTCGCCGGCGAAGCCATCAATCGCAACCTGCGCGTGATGAAACCCTTCGGCCGCTTCCTGGAACTCGGCAAGCGCGACTTTTACGAGAACACCCGCGTCGGCCTGCGGCCGTTCCGCAACAACTTGAGCTACTTCGGCATCGACGCCGATCAGTTGATGTCCGAACGGCCCGATCTGACTCAGCGCCTGTTCACCGAGGTTCTGGCGCTGTTCGAGCAAGGTGTATTGCATCCATTGCCGTACCGGGCCTTCGATGCCACGGAAGTGGTGGATGCGTTCCGTTTCATGCAGCAATCGAAACACATTGGGAAGATCGTGGTGACCTACGGCAACGGCGTGCAGGGTGTACACACTGCCGCCAAGCCGGACACCCGTCGTCTGGACCTATCAGCCGACGCGACTTACCTCGTGAGCGGTGGATTGAGCGGCTTCGGTCTGCGCACCGCGGAGTGGCTGGTGGAGCGCGGCGCACGCCACCTGGTACTGCTCAGCCGGCGCGGTGCTGCCGGTACAGGCGCGGGTACCGACGAAGCCCGCACCGTGCTGACCCGGCTGGAACGCCGCGGTGTCGAGGTACGCGCGATAGCCTGCGACATCACCGACCGTGCGGCCGTGAACAAGGTGCTGCAACAAATCGCGCAAGGCACGATGCCTCTGCGCGGCATCGTCCACGCCGCCATGGTCATCGAGGATGGTTTGATCCGCGACATGACCGCTGCGCAGATTCGCCGCGTGCTTGCCCCCAAAGTGCTGGGAGCGCAGCACTTGCATGAATTGACCCGCAGCCTGCCGTTGGATTTCTTCGTGCTGTATTCCTCGGCGACCACGCTGTTCGGCAATCCCGGTCAGGGTAATTACGTTGCCGCGAATTTCGCCCTGGAAGCCTTGGCACGCCTGCGCCGCGCGCAAGGGCTGCCCGCCACCTGCGTCGGCTGGGGTGCCATCGAGGATGTGGGCTACCTGGCGCGCAACACCCAAATCAAGGAAGCGCTGCAATCGCGTATGGGCGGCGCGGCGCTGCAGTCATCCGCCGCCCTCGACGCGCTCGAGGGCATGCTGATCGCCGATCGATCGGACCTGGGGGTCTTGGATCTGGAATGGCGATCCTTGAGCCGCTTCCTGCCGACCGCCGCTAGTCCGAAATTCTCCATACTGGCGCGTGCCGGCGGCGAAGGCGAATCCGAAGAGGAAGGCACACAGGACTTGCGCCGTCTGTTGCTGGCGCTGCCCGAAGCGGAGTTGCACAGCACCGTCATCGATCTGCTCAAGGTGGAAATCGGCGAGATCCTGCGCATCGCGCCGGAAAAAATTGATCCCAACCTTTCCGTGCAGCACATGGGCCTCGACTCGCTCATGGGTGTGGAACTGGCCGTGGCCGTGGAGAATCGCTTCGGCACGCGCTTGCCGGTCATGGCCTTGAGCGATAGTCCGACCGTCGCCAAATTGGCGCTCTGGATCATTTCGCATCTGCGCGGCGACGAAGCGGCGGCGAGCAGCAGCCACGATGACACGCGCATGCAAGTCGCCCTGGTGGCGAGTCAGCACGCCGCGGACGTGCCGGCCGCCGACATCCAACAACTCGCGGACAATCTGCTCACGGGAAGCGCCCCGGCCAGTCGGCGTATGATTCACTGATGAACCGCAAGTCGCTGCCGGGCCTCACCGCGGCGCTCAAGGAAAAACTGATTCAGCAGGGTCTCGAGCGTCGCCTGCGTCAAGCCGGCGCTCCGGCCGCCCCGGTGCGTGCCATGCGTGAACAGGGACCGGCGGCCGACATCCCTGAAGCATTCACGCGCTTCGACTTGCACCCGGGTTATCAGCAGTTGCGCATCATCTCGGATGGCGCCGCGCGTGTCGGCATCGCCAGCCCGTTCTTCAAGAATCACGAAGGCATCGCCGGCGGCCGCACCCGCATCGGCGGGCGCGAGTTCTTGAATTTCTCGAGCTACAACTATCTGGGCCTGTCCGGTCATCCCGCCGTGTCGCAGGCTGCCAAGGACGCCATCGATCGCTACGGCACCTCGGTGTCGGCCAGCCGCGCCGTCTCAGGCGAACGTCCCTTGCATCGCGAATTGGAGGCCGCCATCGCGCAGGCCTACGGCGTCGAGGATGCGGTGGCGTTCGTCAGCGGCCACGCCACCAATGTCACCACCATCGGCTACCTGTTTGGTCCCCGCGATCTGGTGCTGCACGATGAGTTGATACACAACAGCACGCTGCAGGGCATACAACTGGCCGGTGCGCGGCGGCTGCCTTTTCCGCACAACGATTTCGCGGCGCTCGACGGCCTGCTGACGCAGCAGCGGCGTGAGTTCGAGCGGGTGCTCATCGTGGTGGAAGGCATCTACAGCATGGACGGTGATTATCCGGATTTGACCCGCCTCATCGACATCAAGCGCCGCCACAAGACCTTCCTCATGGTCGATGAAGCGCATTCGTTCGGCGTCATGGGCGCCACGGGCTTGGGTCTGCGCGAGCATTTCGGCATCGACGGCAATGCGGTCGACATCTGGATGGGAACGCTCAGCAAAACCTTATCGGGTTGCGGCGGCTACATCGCCGGCACGCACGCGCTGGTCGAACATCTCAAATTCCTCGCGCCCGGTTTTCTTTACAGCGTCGGCATGGCGCCGCCGGTCGCCGCAGCGTCGCTCGCCGCGTTGCAACGCATGCAAGCCGAGCCGGAGCGCGTGGCCACCCTGCAGGCACGCGGTGCCCTATTTCTCGAACTGGCCCGTGCCGCCGGCATCGACACCGGCACGAGCGCCGGCATTTCGGTCATTCCCGCGCTCGTGGGCGGGTCGATGCGCGCCGCCAAACTGTCCGAGGCCTTGTTCACGCGCGGTATCAACGTACAACCCATCCTGTATCCCGCGGTGCCGGAAAAAATGGCGCGGCTGCGTTTTTTCATGTGCTCGCAGCACAGCGAAGACGATATTCGATACGCGGTCAGCACCCTTGCCGCCGAACTCGATCGTTGAGCCGCGCGGCTCCCAACCCTGAAGTTTTGAGCCGCCTGTACTTGGATGCGGTACTGCCTTGCCTCGCTGACTTAGCCGCTCAAGATCCCACCGCCCGCGCCATCATGGGCGACACCAGAGCCAGCATATGCTTACGCATCCTGGGAGGTCCGGGGGCCGTCGTGAGCTTCGATCGAGGCCGCACCTCGTGGAGCGCTACCTCGAGCGCACGGCCGTCAGTGACGCTGCTGTTCTATACGCGCTCGCACTTGAATGCTTTTTTTGCCGGGGCCAAGTGGGCGTTGCCGCTGCCAATCTGGGGTGGATGGCGTATCGAGCTGTTGAATCGCTTCGCCAAACTCGCGGCGCGACTCGAGGCCGTACTCAACGGTCACCCGGAAGTGCTGGTCACCGCCGAAGGACGACGTTTGTACGCGCGTCTGTCCCTCATCGCCGCGGGTCTGGGACTGGCTCCTCTGGCCGCTGGCGACGCGGACGCGATCCGCACCTTGCAAACGCTGCCGCCGGGTCTCGCCTCCTTTCGCATCGAAGGCGAGCCGAACTCGACCGTGTGGTTCGATCTCGGCGCAAACACGCGAGCGTCCGGCTGGAGCGAACCGCCGCGCCGACCCGACGTCAGTATCGTTTTTGGTAGTCTGGGTATGGCGTACGCCGCGATGCGCGATGAAGCCGATACCATGGCGGCCATTGGCGGTGGTGAGATGACGATCGACGGCCTCATTCCGCTGGCTGACGGACTGAACGTCGTGATGGAGCGGTTGCGAATCTATCTACAGCCTTAAGGGATCAGTGGACACCACACCTAATCGGTTCAAACGCTCTCAGGAGCTGTTCGCGCGCGCGGCCAAGGTCATCCCCTGGGGCATATACGGCCACGCCAGCCCCGTGGCTTCGCTCCCAGGCGCCTTCCCCTATTACGCCGAGCGCGCCCGCGGGTGCCAGTATTGGGATGTCGATGGCAATGAGTACATCGATTTTCTATGCGGCTACGGACCGATGATTCTCGGTCATCAGCATCCGGAGGTCGAGGAAGCCGCGGCGCGTCAGCAGCGCGACGCACTCTGCTTGAATCACCCGGGGCCGGTGATGGTCGAGTTGGCGGAAAGACTGGTGTCGCTGGTCGAGTTCTCGGCCTGG
>Ga0182030_10027496_pt1 | contig 10226 bp, 9 predicted proteins | sample 812S3MmetaG_FD_121299 | JGI IMG/M metagenome (GOLD analysis project Ga0182030, IMG submission 121299) | Permafrost microbial communities from Stordalen Mire, Sweden - 812S3M metaG (Illumina Assembly) | ecosystem: Environmental > Terrestrial > Soil > Wetlands > Permafrost | place: Sweden... | reverse complement strand
TTATCGTCGATACCCGCCATGATCTCGATCTTGACGTCGCGATCCGATTCCACGCGTCCGGCGCCCTTGCACGTACTGCATGGCTTTTTGGGGACCTCGCCCGAACCGTGACATTTGGAACAGGTTTTGACCTGAGAAAAACTTCCGAAGAACGTGCGGCGCTGTTCACGGATCTGGCCCTGGCCGTCGCACGTGGAACACTTTTCAAAACCGCTCCCCGGTTCCGCACCCTTGCCGCCACACTTTGCGCAATGCACGAGCGTCTTCAAGCGCACAGTCTTGATGGTGCCGTTGAATGCCTCTTCCAATGTGATCTGCTCGTGCATCTCAAGGTCAGAACCCTTCTCGTACGTCTTGCGACGCGACTGGCCGCCCATGCCGCCAAAAAAGCTCTCAAAAATATCGCCGAAATCGCCCATATCGCCGAACTGCGACGGGTCAAAGCCCATATTGCCCCATTGGACGTTCGGTCCGCCATTGCCGCCGCCGAATCCGCCCATCGGTTCGGCCGTGCCGAACCGGTCATACTGCGCGCGCTTGTTCTTATCCGAAAGCACCTGGTACGCCTCGTTAATCTCTTTGAACTTCGTCGCGTCACCGTTCGCCTTGTCGGGATGATATTGATGTGCGAGTTTTCGATATGCCTTTTTTACCTCTTCTTCCGAAGCGGTTTTCGATACTCCCAAAATGGTGTAATAATCCTTCATGTAAAAAATAGTTAATACTAATATCCGATGACCTCGCGCATGTGCGTCTCCTGGGATATCTTCATGAATCCCATCGCGAGCAATGCCTCATAAGCGACGAGTGACACGAACTGCGCCACCCACACAAAGAGAATACCGAGCGTGCGCAGACCGATGAAGAGCACCGTCACCCAGCCGATATCGAACCATCCCGACGATTGATTCTGCCATGCGTTCAGGACCCCGTCCAGGACGTTATAGAACGCATCGCTCGTGGGCGACGACGACGCGACGGGCTGGGCCGAGCTTTGAAGGAAACTCTGCGTGAACTGCGCGGTCTGCTGTTGGATCGCGGCGGCCTTCTGCGCCTGGTCGAGACTTTGGAAGCTAGGATTGTTGGCCAGCTCCATTTCCGAGACGCTCTGCGCGAACGTGCCGAACGAACCATTGAGTGACAATTCCGGATAAAATCCGCTGATAAGCCCCGACGTCCAATCGAAGAACGTCCGGAAGCTTTGCTGGGAGAACACGAGCGCATTGCCGCCGATCTGCGGAACATACGCGAGGATCATGAAGAGCAGGACCGCGGTCGTAAACTTGCCGAGCATATCTCCGCTTGCGCCGAAGAACGGTATCTCGATTCCGTTCCGCACCTGCGCGTGCGCGGAAAAATGTCCCCACACGAGCATCACGAACATGATCAGCGCGATGACCCCGACAACGCGGGTGTCGTCCTTCCAAAAAAACCCGAGCGACGCGCCGACCTCAAGCACGATCACGAGCAGGCTTCGCCATCCGCCCCGCGAGAGAAACACCTGCATGACACAGGCCGCCCCAAAGAACAGGAGCGACGCAAGCAAGAACCATACGGAGATCCCTTTCGTGAGATAGGAATAATAGACGTACCCGAAGAACCCCGCGGAAAGTACCCCGACCACGTCGAGGCAGAGCGCCCGCCAAAATCCCAGATGATAGCGGCCTTCCCGCGTGTCGATCTTAGACGGATTGATCAGGTTTTGGTTCTGGTTCTGATTCTGGTTTTGGGTCTGCTCCTCCTTCCGGTCCGTTCCCTGCATTATCGCTTTGAGGTCCATTGGGATTATTATACGCCGCTTGCCCGATCTTTTGTATCTCCGCCGACAGCGCCTCGACGGCGGACTTGATCGCCGCTTCGTCTTCGCCGTCCTTCACGCCCTTGAGCGCCGTCAATTTTTCATCGATGCCGGCCTTCACATCCGCCGGGAGCTTGTCCCCCGCATCCTTCACGGATTTTTCCGTAAGGTAGATCATCGACTCGGCCTGATTGCGCGTCTCGATGAGCGCTTTTTTCTTTTCGTCTTCCGCCGCGTGTTCCGCGGCTTCTTTCTTCAGCTTCTCGATCTCATCCTTAGAAAGATTGCTCGACGCCTCCACCTTGACGGACTGCACTTTGCCGCTCGCCTTGTCCTTTGCGGAAACGTTCAAGATACCGTTCGCATCGATATCGAACGTGACCTCCACCTGCGGGATGCCGCGCGGAGACGGCGGGATGCCGTCCAGGATGAACTTTGCAAGCGTCTTGTTGTCGTTCGCCATCGGACGCTCACCTTGGAGCACGTGAACCTCCACGGACGTTTGATTGTCCGCGGCCGTGCTGAACACCTGCGTCTTTGCGGTCGGCACCGTCGTGTTCTTCGGGATCATCGGCGTCGCAACACCGCCGTACGTTTCGATGCTCAAACTCAGAGGAGTCACGTCGAGCAAGAGAATATCCTTCACCTCGCCCTCCGTCTTGCGACCCTCCGCTTTTGCGGCGAGGATCTCTCCCTGGATGCCCGCGCCGAGCGCGACCACTTCATCCGGATTGATGCCCTGATGCGGTTCTTTACCGAACAACGCCTTGACCGCTTCCTGCATGGCAGGCATGCGCGTCTGACCGCCGACGAGGATCACTTCCGCGATGTCCGCGATCTGGAATCCGGCGCCTTTCGGCGCGGGTGACGTCACCGTTTCTTTCGTAAGCTGGATGGAGCGATCGATGTATTCCTGCACCAGATCAACGAGCTTCGCGCGGCTGAGTTTGATCTGGAAATGCTTCGGCCCGTTTGCATCGCTCGAGATATACGGGATGTTGATCTCCGTCTCCACCGCGGTCGAAAGCTCGTGCTTGGCGCGCTCGGCGGCTTCCTTCAAACGCTGGACCGCGAGCGGGTCCTTCGAGATATCGATGCCTTCCTGCTTCTTGTATTCCGCGACCAGATATTCCTGGATCTTCTTGTCGAAGTCGTCGCCGCCAAGGTGCGTGTCGCCGCCGGTCGCGCGAACCTCCACCGTCTGCTCTTTCGTGTCGGCATCGTATCCCATTTCCAAAACGGAAACGTCGAACGTGCCGCCACCGAAATCGTAAACCACGATCTTCTGATTCTTCTCCTTATTGACGCCGTACGCGAACGCGGCCGCTGTTGGTTCGTTCAAGATGCGGTCCACTTTGAGTCCGGCAATCTCGCCTGCATTCTTCGTAGCCTGGCGCTGGGAGTCGTCGAAGTATGCCGGCACGGTGATGACGGCCTCGTCGATCTTCTCGCCGAGCTTCGCTTCGGCATCGGCTTTGAGCTTGCTCAGAATGAACGCGGAAATCTCCTCCGGCGAATACCACTTGTCGCCCATCTTCACCTCGACGCCGCCGGTCGCGCCGGCACGGATCTCGTACGGAAGCCACGCCTTGTCGCGCTGGACCTCCGCGTCGGTGAACTTGCGACCAATCAACCGCTTTACGGAAAAGATGGTGTTCGTCGGATTCGTCACCGATTGCCGCTTGGCGAGCAATCCCACCAGCCGTTCGCCGCCCTTCGAGAGCGCCACGATGGACGGCGTCGTGCGGTTGCCCTCGCTGTTCTCCAATATCTGCAATTCGCCGTTCTTCATGACGGAGACGGCCGAATTCGTTGTTCCCAAATCGATTCCTATGATCTTTGGCATGTTATTTTTTTGTTGATTTTTTCTTTAATGACTTTTTTATCTCTCCGCCGAGGGCTCCGCACCACGGACAAAACCAATCTTTCTTCGTCTTCGGCGCGTCGCCGATCGCCCACCACTTCTTACACTCCCCGCACTGAAAATGATTCAATTCCTCTACGACCTGTTTATGCCTCATGTTCCCTTACTGACGATCACCCGCGCCGGACGCAAGACCTTTTCATGTAAGCGGTATCCCTGTTCGATCACCTCCACCACGGTACCCGACGGCTTATCCGCCGCGATCTCCGCAAGCGCTTCCGCGATCGCGGGGTCGAATATGTCCCCTTCTTTGATCTCGATCTTTATAAGTCCCCGCTTTTTTAAAATATCGTCGATCTGCGTGCGAATAAGATAGATACCTTTCTCCACCGGCCCGGCTTTCTCCAGCGTACGCAAGGCAAGGTCGAAATTATCCATCACCGAAATAAGGTCCTTGATGAGCTCCGCATTCCCGTATCGCGCCGTCTCTTGCTGTCGCTCGCGCTCCTCTTTCTTATAGTTGATGAAGTCCGCTTTCGAGCGCTGCCATCCGGCAAGGTATTCGTCGCGCTCCGCGGTCACTTCGTCCACCTGCTTTGCAAGGTCCTCGATCGTCGGTTCCGGTAAATTGTTCTCTTCGTCAGCCATGGGTTTGATAAAAAATTTTATAGATTTTTGAAAATTCGGATGACCTTTTTATAATCCATACGCTTGGGGCCGATGGCAAAGATGGAAATGGTGGTATCGCCGATCTGATAGTTGCCGCCCACCACCGAAAGATCGTCGCTCGAGGTAAGCGGGCTCTTCTTGCCGATGAAGATCTGCGGACCAAGACCCATCTTCCCCGCCGCGCGAGGCGCGCGCTCGTCCACTTCCTCGAAATCGTGGATCACCGAACGGATGCCGCTCTGGTCCTGCCAATCAAGGTGATCGATAAGATGCTGGAGCCCCGCCTTATAGACCGATTCGCGCGCGAGGTCCGCGGCGACGGAAAGCAATCCGAGCTGGGCGGAAAGCTCGTTCAAGAGATCGGGCCACGCCTGTTCCTTGAGGAGCAAATGGAGATCGTTCTGCCTTGTGCCCGCACGCTCCCGTTCGATCGGCGTTTCCATTCCCAGCATCCGCTTGGCAAAAAATTCATAACCGCTGTTCGTCGGCACGCGGCCCGCGGAATGATGCGGTTGTTCAAGATACCCTTGTTCTTCCAGCTCGTCTAACTCAAGCCGTATCATCGCCGGTTTTATTCCAAAATCATATCTATCATAGAGCAAACCCGAACTCACCGGGTCGCCGGTGTTTATGAACTCCTGGATGGCCGCTTCTAAAATTTGTGCCGTTCGGTCGGTCATTCGTGCTAATTATACGCCCGTTGGCAATCTCGTCAAGAGAGTGCCAGTGGCGTTGTTCTGGGGTAAAAAAAGGCGGCCGAAAAGAGGCTTTCGACCGCGGGGGTGGTGGAGTGGAAAATCAACAAGTGGCAAAACGAAGGAACGGTGTGTGTTGATGTCTCAGCTCCCTGACCGGCTGTTTCTCGAAGGAAGGGCCGAAGGGATACCGGGCAAGGGGGGTTTGAGTAAGGTCACGTTCCGCCGCCGACTCGAGTTGTACGAAGTCCGCATCGGGCCAGAGTTCCCCGCCATCCGGTTCTTGGGCGAGAAGGTTAAGAAATGATTGCAGTATCTCCGGGGGTAGATCCGGAAGGGTGAAATCGCGCGGATGATCGGTGGCACTCGCGATGAACCGCTCATGCCAATAGATCCCCGCAGTTATTCCTACGCAATACGCCGAGTCCTCCTTCTTGCGCTGTTCGTCGATCGTGTTGGACAAACCAGCATCAACTCCATCGTCAAACGATTTGACTGTATTCAATGTCTTTCTCCCAGAAAGATTTAACTCACACTAAAAAAAGCATACCACAGAGGTGACAATATGGTAAACTATCATTATGGAAATCAAGAAGGGAAAGGGCGTGGAGTGGGTTGATGTTCTCGCGCCGACCGAAAAGGATCTGGCGTGGCTCGGAAAGGAATACAAGCTCCACCCGGTCATCGTGGACGAACTGCGCTCGCCGTCGGCGCGCGGCAAAGTGGAATCCTACAAGGACTATCTCTACTTCATCTATTACTTCCCCATCTACGATCAGGACGACGAGGCATCAGCGCGCACGGAGATCGATTTCGTCGTAACGAAAGACAGTATCGCGACCGTCCACTATGACGCGCTTGACGATGTCATGGACGGGCTCGATATCGCGCATTGCGATTCATCACTCGCGGTGATGTATCTCATCATCGAACACCTCATCAGCTTTCAAGAGCGCCAACTGCGCCACATCCGGGAAAAAGTGGAAGCGGTCGGCAAAGAGATTTTTAAAGATAAAGAGAAGGAGGTTTTGGAGCGGATCACGTACGTCAAACGCGACGTCTCGGAGTACCGCATCATCGTCCGCCTCCAGGAACCGATCCTGCGATCGCTCCTCGCAAAGGGCAAGAAGTTCTGGGGTGAGAGCGCGGAGATCTATTTGAACGACCTGATGGGCGATCAACTGAAGATCGTGAATCAATTGGAAGACTACCGCGAAGCGATCTCGGACTTCGAGGACACAAACAACCAGCTGATGAACCTCAAGATCAACAGCGTCATGAAAACCTTCACGTCGCTCTCGTTCCTGACCTTCCCGTTCATGCTCATCGCCGCGCTCTTCAGTATGAACACGCGTGGCACGCCGCTCATAGACCTCCCCTACTCGTTCTGGATCATTCTCGGGATCATGGTCATCGGCATGGTCGCTATGACGGTCTATTTCAAGCGGAAAGGGTGGTTCTAAGGACAGAAAATAGCATTCCGCCTCCCCGAAGATGACAGTTCGGCAGGATGCTGTCTTTGTCTTAGCTGAAGTTTTATAATAATTTCATATGATTTTTCTCTATAACAGCCTCTCCCGGGAAAAGGACCCCCTCCCCGACCAGAAGAAGATCCGGCTTTTCGTCTGCGGGCCGACCGTCTACGACTACCTCCACATCGGCAACGCCCGGACCTATATCTTCTTCGATTTCTTTGCGAAGCATCTCCGTGCGCGCGGATACGACGTGACATACGTGCAGAATATCACCGACGTGGACGACAAGATCATCGCCCGCGCGATGATGGACGGTAAAGAAACGGATGTGATCGCGAAGGTCTTTACGGAGGCGTACTTCGAGGATATGAAGGCGCTCGGCGTTGACGCCGTCACCACCTACGCCCCCGCAACAAAATTCATCTCGCAGATCGTCGCTCAGGTGGAACGCTTGATCGATAAAGGCTTCGCATACAAGATCGACGGTGACGGGTGGTATTTCGATATCTCGAAAGACGCCGACTATGGCAAGCTCTCCGGCCGCACGGCGGCACAGGCCGAGGACGGGGTCTCGCGCATCGACGAATCGGTCGACAAGCGCAACAAAGGAGATTTCTGTCTTTGGAAATTTTCGCAAACGTCGTTGACAAATCTCGAGCCGCGCTGGCCATCGTCGATCGGCGAGGGACGCCCGGGATGGCACATCGAAGACACGGCGATCTCGGAGTTCTATTTCGGTCCGCAATACGAGATCCACGGCGGCGGCGTGGACCTTAAATTCCCCCATCACGAAGCGGAGATCGCCCAACAGGAATCCGCTTCCGGACTCAAGCCGTTCGTCCAAACCTGGATGCATACCGGCTCGCTGACCGTCGAGGGGAAGAAAATGTCCAAGAGCGTTGGCAACTTCATCACCATCCGCGATTTTCTGGAAAAGCATCCGGCGGTCATTCTTCGTTGGCTTACGCTCAGCCATCACTACCGATCCCCGTTCGACTATTCCGAGCGCGCCGTCGCGCAGGCGATGGCCGAGCTCGAAAATATTTATACACTCTCACTCCAGGCGCGAGAAGAGAACAATGGCGACAAAGAAAATGCCGTGGAAGCGGATATAGCAATATGGGAAAAACGGTTCGATGACGCGCTTGATGACGACCTGAACACGCCGAAAGCGATCGCGGTCATATTCGATATGTTCAAAGACAAGAACCTTGCGGCGACGTCAAAGCGGGCATTGATAGGAATTTTTGACGAACTCCTGGGGTTGGATATAGATGGAGTTCTCGGCCGGACCGAAGCGATTCCGTCAGAAATCACGGAAAAATTCGCGGAATATCAGGAATTGCGGAGTAATAAACAGTTTATCCAGTCTGACGCTTTGCGAAAGGAAATAGAAGACTTAGGATATGTGGTAAGGGATGCCGCGGACGGCTCCTTTATTACCAAAAGATTCTTTTAATGTCTTCCACGAAAAAGTCACAACTTAAACTCCCGCCCCAGAACCTGGAAGCGGAGCAGGCGGTGCTCGGCTCGGTGCTGATCGACAAGAACGCGATCTATCGCGTGGCGGATATTTTGGTGCCCGAGGATTTTTATACTCCGGCGCACGAACGGATCTATAAAGCCATCCTCTCGCTCTACGAAAAGCATCAGCCGATCGACGTGTTGAGCCTTACTAATTTTCTCAAAGAGAACGAATGGCTTAAGGATGTCGGCGGATCGACCTATCTTGCGGAGCTTACCAACCACGTTTCGAACGCATCGCACGTCCAACACTACGCCACGCTCGTAAAGGAAAAGAAGATCTTGCGCGACCTCATCAGGGCGTCTGCGGAGATCGCGGAGGATGTGTTCTCGCAAGGCGGCGAAGTGGAGGACCTGCTCGACGATGTCGAGCAGAAGATCCTTTCGATCTCGCAAAAATCCCTGCCGCAAAATTTTATTTCCCTTAAGGATGATCTGACGAACGCGTACGAGCGCATCGCCAACCTTCATGCCGGCGGCGGAAAACTGCGCGGCGTGCCCACCGGATTCCCCGCGCTCGACGATTGCCTCTCCGGACTCCATAAGTCCGAGCTCGTGATCCTCGGTGCACGTCCATCCGTCGGAAAGACATCCTTCGCGCTCGACATCGCGCGCAACGCGGGCAAGGCCGGATTCAACGTCGGCATCTTCTCGCTCGAAATGTCGCGCGAATCCCTCCAGGACCGCATCATCTCCGCGGAGTCGCAAGTACCGCTCTGGAACATCCTCACCGGCCGCATCCGCAACGACGCCGAATTTTCGCTCATCCAGGAAGCGCTCGACCGACTCTCGTCGGTAAAGATATTCATCGACGACAGCCCGTCGCTGAACATCCTCCAGATGCGTTCCATGGCGCGCCGCCTCCAGGTTGAGCACGGCCTCGACCTGCTCGTCGTGGACTACCTTCAGCTGATCCGCCCGCGCACGAACAGCGACAATATGGTGAACATGATCACCGAGATCTCGCGCGGCCTCAAGTCGCTCGCGCGCGAACTCAAAGTGCCCGTGCTCGCCCTTTCCCAGCTCTCCCGCGGCCTCGAACAGCGCGACCACAAGATCCCCCGCCTTTCCGACCTTCGCGACTCCGGCTCCATCGAACAGGACGCGGACGTCGTCATGTTCCTCTACCGCGACGAGCGCAACCCGAACGATACCGCTTCCGCCATCGACAATACCGTCCACTTGCGCGTAGCCAAGCACCGCAACGGCGCACTTACCGACATCGACTTCTTCTTCGACGGCGAGCACACGAGCTTCAAAGCGATCGAGAAGCGATACGAGGAACTGCCGGCATTATGAGGCATACGAACATGCTCTTCGGGTACGGCGTTCCGTCCTACTGGCCGGCCGCCTCGGCTCTCGCCGCCTTCGCGGCTCCGAGACGCCCCTCAGAGCATATTCGTATACCTCATAACGCCACCGCTATTTGTATTATTTCTCTATCGCAATGAAGTACGATATTAGCATTCGAATTACTTTTCCGGAAGACATTACGAATATTCTCAAGAAAGAAAAGCAGCGCTTCATCACTGAATACGGCAGCAGCTATAAATCGGAGCCGCATATTACGCTCTATCTCGACAGCTATACGGAGGAAGGATATCCTAAATTGTTAGTGCAGCTCCGGGAACTTCACATAAAACCGTTTACCATTTCCCTGCTCGCACCAAAGATACGGAGCGAGGAAGATCGTCATCGCAATCTTTATGTTATGGATGTGTCCAATAAGGATGCCCTCCGTGAGTTGCATAAACAAATAACAGAGATAGCCAATCCGTATCGTAGCCCATTTATACGAGAGAAAAAATGGGAAGAGCTGGAGCTTCAGGGCATCCATACCGACGACACCCGCGAACAATTTGAGGCACTGAATAGTCCCGAAGAAGCGTTCGATCCTCACATCACGCTCGGCGAAATTGATTTTGATAAACCACAAGCGGACATCGCGCAATCTCAAAAAAATATCGCAGTGCTCGAGAAAAGAGAAATAACCGTTTCAACGATTGTCGTATTTTGGTACGGAAAGGAAGATGGCGACGAAAAAGCACATTTGATCGAAGAAGTAATGATCCCCTTTCAACTAGGTTTGCACCCTGATTGCACCGGTTAGCGTTTGAAGAATATCTGATGGGGAGTTTTGAATCCGAGACGTTTTCTCGGACGGTCGTTGAGTCGCTTCACCGCATGGGCAATATCCTTTG
>Ga0182030_10027495_pt1 | contig 10227 bp, 8 predicted proteins | sample 812S3MmetaG_FD_121299 | JGI IMG/M metagenome (GOLD analysis project Ga0182030, IMG submission 121299) | Permafrost microbial communities from Stordalen Mire, Sweden - 812S3M metaG (Illumina Assembly) | ecosystem: Environmental > Terrestrial > Soil > Wetlands > Permafrost | place: Sweden... | reverse complement strand
TCTCCCACCGGAGACCAGTTTCTAAGCCTCCGCGAGCTGCAGGACAACTACATCGAACAAGTCCTCGCTGCGACCGGTAACAACAAAACCCAAGCGGCCCGCATCCTCGGCATCCATCCCACCTCGCTGCAACGCCGACTGAAAGGGAAGGCTCTGGACTGAGCAAATGTTCTTAGTCCTTGCCCGGCGAATCATCAACAACGAGCTGCAACCGATCTCTCTCATGTTACTCTGCTTGGCTACTCTGAGGGTCAGCATTTATGTCGGTTGTCTCGCGATCCACCATGATCGCCGTCCTGGCGCTCAGCTCCCTGCTGACCTCGGCTCTTGGCCAAGACGCCAAGCCTTCTCCCCCCGACGCGGATTTTTCCGCCGCCGATCACCTCTATCAAACGGGAAGCTTGGCGGAAGCCGAAGCCCGATATCAGACCCTCCTCAACGGCGATGCGAACAATTTGCGCGCCGAAATTGGGCTGGTGCAAACGATGTTGCGCGAGCAGAAAATTGACGAGGCGCTCGACGCAATCAATGCCGCATTGTCCGCGCAACCCAATTCAGCCGTGTTGCTCGCGCTTAAGGGTAACGTCCACTTCCGCCGGGCCGAGATGTCAGAGGCCGAAGTCTCCTACTTGGCCGCTAAAAAGATCGACTCCAAGCAGCCTGCGGCCTATCTTGGACTGTCGCAGCTCTACCGCTGCTACTCTCTCCATCGCAAAGCGTATGACGAACTCCAACTTGCGCACCAGGTTGCCCCTGACGACCCCTCGGTGCAAAGGGCGTGGCTCGGAACGCTCCCTCGAAAAGAAAAGCTGACCGCGCTCAAGTCCTACCTCGGGAGACCCGGTGTCGAGGAGGACGAAATAAAGCAAATGAGCGAGTACCTGCAGTTTCTTGAAGCCACCGCGGACAAGCCCATCCATGCTTGCAGATTAGTCAGCAAAGTCGAGCAGACGGAAGCGAAGCTTGAGACGATTTATCCCCTGCGACACCGCATGCCGGGGATTGGCCTTCGCTACGGGGTTGGTATGCCGATGGGAAGAGGTTTGGCGGTGAAGATCAATGGTGAGAAAATCAATCTCCTCCTCGACACCGGAGCGAGCGGCATCATCCTCGGAAGTGAGGCTGCCGACAAGGCGGGCCTGGCCCGAATCTCACCGTTGCACCTGGGAGGCATCGGCGACAGCGGAGCGCAACGAGGTTACGCCGCCGTAGCCGACCACGTCCGAATTGGCGATCTCGAATTTCAGGATTGTCTCGTCTCCGTCAGTGAGGGGCGCGCAGTCTCCGATGGAGATGGACTGATTGGCGCCAATGTTTTCGCAAGCTACCTCGTCGATATCGACTATCCGGACATGCGGCTCAAACTCTCGCCCCTGGCCAAACGGCCGGAAGATAAAGTTGCCCCGCAGTCGTTGATTAGCGAACCGGACATCCCGGCGAATTTGGAGCAGGAAGACAGTTCGACCAGTTCGCCCCCCAGCGACCCGAAACAAAACGCGCGGGATTCGAATGCTCCACAGCGCGCCTGGAACGAGTTCTTCAAAGATCGCTACATTGCTCCAGAAATGGCCGATTGGACCAAGGTCTACCGCATCGGTCACATCATGTTGGTGCCGACTTTTGTGGACGAGTCCAAAGCCTTGCTCTTCGAACTTGACACTGGTGCCTTTACCAACATCCTCTCGTTACGCTCTGGGCTCAAAGCAGACAACATAGTCCCCGAGGAAGACGCACTTCGCGTGCGAGGTCTGAGCGGTGAAGCCAAGACTGTCTATAGTGGCAAAGCCACTCTGAGCTTCGGACATCTCCAGCAAACAGATCCGGCCATCGTCATTCTTAATCTATCCAACGTGAGCGGCCACACCGGCACCGAGGTTTCCGGCTTTCTGGGTTATGCAATGCTCCGGTTGCTCGACGTGAAGCTGGACTATCGCGACGGCCTGGTGAATTTCGAGTACCGCCCCAAAAACTGAAGGTGCCGACTCTGGCTCGGCCTTGGAGAAGTTCTCGCCTGGCTTTGATCCAAGAACGAGCTTATCCCGCGCTCTGCCCCACTCCCTTGTCCTTCCCCATGATCTTTCCCACCGCTCGCGCCACCGACTCCAGTTTTTCTAAGTCCTCTGCCGTGAAGTCCGGTCCGGCTGCGGCCGGACGCGGCGCCTTGCGCGAAACCTGAATCACTCCAACCACCTCTCCACTCGCACTCACCACCGGAGCCGACATCAGCTTCTGAATGACCTGCTCGTCAAGTCCCGTATCTCCCAGCTTCACCAGTTCGAAAATGCTGGAATGCTTGACCTCGGTAAATCCATTGAAAAGCTCGGCATGCTTCGTCCGCGCCGTTCGCGCCGCCACCGAAGAACTCGCCAAAGGAATTGCTCCCGCGGTTTTCAACTCGGCCGGATACAGAAAGTTCAGCATTCTTCCATGGAGTTCGAGCAGTGCAACTTCCGTTTCGCACACACGAAAAATCTGAGCCACTTGAGCACAAATCGATTCAGGAGTGCCCTCTCTCCAATCCAACTCCCCGAAATGCCCGGTTTCCCGCATTTTCCTGAGCATGACTCACCTACCGCGAAAGCCGCAAGTAACGAACGTGCTTCTTCCTCCTTCGTTTCAGTAACTTGGACCAATCCAGCCTTCGACATCCCGCCCCCGTGTCAACCTTCGTCCCAACGAAAAAGCCCCGAACAGTTTGTCCGGGGCTGCCCGTCGAAAGCGATAGGAGCTTACGCTTCGGCCGGCGGAGTCGCGACCATCCACCTTTGCGCGCGTGGATTCTTCGGCAAAATATCCAGGTAGACCACCGCATACCGGAAGGCCACCACCGCCGCCGTGATCGTCGCAAACGTCGCCGCAAACTCCGTCCACTTCGGCGTGTAGTAAACCGCGGAACTACTCTGCAGCGCGGTAATCGAAACGTTGAGCCGGTTTGTAATGAACCCCATCACGATCACCGCGCTCGTCCAATACAGGAACAACGGATTATTCCGCACCTTCTCCTGATTCAACAGCACGAGAGGAATCACCACCAGCAATGCAATCTCCAGCCAGAACAGCAGCGTCTCCTCGCGCCACATCCACAAATAGCGCGTCGCATCGCGGTTCACCAGATCGACCACGCGGAACACTCCATACATCGCCAGCAGCGGCCCAATCACACGGCTCACATCGCTCAAGATACTCATGTCCACCCGCGCGTTCAGCGACCGCACGCATAGATAAATCGCCATGATCGTAACCGCCAGCCCCGCCGGAATCGCCGACAGATAAAACATCGTGGTCAGGTACGGGGTGTACCACAGCGGATCTAAACGCCCCTTCGTAATCAGGTACAGGCCGCCCAGAAACGATTGGTGCATCGACGAAAGCAGCGTGCCCGCCATCACCAGCGCAATCAGAATGCTATGGTGCCAGCGCAGATACATCTCTCGCACGCGCGCAAACGGAATTTTTTCAATCAGCGCCGGCGAAAATTCCAAGGCCAGCACCGTGCTATACAGCATCACGCACCACGACACTTCAAACAGCACCGAGTGCCGGTTCCACATCACGATGGGATGCCAGATCCTCCATGGCAGCCCCAGTTCATACAACATGCCAATCATTACCGTCGAATATCCCAGGAACGAGATCAGCACCGACGTTCGCAGAATCGGCCGGTAGCGCTCCAGTCCCAAAAGATAAACCGATGCTGCGATGGCGAATCCGCCTGCGGAGAGTCCCACTCCGCACAGCGTTCCCAACCCGACCCACAACCCCCAGGGCTGCGGATCGGTAAGGTTCGTCGACGCCTGAAATCCCAGGGCGAACCGCGCATACATCGAGTAAATCCCAGCCGCGAAAATCAACGCTACCACCGTTCGCCAGAAACTGATTTGCGGAAATCGTATGGCAGGCTTTCCTGTAACCGTCTTTTCGATAGTAATCGCTCCCAGGCCAGTCATGACTCAACCCCTTTCCTTGGTAGACTTCTCGCGCGCTTCCGCCAAAGCCACCAACGCCCGTCGTTGCGTGATCCAGTAGAGGCCCGAAAGCAGCGCGCCTCCAACCAGGATCACGGTTGGTCCATCGCCCAATGCGTTCGCCGTCAGAATCGGCATTGCCTGTTTCGGCACCGTGGCGAAGCCCAGCTTTTCGAACGGAACGTCCGAGATAAAGAACACCGACGTCCCGCCCACCTCGTCGCTGCCGTAGATATGCTTCACGTACTTCGAATCGCCCAGAATGCGCCGCAGCGCCTCGTCCATAACTTCGTCGCGGCTACCGGAAATCGATGCCTGAACGGGACACGCTTCCACGCATGCCGGCGCTTGCCCCTTCGCCTGCCGCGCCGCGCACATATCGCACTTCTTCACATACGGAGCGAGCTTGTTCCACTCATACCGCGGCACGCTGAAAGGACACGCCACCAGGCAGTACCGGCATCCAATGCATTTCGCTCCGTCATACGTCACCGGACCCGCATCCGTCTTCTTCAGCGCGCCCACCAGGCAGGCCGACGCGCACGCAGGATCCTGGCAGTGCATGCACATCTTCCGCACGTAGCGATCCCCGTGATCCTCTACCACCGTCAGCGCCGTCGCGGAAAGCTTCGCCTCCGTCGCCTTCGGGAAGCCATGAATTTCTTTGCAGGCCTGCTCGCAACTCCGGCATCCGATGCACTTCGTGATGTCGACCAGAATTGCCCTGCTCTGGATTCCTTGCGTGGTTGCCATCCCCTTCTCCTTTCCTCTTTCCTGCGTTCTTGGCAAACCCGTTTACGACAGGAAGAACTCCTTCACCACCGACTGCCTCAACTCCGCGTTCAACTGCGTCAGCAATCCCGGAATCGGATCGCCGCCATCCTGCATTAGCGCTGGCGCCGGACCCGCCAACATCCCATTCAGCCGCGTCACGTTGTTCTGCATCCACGGCGCTACCATCGCACCCTGTATCAAATTCCTCTGGTTGATTTTGAGATCGGGCGACTTCACGATCGCGATCCACCCCTGCTCATACGGATCTTTCGTCAGCAAACTCGGATCGCGCAGCGCATCCTCATTGATCGCCGTCACCACGCCTTCCACCGGCGATACGAGATCGATGGTCGCTCCATTCCCGCTGATCGTCACCAGCTTTTGCCCCTGGCGAACCCAGCGATCGGCCCCGCGCACATCAATGTGTTCAACCTTCCCGAGCAGATTCGTGGTGAACTTGTCGACCCCCACCCGCGCATCGTCGCTGCTCTCTTTGCTCATCCACATGTGCCCGAGATGAAAGCAGTAGTTCTGTGGAATCTCGAACCCAAACTCCCGCTTCACCAGAGGCGCCTTCGCCTTGGCCAAAATTTCCACTTCCGTAACCGGTTCATTCTTCGGTTCAATAAAATATCGGACGCTGATGATCAGCAAAAACATCAGTAGCACGAACAGGATTGACATAGATCCTCCTCTCGGATTCCATCCCGCCACTCAAAACTCTGGCGCGCTTTCCGCGCCCGCTTGCATCCTTATTAAGTGCACGTAATGGGCAATTTCAGGGGTGACGCGCTTTTGTTGCAAGCTATAGACTTCCGCGGTTGAATCGCGGCCCGAGATCAACTTAGACCCCTGCGTTTTGCAGCGAGGCCTGCATTTTGCAGGAGCGGCACTTCGCAAACTGCTTTTTGATCCGCCCGGCGTTCGTCGCCAAAATGGGAATGCAACCGGCTCTATACAGTGACAGGCAGCTTTAGGAGTACTCAGGTTAGTGCCCTGACGAGCGGACACGAACCCTTCGACGAGCTCAGGGTAGGCTCTGGGGCACCGAGCTTTTGCTTGCGCTGCAATAGAGAATCTGAAGCGCGGATATTCTTAACCACTTAGCGGCATGATTCGCAGAGGTTGCGGGAGAGTGGAGTTTCGCCTTTGCGGTGAAAGGGAGACTTCGGAAATCCTGCCATCGGATTGCCGATGCTTTTCGCGGACAGGAGTATCCGCGCCACACGGGCAAATTAGAGGGCAGCGGCCAGGCTGGTGCCGGCGGCTTCGAAGACGTCGGATGCTTCCTGTTCGGCGATGGGAAGGAAGGCTTGCAGGACGGCGGGATCGAACTGGGTTCCACTGCTGCGAATGAGACGAGAGATGGCTTCCGACTGGGGAAGGCCCTGGCGATAACAGCGATTCGAGATCATGGCGTCGAAGGCGTCGATGACGCAGATGATGCGGGAGACGAGGGGAATGTCGCTGCCTTTGAGGCCCGCGGGATAGCCGGCGCCATCCATGCTTTCGTGATGGTGCAGGGCGTAGAGGCTGGCTTCTTCGAGTCCGGGAAAGAGGCGAAGGATAGACCAGCTGTATTCGGGATGGCGATTGATGAGAGCGCGTTCTTCGGGCGTGAGCGGTCCGGCTTTTTTCAGGATGGCGTCGGGGACGCCGATCTTGCCGACGTCGTGGAGGAGCGCGGCGACTTCAACTTGATAAAGGCGCTCTTCCGGGATGTCCATTTTGCGGGCGACACGCAGCGCCCACTCCGCGAGGCGGGTGCTGTGGACTCCGGTGTTGATGTCTTTCAGGTCGAGCATCTGGTTGAAGGCGCAAACCAGGGAATTGCGGAAGGCGAAATGCTGCTCTTCGAGTTCTTTCACTCGGAGCAGCAGTCCGGGTACATCCACGGCCGGATTCAGGGTTACCGCCATAGTTTGTGAACTCGCCTTCCGGTCGCTTTGCCTTTAGAGCAACGGGCGGCAGGACTGAAGTGCCTGGTAAGTATCCAATCGGCCGAAGCCGAGGTTTAAGTCGCCGGTGTAGTCGGCGTTCGCCAAGCCAAGAGGAACGCTGCGGCTGGTGCAGTAGCCGTTTGTTCCGAGCATAAGAGCTGCTGTTCCGGCAACGAACGGGGTGCTGAAAGAAGTGCCCCATCCGGCGGCGTAGGTTCCCCAGGGATAAGTGGTGACGACGCCCTCTCCGGGTGCAGACAGCCAGACCGGGGGCGCGCCGTAGTTGGTGAAGGAAGACTGCGTGTCGGTATTGGAAGTGGAGGCAACGTCGATCACGCCGGGCAGTGCGCCGGGATAGACGACGGTTTGTTCGCCATCGTTGCCGGCGGAGGCGACGGAAACGACGCCTTTGCTATTCGCGTACTGGATCGCTTTCGCTAGCTCGCTGGAGTAACTGGCGTAGTCGAAGCTCATGTTCATGACCTTGGCGCCATTGTTTACGGCGTAATAAATGGCGCGAAGGATGTCGGAGTCGTATCCGGTGCCATTGGAAGAGAAGGCCTTGAGCGGCATGATTTTGGCTTGCGGAGCGACAAGATGAACGATGCCGGCGGTCATAGTTCCGTGTCCGAAGGACTGGTAGGGACCGCCATCGAGAACGGCGACCGTACGCTGATCGAGAACGGCAACGGTGCGCTGATTAACGGTTGCGGCTGTTGCCTGACTGAGGTTGGGAGTGACCGAGACGTCGCCGAGCTCCGAGCCGCCGCTGACGTTGCGGGTGAAGTCGTATCCGTTGACGAGGACATTCTGCAACACGGGACTTGTCAGGTCGACGCCGGTATCAATGACGGCGACGGTCGTGCCTGCACCGGTTACGTTGAACGCCGATTGAGTTTGGGCGGTGCGAACCAATTGGTTCGCGGGCTGCGCCAGATAGCCGTGCCAGACGGTTGCTCCGTAGTAGGGAGTGGGCACTTCGTCCGTCAAGTAATTGGGGTCGGAGAAGGCGTAAGTCGGCAGAGTGTTGACGGTCTGATCGATTTCAACATCGAGAATGCCGGTTTCAAGGCTGAGACGGAGCAGGCCCGTGACGGGATTGAGGACCGGGGGAAGCGTCACGAGAAAGAGCTGTCCGTTGGGGTCTCCCAAGCCGGTGACAACCTTGCAGCCGGTGAGCAGGCAGGTGAGGTTGATTCCGGGCAGACCCAGAGAATCGCGCACAATGAGTCGCGTTTGAGCTTGCGCAGCGGGCGCGCAGAAGCTGGCGAGCAAGAGGAGCAAGCAAGCGACCTTCGCGAAGCTGGCAACGCGTGAATTGACAGTTATTTGACGCATAGTTTTCCCCATTTGGACCCCATTCCCAATTGCGAGTGTAGAGTGGAACTTCGGCGCTCGCCACTTACACCCGTACTCTCTCGGTAGTAACGTGTTCTGGTTTCTTTGGTAAGACATGTTCGTTACCCTAGTGCCGGATTGGCCAGGGGGATTCGGACGGGGTTACGGCCCGAAGTCTTGACGGACAGCCACAGCGGCCCTTTCTCTTGAAATTCGATATGAAATTCGCCCATAACTGTGATCGGACTGGTTGCGACTAGCTGGTCGTTTTCGGTGGATAATTCAACGGTTGTGTCGCTGTGCGGCGCTCGCGTGGCGTGCTTGTCTAAGATTTGGCCGACGATGTAAACGACTTTCGACTGCGAGCGACGTCCGAAACGGAGATCGACGGTGAGGCCTTCGGCCTCGTAGATGACCTGCCAGACATTCAGAGTGCCGCTGCGATAGCCAGCGGGCAGCGGCTGGGTAAAGCCGTTGAAAATGAGGTTCGCGAGGGTCCAAGTCGTGGGCAGATCGGACTGCACGCGCTGCGCGGCTTGGCTGACGAAAGCAAACTTGGCCATGTGAACCAAGTTCTCTGGCGGCGTGTAGGAGTCTTCTTGAGCGGCGAGATGGCGCACGCGATTCCAAGAGTGGAGAGCGGTCTGGCATTTCGAGCAGCCAGCGTCGAGATGGGCTTTGATGCCGCGGGCGATCGGGGGCGCACAAACTCCCCGGACAAAATCGACCAGCGGCTGTTCTGCAAGATGCTCCATAGTTCCTCACTCTTTCTTGCTGTTACAAAAGGGAAGGCAGGGGGCGGAAAAATACAGATATTTTGGGAAAAATGTCGAAATGGCGTTAACCCTTTCCTATCAATAGGAAAGGAGCCCAATGGTAGGGGTGGGGATGGTTTTCGCGGAGGCGAATGGAGGCCGTTTGCATGGCTTCTGCCTTGGGCCGACCCTTCTGTAGCTGGGTATAGAACTCGACCATGAACTCGCGGGTGCGGTCGTCGTGAACATCCCACAGACTGAGAACGAGGGATTGTGCCCCGGCCTGCAAGAGGCCACGAACCAGACCGATCAACTCGTCTCCCGGGGTGACGACGTTTAGTCCGGTGGCGCAGCCGCTGAGCACGACGAGTTCGGCGGGCAGTTGGAGGTGCTCCATGTCATAGAGGCTGAGATGGGAGGTCCCGAGGCGAATGGAGGAGAACATCGGATTGTCTTGACGAAAATACCCGTGGGTGGCGATGTGGACGGACTTGCTGTGCGGTCCGTATTTCTTGAGAACGTCTTCGGTCGCTTCGTCGCCGAGAAATAGTCGCGCATCGGGAAGGATGCGGGCGAGATCTTCGACCTCGGCGCGGATGGCGGGCGTACGTTCGTCGGGTATGCCGAGGATGAGAGCGTCGCCGGTGGTATTTACTTTTTTCGTCTGGCAGTGGGCGTAGATGCTGGCGCTGGGCGCGTAAGAGATGGAGTACTGATCGATGAGGTAGCAGTCTCCGTCATGAAGGGCGTGGAAGGGCACGTAGTGAAGCAGGCCATGTTGCACGAAGACGATGTGACGGGCTTGGAGCAGATGACGGATGGGCGCGATGAGTTCCTGATAGAGGCTCTTTAAGTGAGCTTGCGTCGATTCGAGCAAGGGACGGCTGAAGGTGGAGACGTATTCGGGATCGAGGCGGAACTTCGATATCTGGAACTGGAAGAACTGGAGAAGCTTTTGAATCCGCGATTGCACGGTTACGGGACAGATATGCAAGTTGTCGCGGGTCAGGACGCAAGCGAGGTTGCGGTCATGGGTGGAAAAATACTCAACCAGGACGGTGTCGGCGGGAAGCGCGGAACGGATCTCGTCGAGCGAGAGCGTGGTGGGGACTTGCAGGCCGGCTTCGTTGGCTTCGGCTACGGTGGCCTCTTTGACGGCGCGCAGCAGGTCTGACTCGCGAGATCGCGCCTTCCCTTCGAGTTGCTGGAGGCGCTCCTGGGAACGGTCTTCTAAATGCACTTCGGAATGCGCTTCGGGGCGAAGTTGCTCGCGTTCGATCAGGTTGTAATACCAGTTCAATTCCTCGCGTAAATTGCGGATGGAGCGGACGAGTTCGCTTTGTCCGGCATCGGCGGCCACGGGGATGTGGATGGGCTGGTTGAGAAGATCCATCAGGGTGCGGGACTTGGCCTGCTCGATGTAAGCGAAGGCTTCGTCGAAGCTGTTCTGGCGGC
>Ga0182030_10027494_pt1 | contig 10227 bp, 11 predicted proteins | sample 812S3MmetaG_FD_121299 | JGI IMG/M metagenome (GOLD analysis project Ga0182030, IMG submission 121299) | Permafrost microbial communities from Stordalen Mire, Sweden - 812S3M metaG (Illumina Assembly) | ecosystem: Environmental > Terrestrial > Soil > Wetlands > Permafrost | place: Sweden... | reverse complement strand
TTCGGAGGTACCTCGACGTCGAGTCGGCCGGCCTGGGACAGGTGGATCACGATACGCACGCCGGTGGCCACCTCAAAAATCAAGTACTTCCCACGGCGCACCACACCGGAGAGTTCTTGCCCAACGACGTCGTCGGGACTCGGCGCGTACGTGCGCAGCGAGGAGAAGCCCAAAAGATCGATGGCGCGAAAGGTGCGACCGGCCAAGAATGCATCGAGGCGTTCGGCCAGGGCTTGCATTTCGGGGAGTTCGGGCACTGACAAACTGTATGCATGACCTACACGCACGGACACCACGAATCGGTCTTGCGCAGTCACACCTGGCGCACTGCAGAGAATTCAGCCGCCTACCTGCTCCCCCACCTCAGCGTTGGGTCATCGGTGCTCGACATTGGCTGCGGGCCCGGAACCATCACGGCTGACCTGGCCCTTTTAGTCGCTCCGGGGGAAGTGGTCGGACTCGATGCTTCCGCTGAAGTCATTGCGCAAGCCGCAGCAACGGTCGGGGCCGATCATCCAAACGTGCGATTCGAAGTGGGCGATCTGTTCGCATTGGCCTATGACGACGCCAGTTTCGACGTCGTGCACGCCCATCAGGTCCTCCAGCATCTGGCCGACCCCGTGGCGGCCCTCGTCGAGCTGCGCCGTGTGCTTCGACCCGGAGGGATCCTTGCGGTGCGCGACGGCGACTATGGGGGGTTCCGATGGGCCCCTGCCGATCCTCGCCTCGATCGCTGGCTCGAGCTCTACCTTGACGTCACCGAGCGAAATGGCCACAACGCGCTCATCGGGCCGTCGCTCCTCGGCATGGCGCATGCAGCAGGGTTCGACGACGTCACGGTTTCGAGTTCGATGTGGACCTATGCCGACGAGGAGACTCGCCAGTGGTGGGGCGAGCTGTGGGCTGATCGGGTGCGGTATTCACGATTCGCCGAACAGTCCGTCGAGTACGGCTTCAGCGACCCGGCTGAACTCGAAGTCCTCGGTCAGGCGTTCCTCGATTGGGCGGCATCGAATGACGGCGTGTTCCTCATTCCTCACGTCGAAATCGTCGCCGTGCGCTAAAGCGATTCAATCGCTCCAGAGCTGATCGGTGTAGGTGTCGGTGCCCACGATCGTTGGGATAAAGGGCAGCGCGGCGACCACTTTGCCCTTGCCGGACTTCTCGAGGCGGCGGCGATGCTTGGCAAAGACTGGATCCCACGCCACCTCGGGCGGCGTGTTGAGGAACCACAGCAGCACTGTGCGAGTGTCGTTAGCCGCCTCTCTCGGCACATCGCCCGGGGCGTCTGTTTCGAGAGCGATCGGCGTAAACGCCGCGACGAGGTCGGCATCGGATCCGGTCATGAGCCCGGGAAGGTGCTCGGTGCGCAGCCACTCCCACAGCTCTTCGTTGGTGACGCCTTCGGCACGATCGATAAAGACCGGCACGAACCCCCGATAGGGGTGATCGAGCGCCAGTTCGACCGGCACGCCATCGGGGTCGCGGCGGTGCTCCCACACAAAGTCGTACAAGAGGGTATGGACGTGATCGCGCTCTTCGAACATCCGGCCAGCGGCGTGGAGGGCGTTGACCTGGCGCAGTGCCCAGCGTTGCCAGATGTCGTGGTACCCGTCGAGCACCCAATAGGCCGCCACATACGAACCGCGAGCCGGCTCACCGGTGATGACGGAGGGGTCAGGATCTCTCAGCGCCTTGAGGTCGGCGGTCGCCACATAGCGACGCCCGGCGAAATTGTAGGGGCCGACCATGCACCCGGCGTAGAAGTGATCCCGCTCGTACCAGCGGTTGTAGGCCACCTCATGGCCGCGGCGAGGCTCGACGATGGTGAGCAGCATCGAGCCGAGCTTGACCGGCTCGGCGCCGGCCTGGATCTCGATCGGGCGGGGGGTCGGGGGTGCAGATTCCTCGGGCATGGAAGGCGAACCTAACAGACCAAGATGCTCAGACGGTCCCCTGGGCGACCATGGCTTGGCTCGGGACCACCGCACCGCCGGCTGGCTCGACGGTGATGCCGAGGGTCGATGGTGAGGCGCTTCCCGCCACGGTAAATGTGGCCTGCGTCGGGCTCGGGCCCAACAGCCCGAGGGAGATTGGTTGGCCCTCGACCACGCCCCACAACTGGTAGGTGTGGTCGCCGGTCAAGATGGGCAAGGAGGACGAGACGAGGTAGCCCCGACCGTCGGGAACCATCACGAACTGGGCCAACTTGGCGTGCGACGGTCCCTCGACGTTGACGATCTTGTGACCGGGGGTCTCGAGGGCAGCGACCACCGCGCTCGGGGCGTTCCCCCCGATCGAGTGCTGCAGATTGGACACCTGGTTGTTGGCATGGACGAGGCTCACGGCCAGTACCGCCACCACCGCTGCCGCGCCGACGAAGGCGCCGATCACCGCGGCCGTTCGTCCCCTCGCCCGGCGCTGGCGCTCGATCGGCAAACTCGACGGCGGCGCTTGGTCCTCCAGATCGCCCGCAAGGACCAGCGCGGGCATCGGGGGTCGCTCGACGTCGCCACGCTCGGGCAATCGATTGGCGATGCTCGTCCACAGACCTTCAGGCGGTTGCTCGACTGAATTGCCGAGCGCCGTCGTCACGGCGCGGTACCCGTCGAGATCGATACGACAGCGCGGGCAATCGAGGAGGTGTGCCTCAATTGCTTCGCGTTCGTTCTCCTCGACGGCGTCCAACGCGTAGGTCGCAATGAACTCGACTGCCTCGTCATGGGTCATCATGCGTCTACTCCCTGCACCCCGGCGTCCGCCAACACCGCGCGCATGCGGCGCATGCCATTGCGGATCCTGCTCTTTATCGTTCCTTCGGGTTCACCTAAGAGCTCGGCGACCTCGACGTAGGTGTGCCCGTCGTAATAGGCGAGCTCGATGGCCCGGCGTTCTTGGTCGGGGAGTTCGCCGAGCGCCCGCGCCACCTGGTCCGCCATGGCGAGGTCCCACACCTCGTGCTGCATGTCGTACTCGGCTGTGGCCGTGCGGGCCACGTCGCGCGACTCGCGCTGGCGCCGAGAGTTGAGGGACCGGACCGCATCCACCGCCCGGCCGTGGGACTGGGTCAAGAGGTAGGACCGCAGCGACCCGCGGCTCGCATCAAAGCGATCAGGCTGATTCCACAAGCGCAAGAAGACCTCTTGGGTCACGTCCTCGGCCTCGGACGGATTGTTGAGGACCCGCCGGGCCAGCCCGTAGACCGCACCACCGTGGCGGCGGTACACCTCGGCCAGCGCCATCTCGCTGTAGCGGGCGATGGAGGTGACCAATTGTGCGTCGCTGATCTCGCCAATTTCTTGCATGCACGTCCTATTCGGAGCCGCCCGTCTACGAGGATGTGCAAAATCCTCTTCATCCGGGCCCGTCCTGTGGATCGAATACTAGGTGTTATGCGAACCACCATTGATTCCTACACGCAGCGATCGGGCCGCTTGGATCTCGAAGGCATCGAGTTCGATGACTTCACGGCACGGCCGCTCGCACCCGAGGCCTTGCGAACCCTTCGCTACATGCACGACATCGAGCATCACACCATCTGTTACCTGCGTGACTTGCTCTTGACACCGGCCCACGCTGATCCGACCATTACCTCCTTCCTCTCGTGCTGGGCCTACGAGGAGATGTGGCACGGCGAGGCCATCGGCCAGGTGCTCGAAAAGCACGGCGAGGAGGTGGGCGCCGCCCGGATCGCCCCGTTGCGCGAAAAGCGGCGACGCAAGCAGACCCTCTCCACCTTTGGGACCATTGGCTCCGCCGCGTTTGCCGGACGGGCCTTCATCGCACTCCATATGACGTGGGGCGCCATCAACGAATGGACCACTCAGGCCGGCTACGGCCGACTCAGCGAGGTGGCCGATCACCCGACGCTGCGTGAGCTGCTGCGGCGGATCATGAAACAAGAGGGCAGCCACATCGATTTCTATGCATCAGAAGCCGGCCGTCGCCTGGCCGACAGTCCGCGCGCCCAACGCATGACGCGCTTCGCTCTCAGGCACCTGTGGCGTCCCGTCGGATCGGGCGTCATGCCAAAGGCAGAGGTCGGCTTCATGGTGCGCTACCTCTTTGAGGGCACCAAGGGCGGTCACGTAGCCCGCCGTATCGACCGCCGCATCGATCGCCTGCCCGGCCAGGACGGGCTCCACCTGCTCGAGTCGGCCGTGTCGGGTCTTTCGGGGCGAGCGACCGCCGCCTAGCGCCGCCCGGGCCACTTCGGCCCATAATGCTGGGTGTGGATGTGCGTGCCCCGAGATCTCGATCGCCCCGCCTACCTCGGTGGAGTGGGAACTGACATGGGCCCGGGCCGGATCACCCGGTGCCACCTGAGATCGCGGCAATCTCGCTGATGGACGCGGTGCTCTTTGCTATCGGGATCCTCGTCGTCATCTTCACGGCGGCGAGCGTCCTGTTCACCATCGTGCTGCCGCGCGAACCGCGTGGCTTCGAGCGCATGTCGTCATTTGTCAACTGGGCCATCCAGTGGGTCTTCATCCAGGTGTCGCGACTAGCCCGCAGCTACGAGGGCAAGGACGCGTTGTTGGCGCCGACGGCCCCGGTGGCTCTGATCGCCCAACTGGCCTTTTGGGCCGCGCTCTTCGTCGTCGGGTACGCCCTCATGCTGGTGGCCACCACCCACAGCCTCGTCGCCGCCCTGGCCCAGGCGGCTGGCGCGATCCTCACGGTCGGCACCGTCGATCTGAGCGGCCCGGCCAACTCGGCGGTCGACATCGCAGCGGGTGCGACCTGGGTGGTCATCGTCGCCCTCCAGATCGCCTACCTGCCCGCTCTCTACCAAGCCTTCAACCGGCGCGAGAGTCTGGTGGCCATGCTCGAGAGCCGGGCGGGCATCCCGGCCTGGGGACCTGAGGTACTGGCCCGCCATCAGCTGGTCGGCATCATCGACACCCTGCCCGACTTCTATGCCAGCTGGGAACAGTGGTCGGCCGAGCTGGCCGAGAGCCACACGACCTATCCCGTCATGTTGCTATTTCGCTCACCCGACCCGTGGTTCTCGTGGTTGGTCGGACTCTTGGCGGTCCTCGATGGGGCCGCCATGCACCTGGCATTGGCGCCGAGCACCGCGTCGTCGCAGTCACGCCTCTGCCTGCGCATGGGATTCACCGCGCTCAACCGCATCGCCAAGGTGCTGCACTGGGAGGTTGATCCGGACCCCAATCCCGAAGGTCCGATCATCTTGACGTTCGAAGAATTTGCCGAGGCCGTCACCATGCTCGAACACGTCGGATTCGAAATGGAGCGCAGCGCGGAGGAGGCCTGGCCCGATTTTCGGGGGTGGCGCGTCAACTACGAGTCGGTCGCGTACCGGCTCTGTGATCATCTCACCGCGCCGCCCGCGCCGTGGTCGGGCTCCCGTCGCCATCTGCGTTCTGGTGTGGTGACGCCACGACGTCCCCCGCAGCGAACCCCCGGACTCCTCGCACAACACCGACCCGAAGTGGTCATCGGTACCGCCACTCGGCGACGCGACGCGCCGCACTAAGGCGCGCACCTGACCCAAGATCTGGGCTCACCGCCCGATGGCGAGCGCGACGCGTGCGCGCCCGAGAGCACGCGCACGACATCGATGCCGCCACCATTGTGCTGAGAAATCTTTCCCTTTCGACATCCGTACCACCCGGTGCCTCCGAACGAGACGTGAAGTCCCCGAACAGGAGGTCACAATGACCGCAGATCCGAGAGCACTCGCCGAGTTGCTCGAAGCGTCCCAGGATCAACAGGCCGACGCCATGCGACCAACCCGCGATGCGTTGAGCGAGTTGGTCGAACAAAGCCACGAGGCGTCCGTCGATGATCCCGAAGTGAATGTGGTCTTTCACCACGAACACCGCAGATCACTCGCTCAGAGCATCGGTGCAGCCCCGATGCTCGGCGCCGCCGGCGGTGTCGCCCTCGTCGGCGTGCTGGCCTCTGCTGCTTCGGCCGCAAGTTCGAGCGATGTGCAGATCCTTCAAACGGCGGCATCGATCGAGAACCTGGCCGTTGCCACCTACAAGACCGCACTCACCTTGCCTTACATCGGCGGTGCGTCGGCCAATCCGGTGGTGACCAAGTTCGCACAGGTCACCATGGGCCAACACGCCCAACATGCCGACGCCTTCAATGCAGCGGCCAAACAGCTCGGCGGCAAGGCCCAGACCAAGCCCGACCCGGCCTTCGTGCCCGTGGTCAACAAGGCGGTCAAGGGTCTCAGCGGTGTGAGCGACGCTCAAGGCGCGCTCGGTGTCGTCGGACTGGCCATGGAACTCGAGAACATCGCCGCCGAGACGTACGTCAAGGACACGGTGCTGGCCAAGTCGACTACCAACAAGGCGCTCTTCGCGAGCGTCATGGGCATCGAGGCCCAGCACGTCGCCGTCCTCTTGGCGGTCCAGGCCCTTCTCAAGGCCGGTGCCCCCCAGGACATCTCGTTGGCCCCCGGTACTGCCGCAACGCTGCCGGCGGCCGCGGGCAGCGTCGGATTTCCCAATGCGTTCTACAAGACCAACATGGCCGCCCCGGCCAACCAAGGAGCCCTCAAGTGAGAAAGCGCACCAAGCAAGCAGACGGATTCGCCGGCACCGAGGCCGAACTGGTGACCATGACCAGCGACCTCGATCAGCTCCACCATGACGTCGGGATGCCGGCCATGGAGGCGGGCGTGGCCGAGATGATCGAGCGAATGGGCGACGATGCGGTCCCCGATCGCAATTCACGTCGAACCTTCTTGGTCGGTGCCGGTGCGGCTGCGGTCGGGGGTGCGGCACTGCTCACTGTTGGCGCCGCCCCCGGCCTCGCCGCGGCACTAACGCGCTCAGAGCGATCACTGACGCCGACACGAGCAGCGATGTTCCCGCCGGCGAACCTTAAAGGTGACCTCGCGGTCGCGGCGGTAGCTGCCAGCCTCGAGAATCTGGCCGTGTACGCCTACAACGCCGGCCTCACCGCGGCCACGGCCGGAAAGCTCGGCACCGTGCCCCCGGCGGTGGCCACTTTCGCCACCACCGTCAAGGGCCAACACACCCAACACGCCGCGGCGTGGAACGGCGTGCTCAGCGCCGCGGGCAAGCAGAAGGTAACGGTGACCAATCCCACCTTGACCCCGACCGTCCAATCCGATTTCGCCAAAGTGACCGACGTGAGCGGCCTGGCCCAGTTGGCACTCACCCTCGAGACCATCGCGGCGCAGACCTACCAGGCCGAAACGGCGAAGCTGAAGAGTTCGGCGGCCATCGGGCTCAGCTCGTCCATCCAACCGGTCGAGATGCAGCACATTGCCATCTTGTACTACGTGCTGGGTGAATACCCCGGCTCGCAGTCCTCGACGGGCACGCCGCTGGCCTTTAACCCGACGAATCAGGCGGCATAGGAAATGTCGCTGACTCAGCTGCGGCTCGGGGCAGGTGCGCTGGCCGTCGCCGGCGCCCTGCTCATTGCCGCGCCGACGTCGGGCGCCGGTGCAACGGTGGCGACCGCCAAGAAGGGCGCGTCCATCACCATCTCGAACTTCATGTTCACCCCGATGTCGATCAAGGTCAAGCCCGGTACCAAGATCAAAGTCACCAACAAGGATTCGGTGACCCATACCTTGAGCGCGCAGGGAAAGGGCACGTTCAACACCGGCAACATCGGCCACAACCAGTCCAAGACCATCACCGCCCCGAGCAAGGCGGGTACCTACCACTACATCTGCAACATCCATCAGTACATGATGGGAACCATCACGGTGACCTGATCGGTCCGCTTTGACCCGCACGCCCGCAGTTGGGCGGCGTCGCGCAGCGCGACACGGCAATACACACGTCCAGGGTCGCTTCAGGCAATGAGTGCGGCGAGGGCGTCGCGGGTCCGGTCTAGCTGCGCCCGAGTCACGTGTTCGTCGTGGTGGTGGGCCAAGAGCGGGTCGCCCGGACCGAAGTTCGCCGCCGGGACGCCGTGCTCCCAAAACGACGCCACATCGGTCCACCCCACCTTCGCCCGTGGGGCCACCCCGGTAGCGGCAACCAGTGCTGCCAGCAACGGGTGGCCAAGCGATGGCGGTGCACCGTCGGCGGCATCGAGGAGCTCGAACGCATCATCGTCGTCGTAGGTGCCGACGAAGAGCTCGCGCAGGTACGCCTCGGCCTCGGCGGCGCTGCGGTCGGGGGCGTAGCGGAAGTTGACGGTGACGCTCGCCGCGTCGGGAACGACGTTGGCTGCCACTCCCCCTTCAACCGCAACCGCTTGGAGCTGCTCGACGAAGTCGCATCCGTCGAGGGTGGCGGTGTGCCCACCCCAGCGCGCCACCCGATCGAGGAGCGCACCGAGGCGATGGATGGCGTTGCGGCCGGTGAACGGCCGGGCCGTGTGGGCCCGCATACCGCGCAGCGAGATTTTGATGCGCATGGTGCCCTGGCATCCGGCCTCGACCAACGCGTCGGTCGGTTCGCCCAAGATGGCCGCGTCGCCGGCCAGGAGTTCGGGCCGGCTGCTCCACAATTCGAGGAGGCCGCTGTCGGCACGACCGATCTCCTCGCGCGCATAGAAGCACCAGGTGCAGTCGACCGAAGGTTCGGGCGTTGCGGTGGCCAAGTCCAACATGACCGCGAGCCCGCCCTTCATGTCAGATGCCCCAAGGCCCCACAAGGTGTCGCCCTCGAGCTTGGGCGTACTGAGCTGATTGGGCGGAACGGTGTCAAGGTGGCCGGCCAGCACCAGCCGCTGGGCGCGCCCGAGGTGCGTGCGGGCCACGACGTTGTCCCCGACGCGTTCGGTCTCGAGCCACTCGACGTCGCGCAAGCGCACTTCGACGAGATCGGCGATCGCGCCTTCGTTGTGGCTCACTGACGGAATGGCCACCAGTTCGGCGGTCGACGCCAGCAGGTCGCTCACCGCGCTATGTCCACGTCGTCATGTACTCACGCCGTGGGTGCGCAGCACATCGTTGAGTTGCGCCTTGTCGTGGCGCTCGCCCTCGCTCAGACGCTTGATCACCAACACACAGGGCAAGAAGAACTCGCCACCGGGGTACTCACGCCGGCGGCTGGCCGACACCGCCACACACCACGGAGGCACCACACCTCGGCTCAACTCCTCGCCGGTTTCCGCATCGATCACCGGAATGGTGGGGTTCAAAATTGTGCCGGCCCCGATCACCGAGCCGCGACCCACGCGGGCCCCGTCGGTGATCATGGCCCGGCTGCCGACGAAGGCGTCGTCTTCGACCACCACCGGTCGGGCATTGGGGGGCTCGAGGACCCCACCGATCCCGACGCCCCCCGACAGGTGGACCCGCGCGCCGATCTGGGCACACGAGGCCACGGTGGCCCAGGTGTCGACCATGGTGTTCTCCCCGACCCAGGCTCCAATGTTCACGTAGCTCGGCATGAGCACGACGCCGCGAGATAGGAACGAGCCCCACCGCGCGGACGCACCGGGCAGGACGCGCACCCCAGCGGCGGCGTAGTTGTGCTTGAGCGGCAACTTGTCGGCGTACTCGAACGGGCCGGTCTCGATCGTCTCCATGCCACGCACGGCGAAGAACAACAAGATGGCCTTCTTCAGCCAGTCGTGTACCACCACCTCGTCGGTCGCTGCATCCACCTCGGCCACTCGCTCGGCACCCGAGTCGAGCAGGGCAATCGCCACTTCGACCACGGCCGCAGCCTCGGTATCGGCCGGGGTCAGTTCGCCCCGCCTTTCATAGAGTTCTTCGATGCTCGCTCGCAGATCAGCCATGGTTCACCCTACCGAGCGGCGGAGAGGCGCTCGGCCACCAACTCGAGGCGATCCATGGGCTGGACCATGGCCACCCGCACGAAGCCGGCTCCTTTTGGCCCGTAGAGGTCACCGGGACCAACCAAGAGACCGCCAACGCGGGCCAGGTCCTCGGCCATGGCCCACGCGTCGGGCCAGCGGCCTTCGGGCACCGGCACCCACAAGTAGAAGGCCCCTTCGGGGAGCTCGGTCGGGCAGCCCCAGTCGGTGAGCGCCTCGGCCATGAAGGAGAGCCGCGTGGCGTAGCGAGCGCGCTGGACTTCGACGTGGGCGTCGTCGTCGAGTGCGACCACGGCCGCTGATTGGGCGGGTCCGGGGACCATCAGGCCGGCATGGCGACGCACCAGCGCGAGGAAGTCCACCAGCTCGGGGTCGCCGGCGAAGAATCCGACCCGGACCCCAGCGAGATTCGAGCGCTTCGAGAGCGAGTGCACCGCAACCACGCCGTCTGCTCCCGATTGGAGGATCGAGCGC
>Ga0182030_10027493_pt1 | contig 10227 bp, 10 predicted proteins | sample 812S3MmetaG_FD_121299 | JGI IMG/M metagenome (GOLD analysis project Ga0182030, IMG submission 121299) | Permafrost microbial communities from Stordalen Mire, Sweden - 812S3M metaG (Illumina Assembly) | ecosystem: Environmental > Terrestrial > Soil > Wetlands > Permafrost | place: Sweden... | reverse complement strand
TGGCGGCACGAACTTGCAGTTGTTTTTCGTAATTGCGCAGGAGCCAGTTCTTATCGAGGACCGACTGTTCCTGTTGTTTGTGGATCGCGTCGATCTGCGCCTGGGAGAGGCGCTGGGGTTGAGGGTGTGTCACCGCCAAGGGGACGCCGTCAGGATCATATTGGGTATAAGGATTGTCGGCCGGATCGGAGACTGTGGAGTCGGCGCTTGCCCTGATCGTGACAACGAAGAGCCCGAGCATCCCAATCGACACGTAACGGGCTATTTTCATCGCTCTCCAACTATACGCTTATTGGGAAAAAGTTTCAACGTTGTCTTCAGGGGCGAAAAAATTGCCAAAAAAAGCGCTTTTGAGAGGAGAAAAAAAGCTTTGCCAAGCGGTTGCGACTCGCTACCAACAACCCATGGCAACTAAAGCACCCAAAAAAACCACCAAACGTAAACCCAACGCAGCCTTCCTCAAGCCCGTGACCCCGGATGACAAACTGGCGGCAGTCGTCGGCGCCAAGCCGCTTCCCCGCACAGAGATTGTTTCCAAACTCTGGGTCTATATCAAAAAGAACGGTCTTCAGGACAAGAAGGTGAGGACGCAGATCAATGCCGATGATACCCTCAAAGCAATCTTTGACGGCAAGAAATCAGTCACGATGTTCGAGATGAACAAATACGTCTCGGCTCATCTGAAGGCTTAAATAAGTTTGTTGCGGCGGCGGTTGCCTGCAACCGCCGCCGCACTTCTCCTTCGTGGCCGCCGCCGCGGGGACACGTCCCTCGGCGGTGGGGCAATTTCGTTGCCCGGGCGCGATGTGGAACGAAACAGCCACGCTCCCACGAGCGCGGCTGCGGACTCAAAGCGCGGCTCGATGGGCCAGCGCGTGCTCGTACACATGCTCGTATTGGCGTGCCGAGGATTCCCAGGTAAAGTCCCTCGCCATGCCTTGCTGCTGCATGGCCGCGTAATGCCGCGGGCGGTCATACCAGGTGGAAACGGCCCACCCGATGGTGTAGAAGAGCGCGCGTCCCGAGATTTCCCAGAATTTGAAGCCGGTGCCGGTGGCGGCGGCTTCATTGTAGTTTTCCACCGTGTCATCCAGGCCGCCGGTGGCGCGGACGATCGGCAGCGTGCCGTAGAGGGAAGAGTACATCTGGTTCAGGCCGCAGGGCTCATAAAGCGACGGCATGAGGAAGAAATCGCTGCCGGCCTCGATGAGGTGGGCGAGTTCCGGGACGAACCCGACATGGGCGTTCGCGCTTTTCGGAAAAGCCCCGTGCACCCAGCGGAAGAAGTTTTCGGTGAACGGATCGCCCGTGCCGAGAACAACGACCTGCATGATCATGTCGCGCAAGGCCTGCGGCAGCGCGCCCCGGATGAGGTCGAAGCCCTTTTGCGGGGCGAACCGGGAGACGATGCCGAAGAGCGGAATCCCGGGGTCGACCGTCAGCCCGAAGCGTTCCTGAAGCGCCTTTTTACAAGCGGCCTTGCCCGCCAGGTTGTCGCGGCTGTAGCGGGCCGGAAGGTATTTGTCGGTGGCGGGATTCCAAAGCGTCGTGTCGACGCCGTTGACGATGCCGAAGACATGCTCCGAGCGGTTGTTCAGGTAGGGGGCCAGGCCCATGCCGCCGACCGGCCCGCGAATCTCGTTGGCATAGGTCGGCGAAACGGTGGTGACCGCGTCGGCGTATTGGATGCCGGCCTTCAGGAGATTGATCATCCCGAAATCCTCGAACCGATCGGGCGCCATGTAGTCCCCGCCCAGCCCGTAGAAAGGCAGGACCGAGGGGCTGAATTTCCCCTGGTACCCGATGTTGTGAATGGTCAGCACGCTGGCCGTGTGCGAGAGCGGCGAGAGCACGCGGTCCCAGGTCTTAAGAAAGACGGCGGACATCGAGGTCATCCAGTCCTGGACGTGGGCGATCTGGGGAATCCACGCGGTGTCCTTGCAGACTTGCAGCGCGGCCTTGCTCAGGACGCCGAAGCGATAGCAGTCTTCCTTGTCGTCGTAGATGTAGGGCCGGTCGAAATAGCGGGCGTAATCGATGAACCAGATGGGGACTTCGCCGTCGAGCTTGCCTTCAAAAATGCCCACCCAGATTTCCTCGCCGCGGCCAAAATGGACGCAGCACGAACGGGTAAAGGTGATGCCGTGTTTCGCCCGGTCGATGCTTTGATAAAGCGGCATGACGATGCGCACGTCGTGGCCCCGCTTCCTGAGCGCCTTGCTCAAGCCGGAGACCATGTCGCCCAGGCCGCCCGTCTGCGCCAGCGGCGTGCACTCGGCGGTGATAAACAGAATGCGCTTGTGGGAAGACGGGGGGACGGCGGCGGTCGATGCCGGTTTCTTCGCCTTGGCGGTGTCGGGCGTGAGCATCGCCTTCCCGGCCTTGGCGGCCGATTGGGAGGCCAGCGCGATGCGGACGCGCGCCTTGGGTGAGACGGGGCGCGAATCTTCCTTGGCGGCGGGTGGTGGCGGGGGGGCTTGCTTCGCTTCGGCCCGCTTCCTCTTGGCCTTGGCGGTCGGCTTGATTTCAGCGGGCTTCGCGGCGGCGGGTTCGGGAATCGAAGCGGGGATCGCCGATTCTTGCGGCGCGGGTTTGTCCTCGGCGGGGGATGGGATCGGAGATGAAATTTTATTGAGCGGCTTATTTTTGCCTGATGGAGACTTTGCCATGGGCGAAGAATAGGCGGTTTGTGGCGGCGGGTAAAGAACTTGGACAGATGCCCGCATCGCAATTAAAGGAATCTTCGCTTGCGCACGGGTTCTATTGTGCGCGAAGCCAAGATGTGACATTTTGCAAGAGGCTGTCCGAAAAGCAGGCGTGACCCACGCCTGCTTTTCGGACAGCCTCTTGCGATGCTTTCACCCGATGATTTTACCTACGCGCTGGAGAACACGCGCGTTCTGCTCGCGCCGACGAAACGGCTCGACACGTTCGGCACGTCGCTTTTCAACTATTTTCTGGTGACGGAAGAAATGGACGCGGTGAATCTTTCCCGCGTGCGCGAGGGGCTTATTCACGCCGAGCGGCCGCAGATCATCACGCCGCAAAACATCGCCGGGTTGTTCCTGGAAGGGTTCGGCGACCAGGGGCGGCGCTTTGCCGAGCAGATCAGCGAGCAGGCGGGACGGTTCGCGTTTTTGAAGTATGGCTTTCGCGTGAGCAAATCGGACGTCCGTTCCTACGATGTCCACGAATCGCTCGAAAATGTGGCCGGCAAACTCAAGGCCGAATTGCAACTCAAGAACGAGCCTCTCACCGCGCTGCTGACCGGCGTGGACGACGGCTGGGAGGTGTGCCTGCTCAAGTTCATGGTCGACATGATCTCGGCCTCGGCGCCCGGCAACATGGGCGATTTCCGCGAGCGCGGAATGCTGTAGTCATGCAACTTCCGCTCCTCTTCCCACCGCGACTCGCCCCCGGCGATACCATCGGCATCGCCGCCCCGGCAAGCCCGCCGGACAAACCGGAAATTATCGACGAGGCCATCGGCCGGTTCACCGCGCAGGGATTCAAGGTCAAGCCGGGAAAATATCTGCGGAAGCGCGACGGCTACCTCGCGGGCGGCGACGAGGAGCGCGCGGAGGACATCAACGCGTTCTTTGCCGATCCCGAGGTGAGGGGAATCTTCGCGCTGCGCGGCGGGTACGGTTCGTGCCGGATTTTGCCGCTGCTCGATTATGCCGCGATCCGGGCGAATCCGAAACCGTTCGTCGGCTACAGCGACGTCACGGCCATGCACCTGGCGATCCTGGTCAAAACGGGACTGGTGACGTTTCACGGGTCGAATGCATCGAGCGCGTTTCAGCCGGGAAACGCGGCGGCGTTCCAGCGGATGCTGATGACCTCAGAGGTAGCCGGCGCAGGCCCTTGCGCCGGTGCCTCCCTCAGTGGTAGCCGTCGCACGCCGTGCGACGGGGAAGTTGATCCCACGCTCTCGATTTTATTTTCGCGCAATGATCCACACGGAGCGAACGTCAAGACGGTCGTCGCGGGCCGCGCGACCGGCCGGCTCCTCGGCGGCAACATGACCTGCCTGTTGCGCTTGCTCGGCACTCCCTATGCGCCCGATTTTCGCAACGCCATTCTGTTTTTAGAGGACACCGGCGAGAAAGCCTATCGCGTCGATGGGATGTTCACCCACCTGCGCCTCGCGGGAATTCTCTCGCAAATCGGCGGCCTGGTTCTCGGGCAATTCGACCATACCGATCCCGCCGAGCAGACCCGCATCGCCGCCTGCCTGCAACGCGAAGCCGGGCGCGTCGGCGTGCCCTGCGTCTCCAGCGCGCCCATCGGCCATTTCCCGGAGCAGATCATCGTCCCGCAAGGCGCGCACGCCGAGCTCGATGCGGGGGAGGGAATGTTGACGTTGGCGCAGACATCGGGCAACTAACGCACGCGCCACCGAGTCAGCTTGCAAACAGCGACACGCGTGCAACCTTTTCACTATGAAAATGAATCTTTACGTGCCGTTCTTGTTTGCGGGCGCCGCATTCGCGTTATGTAGTTGCGCATCCTCCAACGATGACCGGCCCATTCCCGGCACGCTTGAGGCCACAAGCACCAAGAATAACGCGAACATCAATAACACGCCGCGCAACAATCCGACGCCGAATCCCGATCCCGATTCTCAGCCGCCCGATCAAGTGACGCGGACGACTGTTATTCAGCAGCAGTAACTCGTGAGATTGCTTTTCCTTGTTCCCAACTTGGGAACGAGAGGAAATAATTTCGACGTGGCGCTCGACGAGCGCAAACTGGCTTGCAATGCTGCCTAACGATGAAGGCAACTACCGTGCTGCGTTGTGGATTAGCCCTCCTCGTTGCGGCCATTTTCGTACGATGGTATGCGGATTCGTGGTCGTTGGTTCAGATCGATCCACAAATGACGTCATCCACCACGTCCGTCTATACGGTGAATGTTGAAAGAAAAGATGTGTGATAGGGGTGATAGGGGTCAACTCTCGACACTTGACACGTCTCTTTCATAGTTTTTCATTTTATGGAAAGAGCGGACTGGCACGGCCTGATCGCGACGCGAAGCGATCATGAAAGAAGTGATAGGAGTCAACTCTTGACACTTGACACCACTCTTTCATAGTTTTCCATTTTATGGAAAAAGCGGACAGTGTGATAGGGGTCAACTCTTGACACTTGACACCTCTCTTTCATAGTTTTTCATTTTATGGAAAAAGCGGACTGGCACGGCCTGACGGCGATGCGAAGCGGTCATGAAAGAAGCCTTGCCCGTCGGCGGCGGCGTGGCATCGCAGTTATCCCGATCCCAAGGGTATCGTATCAATGCCCTCGTCGGATGCGGAAGGCGAAGGTGTAGATGTAGCTGGGGGCGCGCCTTCGCGGGGAGCAGCTTCCACCTTCGGCAGCACGGAAGTTTCCCCGATGTGATCCCGCGCCGCGCCCATCGCGTCGACATCCTTCTTGGCCGCCCGCCGCATCCGCGCCAATTCCTCGCCCACGCGATAGTCGGGTCGGTCACAAAGACTTTGCAGCACCGCCCAGTCCATTTGAAATGTCTCGGCCAGGGCGTTGACCAGGAGCCGGTGCGCCCGCGTTTGCGCCTCGGGGTCGGGTGCGGGATGCACCGCGGCCAGGATGCAATCCGCCGTGATCTCCTCGACCGGCAAAAGTTTGACCACGCCGTGATCGGTCGTGAAATCGCGGCATAATTCGCGACGGGCAATGACGGCGTCATCGTGGAGTCGAACGGGGATTCCCGCCACGGTCCAGTGGTAAAGGGAACCCATTCCGAAAAGCTGCCCGCGCATGACTTCCAGGATGGTGCGCGGGGCGAGTTTTCCCGCAAAGGCGGCCAGTTCCACCTCCGGTTTTTCGGACTCGGTGTTGGCGTAGCTGTCGAAGGCCAGTCGGTTGGTGACGACCAGCAGGACGCCTTTGATTTTGAACAAGGTCGAGATAAGCCCCGCCAATTGCAGCGCCTGCTCCGTCCCGTTAGCCATGACTTCGAGCGTTCGAATGGAGTCGTCAATTCGTCCCATGAGACGGAAGCCTATCGTTCGGGCCGGTTGCTGACAATACCGGATGCGCCGGCTACCCTTCGAAAACGGGCCAATTAAACGGTGGCGATCCCGGCGAACCTGACTATCTTCCCTTAGAGTATGTTGAAAAAGTAGGCATGGGTCGCGTGACGAGTCGAATTTGGGCCGAATCGAGGCGCGAACGACGCGCATAGCTTGAGCTACGTAAGGAGTGAGCAACGAAGAGATCGGCCCAAATTCGCCGTCACCCTTTCCTCTTCGCCGAAATCTTTTTGCCTTGGGGCTTTGTTGCTTGCTCGTCACGTAGCGCAGTGGCTATGCTCCTCGCTCGCGCCTCGCCCCAAGGCAAAAATCTCTTCGGCGCGACCCGCGCCTACTTTTTCAACATACTCTTATGCCCGCACCTTGGCTCGACCCGGCGTGGAGTCCGCCCGCGTCCACCCGCGCCACGGTGGTTTTTGTCCATGGCGCGGTCGTCCGGGGATGGGAGATGGCGCTGCTTCGGCGCCGCCTGCGCCGGCTCGGTTACCGGGTGCGCCAGTTTCGTTATCGCTCCATGATGAAGGGGCTGGACGACAACGCGCTCCGGCTCGGCGAGTTTCTCCGGGAGACCGAGGGCGATGTCCTCCACGTGATCGGCCACAGCATGGGCGGCGTGCTGGTCCGGCAGGTTTTCGAGCAAAATCCCGATCCCCGGCCGGGACGGCTCATCGCCATCGGCTCGCCGCTGCTCGACTGCTGGGTGGGCCGCCGGATCAGCCGGATGCATCCCCGGATCGGGCGCCGCCTGGTCGGGCGGACGGTGGCCGATCACATCTCGCGCCCGAGCGATCCGGTCTGGCGCGGGGCGCGGGATTTCGGCGTGCTGGCCGGGACGTACCGCTTCGGAATCGGGGCCATTTTTCGCACCCACCCGCGACCGAGCGACGGCGTGGTGCTGCTCAACGAAACGCGGCTGCAAGGCGTCCGGGACCACACGACGATCCGGCTGAACCACTTTGGGATGTTGTTCTCCACGCGGTGCTGCGCCCGGATCGCGCGCTTCCTGGCCACGGGGACCTTTGGCCTTGCGACGGCCGGCGGTGAGGTGGTGGCTGACAATGGCCGGGCCGATTTCGCGGGTTCGCTTAAATAGCTTCCGTAGCCTATTTTTTTAAGCGATCTTGTGCATCGAGGGGATTTAGGGAGAGTCGACGGGCATCCCTACGCGGTGCAAAAACATGCCTTCCCCTTTATTCCGCAGACAGGTGAACGTGACCAATGCACTATGTCCGGCAGACTTGCTACAAACTTGAAGAAAATTGGCTAAGCACCCCTAGCCCGAGGAGCAATGCCGCCGCAATCAATAAAATCTCTCCTACGATCTTGAGTTTCCTTCTTCTTTCATATTTAGAGCCACCCAATTTTGAACCACGGGCAGTTCTTCTGGTGAAGAATGCGCCACTGCCAAATAGTCCTAGGGCTCCGAGATAAAAGATATGCGTCATCATAGATGTGGGTGCCTGAGTACGCGCACGACCACGCAGACTGATTCATTCTTGACCTGCCTGTTTATAGATAATCCCGGCGCGTGCGTTTGCGCCAAAAAGCCAGCAGGCCCAACCCGCCCAGCAGCAGCGCCCATGTGGAGGGTTCGGGGACCGCAGTTGACGACGCGGAAAAATTCTCGACAAGAAACGCGCTCGGACCGCCACTATTGTAAACGATAAAATCGAAAGTCGTCGTCACAGGTCCAGTCCCAATTGTGTAGGAGGAATCAATCGGGTAGAGTGACTCAAAAGTCCAACCCCCTGGCGCACTCGCCGTCGCGTAGGATCCGGCATCATTGATTTCGAGAGTTACAGCGTTATCCGCTGAAAAGCCACCCGTAAGAAGTACCTGTGTAGGCGTCGCAAAGTCCGACGAGTAAGAGTACTGATAATCGAAGTTGCCGCTGTCAATATTTCCATCGCCTGGTGTTACAGAAATCCAAGTGGACCCCGCAAGTGGCGACACATAATACCCGCCAAGCGTTGGCGAAGAGTAGACACCCGTGTAGGTGTCAGGCCCCGGCTGACTTGCCAGCGTGAAGTTTGGATCCGGGTCTCCGGTGCTTAAACCCTCGCCGCTACTAACAGTGAAATAAGTAATTGCGGAAGCATTTAAAGTCAGTAGTACAAAAAAGCTTAGTAGCACACCGAAGAATTTCGTCATATAACCACCGAACCAATTTTTAGATGTGTTGTTGGATGATTTCATTTTATTCCTTGGGGATTTGTAAGTTCAGAGGCTCAGTCGAACGAGTGCGCGGCGCATGCGTTTGCGCCAAAAAGCCAGCAGGGCCAGACCGCCCAGCAGCATCGCCCACGTCGAGGGTTCGGGAACTTCTTTCACCGCGAGGAATTCAGGGTTATTCAGCCCCGATACGAGCGAGGCGTTGATCGCGGCCCCGGTGGTGGCGTCGTACTCGCCAATAGTGTTGTCGGTGCTGCTCACGACATAGAGATCATTTCCCGAGAGGGCGATGTCGATGGTATTATTAGACAACCCCGAGACGAGCGAGGCGTTGATCGCGGCCCCGGTGGTGGCGTTGTATTCGCCAATCGTGTTGCCGAACTCACTCGCTTCAAAGAGATCATTTCCCGAGAGGTCGATGGCAATGAGACTATGCAACCCCGAGACCAGCGAGGCGTTGATCGCGGCCCCGGTGGTGGCGTCGTATTCGCCTATCGTGCCGCTGTTAGCGTTCACGACATAGAGATCATTTCCCGAGAGGGCGAGGTCTTGGGGATTATTCAACCCCGAGACCAACGAGGCGTTGATCGCGGCCCCGGTGGTGGCGTCGTATTCGCCTATCGTGTTGTTGGCATAGTTTGAGACAAAGAGATCATTTCCCGAGATCTCGACGGCGAGGGGCTCATGCAACCCCGAGACGAGCGAGGCGTTGATTGCGGCCCCGGTGGTGGCGTTGTATTCGCCAATCGTCCCGTTGCCAAGGTTCGCGACATAGAGATCATTTCCCGAGAGGGCGAGGCCTTCGGGCCCATCCAACCCCGAGACCAGCGAGGCGTTGATCGTGGTCCCATCAAGATTGTATTCGCCAATCGCGTTGCTGCTGTAGTTTGTGACAAAGATTTGGGCGTGGGCTACGCTGATCGAGCACAGTCCGAGCAGGGCGGCACACAGTCCGCCAAATAATTTTTTTGATGTGGTGTTGAATGTTTTCATTTTGTTCCTTCGTTTTGGTCTTCCAATTTTTCAGCGTCCAATAGGTGAGTCCTCTATCGCTTTAAAACCTTTGGAGATGTTTTTAGTCCAAACCGCAGAATTTGGGTATCCGTAGGATTACCTGCTTTTGATAGGTAGAAGTATTACTAATTCAATGGCGTTAATTTACGCTGAGATTCTAATACTTGTTCCTGGAGCGTCTCGTTTCTTGACATAAGAGAGTGCATGCGTGAGACTTATCTTCCTAAGTCAGCGCGAAACGGAGTTTCGCGAAAGGCAGGGGCGTTCCCAAATGAAATTTGGGAACGAGGGGGAGGGGCGAGGTGCGAAAACCACAACATGAAGATCAATCGCCGCACGACAAAAGGTGAAGTGCGATCCCCCGAGGGAGGCGACATCGGGAGGATGGTCTCGCGTGCTTTGAGCGAGGGGCGCGTCGTGAGTTCGGAATTCGATGAGCCTTGCCGAAGGATCGGTCTCACCCCGCGTCAGGCCGGGGTGATGTCGGGAATGTTCTTCGGGAAAACCGACAAGGAAATCGGCGTGGAGTTGGGCATCAGCCATCGCACGGTCAGCGGCCATGTAGAGGACATCCTGCGCGAGCTGCGCGTCACGACGCGGGGCGCCGCGATCAAGGTATTGATTGATGTGCATTTCAGTTGCCCGCACAGGGCGAAATGCAAGTTGCGTTACATGGCGGAAATCCCTTCGGAGTTGAGGTAGGGAAAAAGGACGGGGGCAAGTCAGCGCGAAACGGAGTTTCGCGAGGAGCAGGGGGCGTTCCCAAATGAAATTTGGGAACGAGGGGAAAGGTAGCCGGCGCAGGCCCTGCGCCGGTCCGTCGCAAGGGCCTGCGACGGCTACCCCGGAGGCAGAACTTTTTTCAAAAAACTTTTTGACATCGACCGGCGCTTGGCCCATTCTGAAGCAAGAACGAGGCCACTCCTGAATTTGAGGCGTAAGTTTTTAAATTCGGGCGTGGACTTTTTGCCTTTATCGCAGGGAC
>Ga0182030_10027491_pt1 | contig 10227 bp, 5 predicted proteins | sample 812S3MmetaG_FD_121299 | JGI IMG/M metagenome (GOLD analysis project Ga0182030, IMG submission 121299) | Permafrost microbial communities from Stordalen Mire, Sweden - 812S3M metaG (Illumina Assembly) | ecosystem: Environmental > Terrestrial > Soil > Wetlands > Permafrost | place: Sweden... | reverse complement strand
GTGCTGCCGGCCCTGATTCCGATCGGCGTCCCGATCGTCATCGTGCTGCTCGGCTTCGTGCTGCCGAACAACGGCGGCGCGAAAATGATGGGCGGCATGCTGCTCGGCGCGATCGTCACCGGTCTGTTCCTCGCACTGTCGATGACCAGCGGCGGCGGCGCGTGGGATAATGCCAAGAAGTACATCGAGGATGGCCACTTCGGCGGCAAGGGTTCGCCCGCGCATGCCGCGGCGGTTACCGGCGACACCGTCGGCGACCCGTACAAAGACACGTCGGGCCCCGCAATCAACCCGATGATCAAGGTGCTCAACATCATGGCGCTCCTCCTAGTGGGCTACCTAGTCCACTAGAGACCCGCACGCGGAAGGCGGCGGCCTTTTCACTTGCCGAAGATACGGCAAATGGAGGCCGCCGCACCCACGCTGCTCGGGCTCATCGTCGTCGCGATCGTCGCGGCGGCCGTTTGGATGCGGCGCGTGTCCGCGTCAGTTAGCGCACCCGAGCCCCGGCCCGTCGTACCGTTGCTGCAGAGCGCGTTGTTGCCGTCGTTGCCGCCGGTGGTCGACGGCTTGCGCGTCTCCTGGTCGTGCGTAGCGGCAACGGCTCCCGATGCCGGCGGCGGCGACTTCTACGATGCGTTCTATCTCGACGACGGCACCGTCGCCGTCGCAATCGGTGACGCAGCCGGACAAGGACTGACCGCAATCGTCACGATGAACATCGTTCGCCAAGCGATTCGCGGCGCGCTTATCGACGGCGCGCGACCAGCCGACGCGCTGCGGCGCTCGAACCGCGTCCTACTTCGCAGCGATCATCCGGGCATCGTTACCGCCCTCGTCGGCGTCATCGACCCGGCAACACTCCAGTTCCGCTATGCCGCCGCGGGCCATCCGCCGCCGCTGCTCGCTACCGCTGAGGGGACGTGCATCGCACTGCCCGACGAAGGTTCGGGGATCGCGCTCGGCGCCGTGCCGCATCACGTGACGAGCGAACACGTCGTCTCCATTCCGGTCGATGGCGTCCTCGCACTTTACACCGACGGCTGCGTCACGATGAATCACGATGGCGTCGCCGGCACGCGCACGCTCGGCGATGCGTTGATTGAAGCACGTACGCTGGCACCGAGCAAACCCGCCCTGACGATCAACCGCGCGATCTTCGGCGAACGCAATCGCGACGATGACGCGACGATCATCACGATCACGCCCGAACCGCAGCTCGCGCATCTCGACGTGCGGCTGCCGGCCGAACTGACAAGCGCGGCGCTCGCGCGAACCGCGTTGCGCCGGTTCCTGGCGACGACGCCGCTCGGCGAACGGCGCAGCTTCGATGCGGTCGTCGCCGCCGGCGAAGCGGTGGCCAACGCGATCGAGCACGCCTACGATCGGCGGCCCAACCAAACGTTCGTCTTACGCGCGCGTTACGAGGAGCAGACCTGTACGATTTTGGTCGAAGACGCCGGGGCCTGGAACGACGTCGAACCATTGACGTCGCGCGGACGCGGCATCGCCATGATGCGCGAACTGTGCGACACGCTCGACATCGACCGCCTGCCCGTTGGAACCAGCGTGGCGCTGGGATTCCAGATCGCGAACAACATCGCCGACGCCTCGCTCGCCGTCGTCTAACGCACCGTGGCGTGTTCTCTCAGTAGTCGCGAGATCGCGGCCGCACTCATCGGCCGGTAGAAATGGAAGCCTTGGGCGTAGCGGCAGTCGAGGGCGTGGAGCGCTGCCGCTTGAACGGCTGTTTCGACCCCTTCGGCAACGACGTCGAGCGCGTAGGCTTCACCAAGATGGATCAGCATGCGCACGATCGGCGCGCTGCCGAGCGACCCGTCGGGGCTCTCGACGAACGAACGATCGATCTTGATCCCGTCGACGGAAAAGTCGCGCACGTAGCGCAGTGAGGAATACCCGGTACCGAAGTCGTCGATGCATAGCGGGATGCCCCGCGCCCGCACTTGGGCCAAGCGGCCGAACGCGAGCGTATTGCCACGCATGACCGCACTCTCGGTCATCTCGATCGTGATCGCATCCGGCGCAAGTTCGTGCCGGCTCAACTGTCCCAGAATATACGCCTCGAGATCGGGCTCCAGCAGTTCTTGCACCGAGAGGTTCACGTGCATGCGCAAGCCATGCTGACCGGTCTGTTTCTGCCACGTCCGCACGGCGCGCGCGGCTTCGGCAATGACGAATCGTCCGATCGGCACGATCAATCCGACTTCTTCGGCTATCGGAATGAATTCTGCCGGAAACACTTCGCCGTCCGGCGTGCGCCAGCGCACGAGCGCTTCGAAGCCCGCGATCGTACCGTCGGCTAGCCGCACGATCGGCTGGTAGTCGACGCTGAGCTGGTCGGTCTCGATTGCCGTGCGCATGTTGCTCGAAAGGGCGAGCCGCCGCTTCGTCTCGTTGAGCATGTACTGTTCGAAGTACGCGTAGCGCGCGTGACCGAGGCCTTTGGCATGGTACATCGCCGCATCCGCGCGGCTGAGAACATCCTCGATGCGCTCGTCGCCCTCTTCGAGCAAGGTGATGCCGACGCTGGCCGTGATGTAGACGACCCGGCCGTCGAGCGACGCCGGCGCGACGAGCAATTCCTGAATCCGCGCGACGGTAGCGTCGACGGCGGCCGTGTCGGCGCGATCGTTGAGCAGCACCCCGAACTCATCGCCCCCGATGCGTCCGACGACGTCACTCGCCCGCACCGAATGTTGCAAACGTTCGGCTACCACGCGCAACATGGCATCTCCGGCGAGGTGGCCCAGCGTATCGTTGATCTGTTTGAAGTCGTCGAGATCGAAGAACAGCACGGCGCTGGCGCGGTCCGGCGCATTGCGCGTGTGGACGAGTGCGAGCTCCAATTGCTCCTGGAAGAACGACCGGTTCGCTAGACCGGTGAGAGCGTCGTGCGTCGCTTCGTGACGCAACCGCGTTTGCGCGCGCGCCTTCGCCAGCGCCAGCCCCATCAGGTTGACGAACAACTCCATTGCGTGGATCTCACCGGGGTCCGGGATGCAGCCGTCGAGCGGCGCATCCGGGCTCATATAGCCGATCATCGAATCGTTCTCGTCGCGCAACACCAAGCACAACGAATCGCGTTCGTGCCAAGACTGCGGGGTAGCTCGAGCCGCGTCGCGCGGCGAGCTGCCGGTGTAGATGGAATGCGCCCAGTCCGCTTCGGCTTCGGCCGGCAGGTAGTAGCAGTTCTCGGCGCTCTCGAAGCGCTTTTCGAGCAACGCGAGCATGTCGGCGCGCGAAACTTCTTCGTTCTTGCGCTCGATGATCGTCTCGGGAGTAAAGCCGTGCATCACGCGGCGCACCATCACGTCGCTGTCGTCCTCGGCGATGACGATCGTCACGAACTGGAAACCGAAGACCTCGGCAACGCCGGCGGCGATCGATTCGAGCGCGAAATCCAAATCCGGCGCGCGGAGGATGTCACGCGTGATCGCCAGGACGCTCTCGAGACGCCGCTCCCCGACGCGACGATTGCGCAAAGCCATTGCATGCCTTTTTATGGCATGGGATGGGACCTGACCTTGCCGGACCAGCTTACGGGTCGACGGCGGATGGGTACACAGCGAGCCACAGCGCGCCCGGCACCCCGTTAGCGGTGGACGAATTCTCCCTTGGCGCCCGCCGCGATAATCGCCGCCGGCAGGCAGATAATGAAACGCGCGCCATGGCCGGGGGCGCTCTCGACCACGAGCGTTCCGTGCGCGCGCGCGATCGCGCTGCGCGCGATGTTCAGTCCCAGTCCCGAACCGGGAACGTCCCGCCGCCGCGGACCGCGGTAGAAGCGGTCGAAGATGTGCTGCGCTTCATCTTCGGCCATCCCGGGACCGCGATCGGCGACGACGATGCGGATGGTGTCTGAATCGAAATCGAGCGCAATCTCGATCGGACCTTCGGGCGCGTACTTTATGGCGTTGTCAACGAGGTTCGTCAGCGCGTGGGAACAGCCGATCGGATCGATGCGCGCCATCGCGCCGGGCTTCACGTTCAGCTCGATCGTGCGCGTGGGACAAGCCTCCGCAAGCGGCAGCACGACGTCTTCCACCAACTGCGAAACGTCCACCACTTCGGGCGGCGCACCCTGGTCGGCGTACTCCCATACATCGAGCAGAATGAGCTTCTCGATCAGCGACCCCATCAGCACGCATTGCCCGTTCATCGTCGTGAGGATCTCCGAGCGATCGGAGGGATCGCGCAGTTCCCCCCGGAGCAATACGCCGATGAAACCGCGAATCACCGTGAGCGGCGTTCGTAGCTGGTGCCCGGCATCGGCCGTAAACTGTCGTATCGCTTCGTGCGCATCATCGCGCTCGTCGAATGCCTGCTGCATTTGTGCGATCGCGCCGTTGTAGGCGCGCGTCAGATCCTGCAACTGATGTGCCGCGTGAGCCGGAATCTTGCGCGGCGTGAGGTCTCCGGCAGCGAAACGCTCCAGCGCCGCGGTCACATCGAGAAGCGGCCGCAAGGCTTGGAGCACGAGCACGCGCCCGAAAACGACGCTCAGCCCGACGGCGCAGATCAACGCGAGGCCCAATACCGGTAGCAGCGTAACGACCCCGGCCACGATAGCAGCGTCTTGAACGCGTACGACCACCAGCAGCGGTCCGATCGCCGCGCGCTGCGGGCCCAGGCCGAAGAGCGTCGCTAAGGCCATCGTCGAACGTCCCGCAAACGTGGTGACTTGGTAATCGCGCGAAGGATCGTTGCGCATCGTTTCGGTGAACGCGTACGGAGTCGTCGCGGACGAGCGGTGGATCTCGACGCGCTGCCGTTGATCGAGTACCGAAATCCACATTTCCGGACTGAAAAAGTGCGCGGTGAGACGACGCCCGGCAACGCGCGCGTCGTTAGGCGGTCCACCCGACTCTTGCAACACGCTGCTCACGTCGACGATCGTGTCGTGGACGTCACGGTTGAGCGTCCCGATAAACACCGAAAAGGCGAATAGCGCGAGCGCGATCACGATCGCGAAGAAGCCCCCGCCGATGACGACGGCCGACACGATCGTCAGGCGCCGTTCGAGCCCTGCGCTCATCGGGCGATTGCGCGCATCGAGTAGCCGACACCGCGCAACGTATGGATCAGCTTGACCGATTCGTTGCTGTCGATCTTGGCCCGGAGATAGGAGATATACGTCTCGACCGTGTTCGGGACGATATCCCGCTCGACGCCCCAGACCAAATCGAGCAACATCGGACGAGTGAACACTTGTTCCGGATTGCGGACGAAGGTTAGCAGCAGGTCGAACTCGCGCGTTGAGAGTTCGATGCGGCGCTGGCCCCGGTAAACCGTTCGCCGTCCAACGTCGACCGTAACGTCGGAGTAACGGTATTGCTCGCGCAACTCCATGCGTGGCCGCCGCAACGCCGAGTTCAGTCGTGCGATCAGCTCTTCAAGCTCGAACGGCTTGCCGACGTAGTCGTCCGCCCCGCGCGAGAGCCCGGCGACCTTTTGGGCCGTTTCAGTCTTCGCACTGAGCATGATGATCGGAGCGTCGGTCAGCCGGCGCACCGACGGCAGCAGCGTGAAGCCGTCGACGTTCGGGAGCATCACGTCGAGGACGATGATCTCCGGCTGCCAGGCGGGGATCGTTTCGAGCATTTCGGCGCCGTCCGCTACGGTCCGGACGGCGAAGCCGGCCTGGCGTAACCCGTAATTTAGCATTTCCCGCAGCGCATCTTCGTCATCGACGACCAGCACCCGAGCACCAGCACTTTCCATCGCTCCCTTAGTATCCACCATTTTACTGGGACGCAACGCGTCCAAATCCAAGAAATGCTCAAGGATCGGGCGTGGCGACCCCGGCTATACTGATCGATGCTTTGATGATCAGGATCGCTCGCCAACGTCGCCGCATCGCCCAGACGGTCGCCGCCGCGACGCTCGGGGCCGCCCTCACGGCCTGCGGCCACGCCGCCCAGCCGGTCGCCGCGGCGGCGCCGTACGTTCAGACAACCCTCGCAAGCCTCGGCTCGATCGAGCCGGGCGAAGCCCTGGCCGGCGTCGTCGCGCCCTACCAAAACGTCGCGATTTCATCGACGCTGACCGAGCCCGCGGACGAGGTAGCCGTCGAGGAGGGCGACGTCGTCCATCGCGGCGAGATCCTCGCGCAACTCGATACGGCCGACCTCGAGGCAGCGCTGCAGTCGGACGTCGCGCAGGCCCGCAGCGACCGCGCCTCCACGGTCCACAACGTCTTCGCCGGCTCCCTTTCCATCGCGCAAGGCGTCGACGGCCTGCAGACCGCGCAAACCTCCGTCCAGCAGGCCCAGGCGAACTTGGCACGCGACCAAACGGACCTGCGTCGCTACCAGCAACTTCTAAGGAACGGCTACATCGCCGAACAACAGGTTGCGCAACAGCAAACGACCGTCAATGACGACGCGCAGACGCTGCGCTCGGACGTCGCCGCCGTCGCGAGCGCCAGTTCCAACGTCACCGCGAACGGCACGAACCTCTCAGCGCCCGGACTCCAATCGTCGACCGTGCAAGCATCGCAGGCAACCGAGCAGGTTGCGCTCGCCAATGCGAACCAAGAGCGCGTCCAAATCTCAAAGGCCACGATCGTATCGCCGATCGACGGCGTCGTCGTGAATCGGAATCTCAATCCGGGTGAATATCCCGGTACGCGCCAGCTATTCACGCTGCAGCAAGTCAATCCGATCTACGCGATCCTCCACGGATCCGGCGCGCAGATCGCCGAGATAGCGACCGGTGCCACGGCAACGATCAACAGTACCGACGCCAAGCGTTCGCAGCGGAGGGGCGTCGTTGCCGGCGTGCTCAACCAAATCGTGCCGGGTTCGACGGACTTCCAAGTGAAAGTCGTACTGCAAAATCCCGACGGTTCGCTGCGTCCGGGCATGGCCGTCTCGGGCAGCGTCCGGCTCCCGGGCGTGCACGGTATCCGCGTTCCGCAAACCGCGTTCACCGACGACAACCACGACGCATTGATGGTCGTGCAAAACGGTACCGTAAAAACGGCGCACGTCGCCGAGATCGCCGATGACGGCAACACGTCGATCGTGACCGGTATCGCGGCCGGCACGCGCGTCGTTAGCGATGGACAAACGAGCGTCGGTGACGGCGAAAAGGTAGCCGTTCGTTGAACCTGACTCGCCTTTTCGTCGCCCGGCCGACGCTCGTCTTCGTGCTTATCGCAATCATGTCGCTCGCCGGAGTGATCTCGCTCCTGACGATCGTCAAACAGCTCTTCCCGAACGTCGACCAGCCAACCGTAACGGTGACGGTCCAATATAACGGGGCGTCCGTAACGGAGATGCGCGACAACATCGTCGCGCCGATCGAACAGTATCTTGCCGGAACGCAGGATTTACAGACGTTCAGCTCCGTCGTCGAGCAAGGCCAAGCGACCATCACCGCGACCTTCGTGATCACGTCCGACCTCGCGACCGATCTGGCTTTGGTCAATAAGGACATCCAGTCGGCCGAGAAGGTGCTGCCGACGAACATCACGCCGCCGTCCGTCTCGATTCGCGACCCCAGCGAATCGACGGTGGTAACGATGGCGCTCTATTCGCAAAAGCTGGCGCCCGGCGAACTCTCCCTCTTCGCTGAAAACGTGATTGCGCCGAAGCTCGAGCAACTGCCGGGCATCTCGTATGCAAACGTCGCGGGCCTCGTAACGCCTGCCTACGAGATCGATGTCGATCCGGCGAAACTCGCCGCGTCGGGCTTGACGCTCGACGATGTCATCGCAACCATCGGCGAGGACAATGCCCGCGTTCCGGGCGGCACGGTCTATGAAGCCAACCGTCAGACCACGATCGACGTACGCGGCGACATCCAGAACATCGACACGGTCGCCAAGCTGCCGATCCAATCGGCTTCCGGCGGATCGACGGCCTCGACGACCGGCGCCACCGGCTCTGCGGGCGCAACGGCCACGTATCAAGACGGCCTCGCCGGACTGCCGGGCAGCGTCGACGCTTGGACGGCGAGCAACGCCGTGCGCCGCATCGAGGATGTGGCAAACGTCATCTCCGGCTACGAACCGCGTCAGCAGTATGCGCAGATCTCCGGCCGGCCCGGACTCTTCTTGCAGATTCAAAAGGCATCGGCTGCCAGCGAAGTCGATGCCTCGAAGGCAGTTCTCACGGCGCTACCGCGCATCCAACAGCAATTCCCGGCCATCGAATTCAAGGTCATCAACGTCCAATCGAAGTTCACCGAACAGCAGATCGATCTCGTGACGCGAACGTTGATGGAAGCCGTTTTGCTGACCGCCATTGCGATGGTGTTCTTCCTGCGCTCGTGGCGTAACGCACTCGTCGTGTGCGTCTCGATCCCAACGTCGCTGGCGATCGCGCTCTCCGCGATGAAGCTGCTCGGTTTCACGCTCGACACGATTTCGCTCCTGGGAATGTCGCTCGTCATCGGGATTCTCGTCGATGACTCGACCGTCGTCCTCGAAAATATCGAACGGCATTTTACCGAACTCCATCAGACCGCTGAAAATGCCGCCATCGAAGGCCGCGCGGAAATCGGTGCGGCGGCCATCGTAATCACGTTCGTCGACGTGGTGGTGTTCTTCCCGATCGCCTTCATCGGCGGCCAGGTCGGCCGCCAGCTCGTCGAGTTTGCGATCGTGGTCGTGATCTCGACCCTCACATCGCTCTTCGTATCGTTCACCGTCACGCCGACGCTGGCGGGCCTGTGGGCGCTGCGCTCGCACTGGAATCCGCCGGGCTTCATCAACGCGTTCTCGCGTGGATTCGACGGCGTCCGCAATTGGTACGCGCACCGGGTCCTGCCGTGGGGACTTCGCAACGGTGTGCTCGTCGCGGGGTTCTGCGCCGTCACGTTCATCGGCACGATTGCGCTCGTGCCGTTGGGCTTCGTGGGTGAAGAGTATATCCCGACAACCGATCGCGGTCAGATTTTCATGCAGCTCACATATCCGGTCGGTTCGCCGTTGGCCAAGGTTCGCGACGATGCGTTCAAGCTCGAGCACGTCGTCGACCAGCAGAGCGACGTCGACGCCGAAGCGACGACGGCAGGCGGCTATTCTGCTGCCTTCGGCGGCTTCGTCGTGCAGAGTAGCGTCGCGCAGCTAACGATCTTCCTCAAAGACAATCGTAAGTACTCGACGACCGAGTGGGTGCGCCGGCTGACCCGGATCGCCCATCAGGTCGTGCCGAACGCCAACGCCGTCGTCGTCCCATCGACCGGACAAACCGGCGGCAACAAACAGCCGATCGATTTCATCGTCTCCGACGTCACGGGCGGCGACCCCACGGCTGCCGCAACCCGCGTCCTGGCGCTGCTCAAAAGCATACCCGGCGCGACGAGCGTCAACAGCTCGGGCACGTCGCTCGCTCCCGAAGTCTCGGTCATGTTCAATCGCGCGAAAATGCAGGCGCTCGACGTTAGCTTGGGCAGTGCGGCCCAAGCGGCGGGCGCCGCATTCGGCGGTGACGTGGCGACGCAGTTCGAGACACCGGCGGGTCTCGAGCAAGTTCAGGTGATCTATCCCTTGACCGACCAGCACGAACTGCAGTCGCTCGGTGAAGTGCCCATTCGCTCGCAGAACGGCTCAATCGTTCACCTCAGCGATTTCGCAAGCTTCCGATCGACGCCGACGTCGCCGCTCGTAACCCGAACCGATCGCTTGAACGTGATCCACGTCGATGCGAACTTTGCCCCGAGCTCATCGCTCTCGAGCGTGCAAAGCGCGTTCGTGCGCGCGCTGCCCTCGCTGCATCTGCCGCCAAGCATCACCGTGACGCCGGCGCCGTTGGGTCAGCAAGACTTCATGAACCAGACGCTGCGCGGGCTGGGCTCCTCACTCGTGCTGTCGATCTTGCTCGTGTTCTTGCTGATGGTGGCGCTCTACAACAGCTACCGCGATCCGTTCATCATCATTTTCTCCGTGCCGGTTGCGGCGGTCGGCGCGATCACCGCACTCGTGCTCACCCACCGGACGCTCAATCTGTTCTCGCTCATCGGAACGATCTTACTGGTCGGCATCGCGACGAAGAACGGCATCCTACTGGTCGATTACGCCAACACGCTGCGCGGTCGCGGCTTCAGTAAACTCGACGCGATCAAACAGAGTGCGTTTACGCGCTTCCGGCCAATCGTCATGACCAGTTTCTCGGTGATCTTCGGTAACTTGCCGCTCGCGCTCGCGCTCGATCCAGGATCCGGTTCGCGCTCGAGCCTCGGCATCGTCATCATCGGCGG
>Ga0182030_10027489_pt1 | contig 10228 bp, 6 predicted proteins | sample 812S3MmetaG_FD_121299 | JGI IMG/M metagenome (GOLD analysis project Ga0182030, IMG submission 121299) | Permafrost microbial communities from Stordalen Mire, Sweden - 812S3M metaG (Illumina Assembly) | ecosystem: Environmental > Terrestrial > Soil > Wetlands > Permafrost | place: Sweden... | reverse complement strand
CTTCGCCACCACCACCACCAGCACCGTGATCCCCGTAGCCAAAGCCCCCAGCCCGTTGACCAGGATGCTATGCCAAGCCTCCGCCCACGATGCCGTCCTCAGCCAATGCCCGACCATCCCCGCCTGCGACAAAGTGAACGCCAGAAACGCTCCCACCGCAAACAAAGGAATCAACCGGTCCGTCACCCCGCCAAACAAAATTAGCAACAGCCCCGCCAAAATCGCCAGAGTCGAGATCCCCTGCGAATACACCAGCCGCCGTCCCCGAATCGTCAACGAATGCGGAAGATAATCGTCCCGGGCCACCACCCGGCAGAGCCGCGGAAAATCCGCAAACGAAGTGTTAGCCGACAGACAAAGCACCAGCAAAACCGAGAACATAGTCAGATCGTAAAAAATTCCCTTGCCCAGTACCGCCGCCGTCAGCAGCGACAACACGCTCTGATACCCCGCCTGCCCCGGATCAGTGGCCATAATTCCGTAATACTTCACCAGCACCGCGATGCCTCCCAGCAGCAAAATCAGCATCGCGATGATCGCCGTCAACGTAGCCCGAGCCGCCGGAACCACCGGCTTCCGAAATGCCTGCACTCCATTGCTAACCGCTTCCACGCCAGTAAGAGCCGTGCATCCCGAAGCAAATGCCTTCAAAAGAATCCAAACTCCCACCAACTGTAGAGACGCGGTTTGCCGCGGCTCCGCCCGCGCCAAAGAAACCACCGCCAAAGGATGTCCCCCCGACACGACCACCTTATAAAGCCCCAGCACAATCACCACCCCAAGCGTCCCCACAAACAAATATGTAGGAGCCACAAACGCCGATCCCGCCTCCTTAACTCCCCGAAGATTGACCATCGTCAATATAACCAGCACCCCCAGACACAGAGCCAAAGTGTGCGACTGCAACCAAGGCACCGCCGAAACCAAAGCTCCGATCCCCGCCGAGATTCCCACCGCCACATTCAGCAGGTAATCGATCATCAAAGCCGCGCCCGCCAGCAATCCCGCCCCGCTCCCCAAATTCTCCCGCGCGACGGTATAAGATCCCCCGCCCATCGGATAAGCCGCAATCGTCTGCCGATAACTGAAAAACACAATCACCAGCAGCCCCATGATCGCCGCCGTCAGCGGCACAATGTACCGCACCCCCAGCAACCCCAAAGGCAGCAAAATAGTCAAAGCTGCCTCCGGCCCGTAAGCCGCCGAACTCAAAGCATCCAGCCCAAACGTAGGAATCCCCTGAGTAGGAGTAATCCGCTGCCCCTCATCCTCAGAAGAAGCCAAAGGCCGTCCAAACAAAACATCAATGAATCCCATATCGCCTCACCCCCAGCGCCAGCCGAGCGCAACTCGGCCCCGCCGCTAGCACCGGTACGCCATCCTCAATCCCGCCGCAACCAATAAATCCCCACCAACCCAATCGTCGCCAGAGTAACCAACCCAATCGCCCCACCCAGCGAGACCCAGGAAACATAATCGAGATCGCTAGCCTTAGTAAGCACCAGATAAGTCACCTCATCCAGAATCATTCCGCTTCCGACCCCCAGAGCCCCCAGCGCCAAAAACGCCACCATCCGCCGCCGCGCCCCAAAAGCCAGAAAAAACGCCGCCGGAAGTTCGATGAGCACTCCAACAAACAAATGATGAACCAGATATCCACCCGGATAGACATGTTGCACCCGTACCAGGTGAAGATAAAGCCGAAGACACAAAACCGTCCCCAGCATAGGCAGCAAGATCAGCAGCAGCGTCTGTTTAGGAGTCGGCCTGGAAATTAGATCGCGCACAAGAAGCTCGAATCCTAAACCAAGCGAAACCCGGTGCCAACGCAAAAGAAAACCGTAACGAGCTGAAAACGTTAGCAAACGCGCAGGGAGAATCAGGAGAGTAAAAAGTGGAATGGGCTGGCCATTCGGGATTAGCTCTGATCGCCGGATAAGCCGCTGATTCAATCGCGAAGACATCCAAGTGGAACCCAGCCCCGGTCTTCACAGGTGAGAAACATCGAGCCGGCCCGCTGCGATGAATCTACCGTATCGCGTGGCCTGCAGCTCCCACATCATCATGACGGTCGAGTTCGGCCGAGATTGTCTTTAGCAGCTTCCCATCGGCGGTGTCGCCACTTAGCTCCCATATCATTACTCCCCGCAAACCCCGTTCTTTTGCATATTTAACTTTGGCGCCAATGGATAAATCATCGTCATAAGTCCAGAACGTAGTTCCGTCGAACAGCCACGGCGCCATTGATTTGGGATCGCGATACACGGTGAAGTTGCTTTGAATGGAAACTATGTAGTTATAAAGAGCATCCTTGCGATCCGGTTCGCCGAGTTGAAACAGTCCATGATTGTCTTGCGCAACTTGATTCCAGGAATAGGCGTAGAAGGGCAGGCCCATCAGCATTCGGGAGACTGGCACCCCGGCCTTTTTGTAGCTCCCGATCGTCGAGTCCACGTCTCCGTCGATTTCCGGGTCTCCCGGCGCGCAATAGAGCGGAGCTACCAGGCCGGTTCTCTTGCTCCAAGGTCCGGCGTAATCGTAGTTCATGATCGCGATCTGGTCCGCATAAAGGGCAACGGCTCCCATATCAAGGTGTTGATAAGTCGAGCGGACAGTGCCCATGGCAACACTTACTATGAAATTCGGCCCGATAGTATTAAGCTGCCGGCGAAACTCACCCAGCAGCGCAATGAAGTTGAGCTTGTCGGCTTCCTCGGGGTATTCCCAATCGATATCGATGCCGTCGAACAGACCCGGGGCCTCGACTCCGTCGGCAATTTTGCCTTGAATGAACTGTTGAATGCAGGAGCCGACGAAAGCGCTGCGATTTTCGGGTTGCGCCGCCTTCACGAACACGTCTGCGTTGCCTTCGAGAGAAATCAGTACCTTGATGTGCGGATAAAGGTGTTTCAGTTCCTGCAGTTGATGGAAATTTCCTCTAAGCGGCATGGCGGGCGTATCGGCGGTTCCGTCCACGCTATTCTCGGCTGAGAACGAGTAACCCAGGTCCGCAGCCGGGTCCGCTACGATACATCGATTGTCGGCAATGTTGGCCTGCGAGTAATTGATCTGATCAAGTATAGGAGCTGCATCACGCGAGATCAGATCCTTGACGAAGAATTGCCGGCGCATACTATCCCCGCGAAAATATCCGACTATGAGCGGGTGATCCGCAGCCACGCCGCTCTGCGCAGAAGACGGCAACGCGACCATGCAGAAAGTGATGGTCAACATGATTGAAAGTATTCGCATTCGATTTACGTGCATGCGGTTACTCCGCAACATTCCCGGGACCTCCGACGGCATACATTCGGGGAATGCGTTGTTCGATGGCGGGCAGAGCAGGAAATGGCGCATGGGGTTCTTTCTGATACCAACAAGGGAGGCACAAGCACAATAACCGTTCAAGGATGCGTACACCAATCCGAGACTCTGGGGACGAAAGGTGCGCTTTGTAAGGGTTATCCATGCGAATCTAACTCACGCGAATCTAACTCATCGGGAAATTCGTGCAATGTAAACCGCAAACGGGTCGAGAGCGACCTGATCCAACCGTCCCTTAGGCGGAGCGGCGAGAGTCGTCAGCAAGGGCGTGGCCTTAGCGGAAGCAAAGCCTTCAGCCGAGAGATCGAAACTGATATGCTGTTTTGCGTTGGACATATTGAGAACGACCAATACCGCTTCATTCTTGTAACGGCGAAGGTAAGAGAGGACATCGGGATTGTCTTGATTGAGGCCGACGTAGTCTCCGTCTAACAACGCCGGCTCATGATGCCTCAACGTCAGAAGCCGTTTATAAAACTGCAAAACGGAATCAGAATCTTTGAGTTCACTCGCCACATTGTGGGTTTTGTAGCTGGCGGGAACGGGTAACCAGGGAGCGGCTTGGCTGAACCCGGCATTGGGAGAATAGTTCCACTGCATCGGTGTGCGTTCACCATCGCGCCCTTTTTCCTTTGGCCATCCAACGATGCCAATTGGGTCTCTCACATCCTCCTTGCGCACTGGATCGTTGTTCTCCATCCCCAGTTCTTCGCCGTAATACATGACCGGTGTGCCGCGCAACGTTAGATACATGCCTGCAATGACCTTGGCGATCTGGTCATTGTGTTGCCCGTCACCGTAGCGATTGTAAGAACGTGTCATATCGTGATTGCCGATCACGTAAACGGGCCATCCGCCCGTGGACTCCGCATTTGCGATTTGCGTGCGGAACTCGTTGGGCGAAAGTTTGTCGACCTCGCAGAACATGAAATCCATCGGCAATTGGATTTCATCATTGTGGTCGCCGTAATATTCTTTGAGTTCTTCTCGATTCGACGTGTAGGTCTCCCCAATCAAGACTGCATTGTTCTCGTCAGCGACCTTGCGCAATTGTTTCAGCTCAGTGTGGACCTCGGGCAATTTGTCGTTGTACTTGTTCTCCATGTTGGGATCGCCCAAGTCGTTCTTGCCCTCGAGCAGTGGGTTGTCGTGAAGATTCGGATCCTCAAACAAGAGGTCGACGGCATCGAGCCGAAACCCGGAAACACCGCGCTTGTACCAAAAACGTGTGACATCAAACATGGCTTTTTCAACTGCTGGATTGCGCCAGTTGAGATCGGGCTGGCCAACAGCAAAGAAATGGTAGTAGTACTGGCCGGTCTTGGGATCGAATTGCCAAGCCGACCCGCCAAAGCCGGATATCCAATTATTGGGCGGAAGGCCGGGCCCTTTGCCATCGCGCCAAATGTACCAATCGCGATGTGCCGAAGTACGCGACGACGCCGAATCGAGGAACCATTTGTGCTGAGGGGAAGTGTGGTTGAGCACAAAATCCATAATGATGCGGATATCATGCTTCCTGGCATCGTGCGCCAGATGCTTGAAGTCGTTCAGCGTGCCATACATCGGATCGATGTTTTCGTAATCCGAGACGTCATAACCGAAGTCGACCTGGGGCGAGGGATAGCACGGTGTGATCCAAATGGCATCGACCCCAAGATCTTTCAGATAATCCAGATGGGAGTCGATGCCCTTGAGATCGCCAACGCCATCATTGTTACTATCGGCAAAGCTGCGCGGATAAATTTCATAGAAGACCGCATGCTTCCACCACTCGTGACCTTCCGCATCGGCTGCTTGTTTCTGCGCCTGAGCAGCAGAAAGTAAGAGGCCGATACCCGCGACTAATAAGACGATCTCCTTAAGATTTCGAAGCATTTGCACAGCTCTCCCTAACCTTCAAGATCTCGAACTCCTCGTTCTTTGGCGCAGACTTATTCCGTCGCAAAGTGAAAGACGACCGTGGCTTGCGCATCGCCGCCGGGCACGCTCGCCGGAAGCTGCACCCGGACCTTAGCGGCCGGTTCGGTAGTCCTGTCCAGTTGAGCGCCGTCGACTGAAGAAATCTGACTCGTGTTCCAAGCCGAGAGCTCGTAGCTTTCCCCGGCCACGCCCGAAAGCAGCAATGTCAAGGTGTCTCGTGCCGGTGTCCACGATTCGGAAATCACGCGCAGACCACGACTGGTGCTCCCCAACGGCGGAAGAGTGGACGACCAACTTAGTTCGAAATTGTTCTCCATCTGGATTTCAACGACACTTTTGTTGACGGCGATTGGGAGGTCCATGGTTACGTGCTGATCCGATGAGTTTACTTCCAGATGAAACGGCAGCCTGCGGCCGTTGAGTCGGACTTGCTTGATCTTCGCACGCAGGCTTACCGCCGGAGAAAACTCCACAGAACATTGTCTTACACCAGTAGACTGCACTTGGAGCTGTATATTGTCAGGCGTCCACTGATAGGACAGACTGAACGTCTCGCTACCTACTCGCACATTATCAACTGAAAACGAACTCCAATCCGCCGGAACGTGTGGAGCGAAAACCAAATGACAGCTGGCGGCATCCGTTTCGATTCCCAGCAAACCGCTCAACAGAGGATTTACAACCATAGCCGCTGACCAGATCTGATGCGGCGAGCCTGTGGCGAGCGTCTGATAGTACTTGCCGGATAGAGCTTCAGCGATGTGGCCCAGTGACCCGTCTAACGTAAGCAGCGCGTTCGTCCGCAAGTTCGAGTAAGCAGGAAGCGGGCGATGATAGTGGTACTCGCCAACCGACGCCCAGCCGGTGAATAGCGGCCACACCACTCCGAAGTGATATCCGCCCGGGTCATATTTCGAGTCATGCGAAGATAGAATCCGCATGCCCCAATCCGTCTGGTGATCGGGGCTGGCGAGTTCCTGAATCATTTTCTGCCCGTGATCTGGATCGAGTTGCCGAAACCACATCGGGACCGCAGCCAGAACACTTGCCACATCCACGCGATCACCATTTGAATCTCGGGCGTAGGCATAGATGTTTTTGTCGGGAGACCAGAAGGTTTTGTCCAAGAGCGGACTTTGGCGATCGAAAGTCCGCGCCAGTTCGCGAGCGATCTCTTCTTTCCCCAAAAGATGAGCTAAGTGTGAAAGCGCACGTACCGCCTCGACCCCCAAGGACTCCTGGTAGAGCTCGGACTGCACCGGGTATAGCGGTCCTCCTTCAATCCAACCAGTGCCCACGTCGGCATTTTGGGCGAATCCCCGCGCATCGTAGGTCGATTGGAGAAAACCATATGCTCTCCAGAGATTATCCCATCGCTCGCGGGCAAACTCGATGTCCCCGCTGCGTGTCACATAATCGTTTACGGTGATGATGAACAGCGGCGTGGCATCCGCCGATGCATATGCGAATTGCATTTTGAACCATTCCACGAAGCTCGCGCTTTGAGAAACTTCATGAGTAATCTTCCCGTCGGCTCGCTGGTACTTGCTGAGAAATTCCAGTGCGTTGCGCGCATTCGAGAAATCACCAGCTGCATCCAGCGCCAAAGAAGTCCACTCGGCGTCCCGGCCAAAAAACCAGTCGAAGCCAGGACGGTAATCGCCGCGCGACGTGGCGAATCCTGCAACTAATCCTTCACCCAGGAATGGATTTTTGACTACGCCTTGCAACATACTGACCCTTGCCCAGTCATACGCGCTTTCGATTTGGGCGTCGGGAAGGTGAACCCTTACAGTGTGAGCCAGATAGTCGCGGTAATAGCTGGCGGAGTCGTACAGGAGGCTGGCGTAGTCCTTCGACAGGTGTTCGTAAAGGCGTGCCAGCGGTGCACGGCCGGTAAACGAGGCCGCAATCACAATGAACTTAGTGTCTGCTCCATTCTCGGTCGGGCCCAGAACAAAAGAGTCCTGACGGGAGTAGAAATAGTTACTGGAGTATTCTTCGGAGGTTTTGGTGGCGGATGGTGAGCCGACCAATGCGTCAAACTTTCCGGCTTCATCCGCGAAATGGAAGGCGTGCAGGCCGGGATCCCAATCCTGGTTTGTGTCGCCGATGTTGGCCGGCCACTGCAGTTGAAAATCGCGATCGAAGACCGCTTCGACCTCCAGAGGTCTGATGGTGTCGACCTCTAAAGCGATGATGGCACCCGCTTCATGCACGGGGACAAACAAAGTTTCCCGGACCGAAAAAGCGTCGCTGACGTAAACAATGGTCGTGGACTCAGGGCGGACAATCAAAGTTCGCGCAAGCGTTTCTGCAGGCAGGACCGCGCCCTCCACGTGAAATCGCAGGTGAAAATCACTCAGGATTTTGAGGGGATAAACCCACGCCTCGAGTGTTCCTTGCTCGTTTCCCAAAATGCCAGCGCGAGTACCTAATGCCGACACAAATTCCCAGGGCCGAATCGGTCGCGAGAGTTCCAGGGATTGTCCAGGCGGAACGGCAAATGCGACGGAGCACATCACGGGAACGATGCAAGCCAGAATCACTGCCATTACGGCTTGCGACCTTACCCAATGACAGCAGCAAGAACGATGCATATCTCAGAGTTCGTGAACCCCACGAATTATAGCCCTGCCAGCTACCGAGTCGGCGCCATTCGATCTGCCGACCACGCTGCTTCGAAACGATTTCGTCTCCTGACTCTCACGTCGCACGCGGTTCTGTACTCCATCCATGCCGCCGTACATTACTTGACTGGCTCCAGACTGGCTGCGTACATTTCATCGAGCAGATCCTGCGATTGGCCATCGTAGTCCGCATCGAGCGACCACATGAAGGTACCGCCAAGCTTCTCCTGCCAATCTGCGTACCAGACGCGATAGTAAGTCGAGAACACGTCGTCGTAAGTGGTGAAACCTGCCCTCCCATCCGTTCTCAACATATAGGGGACAAGCGCAATTTCGTCATAGGAGGTTTGCCACCCTTTTTTGTCGATCCGCTGTTTGATGAAGGTCCCATAGTTCTCTGTAAGAACAGTGTTGTCGCAATTGCCATCTCGCGTATGGCTGGCGTTCGGGCACTCTCCCCATAATTGACTTACATTGGTGTAAAAGTATCCATAAAAAGGTGTGCCCAGATTGAGCTTTGAGCGGGATACGCCCTCCTGAAGGAAAATGCGAATCGCCTCGCTGGCAGCCCCTCCCGGCTGACACTCCCACGGGTCGGGATCATTCGGATCCCAAAAAATCTCGGAATTCAACTGCCCATCTTGTGTCCAGGGGCCAGCGCAGTCATACATCATGATGTTGAAGTAATCCAGAAAGATGTCCACATGGGGAATATCGTACCCGGCGCCTTCGTCTCCCCACGGCGGGACGTCGGCAGAAATAAGGTAGTTCGGGGCGGCAAACGCCGTCCTTAAGGCTAACATCAACCCGTAGAAAGTATTGGATTCTTCCGCGGTGGGATACTCCCAGTCGATGTCGATGCCATCGTATCCGTTTTTACTGATGAAGGTCCACAAGTTGTCAACCAGAGTCGCCGTCAACTTCGGATCTCCATCGAGCGCGCTGAAATCTCCCCCCAAGCCGAGGAGCACTTTGACCCCTGCTTTGTGCGCCTTGCGAAGGAGAGCCGGTTCGATAAATCCATCGGGAACATCGAGCGTCGCGTCCGAGCCAAAACTGACGCCGAAATGGATTATATGCGTCAGTTTGGAATAAGGAATTTGCGCCGCTCCGTATGGCGGAGTCTGGTATTTACTCCAATATCCGTAATCGCCTACTACTCGCTTCGTCAGCGGGGACGCAGACGCGGTTGACGAGTCCTGTCCCTGAGCGCTCGCGCATAAGACGCCGAGGCCCGCTAACAACACCGTCGCCAGTCGAATGCAAAACTTCGAGTGCTCGGAATGAGTTCTCATACGAGTCCTTCCATCACGCAGTCAGAATCTCTTAAAAGACGACCTTGAGAGCCAATTGACATTGCCGGGGTTGGACTGCCAGATAATTGATCTGCCCTAAATCGGGATCACCAGCGTAGGTGTCGGGCGTGCCGAAGACCGGATGATTGGCATTGTCCAATATTAAAACGTTTCATCAGGGAGTAATTATGAGAAGATGTGCGCGAAAATGCAAGGACGATTATTGCCAGGCGCCAAGAAAAAAACTCTGAGAAATGGCAGCGATGGTCGAAAGCGTAGCCTTGCCCGCCCCATCTCATTTCGCGCAAGATTGGCACTCCCAGCCTGAGTTCTCGGGGAGTTTGCAGAGCTAACAGTTGATGACGGAGCTGCTGTGGACGTTTTATTTTACTGTGGCCGCTTCCGCCTTGCGCACCGGATGAAAATCCAGGTCCTGGTAGTCGAAGCTGAAGTCAGCAAGCGGCGATACCGGCGCCATGGTGAATCGATCGATCGCGCCGTCCGGTTTCAGGGAAAAGGTCACAAAAGCATCTTCGATAGTGCGTACACGCCAGTGGGCCTGGAAAGTGTCGTACTGCCAGTGCTCCAACTCGCCCACCATTTCCGGTGTGTGGTCAAAGCTGAGTACCAGGTGTCCATTTTCCATGCGAATCGTGGCCGTGCCGTACCAGGCGTCCTCGTAGATGCCCGCATATTTTTCCAGTGGGAGCGCAGGGTGCGAACCGGCGTTGCGTGCCGTGTTCTGCTGCTCCTCGACCGCGGCAGCGCTTTTCTCTTGCAGGTCTTTCGCCGCTTTGAACGCGGCTATCCAGTCGGTGGGCGGCAATTGGAAGTAATGGTCGAGCACGTGGTAGAGAATCGAGTCGAACGCGCCACCTTGTTCCGCGTTGGTCAGAATGACGACACCGAGATTCTCCCGCGGCACCAACATGACGCGCGACACGAATCCGGTAACTCCTCCGGTGTGAGCAACCAGCTTGCGCCCACGATAGTCGCGCACCATCCAGCCTAGCGCATAGTCCGCGAAATCCGGCTTCAGGGCCGCCAGCGGCGGCG
>Ga0182030_10027485_pt1 | contig 10228 bp, 3 predicted proteins | sample 812S3MmetaG_FD_121299 | JGI IMG/M metagenome (GOLD analysis project Ga0182030, IMG submission 121299) | Permafrost microbial communities from Stordalen Mire, Sweden - 812S3M metaG (Illumina Assembly) | ecosystem: Environmental > Terrestrial > Soil > Wetlands > Permafrost | place: Sweden... | reverse complement strand
CAGGTCGGTGCAGTACTCCAGCGACAGCCGCAGGCCATCTGCGGTCTCCGCCGCGAAGAACGACAGGTCGAACTTCGCCGTGCCGCGCTCTGTGAGTATCCGTTCCTGCTCCAGCCCGGGGAACGTGACGGAGCGCTCGGCGGCGTTCTGCACCACGAACAGCACCTGTGCCACCGGTGCGTGGCTGAGGTGGCGCTCGGGGTTGAGCTGTTCCACGAGCTTCTCAAACGGCAAATCCTGATGGGAGAACGCGTCGAGCGCCGTCTCGCGCGCGGCGCGCAGCATCTCGACGAACGGCCTGTCGCTGCTCGCGTCCACACGCAGCGCGAGCGTGTTGACGAACAGTCCGATCACGCTCTCGAGCTCGATGCGGCCGCGGTTCGCCACCGGCGAGGCGATCACGATGTCCTCCTGCCCGCTGTAGCGCGACAGCAGCGCCGCCAGCGCCGCCAGCAGCGTCATGAACAGGCTCGCCCCCTCGCGCTCGCCCAGGGCGTTTACGCGCTCGAGCAGCTCGGGCGGGAGCATCGTCCTGACCGTCTCGCCGCGAAAGCTCTGCCGCGCCGGCCGGGGATGGTCGGTTGGAAGCTCAAGCAGCGCCGGGGCGCCCGCCAGCTGAGCCTTCCAGTAGGCCAGCTGCTCGTCCAGGCCTCCGCTCTCCATCCACTGCTGCTGCCAGACCGCGTAGTCGGCGTACTGAATCGGCAGCTCCGGCAGCTCCGCCTCCCGGCCTTCCACGAACCCCTCGTACATCTCGCTCAGCTCGCGGTGGAGCACACCCATCGACCAGGCGTCGGTGATGATGTGGTGGAGCGTCAGCGACAGCAGGTGAAGTTCCCCGCCGAGCTTCACGAGCGTCACACGGAACGGCTCATCGGCGGACAGGTCGAAGGGCAGGCGGGCGTGCTCGGAGACGATCTCCAGGCCGCGCCGCTCCGCGTCGGGCGAGTCGCTCAGGTCGATCGATGTAAGCGACAGGCGCCCGTCAGTCCTGATCGCCTGATGCGGTACGCCGTCGACGAGCTTGAACACCGTCCGCAGCGACTCATGGCGTGCAACAAGTGCTACAAGTGCGCGCTCCAGCGCCGCGACGTCCAAAGGCCCTCGCAGTCGTGTCGCGACGGGCACGTTGTAGAGAGCGTCGCTGCCCTCGAACTGGTCCAGGAACCACAGCCGCTGCTGGGCGTAGGAAGCCGGCAACAGCGCCGGATCGTTGCCCGGTTCAAGCGTCTCGATCTGCATGTTCCACCCGTGGTCCTAGCCACTCTCGGTCGTTGCCGAAAAATCCTTTTTGCGAGTGCGAGTAATGTCCTGCGGGAGCCCGATCCCGTAGCCGGTCTTCCGTGACCGTACCGCCGACGACAGCTCCGACACGATCAAGGATTATGGCAGGAAAATGAACAATTACAAGATTGCCAGATCGGTTGCTTCAGGGTGGTTACCAGCGGTTCTGCGAAGCGCTCTGGCGGCACTCGTGGCTGTGATCGTCGTGGTTGGGGGCGTTCTCGTCGCCGTGGCGAGCACGGCCAGCAGCGGCCCGGCGCAGGGCGCTCGTCCCGCACCGATCGTCTACCGCCCGCCGAACCTCAGCTCCGGGAAGCCCGTGCCGTTGCTCGTCGTGCTGCACCCGAGCGGTGGCTCCCCGAGCACGTTCGAGTCCGTGACGGGATTGGACGCGGTCGCCGACCGATCCGGCTTCGTCGTCGCGTACCTTGGATCGCTCGCGCCGGAGTCGCCGGCCTGGCGCCTGCATCAGCTCTCCTCGAATCTCGCCTACGTCAGCGCCGAGATCAAGTCGCTGACCGCCAGCGAGAACATCGATCCCAAGCGCGTCTACGTGACAGGCTTCTCGGCGGGGGCCACGATGACCTACTTCGTCGGCTGTCGGCTCTCCGGCCAGGTGGACGGGATCGCGGCCGTCTCCGGCGCGATGCGCTTCGTGGACCCGTGCCACGTCTCGCACCCGATCTCGGAGCTGGAGATCATCGGGACGAAGGACCAGATCCCGACGGGCGGGAGCGTACGGCTGCTCTCCGATGCTCAGGTGGCGGCGCGCTGGCGGCGACTCGACGGTTGCAGCGCGCGGTCGATGACAGCGGTGGCAGGGCCGGTCAAGGAGCTCACCTGGAGGCGATGCAAGGGCGCCAGCGGCGTTGCCCTATACGTGATCGAAGGCGGCACGCATCAGTGGCCCGGACCGGGAGCGGGCGGCACCGACTCGCAGTTCCGGGCGGCGCAGGCCGTGTGGGCCTTCTTCGCCGCGCATCCCTGAACCGGCTGACCAGCCGGTCCTCAGCTTTATGCGCGCCTGACCCGCACGAGCGCGGGCGGCTCGGCCGTCGCGGCGGGCGCCGCTGCGACGCGATCGACCTCCGCAGCGAGCTCGACGAGGGTGGGCGCGTCGAAGATCGCGCGCAGCGTCAAGGTCGCCCCGAGTTCGTCCTGCACGCGCGAGATCACCTTCATCGCCAGCAGCGAGTGCCCGCCGAGGGCGAAGAAGTTGTCGTGGACGCCGATGTCGTTGACCGAAAGCACCTTGCTCCAGATGTCCGCTATCCCGCGCTCGCTGGCGCTCCGCGGAGCCACGAACTCCTCGGAGGCGCTCTCCTGGTCCCACTGCGGCTCCGGCAGCGCGTCACGGTCGACCTTCCCGTTCGGTGTCAGCGGCAGTTCCTCGACGCTCACGTATGCGCTCGGGATCATGTAGTTCGGCACGTGCTCCGAGAGGAACGCGCGCAGATCGGCTGCATCGGGCGCCGGACCGTCCGCGTCTATGTACGCGACCAGACGCGTCTCGCCGCGTGAGTCGAGACGATCCACCACCGCCGCCGCTCGGATCGTCGGGCTGCGCTCCAGCACCGTCTCGATCTCGCCGGGCTCGATGCGGAAGCCCCTGATCTTGATCTGCCGGTCGGTCCGTCCGAGGAAGTCGATCGTCCCGTCCGCCAGCCAGCGGGCACGGTCGCCCGTCCGGTAGAGCAGCGCGCCCGCCTCGTCGCAGAACGGGTCGGGGACGAACCTCTCCGCCGTCAGTTCGGGGCGGTTGAGGTAACCCCTGGCGACAGCCACGCCTCCGACGCACAGTTCGCCGGGAATCCCGATCGGTTGCGGTTCGAGGTTGGAGTCGAGAATGTAGATGCTCGTGTTGTCCAGTGGCCTGCCGATCGGGACAAAGCGGCCGGGCGGCAGATGGACGGCCGCCGCCGGCTCGAACCAGGTGCTGTCGATCGTGGCCTCGGTCAGTCCGTAGGCGTTCACCAGCCTCGTCTGCGGACCGCAGAGACCCATGAAGAACCTGCACTTCTCGTTCGTCCAGGCTTCGCTTGAGACGATCACAAGCCGCATGTGCTCGAGCGTGGTGCCCTCGCTCTCCACGTACTCGAACAGCATCGATGCGGTGGCGGGCACGAACTCTGCGGCATCGATTCCCTCCTCCAACATCAGCGTATAGAGGGCGCTCGGATCGACCACGGTCTCCATCGGACACAGGACCAGCTTGGCGCCGGCGAGCAGCGAGCGGATCATGTCGCCGGTGAACACGTCGAAGGAGAAGCTGGCCATCTGCGCGTGAGCGGTCAGTTCGCGCAGGCGGTATGCGCGCTCGTAGGCGAAGTAGGCGCTCGCGAGGCTCCTGTTGGCGATCATCGCCCCCTTCGGCTTCCCCGTCGAACCGCTCGTGTAGATCACGTATGCGAGGTCCTCGCCGCCGGCCACAGTCGGCGGGTTCTCCTCTGAAAGCCCCTCCAGCACGCCGTCGGCGTCAACCGCGACACGCGGGGGGAGGGCGCCAGGCGTCGTCTGCATGTGGCGCTCCTGCGTCAGCAGCAGCGCGGGCTGGGCGTCGGCGACCATGAACTCGATCCTGTCGGCCGGGTACATCGGGTCGAGCGGGATGTAGGCGGCGCCGGACTTCACCACCCCGAGCACCGTTGGCACCAGGTCGAGCGACTTCTCCATCAGGATGCCCACGAGCACCCCGGGGCCGATCCCGCGGTCGCGCAGCAGCGACGCGATTCGGTTTGCGCGCCGGTTGCACTCCTCGAAAGTCAGCCGCTCGCCGTCGAACACCACCGCCTGCGCGTCGGGCGTGCGTGCGACCTGCTCCTCGAACAGGTCCTTGATCGTGTCCTTGGGCGGCAGTGGCTCCCGGTTCGAGTTCCAGGACACGAGCACCCGCGCCCGCTCCGCCTCCGACAGCATCGGCAGCGTCGATATGCGGCGATCCGGGCTGCTGGCTGCGCTCTCGGCGAGCGTCCTGAAATGCTCCGTCATCCGCTGAACGGTGGCGGGGGTGAAGAGCTCCGTGCTGTACTCCCACGTCGTGTTGAGTCCCGTCTTGCGCTCGCTGATCCCAAGCAGCACGTCGAACTTCGACCACCCCTTCTCGTGCGAGATCTCCACGCAGCGAATCCCCTGGGGTTCGAACTTCGGGCGCTCCGTCTGCCAGGCGGGGTTGTGCAGCACCATCATCGCCTGAAAGACCGGCGTCTGACTGAGGTCGCGCTGCGGGTTGGTGACCCTGACGACACTCTCATAGGGGACGTCGGCGTGCGCGAACGCCTCCAGCGTCGTGTCCTTCGCACGCGCCACCAGCTCGTTGAAAGTGGGGTCGCCGGAGAGGTCGAGACGCAGCGCGAGCGGGTTGATGAAGTAGCCGACCATCGACTCCAGCTCGGTTCTGTTGCGGGCCGCGAACGGCGTCCCGATCACGATGTCGTCCTGTCCGGAGTGGCGCGCCAGCAGCGCCCCGAACACGCCGAGGAGCGCAACGAACAGCGTCGCGTCGCCGCTGCGCGCCACGCCGCGCAGGCTCTCGCGTGTAGCCGTGTCGAGCATCACGCTGGTGTTGTCCCCCACCCACGAGCGCACCGGTGGACGCGGAAAGTCGGTCGGGAGGTCCAGGCGTGACGGCGCGCGCTCAAGCTTGCGCTTCCAGTACTCCAGCTGCGCATCGGCCACGCCCTCGTCCAGCCATCTGCGCTGCCAGACAGCGTAGTCGGCGTACTGGATGCGCAATGGCTCCAGTGGTGAGGGTCGGCCTTCGCCGAACGCTTCATAGAGCACCGTCAGATCGCGGTAGAGCGCGCTGCGCGAGTAGCCGTCGGTCGCGATGTGGTGCATGTTGAGCATCAGGATGTGCTCGTCGTCTGCGAGCCGGATGACCGTCGGTCGCAGCACCGGGCCCTCGATCAGGTCGAACCGGAATCGCGACTCGTCCTTGAGGATCCGCTGCGACTCCGACTGCTGCCCCTCTGCGGGGAGGCCGCGCAGATCCACGACGTTGATCTCGACGGGCTCGACGGCGCCGATCACCTGCATCGGCGTGCCGCCGATCTGGCGGTAGGTGGTGCGCAGGATCGAGTGACGCTCGACGAGCCCCTCGAGCGCGCGGGCGAGCAACTGCAGATCGAGCGGACCCTTGAGCTGGAACGAGCCGGGCGCGTTGTAGGCGATCCCGTCCTCGAACACCTGGCTCAGCAGCCACAGCAGCTCCTGTGCATAGGAGAGCGGCGCCGGCCCATCGCCCTCACGCGGCGCGATCGTCCTACTGCGCGCCGCTGCCATGCGCCGCTCCATCAGGCGCCGGACGAGCAGGTCGCTCTGGGCCTGGCCCAGGTTCTCCAGCCGCCGCGCGACCCCAGGATCCTTGGCGGCGCTCATCGCCGACCGCCGTTCGAGGAGGGTCTCAGTGTGGTGCGGCTATTGACGCTCATCTCTGGCATTCCGAGTCACGCAATCATCCTTGACGTTCCGACTCACTACAAGCCTTCAGGGCGGGAGACACTCCGTTACTTGCGTTTCGCCGTCCGCGCGAACTCCGAGAAGAGTGCAGCCTGCTTTCCTCACGCGTTGAGCGTGCCCAACCAAACTCTAAGCAACCTTTAATAATCGAAACCGTAGCACAGGCTGCCTACCGGTAAAAGGCTGCAATCTGCTGCTCATGGCGCCCTCCGCCGGTGTCGCACTCTCGCTCTCGCAAGCCGCTCGCCGTCGCCGCTAGCCGGCCCCCTCGATCTCTTCCAGCAGCGAGGAAAGCTCGTCCTCATCGGCGCCGTCGAGCAGTGCCAAGCCGATCGCCGCGGCCAGCTCCCGCATGGTGGGGTGCTCGAACACGACATGCAGGGGCACGTCGATGCCGAAGCACTCCTGCACGTGCGAAACCATCTTCACCGCCAGCAGCGAATGCCCGCCGAGATCGAAGAAGTCGTCATGGAGGCCGATCTGCTCTACGCCGAGGACTTCTCCCCAGATCGTCGCGAGGGTCTCCTCGACCGGTGTCTCGGGCGCCGCATACTCGCGCTCCAGCGACGGGCGTGAGCCGTCCGGCGCCGGCAATGCCTGGCGATCGAGCTTGCCGTTGGCGGTGGTTGGGAACGCCGTCACCGTGACGAAGGCGGACGGGACCATGAAGGGCGGCAGCTTCGCCTTGCACTCGCGGCGCAGCTGCTCAATGTCCGGCGCAGCCTTCGCGGCCGGCACGACGTAGGCGATGAGTCGCTGGTCGCCGGGGCTGTCCTCGCGCACGATCGCCACCGCTGCGGACACGTCCGGATGAGAGTCCAGTACCGCCTCCACCTCGCCCAGCTCGATGCGGAAGCCGCGCAGCTTCACCTGCTGGTCGATGCGGCCGAGGAACTCCAGCGTGCCTGTCTCCCGCCAGCGCACGAGGTCGCCCGTGCGGTACAGACGCGCCTTGGCCGCGGGGGTGAAGGGGTCGCCGACGAACTTCTCCGCGGTCAACTCCTCGCGGCCGTGATAGCCGAGCGCGAGGCCGTCGCCGCCGATGTAGAGCTCGCCGGAGATGCCGATCGGCACCGGCTGGCGGTTGGGGTCGAGCACGTAGAAGCGGGTGTTGGCGATCGGGCCGCCCAGCGGCGTCGGACCCTCCTCCGAGGACAGCTCGAGGACCGAGGACCAGACGGTGGTCTCGGTCGGGCCGTACATGTGCCACAGCGACGCGCCGCGGCTCAGCAGCTCCTCCGCCAGCGTGCGCGGGAGCGCCTCGCCGCCGCACACGATCTTCAGCGCCGCGTTGCCGGTCCAGCTCGCGTCGAGGAGCACCTGCCAAGTTGTGGGCGTCGCCTGCACGAACGTCGCCCCCGAGCGCGTGAGCCAGTCTGCGAGTTCCACGCCGTCGAGCGTCGCCTCGCGGGGGACGATCACCAGCCGTGCGCCGGTGGTGAGCGGCAGATACCAGTCGGGGACGGAGAGGTCGAACGCAGGCGTGGTCAGGTTCGCGACCACGTCCTCCGCCGTCAGCCCCGGTCGCCGGCGCATGTGAGCCATCAGGTTCGCCACCGAGCGGTGGGTGATCTCGACGCCCTTCGGCCGGCCGGTGGAGCCGGACGTGTAGATCATGTAGGCCCGCTGCTCGGGGTCGCCGACGATCTCGGGCGCCTCGGTTGGGCGCCCGGCGATGCGCTCGCTGTCGCCGTCCACGCACACGAGCGTCATCGCGTCGGTGCCGGCTGTGCCCAGGAAGCGCGTCTCCGTCAGCAGCACGGAGGCCCCTGCGTCGGCGAGCATGAACTCCTGGCGCTGCGGCGGATAGCTCGGGTCGATCGGCACGTAGGCCGCTCCCGTCTTGAGCACTGCGAGCATCGCGACGGGCAGCTCCAGCGAGCGTTCCAGGCACATGCCCACGAGCCCGCCGGGCTCGGCGCCCGCCGCGATCAGATCGTGGGCGAGCTGGTTCGAGCGCCGCTCCAGCTCGTCATAGGTCATGCGCCCGGCCTCGGAGACCACCGCAACCGCCTCGGGCGCACGGGCGGCCTGCTCGGCGAACAGCTCGTGCAGGCAGCGGCGCTCGTAGGGCTCGCGCGTCGCATTCCAGTCGGTGAGCATCGTCCGCCGCTCCTGCGCCGTGAGGATCGGCAGCCGCGACAGCCGCTGCTCGGGATCGCGCCCACCCGCCTCCAGCAGCGTCTGGAGGTGCCCGATCAGACGCTCGATGGTCGAGGCGTCGAGAACGTCGGTGGCGTAGCCGATGTTCAGGTGCAGGGCGCCGTCGGGCAGGTCGTGGACGATGATGGAGAGGTCGAAGCGTGCCGACTCCCAACCCGGGACCGGAACCCGCTCGGCGCCGGCGCCGGCCAGCGAGCGCTGGCGGGAGTCTGCGATGTCGTAGCCGAAGAGCACCTGGAAGATCGGCGAGTGGCTGCGCGCCCGCTCGGGATTGAGCACCTCCACGAGCTTCTCGAACGGAAGCTCCTGGTGGGCGAGCGCGCCCAGCATCGTCTCCCTGACGCGTTCCAGCAGCTCCGCGAAGCTGGGATCTCCCGACAGGTCGGTCCGCAGCGCGAGCGTGTTGGAGAAGAATCCCAGCAGCGGCGCGATCTCCTCGTGATGACGCCCCGACACGGGCGCGCCCACGACCAGGTCCTCCACGCCGGTATAGCGGTGCAGCAGCACCTTGAATCCCGCCAGCAGCACCATGAACAGCGAGACGCCCTGGCGGTTTGCCAGCTCGCGCAGCGGCGCCACGTCCTGCGCGGCGAACGTCGCCTCGTGCCAGGAGCCGCGGTAACTCTGGACGCTCGGGCGCGGCCTGTCGGTCGGCAGCTCCAGGCGTTCCGGGGCGCCCGTGAGCTGTCCCGTCCAGTAGTCGATCAGCTCACGTAGCAGCTCGCCGTCGAGATTGGCGCGCTGCCACCTGGCAAAATCCGAATACTGGACTGCAAGTGGGGGCAGCTCGGGCTCGCGGCCCTGCTCGAAGGCCGCATAGGCGCGCTCGAGCTCGGCGAACAGCAGGCCCCCCGACTGGTGGTCGGAGGCCATGTGATGGAAGACCACCAGCAGCAGGTCCTCGCCGTCTCGCAAATGCACGAGCGCGGCGCGCAGCATCGGGTCGTGTGAGAGCTCGAACGGGCGGCGGACCAGCTCGCCGAGCAGCTCGCGAGCGTGGCCTTCGGGGTCCGGCAGCGAGGTCTGGCGCAGGTCGGTGACCTCGAGCTCGAACGGTGTCGGGGGATTCACCTCCTGCAGGGGCGCCCCGTCGTGGAGCGTGATCGTGGTGCGGAGGATCTCGTGCCGCCCGACCACGTGGTCGAACGCCCGCTGCAGCTTGTGCTCGTCCAGGGTGGCGCCGATCCGGTACAGCGTCGGAACGTTGTAGGCCGAACTGCCCGGCATCAGCTGGTCCAGCAGGAACAGCCGCTCCTGCGGGAACGACAGCGGCGTGAGCCCGTCCTCTGGCCGCCGCGTGATTGTGGAAGCGTCGGCGTGGGTTGCGCTCATCAGCCCTGACCGGCCTCAGCCTGCGGACCCTCGGCCAGCAGTCGCTGCGCTTCCTCGTCGGACATGCCCTCCAGTTCGGCCATCAGCCTGGCCGTCTCATCGCCCTCGGAATCGCTCATCATGCCGACGATCTCCGCCGCGAGGCTCGCGACGGTGGGGTAGGTGAACAGGCTGTGCAGCGGCAGGTCCACCGCGAAATCGCTGCGCACCTGCGCCACCACCTGCGTGGCCAGTAGCGAGTGTCCGCCCAGCACGAAGAAGTCGTCCTCGACGCTCACCCTCGGCACCCCGAGCACCTGCGCCCAGATCGCCGCCACCGTCTCCTCCAGCGGCGTGCGCGGCGCCACGTAGTCGGCGCCCTCCGAGCCGGCGAGGTCCGGATCGGGCAGCTGCAGCCTGTCGATCTTCCCGCTCGGCGTGCGCGGCAGTTCCTCCACCACCACGATTGCTCCGGGAAGCATGTACTCCGGCAGCCACTCCGACAGGTGCCCGCGCAGGCCTGTCTCCTGCACGTTTGCCTCGATCGTGCAGTAGGACACCAGTCTCACGTCACCGTCGGAGACCGCATGAGCGACTGTGATCGCCTCCGTCACGCCGGCGTGACGCTTCAGCGCCGAGTCGACCTCCGCCGGCTCGACGCGGTAGCCGCGGATCTTCACCTGCTCGTCGATTCGGCCCATGAACTCGAGCGTCCCGTCTGGCAGCCAGCGCGCGAGGTCACCGGTGTCGTACACCCGTGCCTGCCCGTCGGCTGCGAACGGGTCGGCGAAGAACCGCTCCGCTGTCAGCTCCGGCTCGCCCACGTAGCCTCGCGCCACTCCCGCTCCGCCGATCAGCAGCCGGCCGCTCACGCCGGTCGGCACCGGCGCGCCGCCGGCGTCGACCACATAGCAGCAGGTGTTGGAGAGCGGGCGCCCGATCGGCACGCTCGCCGGCTGGTATTCGCCCGGCCCATCGCCGACGATGAACGTGCACGAACCCACCGTCGTCT
>Ga0182030_10027484_pt1 | contig 10228 bp, 12 predicted proteins | sample 812S3MmetaG_FD_121299 | JGI IMG/M metagenome (GOLD analysis project Ga0182030, IMG submission 121299) | Permafrost microbial communities from Stordalen Mire, Sweden - 812S3M metaG (Illumina Assembly) | ecosystem: Environmental > Terrestrial > Soil > Wetlands > Permafrost | place: Sweden... | reverse complement strand
TATAAAAACTTAGAATATATTTAAAAAAGATTTAATTATTAGAAAAACTAGTTATATAGTATAGTATTTAGTCTATTTTAGAAGATAAAAATCTTATTAATATTTGATTAGTTTGATCTTTAACTTTATATAAAATATATTTAAATTTGATTATATAAATATATAAACTATTTATCCTTTATTTTTTATATTTTATTTAAATTATTATAAATATATATTAATTAGAAAAGAATTATTTTGTAATTAGACTTGTTTATACTAATTTATATTAGTTATTAAAAAATTATAATTTATGTATAAAATTTAAGATTAAAATAAATATAGTAATCTCAGGTATAGTGTTTGCCTCTCCAGGTTTAGCGCTCGCTGTATTGGGCAAGGCGGCCAGCTGCCGCTTTTAGTTGGAGACCATCCAAAAGCCGAGACGACCCTAAACAAAACGAGATGATCTCACGGGCGAATTCCACTGGTTTCCACGCACTGCTTGGTTTGTGCACACTATTTAGTTCTCACAATCCATCTAGTTTGTAAACACTACCGCGTATTGACTTAGAGTTACCGGACCATCAACGCTTGACCCCCTGGATCATCTCTTATTGCTATTACTGCCATTCAATCTTCTAGAACCGTCGTTTAACAGCGCAATACATATGATACGGGACCGTTTCTAGACCCTAGAGCTATTTACAGGATCTTTGCTTTTAGGGGAGCCTTTTCTAGCTCCCTTCTTTCATACACATGCTATTGGCGGAAACTAGCGAACTAGTTCATCCTAAAATAGCTCTTCTACTCATAAGGAACCGTTTAGATATCTCGTCCAGGACGGCTCTATTTATGACCCGAGTATATCGCTGCGTGGCGTACTGTCTAACTGGACATTGGCAGTCTAGACAACGAGGTATTGACCGAGCCAAAACGGTAGATATATCCCGAAGGCCTGTGAATCCCCCGTATACGTCTACTATATAGACCTCTGCCATTCCTATATGGCCGTTAAGGGTTTTCGTAGTGAAGAAGTGGCCGTACCCAAGAACCGCTGTGGGCGTCTTATTTACGTTGATTTCCCTATAGGTTTTCATCTTGAGGAGATTTATTTGAGCGTCTTGGTATCGGAGCACACGTAGCAATACTCTTCAGGGCATACCTTGCCACAGATCCCCGGGCACTGATATCTGCAAGAAAGCACTCTGGAGCAGCGTTAATCACATATAAGGCGGCTACAAGGAGCAGCACACGGCATGCCGCAACTCCCGGTGCGCACGACCAAGTACAACTCTCGATAATCTTCTCCCAGTCTTCCTTCTGGCCATCCAGAGTAACAGAAGGAATGCCATATGTCTCCTCGCCATGGTAGCTGAAATACTTCTGCATCATGCTCATCATCACGATTGAAGCGATGGCTTGGTCATGTTTTGTGGTCGTACTAAACGCTGGAAGGATCTAGTCTTTGAGTATCGGGTCGTGGATATGCTCTTCCATTTTCTTAGTCATGAGGTAAGAAAATTTGGCCCAATCGTACAGCCCATCTTTTCCAAGAAATTCATCACTCCAGAGACGTAAAGGTTTCTGCCCTTCGTGGGCCACGAAGAAAGATCTCAACTCCTCGTCGTGCCCGTTGATGTAGACATTGAGATGGACGAGGATAGTGAGCCACACGTCGTCTGGTCGGAGAATGAGATGATGGTGCTGGTCGTGAGCTCGCAAAACGGCTTCTACGAAGCCATTGTCTGACGCGAGAATGTCGGCGATGGAGTCGATACCGAAGGAAGATTACAAGCTGTTCTCGTTGGCAATCTTGGGGAACTCGGTGGCGCATGAATCGTACAGCAGATTCTTTGCGCTGGGTCCTTGGTCCGCTGGTGCCACCCAGGAGTTGGCTTTATGAGTGACTGGGTGAATCGTTACGGGCATATTGGCCGCTTTTGTCCTCCTGTGGGAATGCTCAAGTCTTGTCAAATGGAAATACAATGGGGCGTGAATGGTGGTGAAATAGAATGGCTGGATCCGACACACTGGATGTATTACCCCTCAATTCATGCCGTTGGATGCTTTCACAGGCGCGAAGCGCTACGTGGTGTAAATCATGAATATATTAAGGAATGATGGTGCCCTAGAGGCGTAGATAGTCTATATATGCGGCCTAGCGCGTCAGGTGACAGATGCAGCTATGTGGCGAATTCAATATATATTGACCACCCAACTGCGACCAGCAGCATGCCTCATTTGGTAACCGGACATTTATGATAACATAGCAAAACGAGAAACTTGCTCGATTTCTGTCCAAAGATTGGTGTATGTTCTCTCGTACAGAAGGTCCCTTGCTTTCAATCGGTGCATATGTTTCGCAGACTGGAGCAAGTCCTAGGTCTAAAACTAGCATTACCTCCATTACACCCAATGTACCAGCCGATGGCTGCGCAGAATTCCAAAGCTTTACATTTCTTCAGTCTAGCGATAGGGGTCTTCCGGTTCGTTTGTCTTTCGGGATGCTTCTTGGTTTCTTGATTTAATGTCTCCCTCCTTGTTTTCCCAGCCAGTGCCGCCCATTTTTTTCTGAGCTCTGAATAAGTCCGCTAGATCTTCTCGTATCAGCCAAGAATCGAAGTCAGCGTCTTTGAAATTCCTCGTGCTTCCTGCTGAATCCTTCTCCTGTTATAATTCAATACACTGGTAGAATGTTTACTTCGATCAAATGAGGATTAAATTCATAATATATATAGCAAAATTTTGTTGGAAATTTTCAAAAAGAGGTTCAGAACCTAGAAGAAACTAAAACTCAAGATGGCGGTGGCCACTAGACCACAAGTCGGAACATACTCCTTCTTCTCGGCGGCTGAGCTCTCATACCTCTGACTGTAAAAGCATCATCAGAGGTCATCTCTGATGGCGCCAGAGCCGGACTAGTATCATCAAGCTCAAAGAATCCCTCCTGGGCTAGTTGATCGATAGAGTTTCGACGATGTTGGGCCCACTGGGCGACATCATCAGGAGACGCTGGGAAGGCAGTTGAGGACGACGATCCTTCCCTGAGGTTTGATGAAGACTTAACTCTTCGGAGGGAAGCATTGGCGGATGCTTCTGGTGAGGTGTTGGCTGATTGGGGTTTGGCCGCGTGTCTGCGCCGACGGCGGGCTGGTGCTTTGAGCGAACCGTTGGTACGAACCACTGCGGTACGCGTCTGGGGTTCTGGAATTTATATGAGCTAGGGCTGCTTGATAGGAGCGAAACTGGTTTTAAAACGACTTACGTTGTGGGATATCCTCAATCATCAGTGTTCTCGGAAATCCGCTGATGGGTAGATGCGAGTTCGAAGCAAAGGGGTATCCGTCATCCTGGAGACAAAGCGATATTGATATTTCGGCGAGTTGCTTTGCAACAACGATTTGAACTCGGTCCATTATGAAACGTCCTTTCAAAACCATGTCTTTGACAATCTCTTCGGTAATAGGTAGTTTCTGGACGGTTTCCCAGTTTTGAGGATCTTCGATGACGAAATATGGCTCAAAGTTACCTTTGAAGCATTTCACCAAGTACCGACCCAGGGCTTTTGTCTCCTCTGTGCCGATATGAAATCGGCAAAACAAAAATCCTACAATGAAAGTATTAAAGAATTGTATCACGAGTGTGCTCTAGATTCAAGACTACACACCGTAGCACTCGTAGCCTCCTTCTCGTTCCTTGGTCGAAGCTTCTGTCTTTTCGAAAAAGAAAGTGCTGGCGATCAAACGATGAGCGATCTCTTTGACACGAGCATTCGTGTGAATTTGCTCATAGGCGGCCTTTTGTACATCAGGCATTCTCTCCACGTCATCCAGTCTCGGAACTGGAAAGCCGAGATCAGGATTTAGTCGAATGTATCGCTGCCGGGAGAAGTCGACACGGAAATCGTTCCAGATCTTGGTACAGTTTAGAATACTGTCGAAAACTGAAGTGGCTGTGTTCCACAGCTGACCTAGGGCCGTAAAATTTCGAACCGTTGGCACCGGCACATTGGGTGTTGGCATGGATTCCTCTTTCCTGGAGCGATTCAATTCCTTCCGCCGGATAAGGCCACTCCCTTTGGAAGGCGAACTTGGATCCTCTGCACGGCCATGGTGACCCGTTCCAATTGAAAGAAAGATATCAGGCTCTCTATTGCTGACGTCCTTCCAGATCAACATCCTCTCTTGATGAGCAATCTTCACAGGGTTGTTGTGGTAGAGTGCACCATCGATATAACCGTTCTTGGTCTCGTTTTTGATGAAGTTCTTGAAGTAGGGGGGAGCAGCAGAGGTAGCTCGGGCGCTGATAATGTCAGTTTTGATTTTCTATTCCTCAAGCAACTTGGATGATAACTTACGCTTCCCAAGTCTTCAACTCTGTCATTGGTCCATCTTGACGCTCGAATTTGTAAGGCCCTAAAGAGGAAGATGATCAACTTTAGCCACTCAAAATAATATATTCAACTCACGATAATCTCGTGGATCTCTCTGGCCTGGTCGATTATAGTTTGCAAGGACGATTGGTTGCTGATCGAGTACTGTCGTGGAAGTGACCGCGACTTTGATCATGTGCCCCTCCTGGCTGGAACCACCAAACAGTGGGCGGTCTTGGAAAGAAGCCTGCAATGCAGCCTCAAGAGGCTTCGTTTTATATCTACTGCCATGGTTCGCTGTTGTAAGGAGACCAATTACAGGAATGTTGATGAATTCTCGTGGGGTGAATGCTTGCCCACATAAGTCAGTGAATTTGTTGATGCACTGCTCAACAGACCAATTCTCGACTCCAAGGCCCAACGCAATGATACCACCAGTGCTATGAGAGTTAGACAGTAATTCGGGGACGTTGAAATGGTTGGTATGTTACCTAGTGCCCACAATCAGATCGAAAAATGCCTGAATGGGCAACTCGCCGCCAAGTGCCTTTTCGATGGCTCGTAAGACTTCTAGTTCAACGATGCCGCGACATCCACCCCTGATATGTTGTTAGCAAGGTTTAGCCTCGATCATAAGCTTTGATTGGAGATACCCATCAAGACTGAGAATCCGTGTCCCCGCGTGCAAGGGTTTGACCTTGATCCTCCAAGGAAATCGTTGAGAAATTCCGTTTCGCCGAGGTGTAGAGGACAAGAGTCCAGTTTTATTACCGTCTTTTCGTATTGCTGACCATATGCTTTGACGCAGGGCGTACAAAGAACGTGACCACAGGGAAGGGGATGTTCCGGGAGCTCTCTCAGGCATGAAAAGCATGTTGAGTGACTGACAAAATGGTACACATCGCCGACATTTTGATAGAACAGGTTCATGTACTGTCTGTGAACTTCTGACGCAGCTTCTTCTTCTGTGAGCCTCTTTCGTCGGAATGTCAGGTCGTAGACTTCTTGTTGAATTTTCTTGGGGTTGGTCCGAATCTCATCGATAAATCGATCGGCGTAATCATCGAACACGAAATCAGACTGATATCCACCTGCCCCAATGATTTTGCCGGCGCTGTTCTGGTGGCCTTTGGGATTGTGGCCGGACTTCATGTTACAGCATTTGCCATACTGATTCCTGTACGAACAAGGCCAGTACATGTTGCAAAAGTTAAATAATGCATCCTCGCAAAGCTCGGCGTAGAAATCATCCAGCAACTGCTCTGTTGAACCTTGGTCATATCAGCATCTCTGGCTCAAAGTACATCTCAATCCAAGCTCACCTAGAAAACTCTGACGTGCAGAAGTGAGCATCAAGCACGAGGCCACCATGTTACTAAGCTCAGAAAATATCTTGGCTCCATCGTATGGGTCAGCAAAATGATTGTGCTCTCTAACAGCGATGGCGAGTTTCAAAATGTTCCCTCCGATGTCACGTGGTATTGGGTTGTTCTTGACTGCTTCCTTGACAAAGTCGAATGGGACGTTGAGATTCTGAGAGAAGTGGTCGAAAGCGGATTGAAGAAAAACTTGCAGCTTTTCATCAGTGGATATCATTCGAACTCGTTTTTTCGTCCAGTGTGAAAGCTCGCAGCACCTCTTGATCTCGGTGTGCAATTTTCCAATCTGATCATTGATGAGCATGTATCGCCCATGGGTCGGTATTCTGATGACGGTAACCGAAGAGTAGTAGCACTCCAAGAGATCTTTGGTTGTTTTGATCGGGCGACCCCTTTGATTCCATATCCGGGCGTATTCTGCAAAGCGTGGCACGCGTGCAATAGCACCTTCGATGTCTGACATCAAGATTCTGGTGGCCTCTTCGACGTCCCATTGCTTGTCGTCTATGGTAAGTTCGGTGGCATTCAGGGCGATTATAACGTGAGGAAGTGCCGGTTGATTCAAGGAACTTTCGATTGATGCTGATGCCCAATCAAGCAGTTTCTCTAGCACTACCGATTCGAAGACCCTACAAGGTCAGGCGTTGGCAAGGAAGAAGACGGGATGCAACTCACTTTGCGTTTCGCAGAACGAATACAACTACATCCGAGAACGTATACAGTAGACGAGGATAGAGCTCTGTCACAGCATACTCTCTCTTTCGAGTTTCTGGAGTGGTTGCCCATATGATATCTCGTTGTGAGCTATGAGCGACCTTACGGATTCGACGACGGAATGTTGGATCGTTTTTCGCACTGGTAGCTCGCGCAGCCTGCGGAGCAGCATCATCACGTATCTTATATCTTGCTCCTCTTGGAACATTTTCGCCTCCATCGAGACCCTCGCAATCCGCATACAGCATCGGCTTGGCGCTGTAGTAAGTGGCTGGGTCAGAGTACAAGTGTACATCCCCTGAGGTTGGGAGGTTATCTCCAGTCGCGCCTGTTACTGGCGAAGGGAATTTCGACTCGTGGGCAATGTTCATCTCGTTTTCTTGGTTGTCGATTAACATCTTGACCAGGGTACTCTTTCCGGCTCCTGTTCGGGAAGAGGTTAGATGGTCAACACTTGGTACCTTGGACAAAATGTATCAATGGAACACTAACCCGTTTGTCCTATGAAAGACACAAGTTGAGGATATCGAACATTGATCTGGCTCGTGCGACTCTGAGCCATGATTGTCGCATATCTCTCATAGTCCCGAAATATGGGGAGGTTTGCGGAGTCGCGAGCAATACCGAACCAAGTGGTATCTTCATCATTCTGATGCTCCTTAACCTTTTCCTCCGCAGTTCTTTTGGGATCAAGAATCATTCGCAGACGCTCAACCACCTTTCGATCGGTTTTCTCGTGAGGTTTGCCATCAAACCCCACGGCGCCTGGTCGATGTGCTCGCTCTTTTCCCCAGCAGTCATCACAGAACGAATCGTTGTTGCATTGAATGCAAGTCCATGTTCTGACATTTCTCTGACAGACATCGCAAGGACAAGTCATCGAGCTACTTCGCGAAGGAGCTCGAACGGATGCTGCGGCGGCGGCTTGGAAAGAGCTTCTCGAAACCTGGGACGGCGGCCGGTCACGGGCGATGTCTCCAGCAGTGGCAGAGCCGAAGTGATAGGCAGGCGATTGACTTCGTAACGAGGAATAGAATGTGGAAGACCGACTCGGGGTATCGCGAGAGAAGGGGGGCGCCATATTGAAGCCTTACCACGAAGTTGTTTTGGACAAGATGGAGAAGGCATCGTGAAGGGAACAGGTGAGGGGAGAGCGTGTTAGCTCATCTTCCCGCACTCGTTCACCAGCAGCAGGGCCTCTCATTGCTTGAGTCTCAAGCCCAGCACACCATCATGAGAAGGGCCCAGCAAAAAGTAGGGATCGTGGCGCCCCAGCCTTGCGGTTCGTGCCGTATGAGTGGGTAGCACTTTCATAAACCATGCTTAATCCCCCCACACCTCCGAAACATATCCTATGGTTCGTGCCAATTTCCATGGTTGCGTGCAAGATTATATGCTCAGTCCAATTGAGGATGTTTGGGGGCGGGAAGATTGTGAGACCCTTTTGCGCCAACAATGGTTGCCTTTGTCGAGATAGGGAATTTCAAGATCGTGAGGGGATGGCAAAGAAAGTGGTATGCTGCACTCAAGTACATACATAAATTTATTGAGCGGAATGGAGGAAGGTTTGAGCTAGATATGTCGAAAAACTAGTATGGTTTACTCAGCATTCATTAACCAATAGAGTGAGAATACATTGACCCCCCGGGGTGAAATAATGCGATGACTAAGCCTGAGCTCCACGTGATTTCTCACCCCCTCCATCACCAAAATGCCAGATGCGCCGCATCACCATTCACTTGCATTGAGATTTTGACTGCAATTGATACACGAGTGGCATTGCGACCATCGCAATAATGGACAATCTACTCTCACCATCACCACCTCGTTCCCCATCGCCTGAGCTCTCACTGGAAGCTGCCCCTTTCCCTCCAACAGCTATGCCGCTACCCCCGCCAGCTATATATAGCTCCAGAGAAGAGTTATATATATCAATTCAAGCGTGGGCAGCACAATATTACTATGCCTTTCGCATAGGTCGTTCTAAGAAGCTTGGAACTAGCTCTAGAACCAAAATGCTATATTTCTGCGACCGTAGCGGTCCAGAACCCCTAATGGTCATCCGGAAATGCATTTACAGCTACGTACACGGAAAGATGGGGAGCATCGGCAAAAGGGGTGTCAATTTTCAGTAGTAGCTATTGAGGATATTCATGGCCAGTGGGAGCTTCGTCATAGGCCTGGTTTAGAGTATAGTCTACATAATCACCTTCCAAGCACATCAATAAACTCTCATCCTGCACATCGCAAGCTTGCACATGCAGAAATCAATCAAGCTAAAGCTATATTTGAAGCAGGTAAGTAGGATACAATTATAGTGTGGTAGTCAATAGCCTAATTTATATAAGTATCAAACCTGGTCAGGTATTATCAGTACTTCAAAAACTAACTACTGTTCCACTTCAATCATATGATCTATATAATTTAAAGGCCTCATTCAAAAGGAAGGAAAAACACGGTCTTTCTACAAATGACGCTCTTATACAACACTTCAAAGACCAGGAAATACACTTCAAACTCAACACTACATCTACAAATCGAGTCTATCATCTTTTTATTGCATACCCGCAATCAATACAACTTGCGCTAGTTAATCAAGATGTTGTATTAGTTGATAATACATATAAAACAAATAGATTCGATATGCCGTTACTACATATGGTTGGTAAGTAAGCTATTTTACAATGCAATTCATATAGTAGTAGTGAATATAATATAGCTTCAAGACTCATAGCACTTCCTATTACTATCGTACATTTGTTTCCTTCCTTACCAAACAATACGATCAACTATACACAGGAATTACTAGCTCTGGAATGACGTTTTCAATCGAATTTTGCTTCCCACCAGGGGAGACAGAGGAAGACTTTATATGGGCATTCCAGTGTTTCCAAGAGCTTGGAATCAGCCCTAAAATCATAGTTATAGACGGTGACCAAGCTCAACAGAATGCGTCAAAATGCGTATTTCAGCATGCACCTACATTACTATGTATTTGGCATATAAATTAGGATTTTGTTCATTGCCCCTCGGACTTTGATAGCGATACTTCGAAATCAGTTTAGATCTTGTGCGATTTCAATGTTCGCCCCCGTCTCCCTGAAGTCGATAACATTCCAACACAATTCTGGAAGGTCACTTATGGAGAAATGCGATTAGCGTAAGCTTCAAGGCTGTCTTTGACTGCTCTCTAATATACTGTACAGAAACTTCCAGGAGCATCGGGCGAACACGAGACACTTTGACAATATCCATCCGTGGGGAGAAGGGATGAAGAATGGAAGCACCGGTCCCACCAAGAAGAAGCTGTTCTGTCAGGTTGATTGCTGGATTGAAGGGTCTGTCCCAATGTAGATATTGTACTAGGAGAAAGACTGGTTCCGAGAAGGGGGCACCACATCAAGGAAATGGTGAAGGGTTGATCGTTCAGGTTGTCTACCAATGGCGTACTTAGGCATTTCTCACCCAATATCATGTTACTTTTCGGGTGGCAACAAATTCCTCTGCACAATATTTTATTTTTTTAGTTATATGAATTTCTTTTATTTCTAAAATATTTATTTACTAATAAAATAATATATAATTATATTCTGATTATTTTATAGTTTATATAATTCTTAGTATAGAGATTTTAAAGCCTTTATTATTATAGATTATTGTTTAATTTAAAATTAGATATTTAAATACGTGTTTTTGATTATATTAACTATACTAATTATTTTTAAAGGTTTTTATAATTTCTGTTTTAATTGTCTAGAAACTTTAAAGACTTTTAGTTTAT
>Ga0182030_10027483_pt1 | contig 10228 bp, 8 predicted proteins | sample 812S3MmetaG_FD_121299 | JGI IMG/M metagenome (GOLD analysis project Ga0182030, IMG submission 121299) | Permafrost microbial communities from Stordalen Mire, Sweden - 812S3M metaG (Illumina Assembly) | ecosystem: Environmental > Terrestrial > Soil > Wetlands > Permafrost | place: Sweden... | reverse complement strand
TCCGACTCCCAGCACCGTTCCTGCCGTCGGAGTATAAGCGAAGCTGCCGGCTACTGATGACGTAGCGTCCAACTGAGTTCCGCTAAGTGCCGTGCCGTATGCAATCGATGCCGGGGGTGCCCAATTGACCGAAGGTGTCCCCTGAGCAATAGTCAGTGTGTAGGTCTGACTGATGGTACTCAAATTTGAGTCGGTAACTGTTACGACAAATGAACAACTGCAAATAGAAGTCGGAGTGCCTTGAAGAAAGCCAGTACTCGCGTTGAGACTCAGTCCCGCAGGCAATGAAGTCGCCGAATAGCTATATGGAGTAATTCCGTCACTAGCGACGAAGGTCTGAGAATAGGGTACTCCTACAATTCCACTTGGTAAGGAACCCGCATTCGGTGCCAATGTGAGAGTAATGATGTTGAACGTTGTACTCTTCGCAATAAGATTGAGAGTTGAAGTCAAATCCAGTGTTGCAGTCAACTGTTCGTCTTGAACATCGGTAGCACTTGGAATGGAAAGGCCGATAAGATCAGCGACACCGCTTAAAATACTCGTCGCTGTGGTTCCGCTCGTAGGAGCGGGACTACCGCTGGTGTTTACTGAACCGCCTGCGAAGCTGGCTAATATTCCACTTTCCGTCAAAGTCAACTGCGGTGCATTCAAAGAAGTAAATGGAATACTTGCCTGCACAACCGGAGTCTGGGATGCGTTGAGGGCATATGCTCCTGTAAACACCAACGCATAGGTGGTCTGCACTGATCCAGCATCTATGCAGGTTATCCCATCATAGACATTGGTACGCTGATAACCACGTTGATCTGTTGTAGTTCCTGCAGGAACATTCGCCAACAGGCCTGCACAAATAGCAGCGCTCCCAGGTTCTGGAATGATGGTGAAAGTCGGGCCACCATAATCTCCAAGCTGTGCTAAGTTTGTGTTGAGGCCAACAATAGCGTTTGTGTTGCTGGTACAGCCATTGCAATCGTCTTCTTGGCCATTGTTAATATTCTGGAAGTACACATTGTGGTCTGCATTTGCGGTTCCATTAGAATTGAAAATGCCACTGCCCGAACCGTTAGAAGTATTGTTCGAAATAATATTATTGTTAACTGTAAGCACATTATTAAAATTGCCAATCGCGCCACATTCACTAACCGACGTGTTGTCAAAAAAAGTATTATCGCTCAGTGTCAGCACGCCGTTGTTTGAAATGCCACCGGCGACGTTTGCTGAATTACTTGAAAAGGTACTGTTCGTGACAACAGCTGTACCGTAGTTATCGATCGCGCCACCATAGTAGGTCGCAGAGTTACTTGAGAAGCTACTACCTGTCACGATTAGCGTACCCTTATTCCAAATACCTCCACCGCCTAGGTTATGCTTGTTCGGAGCACTAGCAGTATTATCGGATATTATGCTATCCGTCAATGTCAGAGAACCTACACTCCAAATGGCCCCGCCGCCATAATTGCCCGAATATGCCGTGCTATTCGAAATCGTGCATTGGGCCACCTTGAGAGCACCTTGATTGTAAATTGCACCGCCATCAGAATTATCAGAATAGCCTTGAGTAATTCCAAGGTTCTCAATCACTGCGCCTGTTACACCTATTGCAACATAAAATATTTGAACCGAGTTGTTACCGCTCACTGTCACAAGATTCCCTGGAGTCGAGCTACCACTCGATGTAGCTCCCGTAATAGTTGTGTTGGATGGAATGGACAATCTCCCGTGCTGAAGTGTGATGGTTTGAGCAGTTGCAAACTTGTTCGAGTCAAAGGTGATATTTGCCGAACCATTTTGTGCTGCAGCAAGGACCGCGTCGCGCAGACTGCAAGCAGAATCAGTTCCGTAGCCGGGAGTGGCCATTGGTGTGCAGAATGCGGCTGCTCCGATATCATCCGCAGCAGTGGTTACAACAAAGTTTAGAACAGGGACAGCAGGTGAAACGATGGGACCGCTTGAAGGGGCGACAGATAAATTTCTAACTTTACTGTTTCTCTGCACATTGTCGATTTCTTTCCACGAGGTGATGCCAAAGCTATCGACGTTCTGTAACTGCGAGAGTGAACTCGGTATAGTTAGCGATTTCAAACTACTGCGTGCCGACGGTAATGCATTGTCTATGTTGGAGCGACCATCGGTTTCAATATTTGTTAATATATGGATCGCTCCGTCTAATGTAAGAATGGAAAGTTGCATTTGAGAGTTGCTGGAAGAGAGAAATTGCCCCGCAGTTACAGAAGACACGCCAGAGATTGGAAGAGTATCAACCAGCGCTGTTCCGCTCAATGCACCTTCACTATGCAATACGAATAACTGACCATCGGCAACTATTGCAGCATCTGGTGTTGTTTCGGAGTCAAGATTTGCAACTACAATTGCACTAACTGAACTTGGGAATGCGTAAGTGGATAGTGTCGCTAAGCCACCCGACACAGATCTGAACAAGGTCACAGAGGAACCGTTCGATGACGTCAATCCTACTAGCAAAACAGCAGATAGATTTGCGTCGTTAGGTTGGTAGGCTCCGAGCGCCGTTATCTCACCTCCTACAGCAACAGGAGGCTGTAGAGAAAAATCGCCCATTCCATCACCTTTTAACACATAAATCTGATTTCCGTTGCGCTCAGCGAAGATTAAGTCTTGGAGGCCATCGCCGTCCACATCAGCGGTCACCAACAAGTCCGGACGCACTGGGACAATAATCAAATTATCCATCGGTGTAGATTGGTTGGCATAAGCGCTTGCACTCGTTAGCATCCTACTCTTTGGGGTATGCGATGCCCTAGCATTAATGCTTCCATTCAGCACATCTATGGCCCCACCATTGTCTGAACTATAGCCAACAGCCAAATCGACAACGCCATCCTGATCAAAATCCGCCGTCGCAATTGCTAACGGCTGTAGCTGTTGTGTTGAGCTTGAAGAAACAAGACTTTTCGTACTCAACGTAGGTAGCTTCGTCGTCAAACCTTGCGCAAAAAGGGCAAATGGAAACGGGGCACTAAGTAGGCAGCCAAAAAGCGCGACCACGCACAATGAAACACGGAAGTGAACACGTGAATTACTCTTTACAAAAGTGGAAATCAAACTTCCGGTATCGGCCATACATCCTCCAAGATCGCTCTTCATGATGAGCGCAAAGTTGTAAAATTGAAAAGCTTTGAAATCATTCCAAGGGGATGGAATTTGGTCTTTCGCTGATCGCAAGTCAGAAATACGAGGTACAAGCAATGGCGACTTTTATAGGCGAGAATCTATAGCACACATCTGTTGTACAACTACCGGCAGCGCTCCGGTCACACTTGATCATGGATTCTCCCTCGATAGTCTGTGATTTTCCATTGACCGTTCGGCTCAGACTGAAGCGCGGAAATCACTACCCCAGCTTTATTCGGACTCGAACCAAGAAAGCCAAACCAACCAGTCCACTACCCAGCAAATAGAGACTCGAGGGTTCAGGCGTCAAGTCTATTGGAGCGTCAGCCGTAAGACTGATAGAAGTCAGCTCGTCAAACCCATAGTCTTGGCGACCCAAGAAACTCAACTCCGTACTATTCGAATCGGCAACCAGTCCATTGACAGTGTAGGTAGTAAGCGATGTGTTCAACGAATCAACTAAATCGAAAATACTTGTATCTCCGAAGACTACCTTCAATTCATTCGGAGGTCCGTAGTCCGGAGAAAACATAAAAGACAAGGTGTATACACCTCCCACCGTTGTTGCAATGTTTTGATTGAGATCCGCCTGATCCCCGTTCACGCCCGTGATGCATGTCTGTCCATAGCAACCGGTGGACGCATAGTCGTATCCGATACCATTTTCAAAAGTCCATCCGAAGATACCTTGAAAGTTAGTGCTCCAATCAGCACTTCCTGCTGAAAAATCACCGTTAGCGACCAGGTTGTCGGCACGCATCGCTGAAGGGGCAATCAGGACCAGGACAACTGCACACACAGCCAAAGCTGTGCCAAATCGAAAAATCATGCAAAACTCCTTAATCTTCTTGATTGTTTTTCTTTCGAGGTGCGTGAGACTACCTCCGACAAAAAACATAATCATCCGTTGCTATGCAATTTATGGTCCAAACGAACGCAATTCTAAGAATTGGTTAATAGCGTATTTCAAAGGGATTAATGAAATTTCATGCCTTTGTACGCTCTAATGCCCGAAATAGATGCAAACAATTGCACAGAAATAGGAATCATTTTCCCTCCGACTGTTACAGGGTGAAATGAACGCATACTGGACCAACCAAGCGATTTTAGAGATTGTCTTTGGAACCGAGTTTGGAGCAATGGTGATGCACGTCACTACTGGTTAGCAACTTGATATTTTTCCACAGACATTCATCGAATATTGATTGACAGGAAAAACTTAGCTTGGTTATGGTCATATTACTTTCAATTTCCTGTGGAGAAGCGGGTGCGATTATCGTGCCATCGAGCGCGATGAAATGCCGTCGCTTGTAAGTTCTTCCACAGACTTATGAATGAGAGATTTTTAATGAATCCTCATTCATTTTTGTTGCCTGGTTGCTTGCAGCAACCCCGAAAATCCGCGTTCGATTTGGAGCTGAGTTGATCCTATCTCGGTACTTGGGGGAAGTATGTCTGCTGGGGCTAAGAGTTCTGTCTTTGTATCGCAGTACATTCGAAATTTGCGTGGTGGCTCACAACCCATTTTGGTTCAGGCTAGTGACGGACAGCACTATGTAGTTAAGTTCACCAACAACCTTCAAGGGGCCAACTTGCCCTTCAACGAGAGCATTGGCAACGAACTATATCGTGCTTGTGGGCTGGTTGTTCCATCCTGGAAGCCATTGTTCGTCAGCGACACTTTTCTTGACCAGAATCAAGATTGTTGGATACAAACTCCAGAAGGGCGTCTGCGGCCAAATTCTGGCCCGTGTTTCGGATCTCGTTTTCTCGGTGGAGAAGGGATTCGCCTGTTAGAGATTCTTCCTGGCAACAGTTTCAAGCGGATTCGCAACCTCCAGAGCTTTTGGCTTGCATGGTTAATCGATATCTGTTCACAACATGCCGACAACCGGCAAGCGATTTTCCAGGAAGACGCTAAAGGTCGGTTAAATGCGTTCTTTGTCGATCACGGACATATGTTCGGTGGTCCCAAAGGGGAACTGGCACCCCGCTTCCAAGCGTCGCACTATCTTGATTTCCGCATCTACCACCATGTATGCTCCAAACATCTTCTGGATTTTCAGAAGATTGCAGGGTCTCTGAATGTGGAAAAGCTCTGGCGACAAATACAAGAACTGCCGGACGATTGGAAAACAACGTCGGCACTCAACCGCTTCACCTTGTGCCTTGATAGACTGTCAACCCCCAGTCTTGTACAGAATATCCTCGATACAATGGTGGACGCCCAACAGAAAGTTCATGGGTGTGGAGACAACAACCCGCAAAGCGAACGAAAGCCACCCATCTCCCTTCTGTGCCCTTGCATACAGACCGCGAGATTGGAGCAAAGCCTCGTCGAAAGAGGCTACAGTCGTATTGCTTGTCGTTAAAGGGGAGGATGGCAACTTACGTTTTCTAATTCATCCTGAATTGCGTAAGATCGTTCACAAGGAAGACTTCCCCTACATTGATGACCTGATGAAGGACTTCATCGAACGTGCAAAATTGCATCCTACTGCTCTCTTTAAGCAGATATCTGCTCTTGAAGTTGGGCCACTCGTAACTCATGAGATCGGATTGAGCTTGTCTGAATCACCCTCAATCCAGAAATTTACTGCAAAATTTGTTCAGTTATAGATAAGCAATGGGATAGATGGACTATTCTGTGACCTCCTGTTTGCTCATAGCACAACTAATACCAGTTTGACAACAAATATAGAGTAATTGCACATTTGTTCTTATTGATCAGGCCCTCAAATACTGTTAAGCGGCATAGGCGACTCTGGGTCTCTGAAGAAGGCATCGACGCATTCTGGAGCGCCGTCCAGTTCATTCATGTGCTGCTCGGCGGCGGTTTGCAGTTTGGCTTTGGTTCTCATGGCCACCTTGGATCCAATCGCGTGTTTCAGACTGCCATTCAAGCGCTCGTCTGGATTCAGTTCCGGCGATTAACTGGGCAGATAGAAAACTTCGATATCAGCAGAATGCTCTTCCAGCTAGGATAGGTCTCGTCGAGCCATTTCTGAATCGCTACAAGGTTCTGTTCATGGGCCCGAAGAATCGGCTTTTGCGGCGTGAATCCCCAGCTCTCCAAGAGTTTGCCGACAGTGCGTACGATTATCTTCACGCCACACTTGCGCTCGATCAACAGCATCACCGCAGCCCGCGTCCAGAGCGCAAAGTCCATCTTCAACTGCTCAGGGCGCTTCTCCTGAATTATCTTCCAGATCAACTGCTCTTGCTCATTGGTCAGCTTGCAGGAGGACTGCGCCGGATGGCCGCGCTTTCCTAATTCCAGACCTTTCGCGCCTTGTTTTTTATAGCTGTTAAGGAGGCTTTCGCTAACTCAGCCTTTGCAAATAATGCAGGCTAAAACAGCTTCCATTCTAACTGCGGAACCGCAGCCTTTAACTCATCCAATTCACATTCGGTAAGAATGACCTCAGTTTCGACTTCATCCGGCAACGTTGTACAACCTAGATCATTGCAAATAAGAAGAACTCCTCCTGGATGAGGTCCAGTTATAGCATACGAAGCAACCGAATTCATCGCAGGATGATATTCGTGAAACTCGTTAATCCTTGACCAATCCCGGCTTTGGATAATTCGGTACATCTCTTCGATCGTAGATTCTTTGATTGCGTTGCTTAGTGTTAGATAGCGATGATGACGGGTTGACTTGTTGCAAATAGAACAAACTGGCCGAAGACGACCTAAGCAACGAGCCGTCGTTAAGATTTTGAGAAAAACAAGAATTTCTATACAAATTTCGAACAAAAAATTACAAAACCAGGTAAAGGCACTAATCATTTATGACCTCGTGGATAACACTTCAAGTTCCGCCAGAAACACTGCTTGACAAGTTCGGGTTGGTGAATCCGGGCAAATGTGTTGCTGCCCAGGAGGCGCTGCAGATTAATTTTAACTGATGTTCCGCAGCAGCCAAAAGCAGATGTTGTTCGCAGCAGGTTGATCGCGATGCGTCGATGGCGGTTTGCGACAGATCGAGAAGGGGATGAGTTTCGTCTCGAGGCTGGGGCGTTCGTGCTTGAAAGTGGTGTAAATTGCCAAGAAAACATGATCGCTTTGGGTTCTCAACGTTCGCGCGGGTGACTTTGCAAGATTGTCGTTGGACTTCAAGGATTTATGAAATGCCTTTACTTGCCCTCGTTATTTGTAAGTCAGGTTTCAACGGAGCAGTTCCCTGAGTATTTTCGTTCTGCGCATTCCAATCGTAAGGAAATCACCATTCACTTTTCTATTTCAATTCCCAGTTGAAGTTCACCGGCTCGAGTTCGACGGTAGAACTTGGGGTGCCGATTATTCTCCGAATCACCCCGCACGGAACTCAGCCACCCAGCTTCTTCCATGCGGTCAAGAGCCCGAAAGAAAGGATCAGGCATGACCTGAAATGTCCTGCTAGTGATCCGCTCAACGCTTCGAGCAACATCCAATCCTTCCATTTCACTTTTGCCGATTGCTTTCAGGATCAGCAGATCGAGGGTCCCGGTCCCTTGCAGGAGATTCGTCTGATTCCGTTTCATTCATCTACTCCTATAGAATAACTAGATGAGTATCGTCTGCGGTCCTGCGGAATGTCAATTGGAGTTTGGACCAACGCGACATGAGAAGTTGAAGCGCCAGACGCGTTTATTGCGTGTCAATCCCCATGACCAATCGTGCCTGAGGCTGATCGCGAAGTAGTTGACGGAGACGAATCAGGAGCAGATGGACCGCGTCTATCTGCTGATGGTGGTGGAAGCAGGAACTAATGAAGCCATCGCCGAAGCCAACTAAGAGGGGCGAGCTCGCTCCGGGCTACACGCTCCCCCCTCAACCAACAAGAATCAACTACTCAGAAGAATTGGATTCAACAGAAGATTTGGTACTTGACACATCCTCTGGCACAAGCTAGGAGTTTGTCGGGATAGCGATTTCGGACAAGCGGATTGAACTCGCAATCGGAGTTTTCATTCCATTTCGCTTAGGAACTTGTTGAAATTCGCCTGATGCACCGTCATTCATTGACGTTTCAAGCGACGGTTGAGTGAAAATCGGTTTTAAATGCAGGCTTGTGCTGTTATTGATGCGGCTTTTCCGGCCTCCTGAAGACTATCCAGGAGGCCGGAACCTGGTTTCAGGCACACTGTGCCCTCAGCCTTGCTGGTTGTTGTGCGATCAGCATCGGCAGCCGAAGCAGGTTGGCCGGGACACGCCGCTCATGTACACTTTAGGACGCCTGGAACCTACTGACAAAAAATGGGTTCCAGGTGTTCCGACTCTCAAAAAAGAAGAATCTGCTCTGGAATATCCTCGGCAGGGCGGGGCTTTTTTTCAAAAAATACCTCCATTTTTGCAAATTGATGATCGGTCATCGCCAGGAGCCGAACTTGCCCCAGCGGCGGGATGCAGGCCTTTATTGTCCGTCGATGGGCCTCGGCAGCTTCCTCGCCGGGAATGAATCGCGCAAGCGTTGCGTGCTACCGATCTGTTGCTACAGGCAAGCGGCTTTCTGCCGCCATTGTGTTGGACCTGGGTGACATGGCTCCAGAACATGGAAGCCGCATTCCTCTGGCGACGTGGTTCCGGTTTCGTCAGGCGGCGGATCGCACACGCTGTTGCTTGGTAGTGTTGGGCCAAGCGGCCTATGCGCAATCGAGCGCGGCAGTCGTTTTGGAATGTGCGCCGTGCAAGCCGCACACTGCGGGCGGCACCGTACTCAACGGCTTTTCGTATGAGGTGCGTCGTGGACGGCAGCGTTTCACTCCGGCTATAGATGTAGACGCGGCACTCAGCGGCCAACAGAGGCTTGTCGGCAAAGATCCAGAGATGACCACCACGCCGCGATTGCTCCAGCGCGGCTTCGACGCCATCCTGCTTCAGTTCCCACTGCAACTGAGAGAGCGATTGCACCGCGCCGTCGAAGTCGGCGTCGATTGCGACCCACTTCGAACGTTGGGTCGGCGTACGACAGCGGATGCCCGCCCCACATATTGGGAAACTCTTGAGGCTGATATGCGCGCTTGGGCGCATCCGGCGGATATTGAAAGTCGAGACCAAGTTCAATTTTGATTCCCTGGGCATACACGCGCTTGGCAAAATCGATGCCTTTATCGTCAGCAGAAAACCATGCGCGAATGACGTGCACATTCGCGGCTTTCAATTGGGCGATGAGCGCATCCTGGTCCGCCACGCTCGAGCGCATCGGATTGACGACATTCATGCCGGTAATCAGTTTCGATGTCTGCGCCGAAGCGAGATGCGAAGCTATTGCCAGAATCACAATCATGCCCAACCGCGCCAATTCACGTTGAGCCCCTGCCCGCATTTTCATTTCGCTCTCTCCTGGTTCAAATGAAATGGATGCAACTCCGCTGCGTTCTCTGGTGAATTCTCTGCAAAGGCGCGGCTGAGTAGAGGTTCTATCATGCTACGTATCGAACTCTCACCGCTTAGCTGTATACGCAGTGAATGCCGCAGCTTGAGCAGACCACTTTTCAGGATCTTCGCTATATGCGTAATACATCACTGGCCCAAGCGGGATTGTTGGCTTGAGCCTTTCAAAGATAGCTAGAAACTCCTCCACTCCTTGACCGAGCGTCTCTCCCCTTCGATTAGGAAACGCCTTCAAATTGAGAAAGCCCCATTCCGTAACCCAGAATGGCTTATCCCGTCCCAGCGCCGCTTCATCTTCCCGCAGCGTGCTTGTCAGAGAATGCTCGATATCATTTGGCGAAGGATAAAGATGCGTGCCATACCCATCCACATGATATTCGGCGTTGTCCAGGTAATTAAACCCATCCACATTGCGCAGCATCGCAACGATGCGCGCAGGATTGCCAACCGTCCAATAACGACCTGCCCCGATTCAGTCGTTCCATAAATGCGTGCCAAGTCCTCTTCTGTGACAAGATGCACTTCGTCATTTACGCTCGGATACTGGCTAATACCGCGTTCAAAGGCTGCGCCTACGATTTCACCGACAAGCTGGACGGTCATCCAACGTTCGCCGCGTTCAAGCACTTGTTGGAGTGCCTCTGGGGTGGCGTTCGCACCTACCTCTGCAACGATTCCATAAAGATCATGATAGCCC
>Ga0182030_10027482_pt1 | contig 10229 bp, 11 predicted proteins | sample 812S3MmetaG_FD_121299 | JGI IMG/M metagenome (GOLD analysis project Ga0182030, IMG submission 121299) | Permafrost microbial communities from Stordalen Mire, Sweden - 812S3M metaG (Illumina Assembly) | ecosystem: Environmental > Terrestrial > Soil > Wetlands > Permafrost | place: Sweden... | reverse complement strand
TATGGAACGACCTATTCCAGTCCCGCTCCGCCGCTGTTTGCGACTCCGTTTGTCAGCGCGGCCGATGGGCAGAATTACGGACAGCCTTTTCCGTACACGTTCGCGCCGTTGAACTCCTCGCGGAGCCACCCGGACGGCAGCATCGACTGGAGCGCCTATGAGCCGATCAGCGGCATTCCAGGGTATGACATCCACAACCGCACGCCGTACACGGAAGAATGGATGCTTTCGATCGAGCGGCAAGCTGGACCCGACACGGTTTTCAGCGCGAGCTACATCGGCACATCGAGTCATCGGCAACGCGTGTTGATCGAGCCGAATCACGGCAACCCGGCGCTTTGCCTCAGCCTGAGCCAGCCCAGCGAGGTGGTCCCCGGCACGCTGACCTGCGGCGCGAATGGCGAGGACACGGTGTATTACCCCATTGGCGGCGGCCAGGTGGAGGGCACGCGCGGACCGCTGGGACCAAACTTCGGCAGCAACGCGTTGCAATCGACGATTGGCCACGCGAATTACAACGCTCTTGAACTCAGCGCACGGCACACCAGCGGACGCCTCGAATTCTCCGCCGCCTACACCTACAGCAAGTCGCTGGACCAGTCCTCGAATATCGGCGAAGAAGTGAATCCATTCAATCCTGCGCTCAGCTATGCTCTTTCGTCGTTCGATGTGACGCACAACTTCATTTTCAGCTATGAATATCAGCTGCCCTTCGACCGCCTGCCGCATCCGAATCGCCTGAGTCGAGGATGGTCTCTTTCTGGAATTACGCGTTTTGCCAGCGGTTTTCCCGTGACCATGACGGACAACGGAGATAATTCGCTGATCGGCACCAATCCGAACGGAGTGAACAACAGCAGCATCGACGAACCGGACTATAGCGGCGCTGCGCTGCACCTGAGCCGCAATCCTCGCGTGAACGGGAATAACTATTTCGACGCGACGGCCTTCAGCATGAATGCGCTCGGCACGCCGGGAAACGCAAAGCGGAGGTTCTTCCACGGCCCAGGCGCAGATAACTACGATATGGCGATTGCGAAGAATCTACCGCTTACTGAGGCGAAGGTGCTGCTGTTCCGCGTCGAAGCATTCAATGTCTTCAACCACACGCAGTTCAATGGCCCCAGCTCGGTGGATGGCAACATCGGCAGCTCGACGTTCGGCGATGCGATCGGTGCAGCGCCCCCGCGCATTCTGCAGGGGGCGCTGAAATTCAATTTCTGAACATGAAGAGGACGGCATCCGCATCGAATCCCCTTCTACTGCGGTACGTCTAAGGACGTGGTCTGCACAGACATGAGAAGCCAGAGCTGCCTACAGCCCAACACACATTTCTTGTACTGGGGCGCGCCGGGATCAATCCCCTGAAACGCCCCAGTGTCTCGAGACCTTCCGGGGTTGATTCAAGGCAATGACGAAAAATCGAACGCGAGCCTGTCTCGATCTAATCTCCGGTGGACTTGATTTCTGCGAGAAATGGGTCGCCGGTTTAGAGTCGATGGGAGGGAGATTCCCCTATGAGCAGATTTCTGATTGGGCTTGCGACTGGCGTTGTTGTGGTTCTGCTGGCGCTGGTGTGCTATGTGCGTTTTGGATTTGTCGATCCTCGTGCGGATGCGGAGATGGGCGCACTTGAGATGAAGATTGCCATGCCTGCGCTCGACGCGAGTGTGGACCGGCGTGCGCCGAGCGTGCAGAATCCGGTGCAGCTTACGGACGACAATCTGACGGCGGGGATGAAGATTTACCAAACCAATTGCGCGGGCTGCCATGGCGATGTGGTTCACACGCATACGGCGTTCGGCGACTCGTTTTATCCGCGCGCGCCGCAGTTTGCGGAGGACGCGCCGGACATGCCGGAGAATCAGAACTTCTACATCGTTGCGCATGGGGTGCGGCTGAGCGGCATGCCGGGGTGGAAGACGAGTCTCAAAGAGCAGGAGATGTGGCAGGTGACGACGTTTCTGAGCCACATGGATAAGTTGCCTGCGCCGGTGCAGGCTGCGTGGAAGAGTGCGGCGGGCGGGGTGGAGAGCGGGGTTGGGGGCGGTGGTTCCGCAGATAGCGGGGCGAAGGATGAGAAGAAAGACAAGATGGAGATGCCTGCGCATTGAGGGATGTTGGTGAGCGGGGTGCGCGGGGCGAGGTTTCCGACGACAGGTCTTTGTCGCTGGGGAGACCGGGCGGGTATCATTAGCCTTCATGGGAACTCCGCCACCGATTGAACTTGGCAGCCTGGGGATGGCTGATTCGCTGATCCTGATGGTGATTGCGCTGGTGGTGTTTGGGCCGCGGCGGCTGCCGCAGATCGGCAAGCAAATCGGCAAGCTGATGTTTGAGTTCCGCAAGGCCTCGAACGATTTCAAGTTCCAGATGGAAGAGGAGCTGCGGCTGTCGGAGGACGCGGATCGGCGCAAGAAGGAAGAGGAAAAGCGGAAGCAGTTGGCGCAGGAGTCGGTGTCGGCTACGCCGGATGTGGTGAAGACTTTGGAGTCGCCTTCTTCGGAATCGCCCTATTCGGAGGGAATGTATCCGCCGGTTTCCGAAGTGAAGAGTGATTCCGAGATTAAGAATGGGGAAACGGCCGGGGCGGAGGATGTGGCTCCGCGGATTTTGCCTCCCGCTACGGGAGAGCCGGTGGCTGCGACGCGGGTAGCCGTGGATACGGAGTTGACGGAGCCTGCTGCGGATAAGTCGAGCAAAAATGTGCTCGACCCGGTGGGGCAGGTTGAGCAGCCTGCGCCTGAAGTGGGAGATCAATCTGCAGTCGGAAATGGAAATGCTCCCGCGACGGAGACGGTAAGGCCCAATGGTTGATCCCACGGACCCGATCGGGAAGGCGCGGCAGGCTGTGACGCAGCGCGCGGAACTGCCGGGCATGAGCCTGATGGAACACCTGGACGAGCTGCGCCGGCGGATTGTGCATTCGGCGGTTTATCTTGGCGCGGGATTCGCGATCGCTTATTTTTTTCACGAGAGGCTATATGGCCTCGTGCAGCAGCCGCTCGATCGACTCCATATCAAGCTGAATTACACGCATCCGATGGATGCGCTGAATCTATATCTGCAGGTGTCGCTGATTGGCGGTGCGATTCTCGCGTCGCCGTTCATTCTGTATCAGGTGTGGCTGTTTATTGCGCCGGGGCTCTACCAAAAGGAGCGGCGCTTCGTGGTGCCGTTTATGGCGGCGACGGTGGGGCTGTTTTTGGCGGGCGCGTCGTTTGGTTATTTTTTTGTGCTGCCGGGGGCTTTGAAGATTTTGATTGTGGATTTCGGCAAGAAATTCAATCCGATTATCACGATCGAAGAGTACACCGGGTTCTTCCTGTCGATTATTCTCGGCTTGGGAATCAGCTTTGAGATGCCGATTCTGATTTTCTTTCTGGCGCTGTTCGGCATTGTGAGCCCGCGGTTCTTATGGAAGAACATTCGCTACGCGGTTCTGGCGGTGTTTCTGGTGGCGGCGATTATCACGCCCAGTCCCGATCCGTGGACGATGTGCATTTATGCGATTCCGATGTTGTGTCTTTATCTGATCGGCATCGGCGTGGCTTGGTGGGTGCACCCCTCGCGGCGCAAGGGCAAAGAGGCTGCTTCGTAGTGCTCTGGATTGGGAGATCTGAGGTTTCCCACCCATTTCGCAAAAGGCGCGAAATGGATGGGGCACGGGGCTGCAGCTGGCTTTGGTGCTTCGCGTCCAGTTTGATATTGTTCGTGGCGCTTGGCGCGGATGCGCAACGATTCAACGGCGGGCGGGCTTATGAGTATGCGCGCGATTTTGTTGCGATTGGACCGCGCTGGCCGACTAGCGCAGGGCACGTGAAGGCTGAGGTGTTTCTTCGCGCGCACTTTCAGCACGATCAACTTGAAGAAGATGCTTTCACCGCCGATACGCCGATTGGGCCGGTGAACATGCGGAACTTTATTGTGCGCTTTCCGGGGAAGAAAGATGGCGTAATCGTACTGGCGACACATTACGAGACCAACTATTACCTCAAAAACATCAACTTTGTTGGCGCGAATGACGGCGGAGCGACGACGGGGTTGCTGATGGCGATTGCCGACCAGTTGCGGGGGCAGACGGCTGGCGGAAAGAAGCTCGACGGCTACTCGGTGTGGCTGGTTTTCTTCGATGGAGAAGAAGCGATTCGGAGCTGGTCCGATTCTGACTCAACCTATGGGAGCCGGCATTTGGCTGCGAAGTGGGGACGCGATGGAAGGCTGGGGCGCATCAAGGCGTTTCTATTGGCCGATATGATTGGCGACAAGGATCTCGATATTCAGCGCGAGAGCCGCTCGACTGGCTGGTTGGTGGAGTTGGTGCGGCAGGCGGCGAAAAAGTACGGCTACGAGCACTATTTCTTCCAGCAGGAAGAGCCGGTCGATGACGACCACATGCCTTTTGTCAAACGCGGAGTGCCATCGATCGACATTATCGATCTCGATTACGGGCCGAACAACAGCTATCACCATACGGCACAGGACACGATGGATAAAGTGAGCGCGCGGAGTTTGGCGATTGATGGGGACGTGTTTTTGGAGACGATTCGGTTGGTTGATCAGAGGTGAAGCCAGTGAACAGTATGGGGGCTCAGAACGAGACCGATAACGAATCTTGGATTGCGCAGGAGCCAATATCGGCGCGATTATCTAAATATTGCATCAATATTAAGTTGTGCACCATCTAGCACCTGTTGCATCATCATAGAAAGTGGTGCATAATGTGCCTATGAGAACCAGCGTCACACTCGATGAAGATGTTTACGAATTGGCGACGCTATACGCCAAAGGGCGGGGTGTTACGCTCGGCGCGGCCATCAGCGAACTGGTGCGGAACGGCAATGAGACGCGACGCGCAGAGTCCATTTCGCCACGGCTCAAAAGGCTGCCGAACGGGCTCCTTGTGGCTCGTTCACGCGGGAAAGTCATCACTCCTGAAATGGTGAAGAAGGCTCTGGAAGAGGACGACGATTGAGCAGGCCGAGATATCTGCTCGACGTGAATGTCCTGATTGCACTCACCGACGAAGATCACACCCATCGAGCGATAGTGATGAAGTGGTTTCGCACTCCGGGGCTGGATTGGGGACTGTGTGCATTCTCGGAAGCAGGCTTTCTTCGCATTTCATCAAATCCGAACGTGGGCGGGCTGAGGCTCGGGGAAGCGGGCCAAATATTAGCCGCCCTCGAGAGGCTTTCAGGCTATCGCTTTTGGCCGGTCACGGCCGGTTGGTCGAGTTTGGCCGCGCCTTTTGTCGACAGGGTCTTTGGCCACCAGCAAATTACAGACGCCTATATGCTGGGGCTAGCAACAAAAGAAAACGGCGTTCTTGTCACGCTCGATAAGGCAATTCGGTATATGGCCGGGCCGCAGTTGAGCAAGCACGTTCTTGTCCTCGAATAACCATTCTGGCCAACTCTCGGCGCGCTCTGTTCCTCAATCCGGACCATGCTGATAAAGGTCAATGTCTCGAAGGTCAATGCCGCTTTCCTGTAGCATCCAGAAATGATTGCCGGTGCATCGTGGGTTTGGTGGCTTGGGTTTCACGCGGCTGTGGTCCTGCTGCTGACCATCGATGCGAATCTACCGGCGTGGCGTCGCGAAGGCGCAAATGCCCAAAGATCTGCGTGGGTGTGGACGGCCGTGCTGGTGCTGGCCGCGGCGGTGTTCGCAGCTTGGATCGGCGTGGTGCAGGGCCGGCAGCGGGCGCTTGAGTTTGTCGCCGGATACACGATTGAGACATCTCTCAGCATCGATAATCTCTTCATCTTTCTCGTCCTGTTTCAGGGGTTCCGGATCGATGCGGCGCGGCAGCATCGCGCCTTGTTGTGGGGAGTGGGCGGCGCGGTTGTTTTGCGCGGGCTCTTCATTGCGGCCGGTGTTTCGCTGCTTACGCGCTTCAACTGGATCTCGTGGGTCTTCGGGCTTGTTCTCTTAATTGCGGCGTGGAGGTTGGTTCGCGGCGGGTCGGCGCGGGCGGCTGTCCCGGATTGGATTCGCCGTCTGCAGCCGGCGAAAGGCTCGCTGCTGCCGGTGATCGTTGCGGTGGAAATCACAGATTTGCTCTTTGCCGTCGACTCCATTCCCGCAGTGCTGGCGGTTTCGCACGATCCATTCATTGTCTATACCTCGAATATCGCAGCGATTCTGGGACTGCGTTCGCTCTACTTCGCGCTGGCGGCCCTGCTCGATCGGTTTCGTTATCTGCACTATGGCCTGGGCGTGCTGCTGGCTTTTGTCGCGCTGAAAATGCTCGCTGCGCCGTGGCTTGATGTGCCCATCACTCTCTCGCTTGCTGTGATCGGAACTATCATCGCTGTTTGCGCCGTGGCGTCCTGGTTGGCTGCGGAAAAGGCTCCTGCTTCTGGGGCGCGGAAATAGGAAGCCTGTTGGCCGCCTATGTTCGCTTTCAAGAATCTTCTTCGCGTCGGCTTCGATCTGCATCGAATTATGCAAGGACGCCTGGGACATGACTCTACGGCCTTTGAGTGTCTTGTTTTACACATTTGGTACCTTGGTTTTCCATCACTGGTAACTGCTGGTCTCGCGGAGAATCGCTGGTTTCGACGGCCCATTTCGTCGTATCCTGAGAGGAAAGAATCCTATGAAGACCTTTACGATTGAAGAAGCGCAATCGCTGCTCCCCGTGTTGGAATCCCTGCTGAGGCGCGCACTTGATAGCAAGAAGGCGGCGGAGCAGGTGGAAGCGGAACTGTCCGCGCTGGCGCAGCGCATCTATGTCGCTGGCGGGATGTATGTGAATGTCGGCAAGGTCGCCAAGCAGCGCGCGGAGGTGGAGACGCAGACGCAGCGCATGCGCGAAACCGTGGCGGAGATCGACGCCATTGGCGTGCAGGTGAAGGATCTCGATGCGGGGCTTCTCGATTTTCCGTGCCGCCTCGACGATGAGATTGTGTTGCTTTGTTGGCGCACGGGAGAGACGGCGATCGACCACTGGCATACGGTGGAGGCTGGCTTTCAGGGCCGGCAGCCTGTGGACGAGCGTTTTCGCAGGCGGTCGAATTCGAGCAATCGGCCCAACTAACTGACCCGCGTCTTCGCGCCCTCTTCCACGCATTGAAGGAATCGATTCCTTGTACATTTCCGAGCAGGAAGTGCGGCAGCACCTCAGTTACGAAGCCCTGATTCCCGCCATTCGCCAAGCCCTGGTCGATTATTCTTCCGGTTTAGTTGACCAACCACCGCGCGTCATTCTGCGCACCGGCAACGCGGAAGGCGCGCACAATGGTTGGTTCGCCGTGATGCCTGTAATAGCCGGCGATTGGATGGGCGTCAAGACGGTCACCTTCTATCCGGGCAATGCTGAGCGCGGTTTGCCGACACACATGGCGGTGATCGAGCTGTTGCGGCGCGCAACGGGCGAGCCGGTTGCGGTGATTGATGGCAGGCTGATTACCGAAATGCGCACGGCGGCGGTTTCTGCAGTCGCGTTCGCGGCGATTTCTCCACTGCATTTTGCGGCGACCCCGAAGAGTCTTGGCATTCTGGGGTCGGGTGTGCAGGCACATTCACATATCGAGGCGCTACGGCACGTCTGGCCTGCGCTTGCGGAGATTCGCATCTGGAGCCGGACGCGGGAGAATGCCCAGCGGCTTGCTTTGGCGGCAGGCGCAAATGCTGTTTCGATCGAAGAGGCGGCCGCGGCTGATGTTGTGCTCACGGTGACGTCGGCTTCTCAACCGGTTCTGCAAGGCCGATGGCTTTCACCGAACGCGCTCGTTCTTGCCGTTGGAGCTACAGGTTCGACGCTGCGGGAACTCGATGACGAGGTGATGCAATCGAGCTTCGTTGTTGCGGAGTCCCGCTCCTGTGCGGAGCGCGAATCGGGCGATGTGCGTCTCTCCGGAGCCAGCGTGGCGGCGGAGATTGGCGAGATTCTGGCGCGGCCGGAAGCAGCGGCGATCCCGCGCAATGGGCGGGTTGTCTTCAAGTCAGTTGGCATGGCGATCGAAGACCTGACTGCGGCGCGGCTTGTGTGGGAATCGCGAGAGGCAGGGCAGGGTGGCTGAGGCGAATCGGTGCGGCAACACATCCGTGAAAATGAAGATCTGTTTTGCTCAATCGGATAGCAATGCGGACGAATGCAGGAGAGTAGGGCAACGTCCTCCGGGGCTAAAGCCTGCGACCATTTTGTTGGCTTTTGTGCGGGGGTTGAAAACCCCCGCCTCCCTCCGTATCGGTTTTTCTGCAGTCTGTAAAGTCGTGCCCTGTTACAAAGCGCGAAACGAAATGGCCTTTCAGTATCCTATAAAGTAAAGCCTAGTTCGCCGCCATTGACCGTAAGCGGAAAGCGGAATTGCCGCGTCTTTACGAAGAGAGCGAACCATCTCCGAACCCGTGCCGATGCGACTATTCTGAAAGCAGGCTCGGAATATCACTTTTCTTGTAGAACTGGCGCGCGTTGTGGAGGAGCGGCAATGAGATTGAAGAAGTGGACTGGATTGGCGCTGGCGGCGCCATTGCTCCTCGTGGGTTGCAAAGGCTTTTGGAACCCGGTCGGCTCCTCCGACTTCACCCTCTCCAACAGCGGCGCCATCACTGAGAGCCCGGGCGCTACCTCCGGCAACACCTCCACGATCACCGTGACGCCATCAAGTTCGTTTTCTGGAACGGTTGCACTTACATGCGCAGTCACCACGTCGCCATCGAGCGCTACAAGCCCCGTCACGTGCAGTCTTTCTCCGACGTCGGTTACGATTAGCAGCACGACAGCGGAAACGGCTACGCTGACTGCGACCACCACGTCCACTACCACTGCCGGAACCTATGAATTAACGGTGACCGGCACCTCAGGCAGCGCTACGACGACTGCCACGGTCTGCGTCACAGTAGGAACTGCCTCGGGCAATTGCAGCTCTTCCAGCGCCAGCACCAGCGGCAACTTCTACGTCCTGAATGCAGCGACGGACCAAGTGGCTGGCTACTACGTCAATGCGGGTGCCCTGACGCCTCTATTCAATGCTCTAACCTTGCCCGCAGCAAAACCCCTCTCCATGGCAATTGCTCCCAACGGAGCTTTCCTTTATATCAGCACTGCCGGCGGAATCTTCGACTATACAATCTCGTCGGGACAGCTCACACTCGCCAGCACTACTCCCATTTCCCAAGATCAGGCGATCAGTATGCAGGTGAGCCCAGACAGCAACTGGCTGCTTGAGATCCAATCGGGTTCCCCCTATGTCTATGCGATCGCAATCAACTCCTCGAACGGCACACTCGCATCCACGAATGAGATAGAGCGAACCGCTGGATTGTCGGCAACCACCCCGGAGCAAGTCGCCATCTCGCCCGACGGAACCTATGTCTTCGTTGCGATGGGCTCCGGCACCAACTCCAGTGGCGCCGCTACAGCGGGCGGGACCGCAATCGTTCCCTTCAACGCCTCCAACAGCACGGCCCCATTCGGCGCGGTCTCGACTATTCCTACCGTCAGCCCTTCCGGCTCTGCGCTTTCCGTGGCCGTCGACCCCCTCCAGTCCGGCCAGACAACCCCGCGCCTCTTCTACGTCGGTGAAACCGAGGCTACCAGTGGCTCTACCAACACCGGCGGCCTTCGTGTCTTCGATTTCGGCACGCTTGGCAGCGGTTTGAAGGAGATCACCGGTTCGCCCTTCTCGATTGCGGGTCTCGCGCCGTACTCCATCCTGCCCATTTCCACCGGAAACTATGTCTATGTGGTCAATCGCCAGACAAGTAGCGGCTCCACAGGCGTCATCGCCGGATTCTCCATCAGCGCGAGCAACAGCGTGTATACGCTCACCCCCCTCGGCAGCACCTTCAATGTGGGAACCAATCCTGTTGCGTTGGCCGAGGACGGCACTGGAACATTTGTCTTCGCAGTGGATTTTGGCGGCAGCCCAGATTTGAAGGGGTACACATTCGACTCGACCAATGCGGGCTATTTGGACGCCGCTGTTTCCGCTGCCACAGGGACCGATCCTGTGCAGGCGAGCGCTATTGTGGCAGCACCCTAAGCTCGAATGCGGCGGCTGCGTTAACGCCTGCCGGGCGACGGGCGAGTATGCGTTGCAATGCTGGGTTACCTCCACGCTGCGATACTTTGCCGGCTAACCTTTCGCCATTTGCACGGTGCTATCCTCAAGAGGAAGACCCGTGGCTGCATTGATGCGATTTCCGATTCCAGATGCCCCCCTCGTCAGGAGTCAAAGATCCAGGCTAGCTTTCGTCTTGGCCCTTTCTTTCCTTGC
>Ga0182030_10027478_pt1 | contig 10229 bp, 9 predicted proteins | sample 812S3MmetaG_FD_121299 | JGI IMG/M metagenome (GOLD analysis project Ga0182030, IMG submission 121299) | Permafrost microbial communities from Stordalen Mire, Sweden - 812S3M metaG (Illumina Assembly) | ecosystem: Environmental > Terrestrial > Soil > Wetlands > Permafrost | place: Sweden... | reverse complement strand
GGCGAACCACCGGGTCGATAGCCGAGAACGGTTCGTCCATCAGCAGAATCGGCGGATCGGCGGCCAGGGCGCGCGCCACGCCGACGCGTTGTTGTTCGCCGCCGGAGAGTTGCGCTGGATAGCGGCTCGCGAGATTGGCGTCCAGCCCGACGCGTTCGAGCACCTCGTAGGCGGCCTTACGCGCGTTCCGGCGCGACTGGCCCTTGAGCACCGGCACAGTCGCGACGTTGTCGATCACGCGTTGATGCGGCATCAACCCGGCACTCTGGATGACATAACCGATTCCGAGCCGCAGCTTCACCGGGTCGACGCCTGCCACATCGGCCCCGCCCACCCTGATGATGCCCGAGGTCGGGTCGACCATGCGGTTGATCATCCGCAGCGCGGTGCTTTTACCACTGCCGGAGGAGCCGACGAAGACCGTCAATTTGCCGTCGGGGACTTCTAGGCTCAGCTGATCCACGGCGGTATTGCCGCCGGGAAAAACCTTGCTGACCTTGTCGAAGCTGATCATTGCGCGAGCGGGCGATCGAACCCGTTGTCCCGTATCCAGTTTCGCGCAACCTGACCGGGATCGACCCCGGAATTGCCCGCCACCGCGGCGTTCAGCGCGGCCACCCCGGCAGAGGTGAGCTTCGCCGACACCGCGTCCAACACGTCCTTGAGATGATCGGATTTCTTCTGCGAATTCACCAGCGGTACAATGTTTCCCGCCAGAAAGTTGTGCTCTGGATCCTCGAGTACCACCAAATGTTCTTGGGGGATGGCAGGTGAGGTGCTGAAGATGTTGGCGGCGTTCACCTTTCCTTGGACCAGCGCGCGCACCGTCACAGCACCGCCGCCATCTTCGATGGCGAGGTAGTTACCCGGGCTGATGGTCAGTCCGTATTTCTGCTTCAGGCCGGGTAGCCCCGACGGGCGGGCCTGAAAGTCCGAGGGCGCACCGAACTTGACGTCTGACGAATGCGCGGCCAGGTCGCCGATGGTTTTCAAGTGCCATGCCGCGGCGGTTTGACTGGTGACGGTGACGGTGTCGGTGTCGGATGCGGGAGACGGTGTGAGCAGGGAAAGGTCACCGGGCAGTCGCTTGTAGAGCTCCAACTCGACAGCGTCGAGCATGGTTACGGTCGAGTTCGGCTCGAAGTACTGCAACAGGTTTCCGATGTATTCCGGCACCAAGTCCACAGAATGATCTTTCAACGCTGGGATATAGGTCTCGCGGCTGCCTATTCCCATCCGCCGCCCGACGTCAAACCCGTTCACCTGCAACGCCTGTGCATAGATCTCAGCCATGATCTGAGATTCCGGGAAGTCCCCGGACCCCACCACGATGGATCGCAGGCTGCGGATTTCCGGCCCGAGCGGATCGGAATTGGTGCAGCCGACAAGCAAGCAGAACGTCGCTAACGACGCTGCTGCGGGCGCGATCGCGTTGCGTACGCGCCGCAGCATCCTCATACCGCAGACACTAACGTCAGAATCATCGCGACGGTGTGACGTCGCGAAGGCACAACGAGCTTTCCGGCGTTGTCGGTTTCTTTCTCTCGCAGATGGGGCAAAGATGGAAGCATGAGCAGCATCCCACCTGCCGCGCCGAGTTCGCCGCCGCCGATCCCTCCTGTCGGCCCGACGCCCACCGAGCAGCCGGTCAAGTTCACCCGCGCGGGCGCCTTGTGGTCTGCGTTGATCGGCGGCTTCCTGACCCTCACCTTGCTGCTGATCTTCATAGCCCAGAACACGACATCAACGCCGTTTCAGTTCTTCGGCTGGCATTGGTCCCTGCCGCTGGGCGTGGCCATTTTGCTCGCGGCCGTGGCTGGCGGACTGCTCACCGTGGCGGTGGGCACCGCGCGAATAATTCAGTTACGTCGGGTGGCGAAGAAGCACTTCGCAGCCGCTACTGATGCCCAGGCCGGGCTCGCCGGCACCGTCTAGTCCGGTAGCTTCGCCAGCTCTCCGAGGCCGCGCGAGATCAACGGCGCCACGACTTCGGGCGTGTGGTCAGACTCACCTTTGCCGCGGGCCTCATCCGACATTCGCCGGCGGAAATCGATCCCGGCGGCGATGATGGCGAGTTTGAAGTACGCCAGCGCCATGTAGAACTCCCAATGCTCCAACGGCAACCCCGAAGCCAGCGAGTACCGGTCGGCCAGCTCGTCGGCCGTTGGCAGCAGCGGCGACGTCCAAGCGGCTTGCGCGTTGACGATCAGGTCCAGCGCCGGGTCCCGGTACACGCACATCAGGGCCGCGTCGGACAGCGGGTCGCCCAGCGTGGACAGCTCCCAGTCCACCACCGCGCGCACCCGAGTCGGATCGTCGGCGTCCAGGATGGTGTTGTCGATCCGGTAGTCGCCATGCACGATCGAGGTCCGGCTCTGCTGCGGAATGGCTTGGCGCAGCCCGGAATGCAGCCGCTCGACGTCCGCGTCGCGGTGGTCGTCGGGCAATCGCACCAATTCCCATTGCGAGCCCCATCGGCGCACCTGGCGTTCCAGGTAGCCGCTGGGCTTGCCGAAATCGCCTAAGCCAACCGCCTGCGGGTCGACACTGTGCAAATCGACGAGCACCCGGACCAATGCGTCGACGCATTTGTCGATGACGGTGTGGTTGAAGGCTTCAAGTTGGGCGCGTCGGCGCACCACTTGTCCGGCAACGAATTCGACGATCTGAAACGGCGCACCCAGCACCGACTCGTCCTCGCACAGGGCGATCGCGCGTGCCACCGGCACAGCCGTGTCCCGCAGGGCCGCCACCACCTTGTACTCGCGGGCCATGTCATGCGCCGACGGTGTCAGCCCGTGCAGCGGCGGGCGTCGCACCAGCCAGTTGGTTTTGTCGTCATAGACCCGGAACGTCAGATTCGAGCGGCCACCGGAGATAAAGTCCGCGCGCAACTCGCCGTCGCGCTCGATGCCGAGCGAACGCAGATACCGGTCCAGTCCGGGCAGGTCCAGCCCGTCAAGTTGGTCAGCCGAAGTCACCGCACTTGTTTACCATCGCTGGTTGCGCGGTAACAGGTCCCACACGTGTTCGACGCCGTTGACCCCCGCCACAGTCGGCGCACCGGAGCGTGAGTAGAGCAGACGAGTCACCGATGCGTAATCCACCGGAAAGGACAACAGCCGTGCCGTCCCCAGGATCTCGTGCAGCAACAGGTTGATCACCCCGCCGTGACTGAACACCGCGACGGTGTCCTCGGGATCGCCAGTGGCGACGAGATCGCCGACAGCCGCCAGCACCCGCGCACGGAACGCGTCTTCGTCGACCGCACTGGGTAGCCGCCCCTGTATCAATCGCTCCCACTCCTGCGGATTTTCCGCACGGATCTGCTCAACCGGGATGTAGGCCGGAAGGTCGCGATCGTATTCGGCGAAGCGGTCATCCACCTCGACAGCCAGCCCCCGCGCCGCGGCGACCGGCTCTGCGGTCTGGATGGCACGCCGCTGCGGGCTGCTGATCACCCGGGAGACCGGAAACCGGGCGAGCGCCTCGGGCAGGCGCTCGATCTGGGCCACCCCATCATCGGAGAGGTCCGGGTCGGAACCCTGGCCTGGTTCGCTGCGCAGCGGCAACGCGTGGCGGACCAGAAGCACCTGCATGTTGGTTCCTGTCGTCGATCGATGAGGGGATCGTAGGGCGCAGCACTGGGCCCGGTTCGTCAGTTTCTCATCGCAGCTACCGCGCCATTGCGTCTGTCTCTTAATCTGATTTCAAGGAGGACTGATGAGCCATGGCGCCCGGATTCCTGCTCAGCGCACATAAACCCGAGCAGTAATCCGCAGGTCTCACGGGCGCCGGAGAATGCTATTCTCTGCACAGAGAGCGGGGTGTGCGGACAATGGCGACTGCTGGTGAAACCCAACTGGACGAGGGCGTTCTTGGTCGTTGGCTGGATGCGAACGACGCGCCGGGAAGCGGTGAAAAACCGCTCCTGCAGCAGCTCAAGGGCGGTTCACAGAACACGCTGTACCTGATTCAGCGTAGCTCGGAGCGCATGGTGCTCCGAATGCCCGGGGCGCGGGCGGACGCGGCCCGTATCGACGGATTGCTGCGTGAGATCCGGCTGGTACGAGCGCTGTCCGGCACCGATGTGCCGCACGCCGAGCTGATCGCCGCCGACGACACCGGCACCGTGCTCGGCCTACCGTTCTACGTGATGCGGGCGATCGACGGCTGGAGCCCAATGGACGGCGGGTGGCAGGCGCCGTTCGACACCGACCTGCAGGCGCGGCGCGAGCTGGCGTTCCAACTCGTCGAGGGCGCCGCCAAGCTGGGCCGGGTGGATTGGCGCGGCCAAGGCCTCGACGGCTTCGGCCGTCCGGACGGATTCCACGAACGACAGGTCGATCGCTGGCTGAGCTTTCTCGAGTCCTACAAGGTGCGCGAGCTTCCCGGCCTGGACGAAGCAGCCGACTGGCTGCGTCGCAACCGGCCCACGTATTACCAGCCCGGCATCATGCACGGCGATTACCAGTTCGCCAATGTGATGTTCCAGCACGGGGCACCGGCTCGGCTGGCCGCGATCGTGGACTGGGAGATGACAACGGTCGGCGATCCGCTGCTGGATCTCGCCTGGGCGCTGTTGGGCTACGACGGTGAAAACCCCAGCGACGACGGGTTTTATCTGGACATGAAGGGCATGCCGACGCGCAGCGAACTACTGCAGCACTACGAAAAGATCAGTGGACTTTCCACCGAAAACATCGACTATTACCTGGTGCTGGCCAACTGGAAACTCGGCATCGTGCTGGAGAAGACGTACGCCGCTGGGGTGCGCACCGGAAAAGTCGACCCGAACATCCAGGACGCCTTCGGAGCGATGATTCCGCGGCTGATCACCACGGCTGCCGAGCTGGCACGCTCGTTGCAGACAGGGGCCCGTTGAAATGGGTTATGCGGATCAGCTTTTCGATCTGACGGACCGGGTCATCCTGATCACCGGCGGCAGCCGCGGACTGGGACGTGAGATGGCGTTCGCTGCCGCCCACTGCGGCGCCGACGTGGTGATCGCCAGCCGCAACATGGAGAACTGCGTGGCCACCGCCAAGGAGATCGAGGCCGAGACCGGCCGCTTGGCCATGGCGTATCAAGTGCACGTGGGGCGGTGGGATCAGCTCGACGGCTTGGTCGACGCCACCTACGAGCGATTCGGCAAGCTCGACACCTTGATCAACAACGCGGGCATGTCACCCGTGTACGACAAGCTCACTAACGTCACCGAGAAGCTCTTCGACGCGGTGGTGAACCTGAACCTGAAGGGCCCCTTCCGGTTATCGGCCTTGGTGGGCGAGCGGATGGTGGCCGCCGGCCACGGATCGATCATCAACGTCAGCTCCACCGGGTCACTGCGGCCCAACGGCGGCATCATTCCCTACGCCGCCGCCAAGGCCGGGCTCAACGCCATGACCGAAGGACTGGCTCAGGCATTCGGGCCGACCGTCCGGGTCAACACGCTGATGGCCGGACCCTACTTGACCGACGTCAGCAAGGCCTGGAACATCGGTGACGGTGGCGATAACTTCGGCCACCTTTCCCTGAAACGCGCCGGGGATCCGCGCGAAATCGTCGGCGCCGCAATATTTCTGGCGTCCGATGCGTCCAGTTTCACTACCGGTTCGATCCTGCGCTCTGACGGCGGGATCCCCTAACGTGGCGATCGCAAGCGCGGCGGAGCCGGGCGCAGTCGGGTCGCCACAATGAAGGAAGTGGGAGTATTCGAATGACGTGGGACTTCTCCACCGAACCGGAGTTCGAGAAGAAACTCGACTGGATACGCGAGTTCGTACGCGAAGAGGTCGAACCGCTCGAGGTACTTTTCCCGGGCTGCGAGTTCTTGCCGCTGAACGACGAGCGCCGGCGGGTCGTTGATCCGCTCAAACAGCAGGTGCGCGACAACGGCCTGTGGGCACCACATCTGGGCCCGGAGCTCGGCGGGCAGGGCTTCGGCGCGGTCAAGCTGACGTTGATCAACGAAATTCTGGGCCGCAGCCCGTGGGCGCCGATCGTCTTCGGGACGCAGGCACCTGATACCGGCAATGCCGAGATCATCGCGCGCTTCGGAACTCAGCAGCAAAAGGACCGCTACCTGGCCGGACTGCTATCCGGCGAAATCTTCTCCTGCTTTTCGATGACCGAGCCGCAGGGCGGCGCCGACCCGCGCGTCTTCACCACCCAGGCGGTCCCTGACGGCGACGACTGGGTGATCACCGGACGAAAGTACTTTTCCTCCAACGCTTCCGTCGCATCGTTTTTCATCGTCGTCGCGATCACCGATCCCGACGTCCCAGTCCATACCGGCGCGTCGACATTTTTGATCCCCGCCGGTACCGAAGGGCTGGTCTTGGAAGCCAACCATCACCTGGTCGGTGCGGACCCGCATGAACCGGGACATTCCCTGGTGCACTACGACGACGTTCGGGTGGGCCCGGATGCGTTGCTGGGTGAAGCAGGTCAGGGCTTCCTGATTCTGCAGACCCGGCTCGCCGGTGGGCGGCTACACCACGCGATGCGCTCGATCGGCATGGCACAGCGCGCGGTCGACATGATGTCGCGGCGTGCGAAAAGCCGCTACACGCAAGGTAGTTCGCTGGCCGACAAGCAATTGGTGCAGGAGTTCGTCGCGGACTCCTACACCGAGTTGATTCCGTTTCGGCTGATGGTGCTGCATGCCGCGTGGCTGATCGACAACGGCGACGAGCGGGCGGCGCGCGCGGAGATCGCAGCATGCAAGATCCTGGCGTCACAAGTCTTGAAATCCATTGCACTGCGGGCGATCCAGGTACACGGCGCGCTCGGACTCACCGACCAGCTACCGCTGGTCAACGTGCTGCTCGGAGGCATCGCGCTCGGTCTGGCCGATGGCCCCACCGAGGCGCACAAGGTCAACCTGGCCCGGATGTTGCTGAAGGGCTACGACGCCGAGGACGGGGATTGGCCCAGCGAAATGCTGGACGTCCGCCGCCAAGCGGCCCGCGAGAAGTACGGCGCGCTCGTCGGTCGCGTTCCGGCGCTTCCTGATTCGCCGTGAGCAACCGCGTGACTGCGGCTGTCGAGCGTGCTCTCGACGACCGCCAGCGAGAGGCCACCGAGGAGGTCGAACGCATCTTGGCCGCGGCGGTGCGGGTGATGGAACGGGTCGCCCCCGAGGCGCCCCGAGTCAGCGATATCGTCGCCGAGGCCGGCTCGTCGAACAAGGCGTTCTACCGGTACTTCGCCGGTAAAGACGAACTCATCCTCGCAGTGATGGAACGCGGGGTCGCCATCGTCGTGTCCTACCTGCAGCACCAGATGGACAAGGAAACCAGTCCGCAAGACAAGATTGCTCGCTGGATCGAGGGCACGCTGGCGCAAGTCGCCGAGCCGGACCTGATCAGCAAGAGCCGCGCGGCGGCCGGCCAGATGTCGGCGAACACCGACTGGCGTACGGTCGACCAGGAAATGATGTGGCCACTCCGGGATCTGCTGACCGATCCGGTTGCGGCGCTGGGCAGTAGCGACGTGGAGCGCGACGTCGAGGCGGTGTTCTGCTGCACGGCCGCGACGATGCGCCGCTACCTGGGTTCGGCGGAGCGACCTGCGCCCGATGACATCGCACACGTGGTTCAGTTCTGTCTGAACGGATTGAGGGCCGGATAATGCGGGCGATCGTTTGTCGTACCTACGGTCCACCGGAGAGCCTGGTGCTCGATGATGTTCCCGAACCGGTTCCCGCCCCCGGCCAGATACTGGTGCGGGTGCACGCCGCGGCGGTCAACTTCCCCGACGTGCTGTTCATCGCGGGCAAGTACCAGATCAAGATTCCGCCGCCGTTCATCCCGGGCAACGAGATCGCGGGCGAAGTGATCGCCGCCGGTGAGGGCGCACCGTATAGCCCCGGGCAGCGGGTGGCCGGAACGACCTTCGGCGCGTTCGCCGAACAGGCGTTGCTCGACTCGACTCAGGCGACGCTCATTCCCGATGACGCCGACTTCGCGTCGGCCGCGGCATTCGGCGTGACCTACCGCACCGCGTATTACGCGCTGCGCTCCACCGCCGCTGTGACGGAAGGCGATTGGGTGGTGGTGTTGGGCGCCGCTGGCGGTGTGGGGCTGGCCGCCGTCGATCTGGCCGTCGCGATGAAGGCCCGAGTGCTGGCTGCGGCATCGAGCCCGGAAAAGCTCGAACTATGCCGTCAGCGTGGGGCCGAGGCCACCGTGGACTACGACCGCGAGGACCTGAAATTGCGGATCCGCGAACTCACCGGCGACAGTGCCCGGGTGGTTCTGGACCCGGTCGGCGGACCGTACTCGGAGCCGGCGCTGCGGGGTCTGGCCCGCGGCGGAACCTTTGTCACCCTGGGCTATGCGGCGGGTACGATTCCGGCCATTCCGCTCAATCTTGTTCTGCTCAAAGATCTCTACGTGCGTGGCATGGAGATCCGCACCTTCGCGAGCGATTACCCCAACGAGGCTGTCCGCGACGACAAAGAATTAGCGCAGATGTTCGCCGCCGGAATCGTCCGCCCCTACATCGGTGCGCGATTCCCGTTGGCCGAAACCCCCGCGGCGTTGCGCTACGTGGCCGAGCGCAAGGTGCTGGGCAAGGTGGTTATCGACGTCTGACGTGTTGTGGCATCGAGATTGCCGCCATGGTCGTGAAATGCCGGCTAGCACAGCCCACACGGCAATCTCGGCAGCCAGAGCTACGGCGTGACGATATTGAAATTCGGATCCGGCCGGTCGAGTGCGCCGAGCAGCGACTGCAACGCGGATTCGTCGCCGGACAACTCAAGCCCGGGTGAACTGAAGTCCCCGAACGCCGCCTGCAGCAGTCGAACCTTGTTGGCCAGATTGACCGTAACGTTTGCCGACGCGTGGTCCGGTGGACGCTCGCGGTAGACCAGCACGCCGTTGCGCAGCGTGAGCCGGTAATTCGCACCCGAATCCTCAAACAAGAAGTCGAAGGCGAGATCGAGCTCCCAGCTACCCGGGCCGTTGATCGCAATGGCGAGGCTGTCGAAGATCTGGTCCGGTGTCAGCTGGGTCAGCATCGACGGAGAGGTGGTCTGAGCCGCGGTGCCGAAGTTGCCGTCGCGCAATTCGGTTGCCCCGCTGAGGAAGAAGTTCCGCCAGGTGGCGTTTTCAGCGCCGTAAGCCAGCTGCTCCAAGGTGTCGGCGTAGAGCGCGCGGGCACCGGCATGCTCGCTGTCAGTAAAGATCGCGTGGTCCAGTAGTGTTGCAGCCCAACGGAAGTCCCCGGACTCGAATGCGGCCTTGGCCAGCTCGACCACCCGGTCGATACCGCCCATCGCATCGACGTAGCGGGGCGCGAGGGCCTCCGGGGGATGCTGCCACAGCCGGCCGGGATTGCCGTCGAACCAGCCCATGTAACGCTGATAGACCGCCTTGACGTTATGGCTGACCGAGCCGTAATAACCGCGGGTGTGCCAGACCTGCTCGAGAGCCGGCGGCATCTGAAATGTCTCAGCGATTTCAACGCCGGTGTGGCCCTGGTTGAGCAGCCGCAGCGTCTGGTCGTGCAGGTAGGCGTACAGATCCCGTTGCAGGGAAAGGAATTCGACGATGCTGTCGTGTCCCCAGGTCGGCCAGTGGTGGGATGCGAAGACCACGTCAGCGCGTTCGGCAAAGTGGTCAATGGCCTCGGTGAGATAACCCGACCAGGCGTGCGGGTCGCGCACCAGCGCGCCGCGCAGGGTCAGCAGGTTGTGCAGGTTGTGGGTCGCATTCTCGGCCATGCACAGTGCGCGGAAACGCGGGAAATAGAAATGCATTTCGGCAGGCGCCTCGGTGCCGGGCGCCATCTGGAACTCGATCTCCACTCCGTCGATGGTGTGCTTTTCGCCGGTCTCCCGGATATCGACAGTTGGGACGATGATGGCGACCTCGCCGGTGGATGCGGCTTGGCCGAGTCCGCAGCCGACCTGTCCCTGGGGTCCGCGTTCCAGCATGCTGCCGTACATATAGGTGGCCCGTCGCGTCATTGCCGGACCGGCATAGACGTTCTCTTGCACGGCATGCGCGGTGAAGCCCTCGGGAGCCAGGACCGCCACCTTGCCGTCGTCCACATCGGCCTGGGAGGTGACGCCCAGCACGCCGCCGAAGTGGTCGACATGGCTGTGGGTGTAAATCACCGCGACGACGGGACGGTCGCCGCCCCGGTGGGCGCGGTACAAATTCAGCGCCGCGGCGGCCACCTCGGTGGAGACCAACGGGTCGATGACGATGATGCCG
>Ga0182030_10027477_pt1 | contig 10229 bp, 11 predicted proteins | sample 812S3MmetaG_FD_121299 | JGI IMG/M metagenome (GOLD analysis project Ga0182030, IMG submission 121299) | Permafrost microbial communities from Stordalen Mire, Sweden - 812S3M metaG (Illumina Assembly) | ecosystem: Environmental > Terrestrial > Soil > Wetlands > Permafrost | place: Sweden... | reverse complement strand
TTCATGCCACATACCACGAAGAGCTTCATTGACGTACTTCATGATCTGAGGTGGAGACTCGGTCCAGCGAAGTTCGAAAAGCTTTTGCCAGACGTGGCATGCATAGCGATGAATGACCGTCTCAGGGATGCGGCGAAGAAGCTCATGGACCATGATGGCCTTATAGTCTTCCGGAACGGAGTCAAATGCCTTCTGAACGACGTGACAGCCGAAAGCGTCCATGGAGAGATTCAAAGTGTTACCACGAATAGCTTCAGCAATCTTGATGACTTGCTCAGGAGTTCCATGCTCAAAGCAACGCTGAACTAAGAAGTTCCCGAAACGGTTGACCATCAATGGATATGCCTGGGCGACGATTGCCTCGACAATGTCATACTTCTGCTCAGTCGTACCGACTTTGAGCTTCTGTTGGAGGAAGATCGAAGCTTGTTGGTCGTTGTTACAAACAATCTTATCAACGATGTACTTCCAGTTACAATTGACGGTACGGTCAAGAAGACGACGGTAGTTGAGGGGCTCAGTTGTAGGCAAGTAGGTTTGACCTTCAGTGGCAACAGCCTAAATTATTGTTAATGAGAGACAGAGTGGCAACGGGAGGTAGAACTTACCTCGCTCTTCCATTGAGCGCCAGAGGACGTAAATTCAGGTGCATGGGGTGAGAGAGGAGTACCGATTGGCTGGGGCTGATATCCAGAATACATCCCACCACCTATACCTCCAGTCATACCTCCAGACAGTCCACCAGTACCTGGGATGTTCATGCCGAGTGGAGTTGCAATTCCAGAAGCACCGCCAGACATAGCTCCGACAGAACCATAAGGGGTGGATGAGCTAGGGTTGTATCCGTCGTAAGAGCTGTTGCTGCCAGAGTAAGGAAATGATCCAACGGCTCGGTTGTTGAAGCGGCCTCCAGCATTAGGTCGGCGGCCACCAGGAGGAGCCATCAAGAGATCAGCATCTGGTAGCATACGATCACCCCGGAAACCACTCAATTGTGGACCAGGAAAAGCCATAGGATTGTCGACGAAAGGCTGGCCAAAGCCACGGTTCATCCATTGGGTTGAGGCAAGAGCTTCCGAGGGTTGGAAACCAGCTTGAATGGCAGCGAGGCTAGGCTTGTCACCGTTGCCCCAAATAGCACGAGCACGATTAAAACCACCGGCAGAGAGGGCATCGCTAGTATCAGACCGTGAGTCTTCCTGAACAGCCCAAGAATTGTCACGTTGAACCTGAGGCCGGGCATTGGTGTTTAAGCTCTGCTGAAGAAGGTTCAATCGAATATCAGAAACTTCGGAGTGACCAGCCAAGCCCATAGAAAAGTCAGCCTCAGAAGGAGTGCCGATCGCTTGATCAATTGTATGCTTTGTGATCCTGGTCTGTGCAAGTTCTTGATCCATGCGAGCAATCTTGCCTTTGGCAGCCTCGAGTTCAAGCTTGAGACGAAGAACTTCTTCAGCACTTGGCTGAGCAGCATCGTCGCCGGCAATACTGGGTGTATTTGTAGTCGGAGCAGTGCTGTTGTTGAAGGATTCAGCAGCAGGAGTGATTGGGACCGAGCTAGCAGCAGAAACGTATTCGACCGTACGAGAATAGGCAATGTTGTCGTCAGAAGACTTCAAGGCCTCTTGTTGCTTGCTTAGGGCAGCAGATTGTTCGGATAGTTTGGCAAGGAGCTTGTCCATTGGGTTTGAGGCTTCGGTGGAGGACGTTGAGGAAGCATCGTGAGCCATCTTTATCTTCTGTAACTGTTAGCATAGAGCTTGAAGAGGAAGTTATCGAAAGACTGACCTTGGGTACTTGTGCTTGAACTTGGTTACCGAGCTTGTTGGATGCGAGAGGAGTGGCGGACTTTTTGAGAGAAGTAGCGTAGTCCTAGATCTGATATCAGCAAGATGAAGGAGATAGGTAGTAAAATGTTGTGAAGATAGAGTGTTACAAGATGAAAAGAGTGTCTAGGTGATGTGCAAGGAGGAAGTTCGAAGGCTGGGAAGAGTGAGGAGGAGAAACGGGAGGTTTCGAGCCCTGATAACCAAGGAGGAAGAGGTGGGAAGGGTTTGTGGGTGCAATATGAATATGACAGGTGAATACTCACAACTCGAGCAGCTAGATTGTCATCGGTCGAGAAGGTATTCTCCTGGGAGTTGCTCTTGGTAGCTGCAACTGACCGACGGAGGGTCGGCGAACCCGTAGAAGCTGTTGCTGACATGATGTGCGATTCTCCCCGATTATCTTCTTGGAAATGATTGACAGAGAGCAGAAGATACTGTACTGACCGAAGGAGTAGAGTTGGCAGATATCTCAACGCGTAGGTGGAGAAGTAAATGTTGAAAGAAGAAAGGAATTGAGCGTAAAATCAACAAAATACGAGACGTAGCTCTGGTGATTAGATGAAGAAGGTACGACCTGAAAGTCTATTATCTCCAGAGATGGGAAGTTGGTGGAGGCTTTTGGTTTGTAAAAGGTTTGGGCTTGTTGAATTCAATTTGTAGACAATAATTGATATAGAAAGTGCGCTCGCTTTCGCGAATGCGGCCGAATATTCGGGACGATTGGCTCACGTAGATAAATCGAGCGAGTAGATAAGACTGTCTTCTCCAATTCATAGAGGAGGGGTGAAAGAGGTTGAGGAAAAGAGCTTCTAACTTCTTATAAACCACTTTTGTTGGCGCTGAAAGAGGGATGACTGTTGAACTTTCTGGAGCTTTACACAAAGGCCATATGTATCACATATTTCACATGGAATTGTTCCATTGATCTTACACTTCATGATCCACATGAAAGACCAAAGAAATGCGTTGAACCTGTCTTTGGCGGCCATTGTTAGGTTGTGGAAACCATGTTTATGTTGATTCATATTGTCTTTGGCCAAATAAATAGTAGTCCCCCATCGGCACGCTTATGGTTCAACACATTTTATTGCCCATAGATGCACACTAAGGAGATACTACTGATACTACACGCCTCGTGGCAATGATCTGAACCCTTCTTTGCATAAAGGGGCTCTTGCTTCACAGAATCTTTGGGAAGGAACTCCTTCCAGTCAGTACGGGTTTAAGAATACCATCATACACTTCGCATACAAAGACACTTGCTTGTGATGCTTCTTAGGATGTTTATAGATCATGCAATTAGGATAGCACGCTTTACCCGGCAGAAGAACCTTTGGGTACCATATCAACAAACGCTAAGACAAAAGGTACTCCCGTATTCTTTCCACAACGCCATTAATCCTACATATATGCAGTAATCTATACATTTCCATCCTCTAATACATTTAGATCCGCCTATCTCTTTTTGCCCTTGAACTTCTTCGATTCTGGGCCATCAATGTTAGCATCCACTCTTTAATATTTGACCGCCACGCATACCTTCTGCTGTCCGTTTCTTCTTTGGAGCACCCTTCCCGCGGGCTTTGAGACTATTCGAAGTTAGAAGGTTTGTCAAATAAAGAAGAGAAGTTGGGCTATACATTTTGATCTTCTCTTCCCGATCCTCTTCCGCTTCATCCACTATATCGAACATATCCCCGTATGCCTTCCTGAGGTCCTGAATCGTGCCCATTTTCCGAGGATAGTAATTTTCTAATGCAGGACCCTTCAATCGTTGTCGCAAGATCTTGTTCCCCAGTCGTAGTCGGTCCGGGTTGTACGTATGGGAAAATATGCGGCATTGTGCCTGCTGTTGTCAGGCATGGTCTCCTAGCATTGTCAAAAGTAGCAAAGACTCACCTTCATTAGATCGAGTATTCTCGATCTTGGGACAGCCATCCTGGCCAGGATTCACAAGCAGGTCGCTGATATTTGTTCTGTCTCGACGTTGATTTGGATCTCGAGAAAAGCGAGTTTCTCGGGCCGAGTTTTCTCCGGCTAAATCACGAGAGTCACATGAAGTTTTGAAGACAATCCCGATTTTACACATTTATAGAAATAATCATCATGAATAACTTGTTCAGCATGCACAAGCGGAAAATTGTGGAGGAACCTGCCTCTAATGATCGCAAAGTCAAGCATCAAAAATCCGAGGTGAGTTCTAGCAGATTCTATCTATTCTCTTTTTTCCTCGTCGAACTTCACAATCTTCTCATTCAATTTCTCATTTTTTGCCGGACATGAGGATTGAGCGACAGAACGAATGCTCCAAGCGGAGGTGATCACATACATCCGACATGGATGCACCCTATATCATTTCAAGCACTGCTGACCTAGAATTCAGAGTGACCATATCCAAAACCCTGAGTCATTACCGAAGAAGGATATAAAAACAAGCTCTACATCCTCAGAGAAGGTCGCCAATCTGCTTAGAACCCTTGACGATGTACTAAATGGTATATTTTGCGCTCTATTTTAAGAAAATTCATGAGCTAAGCTCTTGGAACATGTCTTGAGAGCTAGTCCAGAACGTTTCTGAATACCTCAGACATTGAAAGCTCGGCTCCTAAGCTCTTGAAATATATATCAGCAGTCGTACTAATTTGGAATCAGCAGGTGACCTTCGCCAAATCACAGAACAGATCGGCGAGGAGTCCATCCAGCGAGCCTTTGAACTACGATCTTCAATTCAGGATCATACATTCAGAAACGAAGCAATCACGGGTTCTGAACCTCTAGATGGTTCAAACCTCCTTCGCTCGAACCACCCCCGGATCTTCTCAGGCATCAGATTAACTCCATGGAAATGGAACGAGATACCAGTCACTCTTCCCGAGCTTCCAGAAATCCTGGACGAAAACCTCAAAAGAATGACATTCAGGCATCGAGCCACGGGTACTGGTAGAGATTACGACTTCGACAACTACGAGCAACTTGAGTGGATCGGTGACGTCTACGTCGAAACAGCGGCTACACTCCTCATTTCTCATACCTTCCCGGAACTCGACCCTGGCAAATGTTCACAGATGCGCGAGAGCCTCGTCAAGAATGTCACATTAGCCGATTATGCAAAGCAGTACGGATTTCTGGAGCGTGCTCAATTACCTGATGCTTTGAAAGGCTCGTCACTTACCCCAGCCAGCGAACACGACAGGATCAAAGTACTAGGCGATATGTTCGAAGCCTATGTCGCTGCTGTTATTCTCTCTGATCCAACTTATGGCTTGGACAGAGCTATGCGTTGGCTGAAGGATCTTTGGGGTCCGGCCATCAGGAAGAGGCTTAGTAGATCAGGAGCTCACCCCGCCGTTCAAGGAGGCCATCCGATATGGAATCTAGGTACTAATGATTTGGTAGACCAGGAGGAAAGGGGCAAGAGGATACTGAATCCTAAGGAAGAGTTACAGCGAGCTTTGGGATCCAAGGGAATCAAACTTACCTACACGGATGCTGCACCACAGAAAAAATCTAAGGACAACAAATTGCCGATCTTCACGGTTGGTGTTTATCTTGATGGGTGGGGAGAGAAGAATAAGCAATTGGGGATCGGACAAGCGCATGGTAAGAAAGAGGCTGGGTACAAGGCTGCTCAGATGGCATTGCAAAACCAGAAGTTGATGAAGATTTATCAGGCGAAGAAGAAGCTCTTTGATGCTCAGTCGGAGAAGGAGCAGAAGCTGTTGGACGTGCAAGCTGAGAAATAAGGGACTTTGGCGAGCATTGCATGGAGCATCGGATTGCAGTTGTGGACTTTGTCGAGTATTGCATGGAAGGAGCTTGGAAATTTGCATCTATGGAGTCTATCTCAATGATACCCCGGGCTTCACCCACGAAATAACAAGAGCATTTGCAGACTGACCGTGACTTTATTCGTGAATCATGAACTTCGAGTATCTAGTCTCATCTTGACTCAGTCATTAAACGGAACTCAGGCGCACTTTTCCAAACCTACTTGCTCAAAATCAGATATCTTTACATTTAATAAACGGTTAGAGCTCTCCCACCGATCCCTCACCACGGATAATTTTTACTCCCCAGATTCGAAACCCCACAGTCCAGTCCAATCCCATCCACCTCCCCTTCGGCACAGCAAAAAACCGACCCACCTAAGATCCCTGTCAAAGCCCAACACCGAGGCCCAGCACGCGATGCGCATCATCCTCTGCGCATGAAAATACAATTTCCATCCTCCAAAACCCAAAATCTATTCCCAGACCCTTGCGCCTAAACATTCATTACAAACATGTTTTTCAATTTATAGATCTTTTTGCTTACCTGCGTTCTGGTCTGGATTTTTTATCTAGCCCTTGCATCACCTGCGTGTTTGCTGACAGTGAGATTGGAGAGATGGCTGATTCCGTGGGTATGTGAATCGTTCCTTCCACGCGCAAATCCTCCCCTGCCTTCCAGAACGACCTCAATTCTAACATATATTCAAATGGCAGACCGCGTGTTCGTGCACGCCCTGAACACGGTAAAAAAGATCCCCAAAACCGGTGCCTCGCGTCCACCACCCAGCGATCGGCTGCGTCTTTATGGACTGTACAAACAAGCGATGGAAGGGGATGTGGATGGCGTTATGGAACGGCCGCTTAGTTATAGGGATGGGGAAGAGGGGCGGGAGGCAGGGTTGGAGGGCGATGAGTTGAGGAGGGAGAGGGAGAAGTGGGATGCTTGGGATGCGCAGAGGGGGGTTAGTAGGACGGAGGCGAAGAGAAGGTATATTGAGGCCTTGATTGATACCATGCATAAGTATGCTAGTACGACTGCGTAAGTCCCTCCTATCTGGATTTCGGGAGACGTCAGGAGCTAAAGTAGGATAGGGATGCGAGGGAATTGGTCGCGGAATTAGAATTTGTTTGGGATCAGATTAAGAATAATAGCGTTTCGTCTTCCGGATCCTCGCCTGGCAGAGGCGTACCTTCGTATACGACGCCGGTACGACAACTACAGAATCCGCTGCCGGGAGCGGATGGACCGATGAGGGTCTTGAGCCCAATGAGCCAGGATGATGAAGAGGAGAGAGACTCTGCGAGGAGGTTGGGATATAATGATGCTTATGATGATGATGAGTACGAAGATGGGGAGAAAAAAGATAAGAAGACTAAGAAGTGGCGGAGGACGGTAGAACAGGCATTGGTTAAGATGACTGCTGAGATTGCAGCGTTAAGGGAGCAGATTGCTACGGGAAGGGAATATCAGGGGAAGAGGAGAAAGTCTCCTGGGAGATGGTTAGCATGGTTTCTCTGGCTATGCGTGCGCCACTTCTTTGTGGATATGGCCCTATTGGGGATATTACTGCTATGGCTGAGAAGGAGGAAGGATAGGAGGGTGGAAGACCTAGTGCGAGAGGGATTGAGAATAGGGAGAGAATATGTGCGGAAGATACTACCTGAAAGATGACGGATCGGCAAGAAAACATGCAACCTTCACGAATTACGACTACCGGTATTCATAGACTCAGAGCAGCGGAGCTTGAAAAAGGACGGCAGACATTCCATCTACAATAGAGCCAAGGGCAGGAAATTAGGAAAGAAATGGAGGTTTAAGATAGAGCGCAGGGAACGCCATTCAGTGCGGTACATTCGACCCCACAGAACCATTCTTAAGAAGCTATATACAAAGCATCTCTACTTCAAGCCTACGAAGGCATGCCAGGAACCTGGGCCGCGCCCTCTAGGGCGGGAGTCCACTTCGATCTCTCGCCGACAAACAGCTCCGCCTTAGGAACATTCTGATCCGCCCACGACGCATCATCCAATACCCCGGCCTTAATAATAACCGCTTGAGGGAACGATTCTCCTGTACGATAAAGTGTAGTTCCGCAATCAGGGCAGAAGTGAGAAGTAATCTTCTTGCCGGTATCAGCAGTCTTAGAGATCTGCTTTGGTGTACCTATTCAAATATCGATTAGATATCGCATTTAGAGACATAGCTTGGGAAGGGAGAGGGGTAATATACCGGATTCAAGCTTGAAGTTATCTTCTGGAACTATAACATTGTTGCTATAGGTCCCTCCAGAGATCTTCTTGCAATCGAGACAATGGCACAAAGCAAGAGCATTAGGCTCTCCGGTGAAGGACACTCGGACCTGTATATCAGATAATATTTAGCATAGATCTCCACCAATCTACCTCCCCAACCCTCTCTGTCTAATGATCTAGCGGAACGTGGGTTGGATATGCATACCTTGTCACAGAAACATCCTCCTGAAGGCATCTTGATTGGGTTCTTGGTCAACGTAGCTTAATTATGAATAATGCAGCTCTTAGTCGCGCGAACAATCAGACACCTTGAGGGATACCTCTCCCCTATATACACCCATCCTCTCCCCCTCCACTGATCCCACCTTCCACAAGTCCTACAGTAACTAAGAGATACTAAGATGCGGGGCAGAAACCGGATCCATCCATAGCCGTCGAAAAGTGTCCTTTACGCCGGACTCGATTACCGGTAAATCCAATTCGGATATAAAACCTAGTGTGCTTTTGGAAAGTTTATTGTGAGATGGGAGGAGATCATGACGTTGTATCTTGGAAAAGGGACGATCGATTAGCGAGCGGAAGAGAGCCGCTGAAAGGAGGCGGCCGGTGTTGACCCCGCTATAAACTTTTCCTCCACAATAACAGATACAGCGTATCACAGAAGACGAGATAAGTGATTGACGTATCACTTTCGAATTTACTATCCCTACAGGTGTAGATCGTCTGTCTACAGACTCTACCCCGTCTCTTGCCGATAATAAAAAACTCCCAAGACCATCTCTCTATCTATCATGGCGCAAACCAACGAAGTAACCCCCTATTTCCACACGTGACATCCCTTTCATACCTTCGAATACTGACAACCCACACAGCGTCCCTTCTCCTTCGCCCCCTCAATCTTCACCCTATTCCCCGGCTTCTCCAGCACTCCCGCACCAGCCACCCAACACGACCGCATAACGCTCATCCTCGCCAATCTAACCAAACAACATGACGCCGTCCGACGGAACATGATTTCGCGTATAGAAAAGCGGGCACAGGGACTTGTCGCACGCGCTCAATCGGAATTGGATTATTTGGAATCGCGGGGCGAGGATGGGGATGCTGGGGAGAAGGGGGGTAGGGAGGGGTTGGCAAGGGAGATGGAGGTTATGATGCAGAAGGTTAAGGCGAAACATCCGGATTGGAGTGAGAGAGAGAAGGGATTTTATGAGGTTAAGAGGGGGGGGCTTGAAGTTCAGGGAAATGGGGAGGGAGGGGATCGCGACGGGGATGTGGAGATGCGTGATGTGGTGGATGCGAGGCCGAGACGGAGGACAGCAACAGTGGTGAAGAAAGAAGTTAGTAGGGAGTTGAGAGAGTTGGTGGATGATGGAGTGAAGGAGCTGGAGGCTTATGATGGGCATGCGAGGAGGACGGTGGAGTATTATAGGGGGCCTTTAGAGAGGATGAGGAGGAAGAGTGGGGCTCAGGTTAGTTTTGATCTGGGGAGTGAGGGGAGTGGTTCTAGGGCGAATCGTGAGGGGATGGGAGAGAGGGAAATTAGGAGGATGAGTACAGGGATGCCGTCGACGAGGGTGGTGGCTAGAGAGCCTGTTATGAGTCCTAAGAGTATTGAGGAGTTGACGAGGAGGGGAAGCAAGTGAGAGGCGAGCGGCGGACATTACTGTTGTATAAAGTATTTGGATGGCCTAGAGAACGTTGATTATACCCCTGTACTCTCTTCATACCTGATAATAGGAAGTTTGACTGCGAAAGCTCGCCTTGGTAAAGCCCTAGCATCTCTTTCTGGATTTAGAGATTTAGATCAATACGAGGGTTCATTCTTTATGACTCAAAGCAGTGTTCTAAACGCAATGGACTATTAAGAATAAGATATTCACACAGAAGTTTTGATTCTCCAGATACTGTTGAGTCAAGGACTCGAGATTATTCAACCTCCTATGCAGGCTATCTTATGTTTTCTGGTTCATTTCTTCTTCAAAGCCTTTCCTATTATTCTTTGGTCTCTGTGCGTTCTCAGCAAAAGCAATTATATTCGTATATCAAATATAAATGCTAGAATCTCCTTCAAGAGAAAGGTCGATGGGAAAGGGTAGAGATGGAACAGTGCTGAACCTGTATCCTGAACGACGGCGGCAAAGCCGAGAACGAACATCACCCGAGAGGTCACGATCCTGGGATGGAAAGGAAGTTGTTACGAGAGCCAGAGTAAATGAAAGACATAGAAGAGATTCCGGGAGAAGTCGAAAATCCCGGGCCAGAGATGGGAGTCTTTCAAATGACAAGGATTATTCAGAATCAGGATCCTCTTCGAGCTCGAGTGAAGAAGACGCTGTTAGAGCTAAGACTCAGGTAAAAATACTTGAATGGAAAG
>Ga0182030_10027474_pt1 | contig 10230 bp, 8 predicted proteins | sample 812S3MmetaG_FD_121299 | JGI IMG/M metagenome (GOLD analysis project Ga0182030, IMG submission 121299) | Permafrost microbial communities from Stordalen Mire, Sweden - 812S3M metaG (Illumina Assembly) | ecosystem: Environmental > Terrestrial > Soil > Wetlands > Permafrost | place: Sweden... | reverse complement strand
TGCGTGCAGCAGTGGCAATGCGGGCGCAATCGCCCTCAATCACCTTGCGCAGATGTGCGCTTGCAATGGTACAAGCTGGATATTTGCCGACAGCGTGGGCGCGGCCTGCTCCTGGTAGCTCGCCGTGTATCGCAAAGGGTAGGAATTGAGACTCCCCGCAACACCAAGCGCAACTTGAGGTCACATCGGCTTAGATGAAAGGCTACCTATATTGATAAATCCATATGCCACATGCCATAGTGGCCATCCAGCGTAAATGGCGACGCTGGGGACCTCTTGGGCCCCCCCTCCGTGTTCTCGTCGCTCTCCCTGGTCGAGCATAGGAAGACCGGACTGACATCACTCACAGGTCGATGTGTGCTAAACGGCTCCGGACCCATTACTTGCCGCGCATACAATTCATAGAGCGCAAGGATCTCCTTGAGGTTATGAACCTTTTTGCTCTTCATAATAGTTCCCCGTCACTCGTGTAAATTGTATGTCCGGCAAAAAACGTTCGCGTACCCTAGCACAGAACCATGAAAGTAAAAAGCCCGCCCGGATCGTGGTTAACACCGCCGCGTGTCTTAAAGGGTAAGTTTTGAGACCAAACACGGCGGCAGGGAAATCAAGGGCTTGCAAGTCTCATAACTCTGTCTCAGATTGCTGGGCATGAAATACGGTTATGCGCGCGTCAGTACCGACGACCAGACCCCAGCCCTGCAACTTGCCGCCTTGAAGCGGGCGGGATGCAAAACCGTGTTCAAGGACGAGGGCCTATCAGGAGCCACGCTCAAGCGCCCTGCACTCACCCGTTGCCTCAAGACTTTGCAGGATGGCGATACGCTCATTGTCTGGAAACTCGACCGGCTAGGCCGCAGCTTGCGCGACCTGATAGCCATGCTCGACGACCTTCGCGCCCGTGGCGTCAAGTTCCGTTCACTTACAGAGGCAATCGACACCGACACGCCGACAGGCCGCGCCATGTGGCAAATGATTGGCGTCCTTGCCGAGCTTGAGCGTAGCCTTATCAGCGAACGCACACGCGCCGGAGTGAAGGCTGCGCAAAGCCGAGGCGTGAAATTCGGGCGCAAGCGGAAACTGAATGCGCAACAAATCATCCACGCCCGGACGCTGATTGACCGGGGCGACACCCCACAGTCTGTTGCTGCCATTCTCCGCGTCAGCCGTGCTACCCTCTACCGGGCATTGCCCTGACTAAAACTGGAGAATAAATGCGCCTCAGTTGGAATGAGATCAGGGTACGAGCGGCACGCTTCGCCGACGAATGGAAGAGTGCCCACTACGAGCGAGGCGAAAGCCAGACCTTTTACAACGAATTTTTTGAGGTATTCGGCGTTACCCGCCGCCGCGTTGCCAGTTTCGAGGAGCCCGTTAAGAAACTCGGCGACGAGCGCGGATTCATTGACTTGTTTTGGAAAGGCGTTCTGCTTGTTGAACAGAAGAGTGCAGGGCGAGACTTAATACGCGCCAAGCAGCAAGCCCTCGATTATTTCCCTGGACTCAAAGAAAACGAGCTTCCGCGCTATGTCCTTGTAAGCGACTTTCAGACCTTTGAGCTGTATGACCTCGACGACAACACAACCAGCCGCTTCACTCTCCGCCAGCTTCCAGACCACATAGAAGAATTCGGCTTTGTTATTGGCGTCCAGAAGCGATCCTTCCGCGATCAAGACCCAGTCAACATCGAGGCTTCAGAGATCATGGGCAAGCTCCATGACGCGCTGAAGGCTTCAGGTTACGACGGCCATGATTTGGAGCGGTTTCTGGTACGTTTGGTATTCTGCCTCTTCGCCGACGATACCGGCATTTTCGAGCCAAGAGATATCTTCTCTGCGCTGATTACGCAGCGCACCAATCCGGACGGCAGCGACACCGGATTGTGGCTCAGTCAGCTTTTTGACGTGTTAAATAAGCCTGTCGCGCAACGTCAGAGGAATCTTGACCAAGATTTAGCGCAGTTTCCATACGTCAACGGTGATCTCTTTCAGGAGCGCCTTTCTCTCCCCTCTTTCAACGCCACCATGCGTTCGCACCTGATTGATGCGCTCGATTTTAGTTGGGACGCGATATCCCCGGCCATATTCGGGTCGCTCTTCCAGTCCGTCATGAATCCGCGAGAACGCCGGGCTCAGGGAGCGCACTACACAACCGAGCAGAACATCCTCAAGGTGATCGAGCCGCTTTTCCTCGACGATCTCCGCGCCGAATTCAAACGCCTCACCGAACGCCGCGATAGTGGCCGCCGCAAGGCAATCGAGGCATTCCATAAAGAGCTCTCGGCGCTCCGTTTCTTCGACCCGGCATGTGGTTGCGGAAACTTCCTGATTATTTCCTACCGTGAGCTTCGGCTTCTCGAAATCGACATTCTCAAGGCACTCCGCAAAGACACTCAATTAAAGCTCGACGTGGCTGCCCTGTCCCAAATCGACGTGGACCAGTTCTATGGCATCGAGCTGGGCGAGTTTCCCGCCCGCATAGCCGAGGTTGCCCTGTGGATGATGGACCACATCATGAATAACAAGCTCTCGCTCGAATTCGGCGAAAGCTATGTCCGCATCCCCTTGAAGAAGTCGCCACACATCCGGAATGCCGACGCGCTTGAAATCAATTGGGCCGACGTGATCTCCCCTGCCCATTGCTCCTACGTTCTCGGTAATCCGCCCTTTGGGGGCGCGAAGTACCAAAGCGATAAACAGAGAGAGCAAGTGCGCCGCATAGCCCAGCTCGGCGGCAGCGGTGGCACACTCGACTACGTCACGGCGTGGTTTATGAAAGCTGGAGACTACCTCCGGCATTCATCCGCAAAAATTGGCTTCGTTGCAACGAACTCGATTACTCAGGGAGAACAGGTCGCTCAACTCTGGACCGTTCTTTTCGAGCGTTACGGACTTGAAATCAGCTTTGCTCACCGCACGTTCGCCTGGGGAAGTGACGCTCGCGGCAGGGCGCATGTTCACGTCGTCATCATTGGTCTGACGCGCCGCGACCAGGAACCGCCTATCAAGCGATTGTTCAGCTACAGCGACATTCACGGCGACCCGACCGCGAGCGAACACCAGGCGCTCACACCCTATTTGTTCGACGCGGGCACCGTCGTCAACCGTCATCTTGTGGTCGAAGAAATCAGCCGCCCCCTTTGCGATGTGCCCCAACTCGTCATAGGCTCGAAACCAATCGACGAAGGGCACTATATTTTCTCTAGCGAAGAGCGTACAGAGTTTCTGCGCAACGAGCCTGACGCAGCGAACTACCTCCACCCTTATGTTGGTTCTGTTGAATTCATCAACGGTGAGCAGCGATGGATTCTCTATCTCGCAAATGTCGCACCGAACGATCTTCGGTCGATGCCGTCGGTAAAGGCGCGGATCGCCGCCGTAAGAGCCTCGCGGCTAAAAAGCAAAAGTGAAGGCACACGAAAACTCGCAGAAACCCCAACCCGTTATCATGTCACCGTCGTTCCGAACCGGCCATTTCTTGTAATACCGGAGTCCAGTTCAGAAAAGCGCGACTATGTGCCCATCGGCTGGCTTGAGCCGCCGACGATACCCAGCAACCTCGTCCGTGTCCTCGTCGATGCCGACCTCTGGCACTTCGGCATCCTTACATCAACTATGCACATGGCGTGGTTACGGCAAATCGGCGGTCGCCTGAAAAGTGACTACCGATATTCCGTTGGCATCGTCTACAATCCATTTCCGTGGCCTATAGCCAATGATCAGCAGCGGGCAAGGATACGGGCATTTGCTCAGGAAGTGCTGGACGCCCGCGCCCAGTTTCCAAACTCTACGCTTGCCGACCTCTACGACGTTGATGCCATGCCCCCACGATTGCGTAGGGCTCACCACGACCTTGATCGCGCGGTAGACAGGCTCTATCGTTCCGCTGCCTTCAGTGGTGATCGTGACCGCGCGGAGCATCTTTTCGGCCTTTACGAGAGGCTTGTAGCACCTCTGGTTGTCGCCGCTTCTCAACCGAGCCGCCGCTCAAGGAGACGAACTTAAGCTGAGAAGTATGGGCCGTGATGGCTAGCCGATCTTAGTTGGCTGCCATGAACAGGTGATGAATCCGGAAAACGGTTGTCTCATGGCTCCGTTGATGGTCCGTCTCCCGCGCCCGAGCATCGCCTTTCAGGATGGTTGAGGGTTGCAGTACTCCCGGCGCAGTCATACATAAAGCGGCGTGATGCGTTTGAATGTTGCTTTCGACATTTGCCATGGCGTGAGACACATTTCCGTCAAGCACGTACCCAATCATCCCGCCATGTCGGACTGCCTTGGAATATTGGCCGGTGACAAACCTCAACATACCCTGCGTCACATACTCTGACGCATAGATCCGCAGTTTGCCATCCTTGACCACGTTCAGACGCTTGCTCTCCAGGCAAAAATAGATGTCCTCTCGCGGGACAAGAGGGACAAATACAATGTCCTGGCGTCCGAGGTCTTCGCCTATTGCCGGTTCCAACTCGACTAGCTGCGTGTGAATCTGAAACATCAAACCACGGGCGGTCCGGCTTTGTCTGAGAGTCCGACACAATGCGATTGTGATGTTGTCTTCCTTATCGTCCGGCGCTGGCAATGGCATCTCTTCCCAGCTCGATATAACCAGCTTGAGGATTTCAGGCAGCATCGGGTCGATCAGGTCTGCCCATTGCGTAGGAACGCCGATGATGCTCACGCCACCCCCTGCGGTGTCTGCATCAGGATGGTGCCTGCAATCTCGTCTGCATCATTCAGCGCTGCCGTCTCTGTCCAAAATCGTTGCCCGATTGGCTTCACCAGATACAGACGATTTCGGTCAAATACTTTAGCTCCCCGGATTAACTCGAACGTGTTGAGTGTTTGGGACGCCGCCTTGCGGAAGCGTTCAAGCGCAATCAACAAATCGTCTAGGTCTCCGGCCTCCTCAAACTTAGTTTTCCCTGTGAGGCTTTTTTCCAGGATTGCTAGCCCGATCCCGAGTCTTTCAGAAGCGGCAGCCTTGCCTCTAACCGTGTACGGACCATTCTTCGCCCATCCGTTAAGGGTGTCGCATAGCCTTTGCACGTACTGGCTTTGCTGAATTTGCGTGCTCGGCTTGATTGTAGGAATGACTAGACTCGCCCTGCTTGGGCGGACGCTGGGAATGATGACTTGCACCGTGTCGTCGATGAGGATTTTTTCCAGTGGGAGAACATCGAAATACTCGTCGATCAAAGTCTCGATAGACTCGCTGGCGACCCGCACAATATCCTCGCGATTGGCAAGGTCTTCGCTCGCTTTCTCAGCCGCCGAACTCACGGTCCGACCGACATCTTTCACGATTTCCCAAGCACGCCCAGGGCTCGGCATCACGTCCGGCAGAGGAAACGGCAACCGGAGCAGCTCCTCAACATGAACTTCCTGTCGGCTTATCCCCCAGTTGGAGGAGGTTTGAAACATGAAATATCTCGCAAGCGCGGAACGCAAATAGGCGGCGAGGAAGATAAGCAGCTCTCGATCCTCTTTAGGGCCGCTGATGCCCCGCAGGGCATGCCGGAATGAGACATCGAAGTCGACAAACGCGATACTCGTGAATCCCTTTGCAACGAGAACGTGTGGAGCCTGGAATACCAGCGGATTTGAAGTCCTTCGTACACTTAACTTGTTCGAGGGTAGCTGTGTGCATTCCTTCGGTGACAGGAACAGGTCGAGGTTCGATGACGTAGCCTCAATGAACAATTTCGATTTCAACTGTAGTGGTTTCGCCTTCGCGGGGTCATCGTTCTCCCCAAGCGGCTGGAACCCTTCGGCGATCAGCCAGCGTTTGGCGGTTTCCTTGTCTCTCGTCTGCCGGACTTGATCGCGCAAGCGGCTGTAAAGGGACAGTCGATCAATCAATCGTCGGTCTCTCGCCGTTGCCCAGTATCGCTGCTTCCAGATTTGAGGTGCATCCGTTCCCTCAAGATCGTCAAGCACTTCCCCGGTACTGAGAGTGCACCGATCCTCGGGCATAACGGCGATAACCTCAGCACGCGTGACCAGCCAGTCGGTCTTCGGCCCCCAGTATTCGATGGTGTGCCGCCGGTTTTCTGGCGCTTTCTTCCGGTACGTCAGCACAATCGCCGGATGGCGGGCTTCCTCGAATAGAAAGAACTGGTAATCCACCAGATTGAGGACGCGGTCTACCGCATGGCGCTTAAAAAACGTCCGCTGAAACTCCAGAGCCGTCGCGCTGTGATTGAAAATGGTCCCATGCGGCAGTACCAGACAAACTCTTCCGCTGTCAGCTACGTGATGCGCCGCTTTCCAAACGAACGCCGCCGAGATTTGCTTGTCGGGGATCGGATATTCATGATCTCGACTAGCGCACCATTTCGCGGCAGGCGTCCCATGCACCGCAAGGCTACCCCATGGTGGGTTACCGACGACTAAGTCAGCATCAACGGGGTACTCGCTTCCCTCGGCGAAGAAGTCCCGACACCAGATGTTTCCTTCAATCCTTCCGTCTGTGGCCGTTTCTGGGTAGTGCACCAACCTTGGTAGTTTGTGCCCCTTTTCCTGTAGCTCCTGAATATCCCGTGGGGAGAGTTGATCTAGATAAGCGAGGTAAAGGCTAAACGCGGTGATCCTGCATGCTGTCGGATTGATGTCCACGCCGTAGAGACTGCAAAGAACTTTCCGCAGTTCTCTCGCGCGGCGGTCATTTCGAGCTTCGGCGTTAGCCTGCTTCCACTCTTCCGCCATGCGGTTGAACAGGCCGACTAGAAAAATTCCGGACCCACACGCAGGATCGAGACAGCGACGGCCAAGCAACGAGGGCGCACTGGTGAGCGCCACATCGAGGACAAGTTCAGCGAGGAATCGAGGCGTGTAGAATGCGCCTTCCAGCTTATCGGAGCTTTTCAGGAATCGTTCGTAAATCGCGCTGATGGCTTCGACTGGAATAGCTCCGAAATCGTATGGCCAGAATGAAGTCTGACCAGTCAGAGCCACGGTCGCGCGAAAAAAGTCGTCCAAAGGATCGATGTAGGAGGCGGAAACCAGTCTCTCTTCCGCGTCAAGGTTGTCGCTGAACAGGTCTCCGTTGAAGTCTTTACCAAGTTTCCGAAACAGGTCGTACAGGTACTTCTTGGCCTTAGCCCTCGGTTGCAAGCCAAGCACGTCCCGTAAGTGGCTTGCGTTCCGCAAGCCGATTCCTCGTAAATAAGTCTGGCCGACGATTTCGCGGTCGAACAAGTAGCACGCAAACACGAGCCGACAGAGCAAAGCATCCAGCACTCTCGTATCACTGCGACCAGGCGATATCGCGACGAGCTTCCCTCTCGTGGCCTGGAGATTGTCCAGTAGCTCCCGATCCACACGATGCGCCGGATCGAATGATTTCGAGTGCCGGTGGAAAAACTCGCCGGATTCCACCGCTGGCAGGAACTCTCGGATTGCGGTGGAAGTCCGATCGAGAACGTCCACCAGGGCCGGAATGGTTCCGCTAGGATCCGTTTGTGGAAGCGGTTGCACGAGGCCCGAGTAAAACTGAACCTGATCCGGCGCGATGAGCACCAGAATAGGCGCGCCACCGTGGTTCCAAAATGTTCGATGGAGGCTCGCAACCTCCGCAGCCTCGATTCGTTTTACCTGTTTGAAGTAAACGAGCGGAGTATTCTCAGTGCAAAAGACCCCGTCAAGCTTGAGCAGGTCAAAGGCACGGCGCAAAACGTGGCCTTGCGAGGCATCCATTCCTGGCGCGTTCAGCTCCGCTTTACTGGCGAAGAAAGACCGTGGGCCAGCATCTTCGATGCCAAATTCTTTTCGCCAATTGTTCGCCGTGGTTACATGCATCGCTCATCACTGATAATACAGACTGGACATCACTTAACCCTAATTCTGGCGCTGTCGCCAGGCGGGGTGACAAGCTTGTTCCTGACACCCAACACAGTACACCATCGACCCCGGCGAAAAGAAGACCTCAACTTTATACCTCCACTCTTAGCACTCCGCTGTCCCGCGCGCGTTCTCACTCTGCCGTCTCCCGCGACCGAAGACCGACCGGGCGAAGGCACTTTAGCCGCCGATTGCCGTCCCCTTCCAAAATTCGGCTCGACACGAATCAGAGAAGGATTCACACTCCGCACTCACGCGGCACGGTTGCTGCGTCTTGCGTAGTGAATTTGGAGTAGCGAAGCCCAGAAACAGCAAAGCCCGCCAGTGGCGGGCCGTACAGTCCGGCGTGAACCGGGGAAATTCGTTGTCTGTCGCAAGACCGACTTTCCCGCAAAACCCGACCTAACGCAAGCGAAAAATCATGCTTTCGCTAACGGGTTGTTTTGCGCCGATTTTCGGCCTCCCTGCGGGCGCTTTAACCACAACCCCAGGAGCTAATCACCATGATCGAGAAACAATTTGGGACCGAGTACGGCCCGGCCCTTCAACGCGGAGAAAAGACTGTCTGTATCGTCAGCCTTCAGGCCGAAATCGACCGGCTGGGCGGTGTGCCCTATGGCTGGATGAGGATTTATGAAACGCTACTGTTCGCCTTCTACAACCCGCGTACCGGCCAATGCTTTCCGTCCCATAAAGCGATTGCGGTAAAAGCCAGGTGTGGCGTAAGAACCGTCCAACGTGCTCTGAAATGGGCGCGGGAAAACAATCTCATTCAATGGGCGCACGGAATTGTGCGGGATGGCTGGCGCATTCTGCGAACCAGCAACCGTTATGCATTCGCAGCGTTCCTATCCATTCGGCGCATACTCTCTTCCATTGCTTCCTCTAACGGCCAAAGACGCCGAGGAATACCAACCTCATATAAATCTCTCGCCGAGGTTGCCGCCGAAGCCAGCTCATTTTCTTTCCCTTCTGCCCCCTCCTCTACTCAAAAACTCTAGGCAGTAGGAAAAGGAAAGACCTCGGCGCGATCTGCCGCAGCCGGGATACGGGAGACTATTGACCCGAATCGGAAAGTTGCTACTGTGCACAACTGCACTTTTGAGAGTTGGCACATGCGCACAATTGCAATCACGATCAACAAAGGCGGCGTGGGCAAAACCATGCTGACCAAGAGCATTGCAACTGCTGCAACCGCCGCAGGACTTAATGTCTTAATGCTCGACATGGACACTCAACAGAACGCCACAACGTGGGGGCGACGGCGCAGCAAGCAACAAAATAAACCATTGCCACTCGCGCGGTTTATAACAGAGCGCGATTTACCAGAGGAATTGCAACGTGCCGAAAGCGCCGGTTGCGACCTCGTTTTGATCGATACTCCGCCAGGACGCAGCAGCGAGGCCCCTGCCGCCGTCGAATCCGCCGATCTTGTCTTAATTCCGTTTTGGAACGATCAAGACGCCTATGAAGGAGTTGCCAAAACTGCGGTGCTTGTGCGGCGCATGGGAAAGCCAGCCTTTGGCGTGTTGAATTTTGCCACGCCTAACAGCCGCACCCACGAGGAAACCGCGCGTGCCGTGCTTGAAGCGATCCCACTGCCCTTGGCTTCGGTCGTTTTGCATCGTTACGACGTGCACCGGCTAGCAAATGTCAAAGGACTGACGGCACAGGAAATGGAGCCGAACAGCATCGCAGCCGACGAGATTACAGCGCTATGGGATTGGCTTAGTGCAGTCCTGCAATTGAGCACAAGTGCAAACGTGCACAAAGGAGCAGCATGACAAAGCCGAACAAGGCCGCAGACTTTCTGCAAAACATGAAAGAAGACTTGCCGGTGATCGAACAGCCAATCGTAGATACCAAACCGAAAGAGGGAAGGGCAAACAAGCCGGTTTCAAGTCGCACCGGCCTTAAACACATCGGTGGTTATTTAGATGATGAGACTGTGGAGAAGGTGGCTATCCTTCGGGCGCGTCTCAAACTCGACAATTCTGACCTCATCAAGCTTGCCGTCGATGATCTTTACCGCAAGCACATGGCAAAACGTGCATTCGGTGATGCGTGATCAAACGTGCAGATTTGCATGACTGCAATCTTGCAGTTGGGCAACTATGCAAATGTGCACAGATTGCCATGTGCACGACAGGACAGGGCGACCGCCAGCGTGCAATGGCGTGCAATGGTGCGCGGCGACCGTGGTAAATTTGGCATCCGTGGCAATGTAGAATCTATAAGTTATGGAAGCGGTTGGACGGGGCAGGGTCCGAATCCCCCCCTCTCCGCCAGAATTTTCAAGAGCTTGCAAGTCGCACACATCAAAGCAAATCCTCGTGTCAGCCACGCGGATTGCCCATCATACACTTCACTGTTCTTCTTCTGATTTTCA
>Ga0182030_10027470_pt1 | contig 10231 bp, 11 predicted proteins | sample 812S3MmetaG_FD_121299 | JGI IMG/M metagenome (GOLD analysis project Ga0182030, IMG submission 121299) | Permafrost microbial communities from Stordalen Mire, Sweden - 812S3M metaG (Illumina Assembly) | ecosystem: Environmental > Terrestrial > Soil > Wetlands > Permafrost | place: Sweden... | reverse complement strand
CGGGAGGGGTTTGGGGCTAATCCGCGCCCTCCCGCCTGGAGGGGTGCCCGAGTGGTTAAAGGGGACGGACTGTAAATCCGTTGGCTTGCGCCTACGTTGGTTCAAATCCAACCCCCTCCACCAATCCTTCCCTAAACGGTTGGCCGGGCAGGAAATATCGGCAAATCACTGGGGTACAGACACCTCGATGCTACAAAGAGGTGCTCCAAATGGCCCTGCCTATGACCCGACAGGATAAGCATCCCAAGACTGGCGCTTACTGGGTCCGCAAGGCCGTCCCGGTGAGTCTACGGCCCGTGATCGGAAAGCGGGAACTGGTTGCAGACGTTGGGGACCAAGGCCCCAGTGAGGCTTGTCGGAGGCGTGGCGCCCGACTCGGCCAGCCATGGCAATCGCTATCGTCCATTCAGGAGCGCACGGTGAGCACTTTCCTGTCTACCATTCCGATGTCAGAACTTACCGAAGCCCACCTTGAACGCCTCATTACGGATGGCGCCGCTGAAAGCCGTGAACTGGAGTTCAAGCGAGACCCTTACGGCGATAGTAAAGACGCCAAACGCGAATTCCTGAAGGACCTGACTGCCCTGGCCAACACCTTTGGCGGCCACCTCATCATTGGTGTCGCTGAGCATTCGGGACTTGCTTCAGAGATTATAGCGACTACCGACCGTGGTTTCGATGAAGAAAAACTCCGACTGGAGAATCTCCTCCGGGATGCGGTGGAACCCCGTTTGACCGGAGTGCAAATACAGGAAATATCCATTCGATCTGGCGGAGTTGCGCTTGCGGTACGGGTTCCGAAATCCTGGAATGCACCTCACCGGGTCTTGATAGGCGACAACAGGTTTTATGGACGGAGTTCCGCGGGGGCCTTTTCAATGGATGTTGAGCAGCTTCGGGCAATTTTCCTTGGTGCCTCCGATGCCGAAAGTCGGGTGCGACAGTTTAGGGACCGGAGGCTGTCTGCCATCTCCTGTGGAGACACTCCCGTGCGCTTACAACCGCCGAACTTTGGAACCGATCCAAACAACATAGGGGCACAGATACGCAAAGCCACGGCTCTTAGGCCCGCATCCTCCCGTGGTCTGCTGGTGTTGCACGTTGTTCCCCTTTCCCCCATTCCACAGGCATTCGATATGATGCGGGCACGGGGCTTGGTGGAGGAGTTTGCGCCTTTCCGCGAAAACGGCTGGTATCAAAACAGAGCCAATCTGGATGGTCTTCTAATCGTTGCTGGAAACGAGCAAGACCAGAACGTCTCGGCTTATGCGCAGGTCTTCAGGACCGGGCAGATAGAAACCGTTCGACCAATGCAATACCGACCCGACTTTGTATCTCCACGGGAAGTTCGCGTCGGGTTGGTCGATGCAGTTCCGCGTTACCTCAAAGGCCTTGGGGCGCTGGGATATGATCCACCATTTGTAGTTATGGCTTCGTTATTAGATATGAAAGGTATTTCGTTAGTAAGCCAACACGGGGGCCATCTCTTTCCGGCTGACCGGGAAGACCTAGTGATTGATCCGATCATCATCGACGCGAATAACTTGGCAAGTTCGGTCGAAACGTATTTGTTACCTATTTTTGATGCCTTCTGGAATGCATTCGGGGTCTTGCAGGCGCCAGCCTTCGACAGTTCAGCATGGAACCCTCCGTATTAGTGTCAGGACCGTTCGGAAACGTGCTAGATCGGACGTGTTTCAAGGACCTCTCGCTTTCATGCGATTCCCACCGTAGAATCGGCTTCGCCATGAACGCTCACGCTCATCTTTTCGGTTTGGGCCTGTTCCCGCTCCCCGACGCGGCGCGGCTGGCGCAACTCGACCCGGGCACCGCGCGGCGCTGGTCGGAAGGCTATTCATTCACCTACAAAGGCGAAAAGCGCGTTAGCCACGGGATTATGCCACTTGCTTTGGACCGCGTCGGCGCTCACCGGGACCTGACGTTCGCCGAGTTGCTTACGCTGCGCCTGGTGAAGGCGTTCAAGGGGGCGGGCCTTGGTCTGCCGACCATCAAACGCGTCGCCGAACGCGCGGCCGCGGATTTCGGCATAGCCATGCCGTTCGTCTCGCGTCGATTCCGCACCGACGGGCGTAAGGTCTTCATAGAGATACAGGAGGAGACGCCCGCCAACGATGCGCCGGCCATTCCGATGCGGGACCGAAAGCTCATAGAGGTGCTAAGCGGCCAGCATCAATTCGCGGACGTGGTGGAACCATCGCTCTTCGCGAATGTGGACTGGCACGATGGCCTCGCGTCGCGATGGTGGCCGCTCGGGAGGTCATGCGCCGTTAATCTTGACCCGGCGATTCTGTTTGGTGCGCCGCATGTCGCGGAGACGCGCGTTCCAACCAGCATAATCGCCGAGGCGGTGACAGCGGAGGGCGGCGGGGTGGAAGCCATTCGCGCTGTGGCTGAGTGGCACGGGATGACGCTCGACCAGGTTCGGGACGCGATTCGATTCGAGACCGAATGGTTGAAACGGGTCGCGTAGGTATTTGCCTGGACGAGTCAACGGGTCGGGGCTTCCTCGGAATCCTGCGGATATTGCGTGCTCCCGGTCCGCGAATACAGGATGTTTGGGAACTTGGCCTTGATGGAACTTCCGACGAAGTCTTGCTCAGTGAACTGAGTAAGCGTGGGTTTGCCGCGCTGGTGGCGCGGGACACCTCCATGCTGTCTGCGAGCGTGCGCCGCGACGTGTGGCGATCCTCAGGCGTGTCAGTCTTCATGTGCGACGGCAAATGGGGGAATCTCTCTCTTTTTGAGATTGGACGCCGCCTGATCTGGTACTGGCCTGCTATCGTCCGTCAGGTTCACGAAGGCCCACAAGGCGGTGCGTGGCGCATATCCGCTGAATTGCGCGAGGACGGCATCCGACGAGTTTTCGCGGACCCGATACCGTCCCATCTGATCCATCCAAATCCCGGTTGATCCCGTTCATCGCGAGTGTGCGTAGGTGTGCGACGACATGACCAACTTAAATCGTTGGTTGATTTGTGGGACAGACACAAGAAGCGTAGATTATTGATATAACGAGGAAATATATGGCGTTCCCTTCTAACCCCCTCCACCAGGAAGCCGTCCGCGCGATCAGGCCCCCGGCGCCCCTTAGAACGGACCGCGTTCGATCCGTTTGCCAAGCGCGCCGCCGATCACCCGGCCCAGATCCTCCGCCGCCGCGCCGTCGTCCGTGCCGAGCATCTGACACTGCACGTTGGCGACCCAGGAGATTTGTGCCGCCGACGGTTCCTTCGCCTCCACGCGGTAGATCGCGGTCGGCGGCGATGGTGGGGAGGAGGTCACGCCGATGTGGGTCTCAGGCATCGCCGGCAGGGTTTGTTGCACGCCGCCTTGCAGCCCTGGCGAAGGGCCCGCGTCTCGCTCGGTGCGGCTGTCCGGCTGGTCCGGCGGAATCTCCAGCCGCGAACTGGTGATTGACAGCAGGACGTTCGGCCGCGGCCCGACATCAACGCCAGCGCTTCGCATACCGGCCAGGAACCGCTCGCCGAGCTTCAGATGATCCGGCGACTGGTCGTGAATATCGAGGCCGGCGATGACCGGCGCGGGCAGCGGATGCAACAGTTCCGCCGCGAACGTACCCTGGCAGGTTTCCGTGGCGCCAGCGCCTCCGGCCAGACCAACCGCCAACAGGCCGGCCGCCGCGGTCAGGCTGTATCTCGTCGATTTCTGGATCATGGCGTTGCTCCTGCACCGGCTGCCCATTCAGGCCCGGGCCGGTTCCTTTCCCTATCAGAACGTGGGCACCTGTTCCACGCAACGGTGTGCGCCCCCCCGCCCTCCGCGGTCTGGCCAGCGGTTTCGTCGCAACGCGGACCGAACGATATGAACGGAGTCTCCAGATCGCGGTAGGTTCGGAAACTACCTGGCGGATCCATTCGATCGTTCTCGGATCGGTTCGGTCTCGGCATGTCGCATGACCGATCCGCGCGGACGAATGTTCGTGCGATTCCCGAAAGCGGATGCGGCCCACTCCCACCGCGAATTCATCGCCTCCTCCAGCATCCTGATGACTTCCTTGATCGGCGGCCCGGTCTTGATCGGTGATGGACCGCCCAGGTTGATCTCGCCGAGTGTGTAGACTTCGGTGACGGAGATAACCTCTGCCCCGCTCGCCCGCGCTCCGCCAAAAGCCCCGATGGTTCACGCGTCCACGGTAGCGTAAGAGTGACCGGAATATCCTGGAGCAACGACGCGAGATGCTTGCATTGACCGGCGCGACGATGCTGGACGGGCGCGGAGGTCGTCCCGCGCCCGATGCGGTCGTGCTGATCGACGGCGCGCGGATCATCGCGGCGGGCATGGCGCGGGATGTCGCGGTTCCGCCCGGCGCGCGGCGGGTGCCACTCGATGGCATGTGGATCCTGCCGGGTCTGATCGACACGCATGTGCATCTGGGCCGACGCGATCTCGATCTCAGCCGCCGCGTCCTCGTGCCGGAGGCGTTATGGGCGGCGCGCGGGGCGGCCGACCTCCGAAGTCTGCTGGAAGCCGGCTTCACCACGGTGCGCGACTGCGGCGGCTCGGTGGCGATTCCGCTGCGCGAGGCGGTGAAAGAGGGCACGATCCCGGGCCCGCGCATCATCGCCGCGGGACAGTTCGTGGAGCGTACTGGTGGCGCGGACGATCCGTGCTTCATGCCTTTGCCGTGGCTGCGTACCGGTCACTATCGGGGCGTGCGGATCGCCGACGGGGCGGATGAGGTCAGACGCGCGGTGCGCGAGCAAATCCGCGACGGCGCCGATTGGATCAAGACCTGCACGACGGGCGCGGCGTACAACACAGCCGGCAGCCGCACCGACATCCTGGAATGGTCGCGACTGGAGATCGAAACGCTGATCGACGAAGCCCACCGGCTTGGGGTTCGCGTGGCGGTCCACGCCCATGCCGCCAACGGGATCCTGCAGGCCATCGAAGCCGGCGCCGATACGATCGAGCACGGCACCGGCATTAACGAGGAAGCCTGCCGCATGATGGCGGATCGCGGGCTGTTCCTGGTGCCGACGTTCTGGGTGCTGCATCGCATGGCCATGGCCGGCCGCGAATTCGGCGCGCCAGGATTCGCCGTCGAAAAGGCCGCTTTGCTCGACCAGAAGCACGTCGAGACGTTTCAACTGGCGCTGCGGCACGGTGTCCGGATCGCGATGGGCACCGACTGCTCGGGCACGCCGTTGGCGCCGCATGGCGGCAACGCCGAGGAACTCGCGTTGATGGTCGAGGCCGGCATGACGCCAGAGGCCGCGCTAATCTCCGCGACCAGCGGGGCGGCCGAGGCTCTGGGCATCGCGGATGAGGTGGGCAGTCTTGCGCCGGGGATGCAAGCTGACATCATCGCGATCACGGGAGATCCGGCAAAGGACGTGCACGCCGTTCGACACGTACGCATGGTCATGCGAGCCGGACGGATCGAGGTCGATCGACGAGAACAGACGGGGTTGAAATGAAGCGACGCGAATTTCTGGCGGTTGGTGGCACCATGATCGCCGCAAGGTTAATCCGCCCAGCGTCGGCCGAGGAACTGACCCTGGCCGAGATCAAGAAATCCGGCACAATGCGCATCGGCGTGGAGGCGACCTATGTGCCCTTTACCTTCCGCAAAGACGGCAAGATCGTCGGCTACGACCACGACCTGGCCGCGCTGATGTGCGCCGATCTCGGCGTCCAACCCGAAATGATCGACACCGCCTGGGCCGGCGTGATCCCGTCGCTGTACGCGCACAAGTTCGACCTGATCATGACCAGCCTGAGCTATTCGCCGGAACGGATGCAGAAGGTCGGCTACAGCATTCCGTATGCCGAGGCGTCGCTGGCGATGCTGATTCGTGCCGCCGATGCCGACAAGATCCGCTCTCCCATGGACCTCGCGGGCAAGATCGTCGGCACCAAGCTCGGCTCCCCCAGCGAGCAATGGGTGAAAAAGCAGGAACCCGCGATCGTGGCGGCCAAGGGCAAGGGCTTCGGTGAGATCAAGACGTTCAACGACGATCCGACACGCTATCTCGCGCTGGCGCAGGGCCGGGTGGACGCGGTGGTGAACTCGATCGCGTCGCTCGCCATGGTGCTGAAGGACCAGCCGGGAACCTTCGCCCTGGTGCGCGGCATTGGTTCCGACAATTGGGCGGGGATCGCCGCGCGGAAAGAGGATGTGGAACTGATCGCGTGGCTGGACGGGCAGATCCGGCGGTTGAAAGCAAACGGCGAGCTGTACAAGCTTCAGGAGCAATGGTTCGGCTTCCGGATGAACCTGCCCGACGCGCTGCCCGCGGCCTGACCCATGTCGATCGACTGGGGGGTCGTTCAGTACTCGATCCCGCTGCTCGCCGAGGGCCTGATGGCCACGATGAAGATCTCGCTGATCGCCATCGTGTTCGGCACGGCGCTCGGTGTGTTGCTGGGACTCGCCGCCGTGACGCCGATCGCCCAGGTGCGGTGGTGCGTGCGGGCTTATGTCGATTTCATTCGCGGGACGCCGTTGCTGATTCAGATCTTTCTCGTCTACTTCGCGCTGCCTGTCATCGGCATCGACATGTCGGAATTCTGGTCCGGCGTGACAGCCCTCAGCCTGAACGCCGGGGGTTTCATCGCCGAGATCGTCCGCGCCGGCCTGTCCGCCATTCCAAAAGGCCAGACCGAGGCCGCGATGGCTTTGGGCCTCAGGCCAACGCAGACTCTCTTGCTGGTCCTGCTGCCGCAGATCGTGCGTCCGGCGCTGCCGCCCGTCACCAATGAGCTGATCTCGCTGATCAAGGGATCGTCGCTGTTGTCGGTGATCTCGGTCTATGAGCTGACCCGCGCCGGGCAGGCCATCATCTCGGAACGCTTCGTGCCGCTGGAGATCTATGCTCTGATCGCGCTTTACTATTACGCCGCGATTTCCGCGCTGGCTTTCCTGTCGCGCTGGCTGGAACGCCGGCTGCTGCCCTCATGACCACATTGGCGTGACCATAACGGAGAGCGAACGATGTCGACATCCCTGATCCGCGGCCGCGCCATGGTGACGAAGGTGATCGACAAGGCGCGGGCGGAGGAAGTGGCCGACGGCGCGGTGCTACAGGAGGATGGCGTCATCGCGGAAGTCGGAACATTCGCCGACCTGCATCGCCGCTTTCCCAACACCCCCGTCGTCGGCGACGGGCAGCAAATCCTGCTGCCGGGCATGGTCAACGCGCATCACCATGTCGGGCTGACTCCGGTGCAACTCGGCTCCCCCGATATGCCGCTGGAATTGTGGTTCGTCACCCGCATGGTGATGCGACGGGTGAACCTGTATCTCGATACCCTGTATTCGGCATTCGAAATGATTGCCTCGGGCGTCACCGCCGTGCAGCACATTCACGGCTGGGCGCCCGGCGACTTAAAGCAGGTCGAGGCACAGTGCGATGAGGTGCTTCGCGCCTATGACGATATCGGCATGCGGGTATCCTACTGTTTCGCGGTGCGCGAGCAGAATCGCCTTGTCTACCAGGACGATGCCGCGTTCGTCGCCAGCCTGCCGGAGGAACTGCGAGGTCCCATGCGCCGGTGGTACGATCGGCTCCAATTGACGCTGCCCGATTATATGGCGTTATTCGAAAGCCTGTTCGCCCGCCACAACGCGAAGCGTCGCGCGCGCGTTCAACTCGCGCCCGCCAACCTGCATTGGTGTTCGGATATCGGGCTACAGACCATCGCGCGGGCGTCCGAGGCGTTCGACGTACCGATGCATATGCATTTGCTGGAGACAGCTTATCAGAAGGAATATGCATACCGCCGAGGCGGGGTCAGCGCGCTTGCGTATATCGACCGTTTTGGTATGCTCGGGCCGCGCATGACGCTTGGGCACGGCGTGTGGCTGAATGAGAGCGACATCGATCGCGTCGCCGCCACCGGGACCTGTATCTGTCACAACTGCTCGTCCAATTTCCGGCTGCGCTCCGGGATCGCGCCGCTCAATCGCTTCGCCGCCAAAGGGGTGGAAGTCGCTCTGGGCATCGACGAGGCGGGCATGAACGATGACCGGGACATGCTGCAGGAATTGCGCATGGTGTTGCGCGCGCATCGGGCGCCCGGCATGGACGACGACGTGCCGACCTGTGCCCGGGTGTTCAACATGGCGACCACGGGCGGCGCGCGCACCACGCCGTTCGGCGACACGCTTGGGACGATCGAGCCGGGGCGGGCCGCGGACCTGGTTTTACTGGACTGGAAGCAGATCGCGTGGCCCTATTTGGATCCCGAAACGAGCTTGCTGGACGCCGTGGTGCAGCGGGGCAAGGCACAGGGCGTCCGGACCGTGCTCTGCGACGGGAAGGTGATCTACGATCAGGGCCGCTTCACGCGCGTGGATCGCGAGGCCGCGTTGACCGAACTGCACAATGAATTGCTTGGCGCGTTGTCGGACGACGAAGTCGAACGGAGGAAGTTGGGGAAAGCGCTGCTGCCGCACGTGAAGGCGTTTTACCGGGACTATATCGATCCGGCGCGGCATGATCCGTTTGACCGGCGCAATTCGCGGGTCTGATGGGGGGCTCCGGCTCGGCCTCGACACGGCGCGACGACGCCCATGCACTTATGCCGGCTATTTTGTCGCGGGCGCGGATTGCGGTTCGACGGTGACCGAATTCATCGCCTCCTCCAGCATCCTGATCACCTCCTTGACCGACAGCCCGGTCTTGATCGGAGACGGACCACCCAGGTTGATCTCGCCGAGCGAGTAGACCTCGTTGACAGAAAGGACCCGCGCTGGATTGACGTATATCTGGTTGAATTTCACGAAGCGCACGCCCATTCATTGCCCCTGCCCCGCCCGCCGGTGCTTCGTCACCAGATCGCTCCGCCCTCGTGGCGGCCCGGTATTCTGGCGAATACGATCCTACAAACGAGTCACTTCTCCGTGGTGGAGGAACGCGCACCGCCGAACGTCGTTGAACAGGCATGTCCAACCATTCAGGCGTCGGGGTGTTAAACATGAAATCAACTTTGCTGATCGCGACGATGCTGCTCGCGGCGCCACTGGCTACATCACCGGCTTTCGCGGCCGGGTGCCTGAAAGGCGCGGCCGTTGGAGGCCTCGCCGGCCACATGGCGGGGCACGGAGTCGCGGGCGCGGCCGTCGGGTGCGCGGTGGGCCATCACGAGGCCAACAAAGCGGCCAGGGACAACGTCCAGAAGCCGGATCAGACCAACTCGAACGATCATTCGTAATCACGGCGACCGGCGGCGCGCGTCCTGAAGATCGCCACTTTCAACATCAACAACGTCAACCGGCGGCTGCCGAATCTGCTGACGTGGTTGGCGGATGCGCGACCCGACGTGGTGTGCTTGCAGGAACTCAAGGCGGAGCAGCGCTCGTTTCCCGAAACGGAGTTGCGCGGCGCCGGTTATCATGCCGTGTGGCTCGGGCAACGCACCTGGAACGGCGTCGCGATCCTGGCGCGCGACGCGGAGCCGGTCGTGACCCGCACCGGCTTGCCGGGAGATGCCGCTGACACGCAGGCCCGGTATATTGAGGCGGCGGTCGGCGGCGTGATCATCGCCTCGCTTTACGCGCCGAACGGCAACCCGCGCTCAGGACCGAAATTCGATTACAAGCTGGCGTGGATGGAACGGTTGCGAGCGCACGCGGCAGGGTTGTTGGAGGCCGGCGTGCCCGTGGCGCTCGCCGGCGATTTCAATATCGTACCGGAGGAGCGGGATATCTATCCAACTCGCTCCTGGTCCGACGACGTGCTGGTGCGGCCGGAAAGCCGCGCGTCGTTCCGAAGGCTGCTGGATCAGGGCTGGATCGACGCGATCCGGGCAAAGCATCCGGCCGACACGATCTACACCTTCTGGGATTACAAACGCGATCGCTGGGCGCGCGATGCCGGACTGCGGCTGGATCATTTGCTGGTCGCTCCAAGCCTCGCGCCGGGCCTTACGGACGCGAACGTCGATAAATTCGTCCGCGGTCAGGAGGGCGCCAGCGACCACGCGCCGGCCTGGGCTGAACTCGACATCAGCCAGCCGAAGCGGCGCAAGCGAGGCTGACCGATCGGAACCACTCGGGCACTCCCCGGTTTACCGCGCGGATGGTAAGGGACCACCATCCCAACCATCCCAACCATCCCAACCATCCCAACCATCCCAACCATCCCAACCATGCCGAACATGCGCCGCCTGATCCGCCGCTTCCTGCTCCGGCTGTTTCTGCTGGCGATTCCGGCCGCCCTCGCTGCCGTCCTCATCATCGCCT
>Ga0182030_10027469_pt1 | contig 10231 bp, 7 predicted proteins | sample 812S3MmetaG_FD_121299 | JGI IMG/M metagenome (GOLD analysis project Ga0182030, IMG submission 121299) | Permafrost microbial communities from Stordalen Mire, Sweden - 812S3M metaG (Illumina Assembly) | ecosystem: Environmental > Terrestrial > Soil > Wetlands > Permafrost | place: Sweden... | reverse complement strand
CTGTTCTATTCGCGGAGTATGTTCCTTATAATCAGCTCTTGGAGCTGGAATCACTTCTAACAACTTATCAAGAATAAACAACCTGCCTTCTTTAGCCTGATGTAATGCCCTGGTTAATATTTCAAATGACAAACCATCCACTTTGATGTCCATTTGAGTAGCCGTAATACCATCTTTTGTACCTGTTACTTTAAAATCCATGTCACCAAGATGATCTTCATCTCCCAGTATATCTGAAAGAATTGAATATTTAATGTTATTTCCATCGGTTATCAGACCCATGGCTATACCTGAAACGGGCTTTTTAATTTTAATTCCGGAATCCATCAATGCAAGGGTAGCTGCACAAACAGTGGCCATTGAAGAGGATCCGTTTGATTCTAAGATATCAGATATAACTCTTATTGCATAAGGATTTTCTGGTCCTGCAGGAATCATTCTTTTTAAGGCCCGGTGAGCCAGGTTCCCATGACCAATCTCTCTCCTGCTTAACCCACGGGCCGGCCTGGCTTCACCAGTTGAGAACGGGGGAAAATTGTAATGAAGGGTAAATTTTTCAGTGCCTTTATTTAAAACCTCATCTATTACTTTCTCATCAAGTTTAGTACCCAAAGTAACTGAAGAGATAGCCTGCGTTTCGCCTCTTGTAAAAATAGCAGAACCATGTGTGGATGGCAAACAGTCAACTTCACACCATATAGGTCTTATCTCATTTGTTTTACGACCATCCAGACGAATGCCTTCGTCTAAAATCATCCGCCGCATGGCTTCTTTTTCTACATCATGATAATATCGGCTTAACATCAACTTTTTTGATTCTCTCTCTTCTTCTGGAATATTGGCTTCAATAAAACTTTCTATTAATTTTTCAAATTCTTCAGATCGCTGATGTTTAGCTTTGAAACTCTTTGCTATTTGATAAACCTTATCATACAATTCAACTTTAATTTTCTTCCTTAATTCTTCGTCATTTTCTTCGTGGCAATATTCTCTTTTTACTGTTTTTCCTGCTTCTTTGGCGAAATCAATCTGTGCCTGACATTGAAGTTTAATGGCATTATGCGCAAATTGAATGGCTGCAATCATATCTTCTTCCGATACTTCGCTCATTTCACCTTCTACCATCAATATATTATCAATGGTAGCGCCAACCATGATATCAATATCAGATTCTTTTAATTCTGAAAAGGTGGGATTAACAATAAAATTTCCATTGTTGCGTGCGACTCTCACTTCAGAAATTGGTCCTTTAAAAGGAATATCGGAAAGAGTTAAAGCAGCTGAAGCAGCTAATCCAGCCAAAGCGTCCGGTATGGTTTCTTTTTCCGCGGACAAAAGACTGACAGTTACAAATGTTTCAGCATGATAATTATCGGGAAACAATGGTCTTAACGCACGGTCAATCAAACGGGAAATCAATATTTCATAATCAGAAGGTCTTGTCTCTCTTTTCATAAATCCACCAGGAAACCGCCCCAATGCTGAAAATTTTTCTTTGTACTCAACCGATAATGGCATAAAATCAACATTCTCCTTTGCTTCTTTCGCTGATACCACAGTAGCCAAAAGTAATGTCTTACCCATTCTCAATACAACCGAACCATCTGCCTGCTTTGCCAGCTTTCCTGTTTCAAGGCTTATTGTTCTTCCGTTTCCCAGATCTATATCTTTTGTAAACGCTTTATACATAATTAATTTCTTTTTAGTTTTTCTTCAATATAATATACAAAAAAAGGCAATTATAATTGCCTTTTTTTATTATTTACGCAGATTCAAATCGCTTATGATTTTTCGGTATGCTTCCAAATCAGTCTCCTTAAGATAATCAAGAAGACGTCTTCTCTTTCCAACCAATTTTAACAGGGACCTCTGAGTACCAAAATCTTTCTTCATACCCTTCAGATGTGTTGTCAGATGATTGATCCTCTCGGTAAAAATAGCAACCTGAACCTGAGGCGTACCGGTATTGGTTATAGTTGTTCCGTGTTGTTGTATAATCTTTTCTTTACTTTCTTTCGTTAAATACATTTTATATTATTTTAATAATTACAATTCTATTCTATAATTTAGACATTTCAAATTATTCCTTAAATAAGACGTGCAAAAATACTTATTTTTTTTTATCTCACAAGTTTAGGGGGGCTTTATTTTTAGTTTTGTCTTTTTTTTAACTGATTTCCAAATAGTTGGGCAGAAATATCATTGGCCTTTACCAATAATTACTGAACCAATCTGACATTTTAAGCAACTCTTTTTAATACAATATTCATTTTTTAAATGGATTAAAGCCTGTGATTCAAAGGCATTTTTGACTATTATTCCATATTTGGCAAATTCAGATGTGATATGATTGTTTTCAGATGGTAACTGCTCCAATAAATCTATTGCTTTTTCTTTCAATTCAGGCTGATCTTTCCTATCGCCATAAACAAATAAAAATGGAGCTATTGTATTTATTATGATAATATCAATGGATGAACCTGATAATTTTTTTATTCTTCTGACTGATGGTTTATCAAAAACGTAATGATTATCCCAGTATTCTGATGCCTGCAGTTTAAAATTTTCTTTCAGCTTCATCACATTTGTTTCCTCAATAATTTTTGAAAACAAGCCGTTTGACTGACAAATTAAATTAGCCAACTGAGACAACCGGATGGTGGGGAAGTTGGCGGGACGCAGTCTTAAAAATTTCCACAAATGACTTTCAATAGGTACAAGGGAAAATTTATGTTTTAAAAACCGGTATTCCTTAGCCAGATGTAAAGCATAATAGTCTTTCTTCGATTCATTCAGTAAGCCCGCCTGACCGAATAACATAGCCTCAACTTGTGTAAGATTATTTTTATGTTTCGCCAGATAATGGGTTGGCAGCGACTTTGCAAGTAGCTCGAAAGGTTCAGCATTCACTCCAAAACCAAAGTTTCTTGCCAGAATCTGATAAAAAGCTTCTTCCCAGTTATTTTTATGCTGAACTAAAATATTCTGAATGTAATCCGATTTTTGCATCAGCCTCTCCACAGCCATTTTACCAAGCCAGCTTCGGATTAAAAACCGATCCGTTTTTATTAAATGCGCATCACAGGGTATTCTCCTGTTTGCCAATAATAAAGAATGATAATTACGCTCAAGCTTTTTGCTATAATTTAATTCCATCGAGGGGATGATCTCTCCACCTGAACGCCTGATAACACAATCATTCTTACCTACAACATGTAAAATAATATTATCATACGATTTATCATTGTTGTGGTTGTGCTTATTCCAATCTGATGTTCTGCTGTGCACTTCTACATTCCCTGCCCAAAGGGTATCCCCGATTTTAACGCGGGCATTTATAAAATCAGGTCCCGCGTTTGAATTATGCTCGCCAACATTTATAATCTCAAGTTTTTCCCCTGTGCTGGCTATACAATTTTTATGTCTGAACAAACTGTGCTTCCAGATATATTGCAAAAAATCTTCATTCATGATATTCATATAAAAAGGCGGTCATGACCGCCTTAAAAACTTCTCTTTAGAGTTATCATAATTCTACTGAATCTCAATTGATTTCACACTTTCATTGCCGTTAATACCGACTTTGACGAAATATACTCCATGTTCTAACATCAATTCGTTGGCATTAAAAGTAATATTCTGTTCGCCCGCAGGATAAACCCCAAGAGCAACCTGATTAACAAATCTACCCTTTGCATCAACAATCTTGATGTCAATATTGGATTTCTCCGATAAAACAAAACTTATAGTGGCTAATTTATCGGTAGGATTTGGGAAGATGCTGATATTGTTGCCATTATCCAGATTATTGATACTTCCGGAAGAAGCGGATGACACACTATTCTGACTTGGAACATTCGAGTTATAAGCAGCCAGAGTTATACCATTTCCACAGGCAGTAGGTGAACTTTTTATAAGAACGAGTACCGGGTAACGACTGTAAGATGCATACCAGCGATAAGTAATATCTTCAACTGTATAACTGTTGTTCTTTGACTGGTAGGTGCTGATTTTGTCCTCTTTCACGCGAATTACATTTGGATGAACAACACCATTCGGTAATAATAATTTTCCCTGAGCATCGGCAGTAACATTATATTGCCCCTGAATCGTATTGATCGCACTGTTCCCGGCATAGGTGGCTCCAAAAAAATCACCCGAAAATGAATTTCCATAAGTAAATGGATAAATCATCTTAACAAATGGCTTATCATATTTAATGTAAGAGGAACCTTTCCCAGGCATATAACCATATTGTACAATACTGTCATTATCTCCGGTAAAAAAGAAATAATTTCCAAATTCTTCAAGAGCCGTATTTGTTTCCGGGAAAATAGCTGCTCCGGAGGATTCAGCTGTTGAATAGATGGATCCGGTAAAGTCAGCTTTATCTTTGATAGTTGTAAAATCCCAAACTACATTTGCTCCGCCATTGCCCGGTTCTGCATATTCCATAAGCTTCATAAAGTTCTTGGTATCCGGAAGCAGTCCTTGCGTATTGTAGGTCAAAACAACCTGCGCACCAAGATTTAATGACAAGCAGACTAATACTGCAACTAAAGGTAAAATATATTTTTTCATAATTTTTATTTTTTAAAAATTTAGGATGGACTAAAAATACAATATTTTTTATTAAAATGCCATTAAAATCATGTTAAAATGATATTAAATTAAATCAATCCTTTCTTTTTAAGGATGTTCATCATGATCATTTGTATATTTTTAGCTTTATCCTCTGAAGCTTTGGCAAATTCTTCTGACTGATCAGCATAAATGATATCACGGGATGAATTCACTATTAACCCGCATTGATGATTCAATCCAAATTCAGCTACCTCTTCAAGACTTCCACCTTGTGCGCCAATTCCCGGTACAAGAAGAAAATGATCAGGCACTATTTTCCGGATGGCCTCAAAATGATCAGCCTGAGTGGCACCAACAACATACATCATATTATCTGCCGTTCCCCAATCCCGGGAGATTTTTAATACATTTTCAAATAGGAATAAACCGGAAGCATCTTCCATGATATATTGAAAATCTTCAGCTCCTTCATTGGATGTGAGCGCTAACAGGATGGCCCATTTATCTTTAAACATAAGGAAGGGCTCCACTGAATCTTTTCCCATGTAGGGAGCAACTGTAATCGCATCAAAATTAATTTCCTGAAAGAAAGCTTTTGCATACATTTTAGACGTATTTCCTATATCACTTCTTTTGGCATCAGCAATGATAAAAACATCAGGATAGCATGTTCTGATATAATGAACCGTTAATTGCAATGACAACCAACCTTCAATGGCCAGACTTTCATAAAAAGCCAGGTTCGGTTTGTAGGCTATGGCATATGGCACCGTAGCATCAATAATTTTTTTGTTAAATTCAAAAACAGGATGTTCATATTCGAGAAGATGATGAGGAATTTTTTCTGGATCTGTATCAAGACCAACGCAAAGAAAACTTTTTTTCTTTTTAATATTATTAAATAACTGGTTTGCATTCATCTCAGTAACTATTTTCTTTTAATCGTTCTGTATTTTCTTCCATTTGTAATTTATCTATTATTTCCTGAACATCACCATCCATAATAGTTGCAAGGTTGTATAAAGTCAGGTTGATCCTGTGATCGGTGACACGTCCCTGGGGATAATTATAAGTACGGATTTTTGCTGAACGGTCACCGGTTGAAACCATAGTTTTTCGCTTCGATGCTATATCATCCATATATTTCTGGTATTCGAGATTGTACAAACGACTTCTCAATTCGACCAAAGCTTTTTCATAATTTTTAATCTGGGATTTTTCATCCTGGCATTGTACCACTATGCCTGATGGAATATGCGTAAGACGAATGGCTGAATAAGTTGTATTCACCGACTGTCCCCCCGGTCCGGAAGAACAGAATGTATCCTTACGGACATCATTTATATTAAGATCAATGTCGAATTCTTCAGCTTCAGGCAACACCGCCACAGTAGCAGCAGATGTGTGAACCCTACCCTGAGCTTCTGTTTTAGGAACCCGTTGAACACGATGAACTCCCGATTCATATTTTAAAACGCCATACACGCCATTGCCTTTTACATTCATAACAATTTCTTTATAGCCTCCTGCTGTACCGTCTGAAAAGCTTGTTACCTGAACTTTCCATCCCTTTGATTCACAAAAACGGGTGTACATCCTGTACAGATCGCCTGCAAAAATACTGGCCTCGTCTCCTCCGGTTCCGGCACGAATTTCCATGATGGCATTTTTGGAATCTTCCGGATCAGCCGGTATCAACAACCACTTTATTTTTTCTTCCAATACCGGAATTTGCTGTTGTAATTGATCTGTTTCAATCTTAGCCATTTCAAGCATTTCAATATCCTTTTCATGATCCAACATGTCACGAGCCGACTCAATGTTGCTAAGTATATTGATATATTCGTTATAAGACTCGACCAAAGGTTCCAGTTCTTTATATTCTTTATTTAGTTTTATATACCGCTTCATATCGCTGATCACCTGTGGATCAGTTATCTGCTGGGATATTTCTTCAAATTTAAGCTTAATGCTTTCAAGCTTTCTCAATATGATATTTTCACTCATATGTTAGTAACAATTTTAATGGTTCAAAGATAATAATAAAATTCAAGGAAAGAATTCAAAATCAAATGATGAACGGAAAAGCTAATACTCAAATTCTCCAAACTGGCTTTTTATGGTAAGTTTCCTGCTAGGATATATTTCACAGTGTCCAACAATCCGGGCATCTATTTTATATTGCTTTGATATGGAAATGATGCCATCAGCAATTTCAGGTTTTACATAGATTTCAAAACGATGACCCATATTAAAAACCTTATACATTTCCTGCCATGAGGTACCGGATTGTTCCTGTATCATTTTAAATAATGGAGGGACTTCAAACAAGTTATTTTTAATTACATGAAGTTTGTCAACAAAATGAAGAACCTTTGTCTGAGCTCCACCGGAACAATGAACCATTCCATGTATTTGTTTCCTGTATTTTTTCAATACTTCAATGATCACAGGCGCATACGTTCGTGTAGGGGAAAGAACTAATTTCCCGGCATCAACTCCGGCTTCTGAAATAGGATCTGTAAGATTATATTTACCTGTATACACCAGTTCGTCGGACATGCATATGTCATAACTTTCAGGATATTTTTCAGCCAGATAATGAGCAAATATATCATGACGGGCTGATGTGAGTCCGTTACTGCCCATTCCTCCATTATATTCCTTTTCATAGGTGGCTTGCCCGTGTGAAGACAAACCAACAATCACGTCACCGACCTGTATGTTAACATTGTCAATGACATCAGATCTCTGCATTCTGCACGAAACAGTTGAATCAACAATAATGGTGCGCACGAGATCACCTACATCAGCTGTCTCTCCACCGGTAGAAAAAATATTTACACCCAACGACCGGAGCTCCGCCAAAAACTCCTCTGTTCCATGAATGATGGCTGAGATCACTTCTCCCGGTATCAGGTTTTTGTTACGACCAATGGTGGATGAAAGTAATATTCCATCTGTCGCACCAACGCAAAGAAGGTCGTCAAGATTCATCACAATAGCATCGCGGGCTAACCCTTTCCAAACACTGATATCGCCTGTCTCTTTCCAATAGACATAAGCAAGAGATGATTTGGTACCAGCTCCATCAGCATGCATGATATTACAATATGTTTCATCTCCTCCCAGATAATCAGGAATAATCTTACAAAAAGCTTTTGGAAACAATCCTTTATCCACATTAAGTATGGCATCGTGTACATCTTCTTTTGATGATGAAACTCCTCGCAGACCATATCTTGATTCCTGAGACATTTATATATGATAATATGATTACAGGTTCGTTATTTTTCCTGTTTGGGAATGTAATCTGTTCTTAACACTTTGAATTCCGTTCTACGATTTGCCTGATAAGAAATTTCCTGCTGTTCGGGTGTTAATCCGCTGATAAATTCTTCGTTGAGAATCTTTCCTTCGGCCATAAAATTATACTGTTCAGCCATTTTTTTATCAATGATTTTAGGCATCACTTTTCCATATCCTTTAGCAGAAAGTCTGTCAGCCGCAATTCCTTTTTGTATAAGATAATTTACAACAGACTGCGCGCGGTTTTGAGATAATTTGTTATTATGTTCATCCGAACCACGGGCATCCGTATGCGCCCCCAATTCGATGGTAATTGTAGGATTATCTGTCAGCGTCTCAATCAGCTTATCTAATGCAACCATTGATTCAGGACGCAGATCGGCTTTATCAAAATCATAAAAAATATTCGGTAATTCAATAGGTTTAGCAATAGAAGCTAAGTAAATTGTCGTTTTAAAATCTTTACTCTTTTCAAGACCTTTCGTGGTTTCACGTTCTTTGCCATTCAGGTAACCATCGCTCGATACAACAAATACATAGTCTGTACTTGGCTTTAGCATAAATTTGAAAGATCCATCTTTGGAAGACTTAAACTCCATGGTACCTCCATCACTGCCTATTGCCCTGATCATTGCCTGAGGTATAGGTGCATCAGATTTTTCATCTTTTATAACTCCTGATATATTAAATTTCAGAGGTGGTAACACGAACGCATAAATATCATCATCGCCTTTTCCATTGCGGTCTGAGCTGAAATATCCTTTTTCTTCTTTCTTTTCGAAAACAATACCAAAATCATCATTCACCGAATTGATAGGAGCTTTCATATTTTCAATTTTCCAATGTCCATCAGGCGTTTTTTTTGCTTTAAAAATATCCAATCCTCCGATACTCACCTGACCATCGGATGAAAAGTATAATGTACCATCAGGATGAACATAGGGAAACATTTCATTCCCCGGAGTATTGATTTCATTTCCTAAATTTTCCGGTTTACTCCACTCATCACTTTTTGTTTTACGTGTTACTTTCCAAATATCTTTTCCGCCAATACCACCATCCATATCAGAAACAAAATAAAGAGTGAGTTCATCAGGTGAAATAGCAGCCTGGGCATAAGTTATACTGTCCTTATCTAATTTTATGAGTTCCCCTTTTCCCCAGGTTTCACCACTTTTTGAAGATTTATATATCTGACAACCCATTTGTCTTCCTTTGACCATTTTGCAAACCGTATAATACATAGTTGAATAATCAGAATTAAAACTGGGACAACCTTCGTCGGCATCTGTATTTATCCCCGGGGGAAGCGGTACCGGAGTGCTCCATTTGCTCTTGTGATCTAATTTGGCATCATACAAATCAGTAAACCCTTGACCGGTTGCACCATGAATCGGTGTCCCGGAAGCACTTTCCCTTGACGAAGTAAAAATTATTTCAGAGTAATCATCCTTGGCAAAGCCCGGACAATAATCCCTGGATTTGGAATTTAGCGGTTTAACATCTTCAACGATGTACCCACTGTTATTTTCTAACCATTTTGGTGCATTCTCACATGCAGTAATCCCATTTTCGCCTCTGACATCATCCGGAACCAAATCCTTATATTTTTTATAATTGTCAATAGCATCATCGTACTTCTGATTTATTTTAAGAGCATCTGCATAATACAGAAATACCAAGGGATTCTGATAGTTCTTTTCAATGGCTTTTTTGAACCACATTTCCGCTTTCAGAGGATCCCCGGTGATTCGGAAACACTCTCCCAATGAAAATAAAATCAATGCTTTTCGTTCTTTGTCTTTTACATAATCATAGGCTTCTTTAAACATAGTGATTGCTGTAAAATATTCACCTGCATCAAAAGTATCAAAAGCTTTACTGGCTTTATCCCTTTTTTGAACTTTTTTTTGCGCCATTAAGGAAACACAAAGGATCAGATTTAAGACTATGATTATAATTAATTTCAATATCTTCATATTTCAATTTCTTATCCTAAAAATAATCAATATTGTTTTGAATTCTAAGTATATTATAAAACTGTTGTAAAAATAATTTTATTTTCATAATAATAAAATTAATTTTTGATATTACTCTTCATCATTCAGTCTGATTCCTATTTCATCAAGAATAATTAGTTTTTTCCTGTATAAAGCGCCAATCGCTTTCTTATAAGTCTTTTTACTTACTCCAAACAGATTATAAATCACCTCTACAGGACTTTTATCGGTAACTTCAATATGTCCGCTGTGTTTTCTGATGATTTCGATTATTGACTGAGACACCTCATCTATCTTTTCATAACCCGGTTTGGATAAACATATATCAATCTTTTGAT
>Ga0182030_10027467_pt1 | contig 10232 bp, 3 predicted proteins | sample 812S3MmetaG_FD_121299 | JGI IMG/M metagenome (GOLD analysis project Ga0182030, IMG submission 121299) | Permafrost microbial communities from Stordalen Mire, Sweden - 812S3M metaG (Illumina Assembly) | ecosystem: Environmental > Terrestrial > Soil > Wetlands > Permafrost | place: Sweden... | reverse complement strand
TGCCGTCGGTGGTGTAAAAGACCTGCGCGCCTGTCGTAGTTGTGGCGAGCGCTACCGACTGCGCCCCTGAGTAAGTGCCGCCCGGCGGGGTCAGTGTGGGCGCGACGGCTTGCAGCGTATAAGTGGCTGAAGCGATACCGCTGTTGGTGTCGCCACTCAACGTGCCGATGGCCTGGACCGTCGTGCCTGTTTGAACAATAGAGATCGCCGCGCTGTAAGCCGTTCCATGGGTGCAGCTTCCGTTACTGGCGGTGGGTGTCGAATTGTCTATCGTATAGCAGATGGTTGCGCCAGTGGTGGAATCGCCGATGGTGACTGACTGATTGGTGTTGTACGTGCCTGTTGCGGGTGAAATCTGCGGCGTGGCTACAGTAGCCAGTTGAGCCTGAGTTCCTGTACCCGACAACTGAATGACTGCGGGGATGTTGTTCGGCCCATCGGCGTAGAGGGTGATAGTTCCAGTCCGTGCACCTGTCGCCGTCGGAGTGAAGGTAACGCCGATTGTGCAACTGGAGCCAGATCCCAGCTCATCCTCGCCTCCTGTGCAGTTATTGGAAGCGATAGCAAAGTCACCGGTGATGGCGCCAACGCCGCCGCCAATGATGGAGCCCTCGGGAGCAGCGCCGTGCAAAGCCGCGCTGGCGGCCAACCGAGGTCGCCCACCAACGACGGTTGCTCGGCTGGGATTGTAGAAATACACTGGCGCATTGCCGGTGTTTGTGACGATGACGGTCTGGGCCGCGCTGGTTGAGGTTACGTTCTGGCTGCCGAACTGCAGATCGCCCTGCGGCCCGGCAATAGCTACGCCTGTGCCGGAGGGGATCAGCAGATCGCCAGCCAGATCGATGCCGGGGAAGCCGACGCCTGAGAGACTTGCGCCGGGAGCGGGACCGCCTGTGCTGCCGCTTCCGCCGCCGGCAACGGTGTTAATGTTGCCGGATTGGAAGTCCACTTTACGGATCGAGCTGCCGGTCGAGATATACAGATCGCCGAACGCATCCACGGCAACGCCATTAGCGATTATTTCGGCGCTAGTAGCTGGGCCGCCATCGCCCGTATCGCCTGCCGTTCCGGTGCCCGCGACGATGGCGATGTTGTCGCCGTCACCCGTATTCACGAGTTCACGGACGAGATTATTGCCGGTATCGGCGATGAAGAGGTCGCCGTTCAGATCGGCGGCCACGCTGCTGGGAGCGTTGAGTGCGATTTGATACATGGGGGGGCCATCGTTAGTGCCGCCGGCAAAGACACTGGCATAGGGAGAACTGCCACCTAGACTGGGTTCGACCCAGATGACAATATTCTGAGCGGCATCGGCGATGTAGAGATTGTCGTACGTATCGAAGGTAATCCCGTTCGGCACGATGGGAACGCTGGCGGCCGAACCGGCTGCGAATTTGCCGGTGGTTCCGTTGCCCGCATAGGTGCTGATGATGTTGGTCGCGGCGTTGACCACGCGGACGCGGGCATTGCCGGTATCGGAGATGTAGACGTTGCCGTAGCCGTCCACGGCCACCGCGGTCGGGTTGTTCAGCGTAGCGTTGGCGGCCGGGCAGCCATCGCCAAGCGGATAGCTGCTGTCGCACCCGCCTCCCAGATTGCCCGCAAAGTCTGTGATATTGCCCGAGGAGTCCACTTTGCGAACCACATTCTTGCCGGGGTCGGCGATGTATATGTTGCCGTTCATGTCGGCTGCCGTGGCGCTGGGCGAGCAAAGTTGGGCGCTGAGGGCAGGGCCGCCGTTGCCGGAGTCGGCGCAGGCGTTGCCGTTGCCGATCACGCCGGCATAGGGGCTGAGCAGCGCCGGATAGAACTGCAACTGGCCGGCCTGCCCAACGCCGGAGATGGGCACCGTCTGGTCATAGCTGGCGGCGTTGTCGGCTATCGTCAGAGTGGCCGCATAGACGCCAGCATTCTGAGGCCAGAATTCGATCGAAATGGTGCAAGGGTCGCCGGGAGCCAGCGTTTCGTTCAACGAAACCATGCTTGAGCAACTGCCGTTGGGATAGACGTTGAAGACGGAGGTCCCGGCGATGGTGAAGGGCGTGGCTCCGGTAAAGGTGAGCGGCGCGGTTCCCGTGTTCGTCACCCTGATGGGCATCTCTCCGCCTTGTTGAACTACAGTGGCTGGGAAGACAAGCGTGGAGGGACTGATGCCGATCCCAGGAGCCGCGCTTGTTCCGGTGATCGCAATGGTGGGCGTTGCGATCGTCGAAGAGTCGCCCACGCTCAGGGTTGCGGAGTAGCTGGTTTGCGTGAAACCGGGTTGAAAGTCGGCCACGACCGTGCAGGAGCCGCTGACGGGGACCACGACTCCTGGTGTGCAGGAACTGGTCGAGTCCACGCCGAAGTATTTCCCATCCGTCCCGGTGAAGTTGATGTTATAGATGGAAAACGAGGCGGTCGTGTTGTTGGTCAGCGTGGCTGTCAGCGAGGAGGTCGAACCCGCCACGGTTAGGGGGAAGGTCAGCGGTGACGGACCAAAGCTGATCGAAGCCGCCGGGGGCGCAGACGTTCCGGTACCGTTAAGGACCACAGACTGGGGCGATCCGGTCACATTGTCGGCCACGTAGAGCGTTGTGGAATACGACCCCGCAGTAGGCGGGGTGAAGTCGACCACGATGGTACAGGCGGGCAACCCTTGTCCCGTCACTCCCACCAGGCTTCCCCCGGTTTTGCAGGTGCTGGCGGAATCAAGGGTGAAGTCCGTCGCATTACCGCCATTGACGTAGATGTTGGAGATGGTCAGTGTGGCGTTGGAAGTGGTGGTCTCCGTGAGCAGAGCGGTCAATTGCGCAATTGTGCCCGCCGTGGTGCTGGGGTTGTTCGCCGATTGCAGGGCCAACGAGGCGGTTGGAGAAGGAGCTCCGCCCGCGCCGTTGAAGGTAATCGTGGCTGCGATGCCACTCGGAGTCGTCGGGTAGACGTTGTCGGTGATCTGAATGCTGGCCGTAAAGTTCGTTTGAGAGAGATAGGGTACCGGATTGAAGGTCACCTGGACCGTGCAACTGCTGCCGGCGGCGATATCGTATGCGCCTGTACCGGTGTTGTAGATGCAGGCGGTCGAGCCGGTCGTGTTGGCGATGGCGAAATCGCCCAGCTTACCAGGATAGAACCCTGAGATCCACAACTGTGCCGTCCCCGAATTGGAGAAGGTGATGGTTTGCGGCGTGCTGGAGGAGTTCCACGAGACATTGCCAAAGTTCAAAGTCAACGACGAGGGACTGATCTGAAGCTGGGGATTGGCGATGCCGAGGCCGTTGAGGGTAACGGTCTGAGCTGCGAGGCTGCCGATATTCAGCGTGTCGGTGGGGACGGCGCCCGCCAAGACCGGGGTGAACTGAAGGTAGAACGAGCAGGCGGCGCTGGGATCGAGCATGGCGCCCGCCACACAGGAGCCCGACGGCGAAGTGGGATCGAGGGCGAAGTTTGTTCCCGTGGTTGTGCCGGTCGAGTCCAGGGCGAAATCGGGCACCGTATAGTTGGCGTTGCCTACGTTGGCATAGTTTATCGTCTGATCCTTGCTGGTGGTGAAGTCGTAGGTTGAATAAGCTGTATCGCCGGGGGGAGTGTAAGGGAAGTCGAGTGTGGCGCTGGCGCCGGAGAGCAGAGCGATCTGGGCCGCGTTGCTGCCGTTGGCGAAGTAGATGTTACCGGCATTGTCGGGAATGGCGGCAACGGGATAAACGTCGTAGCCGTTGAAGGCATTGAAGACCGCCGGAGCCGCAAAATACTTCCAGGAGTCACTGTATTCGATCTCGTTGGCCGTGCTTGTAGCCAGGTTGATGCGGTAGATGGTTTGGTTTGAGTAGGAGCCGCAGCCGCTTCCTGTCAGGTAGATGTTGCCGGAGGAGTCGCTGGACAGATTCCCAAGATCGGAAAGGAACAATTTGCTGAGGGAATATCCTGCTTGTCCCGTGGCTGGAGCTACGCAGTTCGCCGAGTTTCCGTTGATATTGCCGGCAATGTAGGCGACCGCTTGGGTATTGGGGTTGACCTGCCGGAGAACATAGTATCTCGTGGTTGCATCCTGAACGATCACATAGAGGTTCCCGTCGGCGGCCAGCGTCATGTCGCTGGTCGTTGCTCCGACGAGGTATGCATTCAACGACGTAGAGGCTGAGTTCGCCACCGTGCTGATGATTCCGGTAGTAGCGTTGATCACGCGCAGGGAGGCGCCTCGACCCGACCAAAGATAGATATTTCCGGAGGAATCGATGGCCAGGTCGTCGATGTCGAGCAGATCGGCATTGGTCGCCGCTCCGCCATCGCCGCACTCGAAAGTGGCGGCTTGCTGTTGGTAAGCGGTGGGGCAGGTTCCAGTGCCGCTGTAGGATGATCCATTGTAGTTCTGGCCGGCGACCGAGCTGAGGAGCCCGGTTACCGCATCGATGCGGCGCAGCACCCCATAAATACCTGCATGAAGCATATCCTGGCCGCCGGAGTCCAGAAAATAGATATTTCCGGTGCTATCCAGCGTCATCGCATAGAGGTTCGACAAACTGGCGGCAGTGGCTAGTCCGCCGTCTCCGCTGGTTCCGATGAGGCTCGACGATCCTTTTATGCCGGCGACGGTGGTGATGTTGTGCTGGGATGTGTTGTCGATCTTGCGGATAACGCTATGGTCCGTATCGACAAAATACAGGTCGCCGGCGCTGTCCAGGGCCATTGGCTGGTAGCTTCCTGAGTAAATTTCGATCTTCGCGTTAGTGGCCGGTCCGTTATCGCCGCTATCTCCTGTGGTGGCCGCAGTGTCCAGGCCGTTGTTCAGGGCGGGGGCGCCATCTGTTGTGTCGGCCAGTCCGGCATAGAGCGAGATGGTTCCTGGGACCACTTGCGGAAGCGGACCCGTCGCCGCGCCCGCCAGCCCGAAGGCCCAGGTGTTCGAGTTGCCGTCCGTCAAGACCAGCGTCGCGTTGCGCGAGAGCAACGGCGAGGCCAGGCTGCCCGGATAGGCTGGCGTGTAGGTGACGTGGATGTTGCAGGCGGTTCCCGAAGGATTCGGCGTGACGCCATCTGTCGCGCAGCCGTTGACGGAGTTGATGACGTATTCCTTGCCCTCTACTCCGGCCGACTGAAGAACAATCGACTTGATGGCCACCGAGCCGCCGCCGGCGTTGAGGGTCACAATGACGGTCTGCTGTGTCGAGCTGCCAACCGCGGGGAGCGTTCCGGAGGAGGGGAAGGTGTTGTTGGATACCGTGAAGTTGTAAATGCCCCACGCCTGCGACGGCAGAGCCAACAGCACAATGGCGGCCGCAATCGGAACAAGGGCGCGCAGGATGCGGCGCGGGATGCTTAGGGTAGAAAAACGATGACCAGCCATACTAGCTCTCCTTACCTTCCGTGAAGCGATTGTTTGCAAACCCACCATTCGCCGGATGGGGAACGATGGAGGTGAACACAGCTTCCGTCAATGCCTTGTTGGGGCGAGATCGAGTCCAGGCCGGGCAGGGCCTCGGCCAGCAAACTCATACTTCGAGACCCGCAGGTAGGGCAACTCTCGAACGGATTTCTGAGCGTCGGCTCGGGAGGCGGCAACTTTCGGCGTTCGGACTCCGGCCCGCTGCTTCCACTGGCCCGTTCGTCTCTGCCCCCTTTAGGCAGGCTCCGCACCAGCATGATGACCGTCTCGCGCTCCACCGTGACCTCGATGCGCCGGCTCACGGTTGCCTCGGCGGCGCTTTTCTTTGCTGCTTCTTCCCCTGCCGGAACGCCGCGACGTAAAATGTTCATACCTTCATTCCTCAATGGCCGGCGGTCGGCAACCCGCTACGGTTTCTAACTGGAACTCAAAGTGGGATTGAACGTCATGAATTTCGCGATGAATTTTTCTGAATTTTTTTGAAAGTCTATTATGTTATTGAGTAAGCAAGAGTTGTACCGATTCGAAGGATTTGAGCTGGACCCCTGCCGGCGCATCTTGTCGCGCAATCAGGAGCCGGTTTCGCTTACCCCGAAGGCCTTCGAAGTGCTCGCGTACCTGGTTTCGAACCCCGGACGGGTCGTCACCAAGGAGGAGTTGCTCAAGGCGGTCTGGCCCGACTCCTTTGTGGAAGAAGGCAACCTCGCCCAGTACATCTCCGCGCTACGCAGGGCGTTGGGAGACAAATCCTGCCTGATCGCGACCGTTCCCGGCCACGGCTATCAGTTTGCCGCTCAGGTATTCGCGGATCATCTCCAATCCGAGATTCCGGTGGACGCCATTCCCGAGCAGCACCCGAGGGAGATCTATCTGAAGCGGGTGCGGGAGCGCACCCGTGTGGTCTATGAGGATGTGCCGGCGGCTCAGCTTGCGTCACGCGAAACCGCATTGCTGAACGCGGGGACAACCTCACACCACAAGAGAATATGGTGGTGGGCTGCGGCGCTGGCGCTGGGCGCGGCCACTCTGGCGATCTACTTTGGGGTACGGCTGAATAGAGCGGGTCAGTTGCGAATATCGAATTACACAAAGATCACTCATGACGGACATACCAAGTTCATTGGTGGAACGGACGGAAGCAGAATCTATTTCACCCAGGATCTGCCAAAGGGCATAGCAGAGGTTTCGGTCTCGGGTGGAGTGGTTGCGCCAATCCCAATTTCATTACCGAATCCCTGGGCGGGGGACGTTTCGCCGGATGGATCGACCCTACTTCTCATCTCGCAGGGCGACGGCCTAGGCCCCGCGAACACGCTGTGGAGCCTACGGCTGCTGGGAGGCTCTCTTCGCCGCCTTGCTAATGCCGGCGTTGCAGTATGGTCTCCCGACGGGGAGAAGATCGCTTACTCCACGATCGCCGGCGAAATTTACGTCATAGGGAGCGATGGAACCGAAGCGCATCGAATAGCCTCTCCCGGAGGTTATGTAAAGTCCCTGGCCTGGTCACCGGACGGGGGTGCAATTCGGTTTTCCAAAGAGGGCTTCCTGTGGGAGATGTCATCGAGTGGATCCAATCTTCACCAGCTTCTGCCGGGATGGGGGAAGTCGTCCTCGCAGTGGAACGGACAATGGGCTCAGGATGGGAGATTCTACATCGTGGCCGATGGCCAGATTTGGGTTCTCGATGAGCGTTCCGGATTCGGTAAAAGCCTGCCCACTACGCCGGTTCAACTCACGTTTGGCCCAATGGTCTGGGATCGGCCGATTCCCAGCCGGGACGGGAAGAAAATCTTCGCATCGGGCCGCACGAACCGGGGTGAACTGGTTCGCTTTAACGCGAAATCCGGGCAGTTTCAGCCTTTCCTTGGCGGCATCTCCGCCGAGTTCGTTACCTTTTCCAGCAACGGCAAGTCCGTGGCCTACGTTTCCTACCCCGAAGGCGTTCTCTGGCGAGCCAACCCGGATGGAAGCAATCCCATGCAACTGACCGATTCCCCTACATATCCGAAGTCGCTGCGCTGGTCGCCGGACGGAACTGAAATCCTGTTCGTGGACCGTACTCCGCAAGGACTCGATGCGATCTACATCGTCCCCGCGGATGGAAGCGGAAAGCCTCGCCGCCTGCTGCCGGGAGACCTCGAAGCGGAGACGGACCCAAGCTGGTCGCCGGATGGGCGAAAGGTCGTTTTTTCTACCTCCCCGAATGTGGGCGAAAGTTCGAAGTCCGACCTGTGCATCCTCGACATCGCAACCGGAAACGTCGCCGCCATTCCCGCATCGGATGGCTTGTTGGTGCCCCGCTGGTCGCCGGATGGCCAGTCGATTGCCTCCATGACCCTGGATACAATGGCCATGAAAGTTTTCGACATCGCGAGCGGACGATGGACTAAGTTGGACTCGGGGGCCGTCGCTTTTCCTGAATGGTCGCACGACGGCCGGTTCATCTACTACGTGAAGTGGACGGACGATCCCGCCGTGATTCGTATTCGCGCCGCAGACGGAAAACGAGAAACCGTGGCCGATCTTAAAGGAGCGCGGTACACAGGTGTCTATACGTTATGGATGGGGCTCGACCCAACCGACACTCCCATGACGCTTTACGACACCTCCAGCGACGACATTTACGCCCTGACACTGGAAAGAAAATGACATGATTCAGCGAGCCCGCGTCAGCACACTATTCCTGAAGAATATCAATCGCAAAGTATTTTTGCGGGCCTCGTCTACCCAAGTGTTCCCCATCGGCGGCAAGAGACGGTGCAATTAGCGTCTAGCTGAACAACATCATGAGCGAAAGTTCTGTAAATCATCGCATCGCAAAAAGCTGCGGCATGCTCCTAACTTCAGTTGATTCCTTATTTGCCCGCCGACACAATTCGCGCGATCCAAGACCATGGCCTGCATCTTGGACGCGGCTGCCGATGATTACCGCCTGATCCTCGCCAACCAGGGCGTCGATCCTGTCTCTACCCTCTATTCGCTCGCGCATCTTCGCCTCGCCCGCGTGCTTGTGCTGAAAAAAAAGACCGGCGAAGCGCGCCCATTCGGCAAGCTCGAGGCAGGCTGTCCTGCGGAACACCCAGGTCTCTCAGATCAAACAAAAACCTTGGCTTTCGCGAGGCTGGGATAGTATAAGTTTCCTATCGAAGGAGTGCATCGTCTTGGACCGGCCTGAGCTGGAGTCGCACGCAAAATCTCCACTCAACATCACTGCCCTGCTCCATGACCTGGAGGCGGGGCAGCATGCAGCCTTGAACCGGCTAGTGGAAGTGGCATATCCAGAGTTGCGGCGGATTGCGCACCGGGAGTGCGGCCGTGAAAGGCAATCCTCTACATTGCAGTGCACAGCTGTCGTTCACGAGGCATGGCTCCGTCTTGCCCATGCGCAGCACACAACCTGGAAGGACCGCGCGCACTTCTTTGCGTTCGCTTCCCGTCTTATGCGCTCCATCCTGATCGACTACGCGCGCGCCAGGAATAGTGTAAAGCGAGGCGGAGGAACCCCCGCCCTGACTCTGATCGACACCGATGCCGTCACCCCCCGCAAGACGTCGAGATTCTGGAACTGGACGCAGCGCTCGATGAACTGGAGAAGCTCGATTCCCTACAGGCCCGCATTGTCGAGCTGCGCTATTTCAGCGGACTCAGCATTCCAGAGACCGCCGAGGCCGTTGGTGTATCGGAGAGCACCGTGAAGCGCGAGTGGGTGATCGCCAAGACATGGCTCCGAAGACGGCTTCTGAGGGGTAAGAACGAGCCGTGAATCCGAACGACTGGGCGCGGGCAAAAGAGATCTTCACCGCTGCGGCCGGACTGGCCGCAGCTGAGCAAGATGCCTATCTCCATGCTCAGCCGGATTCAAACGAAGTTCTCGATGAGGCGCGTTCGCTCCTGGCCGTGTACCTGGAATCTCCCGACTTTCTCGAGGGCGTCACGCCGGTATTGCCGCTTGTGGATCTGGCCGACGAACCGTCTAGCTCGCTAGCCGGACGCCGCATCGGCGCCTGGCAACTCGTTCGGGAGATCGGCCGTGGCGGCATGGGCGTGGTATGGGAAGCCCGCCGCGCCGACCAGCAATATGAACAGCGCGCGGCCGTAAAGCTAATGCGCGCCAGCCTACTTTCCGATCAAGACATCCGCCACTTCCGCGAGGAGCGTCAGATTCTTGCGTCACTGAATCACCCTTGCATTGCCCGTCTTCTCGATGGCGGTATGCTGGAAGACGGTTCTCCATACCTGGTAATGGAGTTTGTCGATGGACTGCCGCTCGACGCATGGTGCGAGCGCGAACAACTTAGCTTCCGCCAGCGCCTTGAAATCTTTCTGCTCGTCTGTTCGGCCGTCGAATACGCGCATCGTCAGTTGGTCATCCATCGCGATCTGAAACCGGCGAACATTCTGGTAACAGCCGGCGACGGTGTGCCCAAGCTGCTCGATTTCGGCATTGCCAAACTGATTCAGGCTGGCGGACACGAACAATCGTCCACTACGCGGCTGCTGACACCCGAGTGCGCCAGTCCGGAACAGGTTCGCGGAGAGGCGATGTCCACGGCCAACGACGTGTTTTCGCTCGGGGTGCTCCTCTATGTCCTGCTGACCGGCCATCATCCGTTTGGCGCAGCGGATTCCAACCCGCTCGAAACCCTGCGCGCCATCTGCGATTTGGATCCCCACCTCCCCAGCAGCGTGGCGCCCAGCAATCACCGGGAACTCCACGGCGAACTGGACGCCGTCATCCTACAGGCCATGCGCAAGAACCCCACCGAGCGCTATCCATCCGTCCGAGCGCTTGCCGACGATCTTCAAGCCTGGCTCAATGGCACTCCCGTGAGCGCCATTCGGCAGCCGTGGTGGCGCCGTTCTGCGA
>Ga0182030_10027466_pt1 | contig 10232 bp, 6 predicted proteins | sample 812S3MmetaG_FD_121299 | JGI IMG/M metagenome (GOLD analysis project Ga0182030, IMG submission 121299) | Permafrost microbial communities from Stordalen Mire, Sweden - 812S3M metaG (Illumina Assembly) | ecosystem: Environmental > Terrestrial > Soil > Wetlands > Permafrost | place: Sweden... | reverse complement strand
CTAGCAGCCCGGCATCCTCAGAGTTCTGGGCATCAACAATGAGCTGGATGACCTGCTGAGGCGCCCAGTAGGCGACGGCTGTCGACTCGGTTTCCCGAAGCAGCGCACGATCAATGCGCCGCCAAGAAGTTGGGTCCGCCGTGGCCGCCTGAAGCGCAGCAGCTTTATCCTTATCTGATAGAAATCCGCGAGCTAAACTCTTCGAACTGGGGCCAATTACGTAGCAAGCTGCTTCGACTAAAGCTCCGTCTAGGACGCCATGTCCAAGATCGGCAAGAAAAGCGATACCCGAATCACATAGAAGGGTCTTCGTCCGCCATTGAGACAGGGAGTTGATGAATAAGCATGTTCGATTTGTGATTGCTCCGACATACCCACCTGGAGCGAGCTCACGTCCGCGCTCAACAAATGCAGCCAGAATATCAGCTTTCGCGCTGGGATATTCTGACGCGACCTTCTGATGAGTTGCAGCTGTCGCTGCTCCAAAAGGCGGATTCATGAGCACAACATCGAACCGGGTTCTTACCAGGTCGATAAGTGCGATGCCTTCAGCCGCGTCCCCAGCAAAAAGACGCCGGCGAACGCTTACATAGCCGGGTGCCGTTTCGGCAAAAACGCGCAAAGCTTCGATGATGCGTGCTTCTGCTTCGTGGAAAAAGCCATCCTCGTCAATGCCGGAAAGGTCTAAAGACTCCTGCCTTGGCACAGGTTCCATCCCCGGCAAGAAGCCAGTTGTCTGTCTATGTTTTACGAATTGCTCACGAGCACGACGCAACTCCCCAGCGATACTATTCTCCATTCGGAGTAGTGTGCCAAGCTCTCCTGCTTGACGGCTCTCGCCAACCATTTTTTTGAAGAGGTCACGCAGCAGCGGTGGATCAAGACGCCCAGCGAATTCATCAACGAGCGAGTTATCTCCGGGCATCGGCTCAGCCACGACGATGTGGGTACGCTGGATGCGAGGCCGATCCGATGCGCGGACGCCAAGGTCCCTCCAGGCCCGCTGCGCCCGGAGCCAGAGCGCCAAAGCTGCGATCTGCGCGCACCGTGGGTCGATATCCACTCCATGAAGATTGTGTTCGACGATAAGGCTCGGTGCCGCTCGAAGCAGCTGGTCAAGGTCCGGATAGTCCTCCCGCAGAGAACGACCAGTTGTCTCACTTCGCGGGTCATTGCGCTCTGCGGACCAAGCTTCCTCGTAGATCACGAGTAGGAGATCGAAACTGTAGAGCAGAAAATGCCCTGATCCGCAGGCGGGGTCCAGAATTCGGAGATCTCGTGGATCCTTTGGCACGCGCGCCTGGACCGGGTCATCAGCCGAACGCACAAGATAATCGCAGACGTCTATGAGACGCGTTTGCTCACCGTGCATTTCGAGCCAAAGGCGGCCCAACGTGTTGTCAACAAGGAACTGCACTACGTATCGCGGCGTGAAAAACTGGTTGCGGACGGCCAGTTCTCGACTGTTGCGCGGCGCCTGGCTTTCGTCGCGCATTTTCCTGCGCTCTTCACCGCTATTGAAGAACTGGTAGACCCAGCCGATCGTCTCGTCCTCCCCCCAAACTCCCAACAAATCAGGCGCGTTTAAGATCGACAGCAGGGCTTCGAACGTCTGACGCTTAGGCCATAGGACCGAAGCGGCATCGCGCCGGTCGAACAGGACTTTGATCTCGGTTGAGAACTCGTCGAATAGGCTCTCGACATATAGGCGGTAGCCTGCCGCGTCAGGGAGCAGCGCTATTCCGGGCGCCATTCCGCAGAATTCCCTGAAACCCGCAGACTGCTCGCCCTTCGTGATGCATTCTTGTACCAGTTGACGTGCTTCGAGCATTTTAAGCGCGACGAAGCGGTTTAGCGCCGTGAAAGCAGCATCGCGAACAAAGTCCGTGACCGCCTCCACGGCTGTCGTCCCGGCGGAGCGTTTGTGCTCAATCGTGGCAACGATTTTGTCCCGCTGAAACTGCTGGCGGGCAGAAAGATGCACGCCGCCCTTTGTAGCGATGACGCCGCTGCGCAATACGTCGAATGTCCCTTCGAGCTGCGACGAAAAATCATCATCCAACAGCTTCCGGGCCTGTTGGGTTGCTCGTTCAATGGCATTGCGGGTCGATTTATCCATTGTGCGCGCCGATCATTGGACAATCACCTTCTTGCCGGTGCCAATCAGGCGCGAACACTCCTCCCGAATGCCGGCCAGCGCGGCATCGAGTTGCTCCTCGGTCTCAACCCCTCCAGAGAAGTAGCCGCCCAACCTAACTGTCGCGACACGATCGCCATCGACGATGCGGTGGAGCTCAGCAATAGCGTCGTGAAGACGCGTCTCGCAGGCATCCCGCTCCGAGCGAAGCTGAGGAATTGGCACCCTCTCTTGGTCCCGCATCTTTCCACGCTCCAACGGAGCCGCCAGCTTCTGCTGCTGGTCCTGATCGATGCCATCCCAACCAGGCGTGTGCGCCAGCCGGTCGAGCGCCTGAGTATAGGCGGCGATCCGAGCTTCCAACGCTTCGTCAAAACGGCGCGCGTACTCGGCGTCGATGGCCGACGCATGTTGGTCAATCGCGGGCAGCTCCCGGTAAAAAGTCTCTCGTTCCAGGAGGTCGTCGAGTTCCGCCGCCTTGGCTCGGAGATCCTTGCTGACGTCGGGCTCACCGCGCAGGAAGGGCCAGGCGGCCTTTAGCGCATCGCGCGCCCGATCAAGGTCCCGCAAGCGAGGCTCTGACAGAGCCTGGTCAAGCTCGGTTGCGCGTTTGATTGCGTCCTTGATCGACCGATGCGACGCGTTGAACGTCGCGATCGCGTTATCCTCCGAACCGCGCAGGACGGCTTTCATTTGACCGATGGCACCCTCAAGGACCGTAGCGCCGGGAAGGCGCGATGCGATGAGCTGGCCGTGCGCTGAGGCAACCGGGTCCTCATGCCGCGCGATTTCCTTGCGCAGCTCTGCCGCGATGGCGCCGGCATTGAGCTCGCGGACTTCGCCTCCAAACGTGTCCCGGAAGGCCTCCGACGCCTTCACCAGCTCCTCGAACTCGATGCCCTTCTTCGGTCGGAACGATGCTTGGCGGAAAAAATTGTTGTTCGAGAAGGTGTCGCGGGCTTCAATTCCTGTGGCGGAGTCGATCGTCTGGCCCTTGCTGGTCGCCTGAATCCTTCCAGCCCGCAGCAACGAGAGCGCGAGCAACCGGACCACTTCGAAGTCCCAACCGAAGGGCTCCTTCGCAAGCTCGTCCGCCAGGAATCTGCCGCTCGCCGTGTCCCCGTAATTGGCGCGCTCCTCGATTCGCGACAGCACCTCGGCCAGCGCGCCACTTTCAACGCGGAAGACGGTTTTCCCTTTTTCGTCGCGCAAAAGCCCGAGCGTGCCAAACACCGACGGAAGGCCTTGAAGGTTCTCCGCAGTGAACAGCGCATCGACGCCCTTCTTCACGTCAGCCGGCTTGGCGGCGGCTTCCTTGAAGCGATCAAAGACCTCCGGGAGCACATCACTCAGGATATCAGCCGCACTCTTGCCCATGTCGACGGCTCGATCGTCGGGGCTTCGGTCATTGCCGCGGAAACTGACGCTGCCCGCCAGACAGGCGGACTTTATGAGCCGGCGCAATTCGTCCTGGTGCCGCCTTTGCCGGATTTTCTCTTCGCCGATGAGCGCGGTTTCGTCCGCCGTTTTGGCTTCGCGTTCCTTTCTGGCGAGCATCTCTTTGGAGCGGAAGAGCTCGACAGTCTCTCGGTCTATCGCGTCGTTGAGCGCGAGGGCCCAAAACACGCTCTTTCGCTCCTGTTGACTGCGGGCGCGCAGTTCCGTCGCGAGTGCTTGGAAGGATACGCCAACTTCAGCGAGCTGGACGTGGAACATCATGTCGCCATCGACGATCTCTCGGCCATGGATGGAGAGGCCAGCTTTGAACGTCTTTGTGTCAAAGAGCGTATGGGTCGGCTGCGGCTGCCAGAAAGCGGCCAGCACCTCGGAGTAGATTCGATGTGCGTCGCCCGGCTTGGGGCTGATTCCGTTGCGAATGCGTTCCCAATCATCTTCTGCCGGCGTCGGAATCCGATATCCGTCGTCGCCGAGGCGAATCTTGTTGGCGGCCTCAAGCTGTCGCAGTGCGTCCTTCACCGCGGCAAGCTGGGAATCCCCGGCGACACCGGGATGGAGCGCTGCTGAGATGTTTTCCGCCGTGCGATGAACGCTCTTCACGTATTGCAGCAGGCAAATCACCTTCGCGACCGGCTGCGCGAGCGGATGTTCAAGTTCCTTCGATATGGCGGAGATCTTCGCCCGGACCTCAGAGCCGATGTTGCCCTCGACGAGGTCGTAGACCTGATCAAGTCTCGCCACGGAGCCGATTGCCTGGTCTGCAAGATTGACGGCCGGGTTGATGAGCAGCTGCTGAGCCAGCTTGATGATGGTGCGGTTGGCGCCGCCCACGTGCTTACTCGCGCCGCCCTGGGTCCGGAGCCCCGAGACGACCTGGATGATCAGATCAATCTGATAAGGCAGCAGAGGATAGAGATCGATGAAACTGTCACGCGTGAGCTCCGGCAGTTTGATGTCGGCGGTGAGGCGCGTGTGCTCGGTGAATCGCCCTCGGTGCTGGTCGAAGAGCTCCCCCAACACTTTCTGCGCCGGAGCGTTCTTCGTGAGAACACGTTTGCTTGTGACTTCGGAAATATCCGAGGGCTCTAAGTGAACCTGCAGTTCCTGAGGAAACCGGTCCATAAGGCGCGCGAGCTCAATCTTTTTGTCATCGAGACCACTGACGAGCTCTCCAAGTTTCTCCTGCGACGTGACGACCACCCAATGCTTGCCGCGCCCAACCCGGCCAAGGCTTTGAACCACGGCTTGTAGGTCCAGCATCTTTTGTACGTCGCGAGCGACGAACTGGCCGACTTCGTCGACGACGAATATGAGCGCCTGGCCCGGTCGCCGGCGCTTCATCAATTCATTCGCGCGTTCCGCCAACTTCCCCGGCGAGATATCAGCCTTGTTCTTGACCGCCTTCACCCATGAATCGGCCATCGGGTATGTCTCGGGATCGAGGCTATGGAGAACCCGACTGGCCTCGCTGAGAGCGAATGCGACCTTGCCTTTCTCGTACGACCATTCCTTCTTGAAGAGGCGCCCGTACTCGGCCTCAAACCCTTCAAGTTGCCCCTTCTCCTCGAGAGCGATTTCCAATTCAGAGAGGTCAAGATCTTTTGCATAGCCGAGGGTTTGCAGGAAAAGCCCATACATGATTTCCGTGAGAGATTGGTTCCCGCTTCGAATGCCTCGGTCGGTCGAGACGTCGAAGATCACGGCATGTGTTGGAATCTGCTCGTTTATCGCCTTCAGCAGCACCTGAAGCTTATTGTCACCGGCTCTTTGGGCGAACCGGTCACCGGCGGGGATTCCCGCCACGGCACGGTTTTCGATCGATAGACCCAGCATCTTTGCAAAGCTGGATTTGCCGGAGCCGAAGAAGCCAGACACCCATATCCCAATCCCCTCGTGGGGCTTGTTTGGGGTCTCTCGGAACGCGTCGAAAATACTGGTGTAGTGAGACCGAATGGCATCGGTCACCACGTACTCGTTGATTTCGTCGCGCAGGATATCGTCGCGGGTCTGGTCGACCTTGATGACTTCCTCAATCCGACGATGGATGTCGTTCGCAAAGAGACTTTTGATCGGTTCGTTGACCATTACGGAAATCCCGTCAAAAGATTTTTGGGCGATAGTTATGCTCGGCTGCAAGCACGCCCATGAACCGGAGCCCGGCGGCACCGTCGAGGTCGCCTGGGTAGAACAAGACCGTGGGCACAGTGACTCGTCCCTTCAGCTGCTCCAACAATGAAAATGTGCGGTAGACCGGGAACAAGGCGCCGGTCCGCATGATGAAGACGATGTCGCGAAGCGGGTCGGGATCGTCGGGCATCTGGGCAGCGACCAAATCAACCAGGGGCGCGTACTCAGAAAGGACCGAATGCACGGTCTCGACTATCGTGTCTGTACCCTGCTCACGCTCCGCTGCAAACCAATCTTCGAGTGGTCGTTGAGATCGCATTGCCTCGTCCAGACACTGGGCCAACGATATGCGGCTTACGCGCTTTCCCTTTTGGGTAAGCCGGGTCTCAAGCAGGGAGATTTGTTTACGTAGATCGAACTCCTCTTCGGGTTCGTAACGGAAGAGTGCGTAAGGCATGTCGTGGTAAGCGCTTATGCGCTCACGCGGATCAGCCAGCTCGAGTATGGGTTCGAGGCTCGTCTTGATTCGATGTACGAGATCGCTCATGCCACCATCCTTTCCGCATACTCGCAGGCATTGGCACAGGGCAACGTGAGCTGGACGATGCTGCCGGCGATCTGATAGTCCACCTTCCGATATTGATGAAGCCGAAGAAGCTCCCGCTCAACATCCGAGGGCTGCATCAGGAACATCCGCCAGTCTTCCGACACGAGGACTTTGCGAGGGCTCTGAATCTTTTCCCGAAGAACATAGAGGAGGTAAAGAAAGCTCCGCTCAGGTAAATGATAACTCGCAAATTCTTTGACAGCGCTTCCGTGGAGCAGGCCAAAATCGACCGCCATCTTGAGCAATGCGGCCGCGACGCGGTTCAGCGTCGTCTCGCTCCAAGCATGTTCAGTGGCACCACCTCGAAGGCCCACGCTTCGAAGATGCTCGTAGAGGTCTTCCGTCCGCACACGATAGGCTCCCGAAACAAATGCCGGGAAAAGCCAGTTGATCAGAAAGTCGCGAAGCAAGAATTCGTCGCGGGTGATATGCCAAAGCAGAATCGGCTTCCATTCTTCGATGGGGCACCCATTCTTCGCCAAGAGCACCAGCGCGCGATCACGAGCACCGGGGTCAAATCGGCGATTCAGCACTTTTGCGATGTCGCGAAGCCAAGTGGCCGTACTGGCACCGATGAAATTCTCCCGTTTCAGACGATCGAGATTCTCCTTCTTCGAAGCGCCGAAATCCCATGCCGCGAAAACCGCATACGTTTCATCGATCATGGCTCCCTTAATGAGCGTGAACGACGACGCGACGTGAGATCGGTCCGCCGCCTTCATGCGTTGTCCAGTCGCGCGTATGGGACGGCCAGCGCGCCGGGCTCACCACGCGCAAATCCAAGCGCAAGCGATGCGATATCCTGGTTTGTGCCGCTGAACGGAACGGGTAAAGGCACTGCGCGCCCTTCGGCAGAGCGCCGCAACCTTGAGAACGACCCGAATTCGTCGTCTGTGAATAGATTAAAAGATTGGAGCGCTATCTTCAGCTCGGTCTCTTTCAATAATTCCAGCTCCAGAAAAAACGGCTGCCATTCGTCCGCCTGATCGAGCCAGCGCTCCCAATGCGCCTCGAATTGCTCCTCGACTGCTTCAGGGAGGCGCCAGAGGGTGACGCTCTGCGGCGGATCGAAGACTTCACTACAGCGAAAGGCAGCGACCGCGAATACGGAGCGCGCCTGAGCAAAATAGTGGGTTCGTGGAAAGCCTCGGCGAATCGTCGCGGTTCCAAGTCGACTGAGCTGCCCGCGGGTATTCCACCATTTTGCGAGATCCATCTCGCCAACTCGGGCGATGATCAATCGCAACTTCAACAGCCTATCGAAATCGATTTTGGCATTCGTCATAACCTGAGCGCCCTCATATGCGAGACAACAAGGCGCAGGCTTAACTCGGCCTCGAAGAAATTGAGTGGGCTCCTGTGGCGTGGGGCTGCCATTTCACCTGAACTCGAATTTCTTTCTTTATTCATCGTCCGGCTTTCCAAGAGTGTTTAGAGGGGCTATCCAAAACCACGCACAGCTGCGCAATGCATTGATTTTACGAATGATTGCGCCACATGGCTAGAATTATTTCATGACATCGCCGCGCAAACACCCGGTCACGGGCTGTGGGCGCAACCGAGCCCCCTAAGTGGTTTTAAGTGGTTTCGGCCTATTCGGCTTCCATCCCAAGGGAAAACGCACCTGTTTCGCGACGCATCCACACGTTTTCGGTGCGCCAAGGCAAAGCCCTACATTTTCGCCACGTATAAGCCTATTTCTCCGAGATTCAACATATACACGCCGTCCTCGTTGGGACCTGAATCGGCAAAATCGCCCAAAAATCCTATTTTCGATAGGTTACGCGAATCGGAAATGGTGTGACCGCGTGAGCGGCAAACCGCCCCGTGAACGAGACGCTGCGACTGCAAAGCCTCGGTATTTTAATATGTTGAGCGCGGCGGTGAGTCGGATTTGATGAGACTCAGTCTCACGAAACCCGCTCTTTGCCTGCGCTAACCCCTTGAGTCTCAACAATTCCGTTCAGCTGACATGACACCTGAAGGGGGTCGTCCGGCCAATTTTCCCGGTTCCGTGGGGCCCTCCCCGCGTGTCCGGTAACCCGAGTTATCGGACATCTTTTGCGCCCGACAGGCGCGGCGGATTTACGGTTAATGGAGTCATAAAGCGCCGTCACGGCGCCACCGGCCCGGCGGAATTCAACGCCTCTTCCCGCGTCTCGCCGGCTTCCGCCAACGGCGGCAACCGCCCGTAAGTCGCGGCCGCGGCGAGAGCTTCGGCGGCGATGTCCCCTGCCCGCGCCAGCACTTCTCCCGGCGGCGCCAAGGCTTTTGGATCGGCCGTCGTCAAATCGACGATCTCGGTCAGCGCATCCGCTAAAATCGCCAGCTGAGTAATAGCGTCTGTCGTCATGGGCGACCTCCCTGAAACGCTCGGGCCATGCGTCGAGAATGGCGCAATCGGATCGAAACGGCCAGAGTTGTCTTGGCGGAACTCGTTTTGGCGACGAGCCGACGCGCCGTTCACGCTCTCGCCATCGTCTGGGCCGAGCTCAATCATCCCGCCGCCTTTCGATCACGCGCGGCTTTCGCCGCCTTCCCGCGCAAAAGCGCCATCAGCACGGGCCCAAGCGAAAACTCCCCTGCCCTGGCTTTCGCGGTCAGCACCCGCAGATAGCCGCCGGCGCTTTTGATCTCCTCGCCGCGTTGCAGGATCGCCGCGATGACGATGGACGTGTCGTGTTCGCCCATGACCTCCAGGGCCTGCGCCCAGGCGTCCGGCGACACACCGATGGCCCGCCGCACCGTCGCCGCCGTTGTCGCGAAATCGCGCCAATTGTCGATCCCGCCCTTGGTGGCGTAATCGAGGACATCGGGACAGGCCTCCAGCACCATGCCGAGTGGATAGGTTTTGGGCGCCAAGGGTTTTGGATGATGGGCGTTTGGCGACTTGGGCGCCGATGGAGGGGGCGGGCCTTGGTCATTGGACGGCAAGGTTTCGCCCCTGCCTTTCTGAAGGCTAGGTTCAAGATCGAAAGAGTCTGTAATTTGATTCTGTATGTGGCGCTCGGAATGGGACTCATTGCCGCTCTTTTTTTGAAGTTTTACGTGATTTTCCAGAGCGTTCTGGATTTCGGCGTTTAATGCGGCAAGTTCACTCGCCAAAGCCCCCAAATCGGGGCGCGATAAATTCCGCACGAAGCGGCTCGATAGCGCCGCATAGCGCAAGTGCAGGCCCTGCCAGTCGCTGGGAACGTCCTCCTCCAGCCCAGTCGCGATCATCTTGACGATGTCCCGCCGCAGCAGCGTGACGCGTTCGCGCAGCAGTCGGATCGCCTTGTTTTCCGCCCGCACTTCCTCGGCGAGGTTTTCGATTTCTTCCGCGCGCGCCACCAGCGGCGTCAGATCGAAGCCGAAAGCGTTCTCGATCTCGCCTCCCTGCCCTCTCCGCGCGAAGCGCTTACCGTTGGGAGAATCGCGGCGGATGATCAGTCCGGCCTCGACCAGGCAGGCGAGATGGCGGCGCAGCGTTGCCGGCGCCATGCCATGGGCGCGGATCGACAGTTCCCGATTGGACGGGAATACGACGATGCCGGCGCTCCCCTCCCCGCCTTCGTCGTCGGCGCGCCGATCGGCGGCCGGCAGCGTCAACGCCGTTTCCTGATGAAACGACAGCAACGCGTGCAACACCGATAGCGCCCGGTCAGTGACGCCAAGCGGCGCCTTGGCTTCGGTCAGCGCTCGAAAAAGACGCCATTTATGGACGACGGTTTCTGAATTACCGGGTTTTCCCGCGAAATCTCTCGCGGTCGCCTGGCTCGCCACCATGGCAAGCGACATCGATCGCCGCCCAAAGGGCGTCGTTGGTTGTGTTTGCATGACCTTTTGCCTCGTTTAGGCAAAAGAAATCTGCTCGCCGAAACGGCGCCGACTCTTGACAGCGATTCGCGGAAGTGGGATTTT
>Ga0182030_10027464_pt1 | contig 10232 bp, 5 predicted proteins | sample 812S3MmetaG_FD_121299 | JGI IMG/M metagenome (GOLD analysis project Ga0182030, IMG submission 121299) | Permafrost microbial communities from Stordalen Mire, Sweden - 812S3M metaG (Illumina Assembly) | ecosystem: Environmental > Terrestrial > Soil > Wetlands > Permafrost | place: Sweden... | reverse complement strand
CAATTGATTTTGTTCTAATTATATTGGGATGCTAGTGATACTATATTCCAATTAACACAAGAAATGATGCTACTAACCTAACTAAAGTATCACGTTGCTTCAGTGTACGGAGCGGGGAGTAAAACCTCCGCAAGCCTGACTGAACAAAGAAAGTTACGCGTTGAGGGTGCAGCTAAAACCTTTAGACAAAAACCAATCCAGGTGCGTATAAAAACCTAAAAGTTATCTTAAAAAATACCTGCTTATGGTGAAAAAGCAGGAAATCTTAGGCGGATTCCTGTAAAGTTTCTAATTTAAAGTTTTCTTAAACTTTCATAAAATGAGATTAGCGAGGCTTGTATTGGTAGTGGCTGTAATTGCCGCGATTTTTTTATCGGTAAATGTTACTGCAAAAGAAACTGGTGAAAAAGAAACACAGCACGAATGGAGTGAAGCTAAAGCGGCCGGATACACCTATAAATACGTGACCAATGACCCCATGAAGGCAAGGTTTTATAAACTGCATAACGGCCTTACCGTGATCCTGAGCGCTACCCACAAAGAGCCGCGGATGCATGTGTTTATAGCCACAAAGGCAGGCAGCAAAACTGATCCTGCAGATCATACCGGGCTGGCACACTACCTGGAGCACATGATGTTCAAAGGTACTCAAAACTACGGCTCCCTTGACTGGAATAAAGAAAAACTCTGGCTTGACAAGATTGATGGCCTTTATGAAGAATACAATCACACCACAGATAAAGACCAGCGTAAAGAGATTTACCACCGGATAGACTCGGTATCAGGCATAGCTGCGAAATTTGCCATTGCAAATGAGTACGACAAGCTGATGTCTTCCATGGGCTCAAAAGGCACCAATGCTTTCACCTCCTACGAGGAAACAGTATATACCGAAGACATACCATCAAATTCAGTAGACAAGTTTCTTAAGGTGCAGGCAGAGCGTTTCCACGATCCGGTATTTCGTATTTTTCACACCGAACTGGAAGCCGTATACGAAGAGAAAAACCGGACGCTGGACAGTGACCCCAGGAAAGTGTCGGAGGTGATGATGGCCAATTTATTCCTCAACCATAATTATGGGAAGCAGACCACCATAGGCACTATTGAACATTTGAAAAATCCGTCCTTACTGGAGATAAAAAAATATTTCAATACTTATTACGTGCCAAACAATATGGGCATTATTGTGGCTGGAGATTTTGATCCTGACGTGATGATCAAAAAAATAGATGTTTACTTCTCTGTGCTGGATTCAAAACCTGTGCCCAAATATACCTTCAAGCCGGAAGCTCCAATAACAGCACCGGTAATAAAAGAAGTATATGGCCCTGACGCAGAGTTTGTGTCTATAGGGTATCGCCTGCCTGGTGTGCATGAGAAAGACGCGCTGCTGGCAGACCTGGTAGGGCAGATACTCACTAATGGCAAGGCAGGTCTGATAGACCTCAACCTGGTAAAAAAACAAAAACTATTGCGTGCATCTGCAAATGCGGAAATACTGGTTGACTATGGCAATATGACCCTGCAAGGCACCCCCACATTAGGCCAAAGCCTCGAAGAAGTTAAAGACCTGATGTTGGGTGAGATTGACAATCTGAAAAAGGGAAATTTTGATGATGACCTGCTCGTTTCTATTGTCAATAACCAAAAGAAAGCAATGATGCAGCTAATCGAAAAGTATGGTTCGCGTGCATATATGCTCATGGGCGCCTTCACCGGTGAAGAAAATTGGCTGGATGACGTAGCTTATACAGACCAGCTCTCCAAACTGACAAAGAAAGACATAATGGACTTCGCCAATAAATATTTTGGTGAAAATTACGTTGTCGTGTATAAGCGGAAAGGAGAAGATAAAAATGTGGTGAAGGTAGATAAGCCACCCATAACACCGGTAGAGACAAACCGTAATTCACAATCCCCTTTTGTAAAGAATATTATAGACCTGCCTGTTGAGCCAGTGCAGCCAGTTTGGGTAGATTATAACAGCGATATAATAAAAGGTGAACTTGGCCCTGCGGAAATTCTTTATGTGCGCAATGATGAGAATGGCCTATTCCGTATGTCATACCGGTATAAGCTAGGCACTTGGAATGATAAAAAGCTGGCGGTGGCTGCGCAATATCTACAGTTTCTCGGAACAGACAAAATGAGTGCGGAGGATATTACAAAAGAGTTTTACAAGCTGGCATGCAGCTTTAGCGTAAGGGCGGATAATGAGTTTACGACCATCAGCCTGGAAGGGCTGCAGGAGAACTTTGATAAGGCTGCAAGCCTCCTCGAAAACCTGCTGACCAACTGCAAGGCCGATGATGAAGCGCTCACTGCGTTGAAAGCAAGGATTAATAAAAGCAGGGCAGATGCCAAGAACAACAAAGCTGCGATTATGCAGGGGCTTGTAACTTATGCCCGTTATGGTGTAAAAAATCCATACAATAATGTATTGAGTAATGATGATCTGAAGGCCCTTTCCAGTGACGAACTTATTGCCCTAATTCACTCCCTGCAGAATTACAGCCACCGGATTTTATACTATGGCCTGGCAACGATGGCCGCATTCACCGCTTCTATGAAGGAGCGGCATAAAATGCCCGACATGTTCACGCCTGTACCCGCCCTAAAGGTTTTCACATTTACTACCCAAACTAAGAACCAGGTATTATTTGCCGATTATGATATGGTGCAGAGCGAAATACGCTGGGTGAGGAACATACCTGGCTATGATCCTGCCAAACAGCCGGCAATAGACATGTTCAACAATTATTTCGGGGGCAATATGGGGGCGCTGGTGTTCCAGACCATACGCGAAAGCAAGGCGCTGGCCTACTCCACAAATTCTTTTGTGGCCGCGCCCGAAAAGAAAGAAGACCCTTATTATATAGGCGCTTACGTAGGCTGCCAGGCCGATAAATTTAATGAGTCCATTAAGGCTATGAATGAGCTGCTCAATGACCTGCCTTCAGTAGAAAATAATATGCAGGCAGCAAGGAGCAGCCTGAAAAAAGATATAGAAACAGAGCGCATTACGGAAGATGGCATTATCTATAATTACATAGCCGCCGAACGAAAAGGCCTGAGCGAAGACATCCGCAAAAGCATTTACGAACATGCCGACAAGCTCACCTATGACGACCTTAAAAAATTTCATGACGACAATATGGCCAATAAGCCATTTACCTACTGCATAGTAGCCTCTGAAAAGAAGTTGAAACCCGAAGATGTAGAAAAATGCGGCGATGTAAAGAAGCTGTCGCTGGAAGAGATATTTGGGTATTAGGTTACTCATTTTGAAAAATTAGGATATTCTTATCAACGTGTATAAGGAATCAGGCGATGGAGCGCAGGCTTTTAGTCGTTGCTTCCCTATTTTTGCACCATGATACAAGGTATTAAGCACATTATCTTCGACCTGGGTGGCGTAATATTGAATATTGATTACCAGCTTACCGAGCAGGCCTTTATTGACGCCGGCATTAAAGATTTCCCTGCATTGTATTCTAAACTGCAGCAAACAGATTTGTTTGATAAATTTGAGACCGGGTGTATCTCCCGGGAGGAATTTATACATGCCCTGCAACAAGCCGCCACATCTCCGGTTACGGAAGCGCAGGTAGCAGGCGCGTGGAATGCTATGATACTGGATTACCCCATCAGGAGGCTGCAAATACTACAGCAGCTCAGGCTTTACTATGATCTTTTCCTGCTTAGTAATACAAATGAATTGCATGAAGAAACATTTAACGATGTGCTGATGAGATCACATGGTATACCTAATATTGGCGTCTTTTTCGACAAAGTATATTTATCGCACAGGGTAGGCATGCGCAAGCCTTCAAAAGAAATATTTGAGCGGGTACTGAATGAAAATGGGCTGAAACCTGTGGAAACGTTGTTTATCGATGATAGTCCACAGCACATTGCGACTGCTAAAGAACTGGGTATTCAAACTATATACTTAGAAAAAGGAATGACAATAGAGGATAATATTTTTAAATCGAAGGAATGAGTTGAAAACTGCAAGGAAGGAACAGGTAAAACTGAAATTATTTCACCTCCTCATAGTCTATATAATCCCCTTCTTTTTTAACGTTTTTTTTCTCCACTGAATCATTTGTCTTCTGCTGCGCTGCTCTCATCTGGTCCAGCATCTGGCGGATGCGGCCAGTTGTTGCAACAGTAATACGGAATATGGGCAATATAAAGCGGAATAAAAAACGAAACAGCAATCCAATAAGGAAGATCTCGATAATATACTTGAACATAACTATGCAAAGGTAGATAATCGCTGCTTTCGGAGCGTTAATGAAAATATAATTTGTATATAAGGAGATATTGATGACGCGAAAAGAGAAAATGTTGTATATTTGCGTTGGATTTATTCAAAAGAGAGGGGACACTGGTTGTCCCCTCGTTTATTAAATATGACCGAAATAACTGAACAGGTACAAACATTATTAGAGCCATTGCTGCAGGGTACTGACATCTTTGTTGTAAACATTAGGGTAAAGCCAGTCAATAATATAAAGGTGTATCTTGATGCTGATACCGGGTTTTCTATTGATAAATGCACTGCTGTAAACCGCAAGCTGTATGCTAGGATAGAGGAGGAGCAAATGTTCCCTGCCGGCGATTTTTCGTTGGAAGTATCCAGCCCCGGCGTTGACGAGCCACTCCTGCAGATGCGCCAGTATAAAAAGAATGTTGGCCGCAAAGTGGCGGTTACAGACCAGGAGGACAAAGAAAAAACAGGCTTACTGAAAGAAGTAACCGATGAACATATAAAACTTGAAATAAAGGGCAAAAAGCCCAAGGATGCAGCAACAATAGAAGAAATACCATTTTCAAACATAAAAAAAACAGTAGTCCAAATCATTTTTTAATTAAAATATCCCGAAGGTTTGGGATAAAAAATAGAGCATATGCCAAGTATCAACCTCATTGACTCCTTCCAAGAGTTTAAAGACGCCGAAAGCATTGACCGGCCTACCCTGATGAAGGTATTAGAAGACGTTTTCAAAACGTTACTGCGCAAAAAGTATGTGACAGATGAAAACTTTGACGTGATCGTAAACGACCAAACGGGTGACCTGGAAATATTTCGCCGCCGCCAGATCGTGGAAGATGATATGGTAGAAGATGAGAACATCCAGATACCATATTCTGAGGCTATAAAAATAGAGCCTGACTACAGTGTGGGTGAGGAAGTATATGAAGAAGTGGATGTGCGCAACTTTGGCCGCCGGGCCATACTTGCGGCAAAGCAAACACTTGCCGCCCGTATCGGTGATCTCAAAAAGAATAACCTGCTGAAAAAATATGCCGATCGCATTGGTGATATTATCAGCGGAGAAGTGTACCAGATATGGAAAAAGGAAATACTACTGCTCGATGATGAAGGAAATGAGCTGATCATGCCTAAGTCTGAACAGATACCAACAGACTTTTTCAAAAAGGGGGAAAGCGTTAGGGCCGTAGTGAAAAAAGTGGAGATGCGCAATAATTCGCCCATTATCATACTCAGCCGCACCCATTCGTCATTCCTTGAAAAACTCCTGGAGATAGAAGTACCTGAAATAATGGACGGGCTGATAGTCGTGAAGAAGATAGTACGTGAACCGGGAGAGCGTGCCAAGGTAGCCGTAGAAAGCTACGATGACCGTATAGATCCGGTAGGCGCCTGTGTAGGTATGAAAGGAAGCCGCATACATGGCATAGTACGTGAATTACGTAATGAAAATATTGATATTATTAGCTATACCAGCAACGTACAACTGCTGCTGCAGCGCTCTTTAACGCCGGCCCGCATCAATAAGATGGAGCTCAATAACGAAGATCATAGCGCTGATGTGTATCTTGATCCTGACCAGGTGTCACTGGCTATAGGCAAAAAAGGGGTGAACATTAAGCTGGCGCAAGAGCTTACAGGCTACAGTATAGATGTATACCGTGATGTGAAAGAAGAAGTAGAATATGATATTGACCTCGATGAATTTGCAGATGAAATAGAGCCATGGGTTATCGATGAATTCAAACGGATAGGTTGCGATACTGCATTAAGCGTATTAGACCTTTCCGCTGAAGAATTGGTTCGTCGTACAGACCTGGAAGAAGAGACAGTACGTGACGTGCGTAAGATACTTGAGGCTGAATTTAGTAATGAGTAATAAGTCTTTTATTAAGGGCTTGTTATTTCAGGGGAATTAGGATGCACCTAAGGTGTGAAAGCGAGTCATTTTCAGTTAAAATGGCGTAGGTTTGTATATAGGCACCAGCTAAAGAGCAGCTTTGGCAAAATTAAATGACAAGGAAATAGAAGAATGATAACAACGATAAACAAGACACCCAGGCTACTGGAAGCTGCCAAAGAATTTAACATCGGGAGGGAAACACTCGTTGCGTTTCTTATTGATAAAGGCTTTGAGATAACCAGCAATCCAAGCGCCAAGCTGACAGAAAAAATGTATAACGCCCTGCAGATCGAGTTTGCACAGGACAAACTCGCCAAGCGCAGGAGCGAAGAGATTGCATTGCCCAAAGGTTCATTGCTTGACAATCTAAGGAAACCTAAAGATGAGCAGGTTATTACAATTGGAAAAGACAAAAAAGAAGAACCCCAAGCTCCCGTACAAAAACCGAAAGTAAAGGAAGAAGCTCCCAAAGAAGCTGAAAAACTAAAAGAAAAGGTAAGTGAAATAAAGGAAGAACCTGCGAAAAAGCCAGTTCCTGCTACGCCGCCGGCAGTTGCTAAAGAAGAGCCTGCCAAAAAAGCTCACGTGGAAACTGCTGCACCTGCCATAGAAGAAAAAGCAGCAACCCCTAAAAAAGCACCTGCCGCTGTTAGTGAGGAGACCGCTCCGGTAAAAAAACCGGCAGCGAAAGCTGAAGATAAAAATGTTAATGCCGCGGAGAAAGAGGCTGAAATAAGTGATTCTCCTGAGCATTTAGATATGAAGGCGCCTAAGATCGAAGGCCCTAATATTCTCGGTAAAATAAACTTAGATGACATGAACCTTACTTCGCGCCCTAAGAAGGGAGCAGCGAAGAAAAAGGAAACACCGAAAAAAGAAGCCAAAGCAACAGGGACCGGAGCAGCAAAACCAACCGCTTCAAAAACTAAAAAAGAGGTAGTTGAAAAAGAAGAAGTAAAACCGCGTGAAGTTATTGTTCCTGAAAAAGATATTGAAGAAGAGGAAGGCCCTGCGAAGCCTGAGCATATTGAGATGAAGGCACCCAAGCTGGAAGGCCCTAAGATCATTGGTAGAATTGAATTACCTGTTGCGCAGCCGTCTGGCAATAATAACAGGCCGGACAACAGGCCAGACCTTGACAGGGGTGAAAAACGCAAACGTAAACGCATACCGGTAGAGAAAAAGCCCGAAACACATAAGCCGGATAACCGCGACAGAAGCGCTCCTCCGGGTGCGAATGGAAGGCCGCCTAATCCAAATTTCAATCGCGAACGACGCCCCTCTGGGCCACAAAGTACTCCGGGGTATACCGGTGGCGGCCAAAGAAATGACAGAGGCGGCGGCGGTAATTTCAGGCCCGCTGGCAGGGATGGCGGCGACCGTCGTGGCGCTCCGCGGAATGTACCGGTTACTGCACAGCAACAGGAAATTGACACAAAAGCTATACAGGACAAGATACGCGAAACACAGGCTAAACTTACCGGCTCTACCCGCGGCAAAAACCTCAAAGCCAAATACCGCCGTAACAAGCGTGATGAGATGGCTGATAAGCGTGCTGCGGCTGAAAATGCAGAACAAACCAACCTGATACAGGTGACGGAATTTATTTCGGTAAGTGAGCTGGCCAGTTTGCTGAACGTAAGCTTTGCTGATGTGATCAGCAAATGTATGAGCCTGGGCATCATGGTATCTATTAACCAGCGCCTGGATGCAGAAGTTATAGAATTGGTATCGAGCGAATTTAATTATGACGTTGAATTCATTAACCTGGAGCAGGAAGCTGAGGAAGTAATAGAAGACATAGATGACGAGGACGACCTAAAACCGCGCGCACCTATTGTAACTATTATGGGCCACGTAGACCATGGTAAAACATCATTGCTCGACTATGTGCGCAGCGCAAACGTGGTGGCCGGAGAGGCTGGCGGTATCACGCAGCATATAGGAGCTTACCAGGTCACTACCGGTACCGGCAAAAAGATTACCTTCCTGGACACGCCGGGTCACGAAGCCTTTACGGCCATGCGTGCCCGCGGTGCAAAAGTAGCTGACGTGGCAGTTATTGTTATAGCGGCCGATGATGCGATAATGCCGCAAACCAAGGAAGCAATATCACATGCGCAGGCTGCAAACCTGCCTATGATATTCGCTATTAACAAGATTGATAAAGAAGGGGCTAACCCGGAAAAAATAAAAGAGCAGCTTGCCAATATGAACATATTGGTAGAAGACTGGGGTGGTAAATACCAAAGCCAGGAAATATCTGCGAAGAAGGGCCTGAATGTTGACCTGCTGCTTGAAAAAATAGGGCTTGAAGCAGAATTGCTGGAGCTGAAAGCTAACCCTGACCGCAATGCCACAGGTAGTGTTATCGAAGCATCCCTGGATAAGGGCCGTGGATACCAGTCAACCATACTGGTGCAAAACGGTACGCTGAAACAAGGTGATATGATAGCCTGCGGGCAGCATTATGGTAAGATCAAGGCAATGTTCAATGAGCGTGGCCAGCGTGTGTCAGTAGCAGGGCCTTCTGCCCCGGTGCAGGTACTGGGTCTTAATGGCGCTCCGCAGGCAGGTGAAAAGTTCCGTGTATATGAAAACGAAGATGAAGCTAAAGAGCTGGCCAATCACCGCGCGCAGATCATGCGTGAACAAGGCATTCGCGCCCGTAAGCACATTACGCTTGATGAGATCGGCCGCCGCCTGGCGCTTGGCAACTTTAAAGAGCTTGGCGTGATCATTAAGGGCGACTTTGATGGTTCTGTAGAAGCGCTGAGCGATTCATTGCAGAAATTATCTACTGAGGAAGTGGCCATAAATGTGGTGCATAAGGGAGTTGGGCAGATCACGGAAAGCGATGTATTGCTTGCTACCGCATCAGATGCCGTTATCATTGGCTTCCAGGTACGTCCGTCTATGCAGGCAGCCAAGCTTGCCGAACAGGAGAACATTGAGATCCGCACTTACTCTATTATCTATGACGCCATAGATGAGATAAAGAGCGCTATGGAAGGCCTGCTGGAACCGAAGGTAGAAAAGAAGACCGTAAGCAATATAGAGGTACGTGAAATATACAAGATCAACGGTGTGGGTACTATTGCGGGATGTTATGTACTCGATGGCAAGATGACCCGCCAAACCAAGGTGAACCTGGTGCGCGATGGTATAGTAGTTTATACCGGCGAGTTGGGATCACTGAAGCGCTTTAAGGACGATGTAAAAGAAGTTAGCGCCGGATATGAGTGTGGCCTCTCTGTCAAAAATTACAATGATGTACGCGTAGGTGATATCATTGAAGGATTTGAAGAAGTGGAAGTGAAGCGTACACTTTAATTTGACATTATAATATACTTTTGGCTTTACAGCCAGGCAGATGTGCATTCGCATTTGCGTGGCTTTTTTTATTTATCACCACCTGTGCGATTAAATGAGCTTAATTTTACTTTACAGTTCTGGTATAATCACTTCAATAAAATATTCCTACCCGTAGCAACACCTAAATGAAATCGGAATAGCAGACATTTACACTTATGCAAAATAACCCAACATGCATATTGTCAAATGTCATTTGCAACTACAATCAACCACATAGACATTCTAAAATATTTAAATTAAGCCATGGTATGGAAAAAAAATCCCGCTTTGGCGGGATGTAGGGAAATGTACGAGGAAGCCATTTATCACTCCCGCTAAAAAGGTTAAGTTTAGTTAAGTTTTAGGCATCAGGTAATCGCAGAACGGTTTATAACCAATGTTTATTTAGTGGTCAAAACAAAGTGCAAAGCGATTTTGCCGTAAACCCAATTGTGATTTTCAATTAATTTTTGCAACCAAAATGTTAATGTGTTTTTTATTCTATTTTATATTTTTAATTCAAAATCAATATGGAATTAATCACAACAATCCCAAAAATTTACATAATTATTTATACTTCACAAGGGATAAATTAGTGGACTGTTTTTATCAAAGAATTGGAACTTCAAGCTAAGTAGAGACTTCAATTCCGAATGGTGCTTTTGATTGATGTTCGCAAAGAATTTTTCT
>Ga0182030_10027463_pt1 | contig 10232 bp, 2 predicted proteins | sample 812S3MmetaG_FD_121299 | JGI IMG/M metagenome (GOLD analysis project Ga0182030, IMG submission 121299) | Permafrost microbial communities from Stordalen Mire, Sweden - 812S3M metaG (Illumina Assembly) | ecosystem: Environmental > Terrestrial > Soil > Wetlands > Permafrost | place: Sweden... | reverse complement strand
TAACGAAGGCGGACTATGATGCCGTTCTTGTTCCAGCCGTCTTGAACGTCCTAAGGACGCATGACAAGGTCCGGCTCTACTATGAAACTGCTGCAGATTTCGACGGTCTGGATCCAAGCGCTATCTGGGAAGACTTCAAGGTCGGGATGGAACACCTCACGCACTGGGAGCGAGTCGCGGTCGTCACGGACATCGACTGGATCACATCGACGATACGGTTCTTCGGCTTCCTTATGCCGGGCAGGATGAAGTTATTTTCGACCTCGGAAGCCGCGCAAGCACGCGCATGGATCATCGCAGCGAGTTGAGCTCGCGACCTTCGTGATTTCAAGGATGGCCTCGATGGCAAGCTCCGGTGCGTGAGGTAGGGGAGAGACAACCCGATGGACTATCGAAAACGGTTCTTGGTCGATACCAGCTCGAGGATACATCTAACGGATATCGACTCAGCGTATACGGGCAAGCTCGACTCGCGCGAAGAGTGCGACGTAGAAATACAACGACATGTAGCAAGGCTCGATGCTCTTCAGTATTTACTCTACGCTGACGCAACTCAATCACTGCTCATCGTGCTGCAAGCTCTCGACGCCGGCGGGAAAGACGGCGTCGTGCGGCACCTCTTCAGCGGGATGAATCCTCAAGGCACGGTGGTCTTTGGTTTCAAGGAGCCGACAGCGGAAGAGCTTGCACACGATTTCCTCTGGCGTGTGCATCGGCGAACGCCGGGCAACGGGCAGATCACGATCTTCAATCGGTCCCACTACGAGGACGTGCTCGTTGTGCGCGTGCATAAGCTGGTGCCCAAATCGATTTGGTCGAAACGGTACGATCTCATCAACGACTTCGAAGAGACGCTTTGCCAAGGCGGCACGCGGATTCTCAAGTTCTTCCTGCACATCAGCCCGGAAGAGCAACTTCGGCGATTCAAAGAGCGCCTCGATGATCCGGCGCGCAATTGGAAGATCAGCGAATCGGACTACACGGAACGCGAGTTCTGGCCGCGTTATCGCGACGCTTATGAGGAAGCAATGGAGCGTACGAGTACCAAGCATGCGCCGTGGTACATCATCCCCGCTGATCATAAGTGGTTTCGTAATTTAGCAATCTCTCAAATTATCGCCGATACCATGGATGAGATGGACCTGAAGGTGCCGGCAGCCCGCGTCAATCTTGCCGACATTCGCCGGAAGTATCACAAAGCAGACGCCGAGCCGGCTGCAGCGCTTACGTCAGATTGACGCATTGCCCGCCGTCGATCGAGTGTGAAGGCGTTTTTGCGCTCAACTTTTAGTCTGTTGTCATGCAACGTCGCGCAAGGCCTCGGTCGAACGGGCTTGCCGTCGCCCGGCGATCCGTGACCTCCGCGACAGCCTCGTCCTTGGTCTGGTGTGCGCTTTACGAATGTCTTACAAAATGGTACGGCCGGACACTGAAATATCAGTGCGGGGAACCGATAGGTATCTAGGGCTGGGAATTTAACCTCGGCTTTGTTGGGGCGACGTTTATCGTCGCCCATCTTTCTTTGACGTGTCGGTCGGCTTACCTGAAGGATCTCGTGTCACTACTGCGGTCGGAACGATGGCGGAGAGCGGTTGCCACTCTCCTCGTTCAATTCATCGTTCTCACCACATGCGCCGGCGCGCAAGGTGGCCTGCTCTCGTTGCAGGCCACTCTTGTTGGCAGTGCGACGATCGATGCCAGCGGCCAGGGCACCGTGCCGGTCCAGATTCACCTGACCGATACGGGCGGGCAAACCTACCCCAAGGGCACGCCGGTCCGCGCGATCATTCTCCGGGGCGACGCGCGCCTTACGGCCGGGCTTTCGGCGGACGCAACCACGAACGACGCGAGCGACATAACCCTCGGCGTCTTTCCGGGGACACAGTCCGGACCGCTCGTGATCCGGCTCGACGCAGGCGACGCCTCGACCGAGGTGACGCTGGCCTTGACGGCCGACATTCGCGCACCGCTAGTGGTCGGGTTCGCAACCGGCGGCATCGGCCCGGTCCCGGGCTGGACCGAGGCGCAAGACGGCGCACCCGACGGCACCAACGCGCGGCGCGGCGCCGTGTCGATCTTCGGCACCGGAAAAATCGCGAGCAACACGCGCGGCACGTTCGCCTACGATTCGAGCGATACGCTCGAGCAGACGATTGCCGCCGATCCGTACCTCGACAATCCCAACGACCGGCCGTTTTCGACCTACGGCGATGCCTCGATTCGGCACGACGACGCGCTTTCGACGAATCATATTTTCGCGTCGGTCCAAAACGGCCGCTCGAGCGCGATGTGGGGTCAATTCTACGCGCATGCAGCGCCGAGCACCGCGGTCGGCGGCTACAACGTACTGGTCAATGGCGCACAAGCGTTGGCTGCCGGGCCGAACGCTGAGGCCGGCATCTTCACCGCCCGCAACAACACCGCGTACGCCCGCGCGATTCTCTCTCCGACCGGGCTCGCCGTCGCGAGCCAGGCGCTCCAGCCCGACATCGTCATCGGCAGCGACGTCTTGACGCTCGTGCATCTCGACCGGCGCACCGGCGCGATTCTCTCGCAATCGTTTCTTGCGCGCGGAACCGACTACGAGATCGATTACGCATCGGGCCTCTTGCGCTTTCTGAACATCATCCTGCCGTACGACGACGCGTTCAATCCGCAGATCGTCGTCGTGCAGTATCAGTACGGCGGCCCCGGTGCGACGTCGACCATGCTCGGCGGCAAAGCCTCCGCGAAAATCGGAACCGGTGCGCGCGCGGATGCCTGGTATCTCAACGATGCGATCGGCAGTGGAAACCTGACCGTCCTCGGTGAGTCGCTCGGCCGCAGCGCCGCCGCTCCCGGTGTGCCGGGAACATCCGGAACCACCTGGTCGCTCAGCCATGAACGCTCGGTTGGATTTTTGCCGATCACGACCGCGCAATACGGCGGCTCGGGCGATGCGTATCAAGCCTCGTTCGCGACGCAAACGAAGACGTTCAAGTTCGCGCTCGCTTTTGCGTCGGCCGACGCCGCGTACGACAACCCGTTCGGCACTTACACCGCGCCCGGCTTGACGTCGCTCAATGCCGCCGGCACGTTCACGCTCGGCCGCATCAGCCAACTCGAACTGCGCTACTTGGAAGCAAAGAACGATTTGCCGGCGTCGCTGTCGTCGCAAGCCGTCAGCAACGCCGATCAGGAAGCCGGCATCACGCTGCGCGTTGCGCCGAACTCGCGCCTAAAATACCACGTCGGCGTCGAGGCGGACTCGGCCTACAGCAACGGCGTGGTCAACCCGGTGTTCTTGGCGTCCGGCGGTTCGCAAGCGCCCGCCGCACCCAACACGCTCAACGGCTTTCTACCGTCGTTCGACAGCACGATGTACAACGCCGGATCCGGCCACGCGGTCGACGTCAACGCCGGTTTCGACTGGCGCTTCATGGGTCGCACATCGATCGGCATCTCGCGCTTACAGCCGCTGGGATCGTCGACCGATCCGTACGACCCTCCGCAGACCCAAGCCGAGTTCGATCTCGATGTCGGCAAAGACGGGAAGCTTTTCGTTCGACAGCTTTGGCAGCAGAACCCGAGCCAGACGTTGGCTGCCACTCAAGCCGGTCAGACGTACTCGGCAACCGCGCAGAGCCAGACCAGCGTCGGCTTCGAACAACAGGTCGGACCGACGACGTACCAATCCGGCTACGCGGTCGAGCACACGGCGAGCGGCACGGATCTCTTCGACGCGATTGGGGCGCGCACGCGGCTCATCGTGTCGCCGCGGCTGAACGCCAGCGGGTTCGTCCAAATCGGCAATTCGCTCTACTCGACCTACGCGAGCAACGCGAGCCCGTTCTTTCTGGCCGTCGGCACCTCGCTCGACTATTCGATCAAGACGTTCCATACGACGGGTCAAGTGCAAGTGCGGACTGGTTTCGATTCGGGCAGCAGCTTTCAGCTCGGCGCGACCGGACCGATTTCGCCGGCGGTGTCGCTGTTCGGCTCCTACACCGGCTCGTATACGATCGGCGAGTACGACACCGAAGGCCGCGGCGGCCTGGCCTATCGCCCCTCGCGCAACGACCGCTACGTGACGCTGCTCTCGCTCGACATCTACCACAGCAGCCTCACCAACTACGACGCCTACATCACGAACGTCGCGGAGCTCCAAGAGTTGTACCGTTCGAGTTCGCGCACCGAGTGGGCGGCGAGCGCTGCCTACAAACTGACCGGCGATTCGTTCTTCGCGCCCCGCACGTCGATCTTCGGGTTGCGGGGCGATCAGCGCATCGGTTCGCGCTTCGACCTCGCGAGCGAGGTGCATTGGAGCGACGTGGCGCCGATCTCCGGCACGAGCGCAACCGGGTTCGCCGTTGAAGCCGGCTATCGTCTCGGCAGTACGCTGCGCTTGGCGGGCGGCTATAATTTTTCGGGCTTCGCCGATCCCGATACGGCGATCAATCCGACGCATCGCGGAGTGTACGTCACGCTGAGTACGTACATCGATCGCATTTTCGGCTGGGGCCAGGACCATTAACATGACCGCGCGCTCGTTCATTTCCCGTTTCGCCGGCGCACTGGTTCTGCTCGTGCTGTGCTGTGCCGGCCACGCCGCTGCCTCGCCGATCACGGTCAACAAGCAGTTTGCGCCGAGCACGGTAACGCTGGGCAACTCTTCGACCGTGACGGTGACGCTGCAGAACAACGATCCGACGAACAACGCCACGATCACCGGCTTCAGCGACGACGTCGGCACAATGAACGGCGGCGGCCTCGTCAACAGCGCGTTCGGTGTGACGACGACGTGCACCAGCGGCACGCCCACGATTCTCGGCAACGTCGTGAGCATGAACAACGGCGTCGTACCAATGGCCACCGGCGGCGTGCCGGGCAGCTGTACGATCACGTTTCAGGTGTTCGGCAATAAGGCCGGCAACAGCGTCAACACGATCTTTGCCGCCAACGTCAACACGTCGCTCGGCGCACCGCCGGGCGACGTCTCGCAGACGCTCAACGTTCAGGCGCAAAACATCACCGTGTCGGCCGGGCCGACGCCGCAAGTCGTTGCGGCCGGCGCCACTCCGCCGACGAACCCGGCGACCTTAACGTTCACCCTCACCAATCCGGCGGTGGGCATTCCACTGACGAACGTTGCTTTTCCGGTGAACGTATCGACTACCGGCGGTTACTTCTACACGGCTACGAGCGCGACCACGTCCTGCGGCGGATCGGGCGCGTTACCGGCGGCAAATTCGACGAATGCGAACGTCACATTCACCGGTCTCACCATTCCGGCGAACGGGTCGTGTACCGTCACCATCGTCGTGACCGGCACGGCGACGACGGCGAGCGCTCCCGAGACGGTCAACCTGCAGCTCAGCGCGACGGCCGTCACGTCGGACCAGAACATCACCAATTCCGGTTCGGCCGCGACGCAAGCGAAATTCGTCGTCGGCAATCCGAACATCACCAAGAGCTTCGCGCCCAACGCGATTCAGCCGAACGGAACGTCGACGCTGACGATCCGGATCGCGAACGTCCTCTCATCGCAGACGCTCGACAGTTCGGGGCTCACGGATACGCTGCCGGCTGGTCTCGTAGTCGCCCCCGTGCCCAACGCATCGACGACGTGCGCCGGCGGCACCGTCACAGCCGCCGCCGGAACTGGAACGGTCGCACTCTCCGGTGCCACGATTCCCGCCGGCGGCGCGCCGGCGTCGACGTCGTGCACGATCACCGTCTCCGTGACCAGCGCAACCGCGTCCTCGTACACGAACACCATCCCGGCGACCGGCGTGGGATCCTTCACCAGCACGGAAGTGAACGGCTCGACCGGGCCGGCCAGCGCGACCCTCGTCGTGACCGGGCCCGGCGGAGCGATCTCGATCGGCAAGTCGGTCAATCCCAGCAGTGTCGGGCCGAACACGCCGGTCACGTTTACGTTGACGTTCAACAGCATCGCCAACGGCGCGTTCACCGGTGGATCGTTCACCGACACCTTGCCGCAGACGCCGCAGCCGATGGCGGTTGTAAGCGCAAATGCGAGCCAGTGCGGCGGCACGATCGCCACGACCGCGACCGCCGTGAGCGGAAGCAGCCTGATCATCCCGGCCGGCGGCTCGTGCACCGTCACGTTCACGGCTCAGTTCACAACGATTACGAACGGCACGAGCATCACCGATACCAACACGCTGCCTGCGGCGGGGGTCACGTTCTTCGTGGGCGCGACCTCCTATCAGCCGGCAGCAAACGCAACGGCGACCATCACCGAGCTACCGGTCATCACGCTCACGAATTTCGTCAACAACAACGGTAAGGCGCTGAACTTCCAGCCCGCGACGGTTTCGGCACAAATCGTCGATTCCAGCGCCACGCCGGACACGAATCTCACCGCGACGTTCAACCTCCTACCGGGACAACTCAAACTCGCGCCCAGTCCAAACTATACGTTCACGGGCTGCCCGGCGGGCGTCAATGCGTCCAGCATCACGCCGGGCTCGAACGGCGAATCGTTCACGGTCTTCGTTCCGTCGATCAGTGCGACGTGCACGATCGGTTACGATGTGATCAACGAAGTGGCGGTCACGTCGTCCACGACCTACCAGCCGGGCAACTCGTCCTATACCAGTGCGCTGACCGGGTGCGCCGTCGGGCCGCCACCGGCATGTCCCTCGAGCCAGCTCTTTCCGCACACCAACGGTGCTACGTTCTCGCAATCGAACATCAACATCACGAAAGCGTTCGTGCCGAACCAGATTCAGGCCGGCTCGACATCCGTCGCTAGTATCACGATCAGCGTCGCCGGTATTCCCGGGTATGCCAATACGCAGGCTAACGGCGTGGTCGTTCCCGACACGTTGCCGGCGAACGTGTTCTTCGCGCCGACCCCCAACGTAACGTTCAGCCCCGGTTGTCAGCAAACGGGTCAGCCCGCACCGTCGTCGGCCATCGTCGGGTCGACGATCACGGCCAGTACTATTTCGCTGCTCACGGTCGGCACGACGCCGACGACGTGCACGATCGGTTTTACCGTCACGTCGTCCGTGATCGGGACGCCGCTCAACACGATCGGCGCCGGCGCGATCACGTCCACTAGCGGAATCACGAACTCGCAATCCGTTTCCGCGTCGCTTACGGTGGCTGCGGGCGTCGCGGTGCAGAAGACCTATATTGCGTCGAACCTGCCGCTGGGCGGCTCGACGTTCATCCGCTTCCTCTTGACCAACAGTACCGCAACGTCGGTGTTGACCGGCGGTACGTTGACCGACAACATGCCCGCGCAACTCGTGCTCGCGAGCACCACGCTCGGGCCGCTACAGGGCGGCGATCCGGCGCAGTGCGGCGGTGCGATCACCGGTGCGGTCAATTCAAGTAACTTCCAGCTCACGGGCTTGACGATTCCGGCGCTGGTCGGTACAACGCCGGGTCAATGTGTCGTCTATGTGAAGGTGACGACCTCCGCGGGTGCCACGGCGGGACCGGTCACCAACACGATCGCCTCCGGCGGTTTGTTGATCGGCGGCTACTCCAACCAGACGCCGTCGAGCGCGACCAACACGCTGATCCCCGCGATCAACGTGCCCGTATCGAAGGCCTTCGCACCAGCCGGCATCCCGCCGAACGGCACGTCGGTGCTGACGATCAGTGTCGTGAACAACTCAGCCGGCAACGTCCCGCTCTCCGGCATGGCGCTAAGCGATACATTGCCGGCCGGCGTGACGATCGCGACGCCGCCGAGCGCGTCGACGACCTGCGGCCCGGGCAGCGTTGCCGCCGCGGCTGGGGGCACGACCGTCGGCCTGACGGGGGGCAGCGTCGCCGCCGGGGCAACTTGCACGGTCAGCGTGAGCGTAACCAGTTCGGCCGTTGGTTCGTACTCCAATACCATCCCCGTCAGCGCACTGACGACGAATCAAGGCGCAACAAACTCCTCGCCCGCGCAAGCGACGCTGGCCGTGTTGAACCCGAACGGCGTGACGGTGACGAAGGGCTTCGCGCCGGCGCAGATCGCCGCGGGCGGGACATCGACGCTGACGATCGGGCTTGCCAATACCTCAGGCAGCGCGCTGAACGCTCTGAGCATCAGCGATGCGCTGCCGGCGAACGTGACGGTCGCGCCCGTTCCGAACGCCTCGACAACGTGCACGGGCGGAACGGTGACGGCGAGCGCGGGCTCATCGAGCGTGACCCTGGCCGGCGGCAGCCTTGCACTCAACGCGTCCTGTACGGTGACGGTGTCAGTGACCGGCACGCTGGTCGGCGCCTATACGAACACAATCCCGGCGGGTGCGGTCAGCACGGCGCAGCTCTTCACGAACACGGCCCCGGCGCAAGCGGCGCTGACGATCGCCGCGGGCGGCGTCGTCGTCGCGAAGAGCTTCGCACCGGCCACGATCACCTCCGGAGCGACCTCGGCGCTCACGATCTCGGTTGCCAACACGACGGCGGTTGCACTTTCGTCCGTCGCACTTAGCGATGCGCTGCCGGCGAACATCACGATCGCCGCAACGCCGAACGCGGCGACGACGTGCGTGGGCGGTTCGGTGTCGGCGGTTTCCGGCGGCTCGACCGTCGGCCTCGGCGGTGCGAATCTGGCGGCGAACGCGACGTGCACGATCACGCTCTCGGTGACCGGTACGCTGGTCGGCACGTACACGAACACAATTCCGGCGGGCGCCGTCACGACGGCGCAAGGAACGACGAACCCGGCGCCGGCACAAGCGGTGCTCAACATCAGCGCTCCTGTTATAAGCATTGCCAAGAGCTTCTCGCCGGTCGCAATCCTGGCGAGCGGTACATCGACGTTGACCGTCACGGTCAACAATACGTCGCTTACCGCGATCCCGCTCTCATCGGTCGCGCTCACCGACGCGTTGCCGGCGAACGTCACCATCGCCGCTGCGCCCAATCCGGGTACGACCTGCGCCGGCGCGACCGTGACGGCCGTGGCCGGCGGGACGACCGTCGCGCTCTCCGGCGCGAGTCTGCCGGCGCTAGCGAGCTGCACATTCAGCGTCTCCGTTACCTCGGCGACGGTCGGCACGTACGTCAATACGATTCCGGCCGGTGCGTTGAGCGATACGCAAGGCTTGAGCAATCAGGCGCCGGCGCAGGCTACGCTGTTGGTGAGTAACGGCTCGACGGTCGGCATCAGCAAGATGTTCTCGCCGCCCGCAATTCCTGTCAACGGAACCTCGACCGAGACGATCACGCTGACCAACACGTCGTCGAACGCGATCGTCCTCACCGGCATGACGCTGATCGACACGCTTCCGCCGGGTGTAACGATCGCCTCGACGCCGGGCGCGGGAACGACGTGCGGCAGCGGAACCGTAACCGCGGTGGCCGGCGGATCGACGACGACATTACGCGGCGGTAGTTTGGCAGCCGGCGCAACGTGCACGATCACCGTCGTCGTCACGTCGGGAACGGCCGGTGTCTACCTCAACAATACGATTCCGGCGGATTCGCTGACGACGAACCAGGGCTCGACCAACATGAACCAGGCGACGGCTGCGATCAACGTCGGCGGCACGTCCGCGGTCGCGCTCACGAAGAGCTTCACCCCGGCGGTCATCGCACCGGGCGCAGCGTCGACGTTGACGATCTCGTTCGCCAACACGGCGCTTAGTGCCGTGCCGCTGACGGCCGTCGCGCTCACCGATGCGTTGCCGGCAAACATCACGGTCGCCGCTACGCCCAACGCGGCGACGACCTGCACCGGCGGGACGGTCACGGCTCTCCCCGGCGCAGCGACCGTCGCCCTCAGCGGCGCGAGCATCGCGCCGAACGCGACGTGCACGGTAACCGTTCTTGTGACCGGCACGCTCTCCGGTGTCTACGTCAATACGATTCCCGCCAACGCGATCACGTCGACGCAAATCGCGACCAACTCGGCGCCGGCGCAGGCCACGCTCACGATCGGAGCGTCGCTCGTCGTCACCAAGACGTCGAACCCGATGAACGCGAACGTGAGCCCCGGCGAAACGATCACGTATTCGGTGGTGGTGAAGAACGTCGGTTCGATTCCCGAGACGAACGCGACGATCACCGACGCGCTGACCAATGCAACGCTCGTCGCGGGTTCCGTGACGGTCAACGGCGTTGCCGCGCCCGATACGGTTGTGACCGCCGCCAAGCCGTTCGGCACGATCGCGGCGGGCACGTCCACCACGATCGCCTACAGTGCGGTGGTGAATCTCAACGCGGCGGCCGGCGCAACGGTCACCAACAACGCCACCGGCGGCGGCGACCAG
>Ga0182030_10027462_pt1 | contig 10233 bp, 8 predicted proteins | sample 812S3MmetaG_FD_121299 | JGI IMG/M metagenome (GOLD analysis project Ga0182030, IMG submission 121299) | Permafrost microbial communities from Stordalen Mire, Sweden - 812S3M metaG (Illumina Assembly) | ecosystem: Environmental > Terrestrial > Soil > Wetlands > Permafrost | place: Sweden... | reverse complement strand
TGTCTGGGCTCATGTGACGAAGAACCTTTACGACGCGGTTCCGAACGATCCGTTCCGCGAACGCTTCACGATGCCTCCGTTTCTTGAGGAGATGGTAGGGCGCGGCTGGATTGGCGATAAGCGCGGGCAGGGTTGCTACCAGCGCGTGGGAAAAGATCGCGCAATCCATGCCATCGACTGGAAGACGCTCGAATATCATCCTGCAGATAAACCCCGTTTCGCATCGCTCGAAAATCTGCGCAAACTCGAGCCGCTCAGCGAACGCTTGAAGGCTCTGGTGGCGCTAGATGACAAGGTCGGGCATTTTCTCTGGCCAGCCCTGAGAGACCACATTCTCTACGCCGCCCATATGGTGCCAGAGATCTCCGATCGCATAGTCGAGATCGATCGCGCGATGCGCTGGGGCTATGGCCATGCGCTCGGGCCGTTTGAATTATGGGATGCGCTCGGATTTGAGGCGACCGCGCGGCGCATCGAAGCGGAAGGCCGCATGCTGCCCGACAATATTCACCGCATGCTGTGGGCACAGGCCAGGGGTTTTTACCGGCCAGCCGACAGGGACAGGCAGCCGCACACTGAATACTTCGATCTGGCCAATGCGACCTATGCGGAAATTGAGTCCCGGCCCGGCATCACCGTGCTTGCCGATCTCAAACGTGGGCGCGGTGTAGTCGATGCCAACGCCGGAGCGTCTTTGATCGATCTGGGCGATGGTGTCGTCTGCTGCGAATTCCACAGCAAGATGAATTCCGTGGGCGGCGATGTGTCGAAAATGCTGCGTGCCGGTCTCGCGCAACTGGAAACGAACTTCGACGCGATGGTGATTGCCAATCAGGGCGTCACGTTCTCCGCCGGCGCCGACCTGATGCTGATCCTGCTCACCGCGCAGGATGAGGAATGGGACGAGCTGAACGCGTTCGTCAACGATTTCCAGCAGCTCAATATGTCGCTGAAATACGCGCCGAAGCCCGTGGTGGCCGCGCCGTTCGGCATGGCGCTCGGAGGCGGCTGCGAGATTCCGCTGCACTGCGCGCGCCTGCAGGCATCAGCGGAACTTTATATGGGACTGGTCGAAGTGGGCGTCGGCGTGATTCCCGCGGGCGGCGGCTGCAAAGAAATGGTCCTGCGTTCGCGCGATGTCAAAAAGATCTTCGAGCAAATCGGTTTTGCAAAAGTATCCGGCAGCGCCGATGAAGCGCGCGGCTTCGGATATCTGCGGGATGGGGATCGGATCTCGATGAATCCCGAGCGGCTGGTTGACGACGCGAAGCAACTGGCGCTTTCGCTGGTTTCCGGCTATGCGCCAGGCGCGCCGCGCACCGATATCACGGTATCGGGCGAAGCTGGCTACGCGCTCATGCAGATGGGCGTGTGGATGGCGCGTCAGGGTGGCTACATTTCCGATTACGACGCCGTCATCGGCGAAAAGCTTGCTTACATATTGAGCGGCGGGAAACTGAGCGGCACCCCGCAGGTGTCGGAACAATACCTGCTGGATCTGGAACGCGAAATGTTCCTGAGTCTGTGCGGCCGGAAAGCAACGCAGCAGCGCATTCAGCATATGCTCAAAACGGGCAAGCCGCTGCGCAATTAAAGGTGGCATGAATCGACGCTGCATGAACCGAATCCACGTGAATCGACGGCATGCGATCTCGGCCCTGGGGGCTGCGGCGCTGTCTGCGCGCGCGGCTTTTGCCCAGCAGTCCGCTCCCGCGCAGCCCGCCCCACCGGCGGCCCCGCAAAGGGTAACGCCCGAAGTTGCCGCAGCCCGCGCCAAGCCCGGCGCGCGTCCTCTGCTCTGTGCCTACTCCGGTTGTTTTGCAAAGATTCCGTACGCCCAATTGCCGGAAATCATCGGCAGCATGGGCTATGACGGCATGGATCTGACGGTCATGCCTGGCGGCCATGTCGATCCCAGCCGCTATATGGTCGACCTCGACCGCGCTTTCCAGACGTTTCAGGACGCGGGCATCGAACTACCCATGGTGACGACCAGCTTCACGTCTCCTTCGCAAACCTATGCTTACGCCATCCTGTACGTTTCTGCCGAGTTGGGCGCGCGATTTTGCCGCCTCGGCACCTGGCCACCGCCGTTGCCGCCGGAGGCCTCCGGGCAATTAACGAACATTCGGGCCGCGATGATGCGCAACGACCTCGCGCAGTTCGCCGCCACTGGCCTGCGATGCAATATTACGCCGCTGCTGGCGAACCATGCCGGCAGCTTTCCGGGACGCAGCATCCCGGAGGTGGAGGCGATGCTGACTGGCATCGAGCTGAAGGCATTCGGCTACTGTTTCGATCCCGTGCAGGCCATCATCGAAGGACTGCCAGCCAGCGGCGCTCGCTCCGCAAACGCCTGGGAAGGCGGTCTTCAGGCCGCGTTGCCGCGATTGGGGGCAGTGGCGTTATCCGATGTGGCGCTCGATGGGGACGCTGATGGCGCCGTAAAGCCACGCCTGTGCGCACTTGGCGAAGGCGTTATCGACTGGAAGAAGTTCTTCTCCGTTCTCGCGGCCGCGCGCTTCCATGGTCCTGTATCCATGCACATGGATTATGCACCGGCGAGTGCGGTGAATGCCATGAAGAAGGATCTCGCTTTCGCGCGCGCCCGTGTAGAAGAGGCGTGGCCTCTTCGGTAACAAGAGGCGCCGTTTGCCCGCCGCCTATCCTCAGTTCGGCGTGGGCTCCCGGTTCATGTGCTTTATGACCAGGTACTGCCTCATTTCTGTCGCAGGCTCCAGATTCAGCCCCAAATCCTTCACTCCCCGGATCGCGATAGTTGGATCTAAACCGTGGCCCTCAGACATCGAGGCAAGCATCTCCACATGCCAATCGATGTTGAGCACGAAGTTTCCCGGGATCCCGGTCTTGTCCACAACGGGCCGGCCGGCGTACCCGGACAGAAACCCCGCCAGGACGGAAAGCGGAGCGGATTGCGAGTCCATGCTCGCCGGCCCGTGGGTGTTCATCCTCGGGTTTTGGGAAGGCCCGTCAGCAGGAGTCAGTTTTAGCGGTCCCTTGCCGGCAACGAGATTGAGGATTGGTGTCGGCCGATCCTCGAAAGAGTACTGTAGGCCCAGTCGATCAGTCAGCACCGTTCGAAGCATCAATCTCGCCTCGTCAATGGTCGTACCCGCAGGTGCAACAGCGTCGATCCTGAAGTAGTAGATCAGGATGTCTGGCTCCCGGGTGTCCCAATGGTCCGAACGGATTTCCGGGAAGGCCCACGCGAGGTAGTCACCAACCCCGACGTTGGCTGAAAAGCGGGTGCCTTCGTACCGCAAATATCGCCAACCCGTTTGCATAACGTGCTCAACGTCCAGGGAGCGCTTTACCGAAACAACTTCAAATTCCTTCCGCGACTCTGCTCCCAGCGCCATCTGCGAGACGAAGCCTGCCAGTAGTATCGCGTCCACCAATGCAATGTTTCGCGGCATAAGAATCAAAATCTCTCTTCGATTCTAAAGTTCAGTTCGCTGTCGGCATTTTTTCCACGTGGTCGACAACGAGTTGCTCCACTACGGCCTTGCGCGATTCCAGCTTCAGACCCAACAGCTGAATCTCCCTGGCCATCGTCACAGACGAGCCTCCGGCCGGATCGGATGCCGTTATTTCCTCCGGCGCAGCGTCCGTAATGTCCAATGAGGCGTCGAAACTGCCTTCGATGCCGGTCATGTCGACGACCACGGGTCCTCCGGTCGGCGTGGAGCGCAGAGTCAGCATGCCGGCGATGCCGGCCATCGTCATCCGGCTGAAATCCACGTGCATCGACCTGGTGGCCGGGTTCTCCGCGATGGACATCTTTCCCTTCGATCCCATATCGATCGACATGCCTGCGCCAGGGGAAAGTCGCACGGTTCCGTTGGCGGTTTCCATCGTCCCCTCGCCCGGTTTAGACGGCGCCGTTTCCCGAATGTCCACAGGTATCTGGGCAGACGGTTTCATCTTCAGGCCGCCTTTGCCGACTACCAGCGCCAGGACCGAATGCTCCATCCCGGCGCGATGCACGGCCAGGCCGAAACGCTCTTCGAGAAGGGATTGGAGCATTCTCGGTGCCTCGTCTTTTGATACTCCCTCGGGCATTTTGGCCACAATATCGAAATACGTGGTATCCATCCAGTCGGGCCCGGCGATCTGGTCGGTTGTCACCGCGTAGGCGAGCCCGATCAGGCTCTTGAGGTTCATATACGTATACTCGGCTCGGCCGGCATCGACCCTGGGGCCGAGCGGTATCTTCCCGCCGGCTTTCATCGCCGCCTGGACCGTCGCCCTGTCGGGTAGCGTGCCCGGCTTGACGGTGGCCACTTCAAACGCCGGCTTCGTCTGTGCGAAGACGACGATGGCCGTGAGCGCGAAGCAAATCGAGGTGCTTTTCATGGTCCTCCCGCGAGTCATTGCAAATTGTGATTGTTATATTGCATTTTGCAAATGTACGTCAAGAGATTAATCTAACTCTTCTGCTGCGCCTGCGCGCGATTCGCTGGTGGCACAACTCGGCGGTTGGCAGCAGACACCGCCCCCTGATCGATAAGGCGATCCGCCTGGGGGCAACATGTCGAGTCTGACCCGGAGCCTCGGATCAGGTGGGCCTTTCGCTCCAAAAGACGACGGAACCTAAGCGAGCTCAGTTAACGCTTTCGTGCTCCGACGGTTCGTCGTCGAGTTTGAGTTCGCAATTGCAGCAATCGCTACAACGTCCGCAGCGCTCACACAGATGATTGGCGCAAGCGTCCTTTGTGCAATGTGCGCAGATGCGCGTCGATTCCGCGTCGCAGATACTGCAGGTGAATGTCGTTGGTGTCATTTCGAAGTTCCGTTCGTCTTTTTCGGCGCAGCGGTCCGGGCAGGCGGCTGACTCGCCAGTGTGGCACGGCAACGCTGGGCTTCCTCGTTTTCCACGCTGAGTTGCTTCTCGGTTGCGTCCGCCAGATCCAGAGTGTACTGCTGAAGTTTCTCCACGCCCGCCTGGTCGCTCACAGCCACTGACTCGATGAGGTCCGCCAGAGCCGGATTCTGGTAACGCCGGATCGCACCGAGCAACGAGTTGAGATCGCTGTCGAAGCGATGCACGCGAAACAGGGCTCTCATGACATCCTGCATCCCTTCGGGATGCCCGGCGATGGCCGCCATGTCGGTCTCGATGGCCTGGTTTTGTTCCACCAGCGATTTCCATTGTGAGGTATAAGTGTCCGGCGCCCCCTTCGCTATCCATTCGGCGGCGTGGATCTGTTCGAACATCGGCTTGAGATGTTCGGAGCGTTCGGAGATCTTCGTTGCAATGGAAGGCACTTCAGAGGAGTCGACAAAAATCTGATCCGGAGCCGCAGGCGGTTGCTGCTGCGCGGGAATGGCAAGCCAGCCGGCGGTAACGGCGGCAATCGCAATCGCGAAAAAACCTGGGCGCAAACGCATCCGTTCTCAGGCTAGCACTTCTGGAATAAACGAACGGGCCTATTGCGCGGGAGGCGGTGGTGGGGGCGGCGGAGGCGGAGCAGGTGGACCGTTGTTCTTGTCACCCGCACCCGTCGTTGAACCGGACGGCGTCGAAGGCCCGACCGTTGGCGAGGAAGGATTGCTGCGGGAATTAATCGCCTGCTGGGTCAAGGCGTCCATGGCCGACTGGAACACGCGTTTGAAGATACCGCCCGTGTCGATCCGGCGCGCGAGCGACGTGTTCTTATAAACCACGATCATCTCGTTCGCGTTCAGAAGCTTCTTGTTATCCAGATTGAAGGCACTCGCCACTTCAACTGAGCCTTCTTCGTCGAGAACCGTAGTGGAGTCGTCGTCCGGCTTGTATTCGACATCAAAGGTGGTTCCCCGCACGGAAATCACCGCGGTAGGAGTACTGACCTTATTGTTATTCGGCAATCCACCGGGATGTTCAATCTGAACTTTGATCTTGCCGAGCCAGAGTTCCAGCAGATATTCCCAGTTGCCCCGGTTGGTGCGGAAAGCGATTTTGGAGTTCGGATAGATCTCGAACTTGCTGCCGTCGGAAACCTGGAACATACCCCAGCCATCGTCGCCGGTAGTCACAACTTCATTAGGGTAAACGTATTCGCCGGGCTCCAGCCTCCACGGCGAACTGTTGCGCTGCACCACGATCCGGCCTCCGCCAGTGATCAGGTGTGCCGCGCTGCCGGTATCTTCCATGGGCTGCCGGGCTATTTGCGGAGTCTGCGCGAGCATCCCCGCAGCCATCGCCGTCATCATGACGGAGACGGTCAGGACGCACCTCACCGCAACTACCCAACGTGCCATCAGATACTTTCCACAGAATACCACCAAGGCGTGCATGGAAATTGCCTTTCCGAACGGATTTTAATCTGCAAACTCCAGCGAATCAGCTGGTTCCAAAACGCTACGCGCAAAAATGGGGTAGAATCGGGACACGGCGGTGTGTCTGGAAAATACAGGGGCAGCAGTCGTTACAGTAATGTTGGGCAAGTGTCGAAATGAGGTTTTGGAGCGGGTCATCAGGTAAATGCGCGCACAACGGTTAGCGACGGTAGGGGTGATGGTGATCACTGCAGCGATCCTGGCTGCCTTGCCGTTCCACGCGCAGGCCCAGACTTCACCTCTGTGGAATCAGGTAGCGGGCTATACCGTCAACCTCGGTCTTGCCGGACCTGCCACGGGCCCCGTGCAGGCGGTCTGGTACACAGCGGGAGGGAGTCGCCTGCTGGCGCAGGCGCAATCGGGCCGCGTTTTTGAGACTACGGACTTTCAGCACTGGCAGCTCAATTCTTCCGACATCGTGCCGCTGGCCCCGCCGAAACCCGCTGCCGTATCGCGTCCCGAGGCGGGTGTCCAGATCAGCACATCGGGGGCGCGGCGGTATTCCGTGACGCGCGACAACGTGTACGGAACCGATGATAACGGTCCCGATCGCATTTGGGTCAATCTCACCGGCTTTAACGGCGTTTCCATCATCGGAGCCGGCTTCTCCGCTCTGACTGTTTCACCTGCCAGTCCGCTGGATATCACGGCGGCTAACCGCTTTGGTGTCTGGCGTTCACTCGATGGCGGTCTTTCGTGGCAGAGTCTCAATACCGGGCTGCCGAATCTGGATGCCCGCAGTTTTGTGGGGCAAAGAACGGTGGTTCTTGCCGATGCGGTCCTGGCCTCCGTCACCGCCGGGAAATGGACAGCGGCTGAAGGCGTAGCTCCCGAAACCGTTTTGCGCGCTACACTGGCGGCGAAAGCCGGATTTGTCGCAGCAACAGTCGCACAAAGTGGTTCGACGATTTATGCGGGCATGTCGGCTGGCGGTCTGGTCAAGGTTTCCTCCGACGAAGGCAACACATGGAGGGATTCTGTGATTCCCTCGGCCGGAACAATTGATCGCCTCTGGGTAGATCCTGCCAATCCCCTTGCAGCGCTTGCTGTGTCGGGAGCACATTTGTTTCGCACCACGAACGGCGGAGCAGTATTTTGGGACGACGTCACCGGGACGCTCAACGCCGGAGCCATTCACGGCATCACGGCTGATAGCTCCGCTGGCGTGGTCTACGCCGCTACCGATACGGGTATCTTTTCCGGCCGGCTCTCGCTGAACGCCGCCGATCGCATCCCCGCCAGATGGACTTCAGTGACAGGTGATCTGCCTATCGCGACCGCCTGGGATGCGCGCCTCAATATGGATGGTACGCTCACCGTATTGCTCGACGGCTACGGCGCTTTCGAAACTGCCGCGCCGCATCGCGCCCAGGCGCCTCGCATCGTCAATGCCGCGGACATGACGGACCGCGCGGCTGCGCCTGGTTCGCTCATCAGCGTGCTGGGCGCCAGCGTGCGACAGGCAACCAGCGGTCAGAACGCGTATCCGGTGTTGCAGGCCGCCGAACAGAGTTCGCAGTTGCAGGTTCCTTTCGAAATTGCGCCAGGTATTCAGCAACTGGTGGTGCAGAGTGCGGGCGGCAGCTGGACGGCGCCGCTCAACGTCAAAGAAGCCGCGCCCGCCATTTTCGTCGATGCCGATGGTGAGCCGATGCTGCAGGACTCGGCCAGCCAGCTGGTCATCGATGCCGGAACGCCCCTGCGGCCTGGCGCTCGCGTCCAGGTGCTTGCGACGGGGCTCGGAAAAGTGACGCCCGAATGGCCCACAAATACGCCGGCTCCGATTGATTCGCCGCCCTCGGTAGTCGCGCCAGTCACCGCATTTCTGGATGGCATCCCGGTACAAGTGCTGAGTGCTACGCTGGCGCCCACGCTGATTGGAAATTATCTGGTGGAGTTGCAAATCCCCACGCTGGTGAATCGCGGCGCTAGCGAGCTTCGCATTGTTGTGAATGGCGAAGAAAGCAACCGCGTCAAGCTCTATATTGAGTCCGGTATCGCGAGCAGGTAGCTTCTAAAAATCAAAGAGCCCCGGATTTCCGGGGCTCTTTCTGCTTCCATTCGTCTGCGGCGCGGCGTTCTACACACGCGTGACGTTTTCAGCCTGTAGTCCTTTCGGGCCTTGCTTGACCTCGAATTCCACAGCTGCGCCTTCATCCAGGCTCCGGTAGCCGGTGGACGCAATCGCTGAAAAATGGACGAACACGTCGTCCCCACTCTCACGCTGAATGAAGCCGAAGCCCTTGGCAGCGTTGAACCATTTGACTGTACCTTTTTCTTTCACAAACCTTCTCCTGAAAAAGCGCGGAATCCACGCCTTTGTGTCTTTAACGTCACAGATTGTCTCACAGCCCGTGAACAGGTTCAACCGGCAGTCGGCTACAGCGGACTATTCCGGGTTGACCCTGTTTCCCTGGGCAGCAAAACGACGTTCCTGATCGCAGTAAACCACACCGGCTATTCACCTCAACACGTAAGTCATTGAAATATCTGATCAAAATCGACGATACTCTGAAATTGGCATCGTTTTTTCGAATTGTCCGTAGTGCTAGACTGCGGCTTGAAGAACGAACGAGTCATCACTGAGCGGCTTCGCGGCCTGGTTAAAATCCCCCCTGCTTCCCCCGTCATAACCGGAATTGGCGATGATTGCGCCATTTACCGGCCCCGCGGGAGCGCCGATGACCTTCTGTTCACCACCGATCTGTTTGTCGAGGGCATCCATTTTCTTCGCGAGACACACAAAGCAGCCGATGTCGCAAGGATCGCCCTGGCACGCAGCCTGAGCGATATCGCGGCCATGGGTGGCTCGCCGCGTTTCTGTCTGGCCTCGGTTTGTCTGCCAGCCTGGGCGACCGATCGCTGGATCGACGACTTCTTCGGTTCCATGGCATCTTCGGCCGCGCAGCATCAGACCATCCTCGCGGGTGGCGATCTGGCGCGCGGCGAGAAATTCGCCTGCGATGTGACCGTTTGCGGTGCCGTTCCGCGTGGCACCGCCTTACTCCGAAGCAGCGCGCGCGCTGGCCATGAAATCTACGTATCCGGAGCATTGGGCGGTTCGGCTCTGGGTCTGAGGAGTTTAAAAGGCAAGGCACGCAAGCGCCATCTGAATCCCGAACCCCGACTCGCCCTCGGCCAGTTCCTGCGCGAAAAACTGCGAGCCACGGCGGCAATCGATATCAGCGATGGCCTCTCGCTCGATCTCGAACGCGTTTGCCTGGCATCGGGCATCGCCGCCGATATCGTCATGCCTCCGCTTTTCCCAGGTGCGACCGCCGATCAGGCACTTCATGGCGGTGAAGAATACGAGTTGCTCTTCTTCATTCGGGCGGGCACCAGGGTTCCCGCGCGTTTTGAAAGTTTGCCGCTGACGCGCATTGGCGTTGCCGCTTCGGGCGTTCCGGGCGAGATCCGCCTCGAAGGTAAACCACTGGCGGTTCGAGGATTCGACCACTTTGCGCCAGCCAAATAATTCCTTGCGTTACCCTGTTTAAAGATGAGAGTTACCGTCGTAGGGACTGGGTATGTCGGTACCGTTACAGGTGCATGTCTGGCGTTTTTGGGACATCGCGTTACCTGCGTGGACACCGATCAGAGCAAAATCGAACGGCTGCGACGCGGCGATCCGGTTATCTATGAGCCTGGCCTGGCTGAGTTGCTGGCTCTGGCGATCCGATCCGGCGCTATCGATTTTGAAACCGACATCACCATACCGGCGAGAGAAAGCGACGCTATCTTTATTGCAGTGGGAACGCCGCCGCTGCCCTCCGGCGAATCGAATCTCGTTTACCTCGAAGCCGCGGCCCGAGGCATTGGCGCCGCCATGGATTCATCGCGCTATCGAGTTGTGATCAATAAATCCACCGTTCCCGTGGGCTCCGGCAACCT
>Ga0182030_10027461_pt1 | contig 10233 bp, 10 predicted proteins | sample 812S3MmetaG_FD_121299 | JGI IMG/M metagenome (GOLD analysis project Ga0182030, IMG submission 121299) | Permafrost microbial communities from Stordalen Mire, Sweden - 812S3M metaG (Illumina Assembly) | ecosystem: Environmental > Terrestrial > Soil > Wetlands > Permafrost | place: Sweden... | reverse complement strand
TCGGCGTCGTGCACTTCCACCAGGGCGTCGATGCCACAACGCTCGGTGAGTTCCAAGAACGAGGCAAGTTCCTGATCACTGAGCGCCGCAACAATCAGTAACACCGCGCTGGCTCCCGCTTCGACTGCGTCAAGAACGTCGTTCTCACAGACGGTGAAGTCCTTTCGCAGGACTGGGAGAGTGACCGTGCGCCGCACCACAATCAGATCATCCATCGAACCTTCAAAGAATTCCTGATCAGTGAGGACCGATATGGCGCTGGCGCCCGCGTCCCGATAGGTGGCGGCGAGGGCCGCCACGTCGAGCTCGGCTGCCAAAAGGCCCTTCGACGGTGAGCGACGTTTCACTTCGGCGATCACTTTGATAAAGGGTGACGAACCCTGACGCAGCACCAGAACAAAGGAAGGACCTTCGTAGCGAACTTGATCCACGCGTGCTTGCCAGTCGCGGTCATCCAGTGCCGCGCGGCGTCGATGAGATTCTAAAATGGTGTCGAGGTACGTGGTCGCCATGTCAAAATCGTAGTTGTGGAGAGCACCACCACCTCCACGAGTATCGTGTCGCTATGCCCGCGCGCGTTTTCGTGACGAACTAACCAATGGAATCATTCGCGCAGGATGTCTTAAATCCGCTGGTACGCGGGACCAACTTGGAGCGTCACGACGCCGCCAACGCCCTGTGTGAGATTCTCGACGGGAAGGTTGACGGCGTCCTGATCGCGAGCTTTCTGACGGCCCTCACCGCGAAGGGCGAGACGGCCGACGAGATGACGGGCTTTATTGACGCGATGATCTCTCGGGCCACCACCTTTTCCATTGGTCCAAGCGCGATCGACATTGTCGGAACCGGAGGAGATCAGCTTCACAGCGTCAACGTCTCCACCATGGCCGCCTTGGTGGTCGCTGGATGCGGTGTTCCCGTCGCAAAACACGGCAACCGGGCGGCCTCGTCGTCGGTTGGCTCGGCCGATCTGCTGGAGGCTTTGGGTGTGCGGATCGACGCGCCCGAAGACGTCGTCCGCGCCTGCGTCAGCGAGGCGGGTATCGGATTTATGTTTGCCCCAATTTTTCACCCGGCGCTCGCAAATCTTGTGCCGATTCGTCGGGCGCTGCGCTTTCGCACCATCTTCAACGTGCTCGGGCCCCTAGCGAACCCCGCCCTCGTCCAGCGATCGCTTATTGGCGTCGCTCCGTTGAGCCTGCTCGACAAGATGGCGGAAGTCCTGCATCAACGCGGGATTCGTCGAGCCATCCTCGTGAGTTCCGACGACGGGCTGGACGAGCTCTCCCTCGGTGCTCCTGCGACCATGGAGTACGTGGCGGGTGAGACGCGATACCGGCGCCGCATTGACGCCGGCAACGCGCTCGGTCTGCGCCACAGCGCGGCCGATATCCGTGGTGGCGATGTTGAGGAGAATGTCGCTCTCACTCAAGCGTTTCTTGAAGGCGCGCGGGGCGCCGTCTTCGACACGGTGTGCGCGAACGCGGCACTCGCCCTCATGGTTGCCGGAGAGACCGATGAGTTAAAAGATGGATTTCAACGCGCGAGCGCGTGCGTCCTCGACGGTCGAGCGCAGAGCGCGTTGGAACGGCTCGTCGCGGTCTCCAACACCTAGAGCCGTCTGAGCTCGCTGCGGTAATGGCGCCCGTTGGCGGCGTAGAGCGCGGCGGAAGCGACGGCCACGTCCTCGTTGCAGGAGTCAAGCTTGAGAGTGGCCGGCACCCCGAGTGCCATGGCGTTAGCGGGTACCTCCATCCGATTGCGCACGACAGCCCCCGCGCCCACGGTGGCCCCGCTGTGTACGACCGCCTGATGCAACACAATGGAACCGCTACCGACCAAGGCCCGGTCGTGAATAGTGCAGCCTTCTAAATGCGCCAGGTGTCCAATGACGCAGTCGTTGCCGATCACGGTCGGGAACTCATCGACCGCGTGCACGACGGTGCCGTCTTGAATTGAGGTCCGCTCGCCCACGATGATCGTTCCGTAGTCGCCGCGCAGCACCGCGGTGGGCCAGACCGATGAGTCAGCACCAATGCGCACGTCACCGATAACGACTGCGTCAGGGTGAATGTAGGCGTCTTCGTGGATCTGAGGTACTCGATCACCGAGTGCGTAAATGGGCACGACAACCTCCTAGTGGGCTATCCACGAAATTAACTGATAGATCCGCCATCCGACGTAGATGACCGTGACTACCGCGAAGAACCGCCACTTCCAGGGAATGGGCTCACGTTCGGTCTCGACGATCTCAGAACCACATATCGCGCAGACGTCGCCCTCTTCGGGACGATCGCAGGTCTCACACCAGTGGGCCATTACTCGACTCGGACGCGCACTCGAATCGGTGACGCGCCCAGTTCGAATTTCTCTCGCAAACTCCGCTCGACGTAGCGCAGGTAGGTCGGGGGCAATCGACCCGCAATGAAGAGCGTGAAGGTGGGAGGCTCACTGGCCCCTTGAACGGCGTAGCGAATCTTGCCGGTCGGAGCGGGTTGCTTGATCTGCAGATCGCGTATCGCACGATTCAGCGCCCCCGTCGGTACGCGTTTGGCGTAGTCGAGCGCCGCCGTAGACAGCGCGGGCCATAGGCGATGCACGCCCTTACCTGAGAGGGCGGTCATCTTGAGCACGGGGGCGTCGCCGAGAAAGGCGAGTTTGTCACCGACGCTCGCGAGAATGGCGTCACGTTCGTCGGGCGTGACCAGTTCCCACTTGTTGAGAATCACGATGGCCGGGCAGCCCGAAGCCGAGATACGTTCGGCGAGACGCTGATCTTGGCCAGTCGCGCCTTCTTGAGCGTCGATCACCAAAATGGCGATGTCCGCACGATCGAGTGCGTCGAGGCTGCGCAGCACCGAATAGGTCTCGAGACCGGCCTCGGTGCGGGCGCGCTTGCGCATGCCCGCAGTGTCGATGAAGCGAATAAGACCGGCGCTGGTGTCGACAACGGTATCGATCGCGTCGCGAGTAGTGCCGGGCATGTCGTGAACGACGCTGCGTTCTTCGCCGATGAGCTGATTGAACAGAGTCGACTTTCCCACGTTGGGGCGACCCACTATGGCCACGCGTAAAGCGCCGTCGTCGTCTTCATCGGCCACCTCGACGGTCTGGTCGCCCAGATCGTCGACGATTCGGTCGAGCAAATCGCCCGAACCCCGACCGTGTTGGGCGCTCACCATGAAGGGATCGCCCACGCCGAGTGAGAGGAACTCCCAACTGGCGGCTTCGTGCTGTTGATCATCCACTTTGTTGACGACAAGCAGAACGGGACGTTTGGAGTTACGGACCCATCGCGCGGCCGTCGAATCTTCTTCCACGGGACCAGTTGAGGCATCAACCACCAGCAAGACGAGATCAGCGCTCTTGAGGGCGGCCTCGGCCTGTTTGGACACCTTGTCCTCCAGCGTGTCCCCGGCGGCCAGCCAACCTCCCGTGTCCACCACGTCAAAGGTCACCCCGCGCCACTCCACCTCGACGGCCTTGCGGTCACGGGTCACCCCGCGCTGTTCTTCGACCACGGCCACGCGCCGTCCCGCGAGGCGGTTGACCAGCGAGCTCTTGCCGACGTTCGGTCGGCCCACGATGACGACTTGAGGTCTCTTCATACGCGACTCAGTCCTCGGCTTCGAATGCCCTCCAGTGTGGAACGCAGCTCGTGCCCCGTGGTCGGCACGGTCATCACCGAGTGAGGGAGGTCGTCCAGGGTGAGACCATCGAGAAAGCGACCTTCCGAGAGACAGACGTCTGGAACCAGACAGAGCGTCGACTCGTCGACGTCTTTCAAGGCGTCGCGCAGGTCGAGACCGGTCATGAGGCCCGCGACTTTGATGTTGCCACCGAAGTATCGATTCTTGACCGCCTTCACGTTCACGTCGGCGAAGCCCTGCTCGTCGAAGAGTCGGCGCAAAATCGGGGCCGCGTACTCGCCCGTTAAGACGGTTACATCGTCCCCCGCGGCCTCACGTTCGCTCGTCGTTCGAGGTGCGCGGTATCCGATCGCCGGCGCACCGTCCACGGACTGAAAAAAACCCGAGCCCAGTTTGGCCATCGTCGTGCCATTGACGAAACTCTCCGCGAAGGCCGCCACCAGTCCGACGCCGTTTTCCGCCTCGTCAAGGCTCTCGAAGCTCTCGGTGCCCGGCGGGTCGATGTCCGCCACGATGTAGAACTCATCGCTGGCAAAGACCTTCGCCCGACCGAACAGTTCGCGCGTTAGGCGCTGAAAGCGTTCCGCCAGTGCGACCACGTGGCGCGCTTCGTCGGGTTCATGGGCGCGCATCGACTCTTCGGTCGTGAAATCGCTTATGCCGACCGGGACCAGTGCGACCGAAGCCAGTTCGGGATAGAGAGATACCACGTCGTTGAGGGTGCGCTCGAGTTCAGCGCCGTCGTTGACGCCGGGACAGACGACGACTTGACCGTGAACCTCGACACCCGCGCGAAGGAGTTCGCGCAGCCACCGCAACGACGTCGCGCCGCGAGGATTACGGAGCATGTCCGCGCGTAGCTCGGGGTTGGTCGAGTGAATCGACACGTAGAGCGGGGAGAGTCCTTCGTCGAGCACGCGCTCGAGGTCGAACTCAGTGAATCGAGTCAAGGTCGTGTAGTTGCCATAGAGGAACGACAGTCGAAAGTCGTCGTCCTTCACGTAGAGCGAGCGACGCATGCCCTTGGGCAACTGATAGATGAAACAGAAGGTGCAGTGGTTGTCGCAGGTGCGGATGCGGTCAAACACGGCGGAATCGATGCTGAGCCCAAGGGGTTGGCCCTCTTCCTTGGTGATGGTCACTTTGCGTGAGAGTTCTTCGCCCTCGCGCTTCACAACCAGGGTCACCGTGGGGCCGTCAATAAGTTGCTGGTACTCAATAATGTCGGTCGGGGCCTTGCCGTTGATGGTGACCAACTCGTCACCGACCTCAAGATCCACTCCCGACGCCGGCGAGGCCGAAGATATAGAGGAAATACGGGCGCCGGACACCCATACAGGCTAGGCGCTACAAGGAATCTCTCTTACTAGGCTGGGTTGGTGACAGTAGAGAAGGTTGTGCTCGCGGCTCCTCGGGGCTTTTGCGCCGGCGTGGAGAAGGCCATCAAGGCCCTTGATTGGATGACGCGCGTCTTTGAGGCGCCCATCTACTGCTATCACGAGATCGTTCACAACCAGTTCGTCGTCGATCACTTCAAGTCGGTGGGCGTCATCTTCATCGATGACGTGACCGTCGTTCCCGAGGGCGCGCCCATCATGCTGAGTGCGCACGGATCACCTCCTGAGGTCATTGAAGCGGCCCGCCGTACCGGGGGCACCGTCATTGACGCTGTCTGTCCCCTGGTCACCAAGGTCCACCACGAGCTCAAAGTTCGTGCCAACAAGGGCTACACCGTGCTGTACGTGGGACACGAGGACCACGAAGAGGCGGTGGGAACCATGGCCGTCGCCCCCGAGGCGGTCCACCTCGTGCAGTCGCGCGAGGACATCGACGCCATCGACGGCCACGACGGGCCAGTAGCGCTCCTCAGTCAGACCACCCTCAGCCTGGATGAGTGGCAGGACCTGCGCGAGTACGCAGAGGTGGTCTTTCCCGATATCTGGATGCCGAGTCGCAGTGATCTCTGTTTCGCCACCACCAATCGTCAAGCCGCGCTGCGCGAGCTCGCCTCGACGGCGGACGCGGTCATCGTGATCGGTTCGGCCAACTCCTCCAACACGGTGGCCCTGGTAAAGGTCGCCGAAGCCGAAGGCTGCCCCCGGGTGTACCGGGTCAACGGGGCCGATGAACTACCCGACGACCTTTCGGGAGTCGTGGCCGTGACGGCGGGCGCGTCCGCTCCCGAGGTACTGGTGAATGAGGTGCTGGCCCACCTGAAGCCCCGAGACGGCATCGATATTTTTTCGGTCACCGTGGAGGACGAGTACTTCCCTCCCCCGCCCGAACTCCGCGAAGTTCTAAAGGCACTCACGGCTCTCGTTGACGTGGTTTTCGCCACACCCCTCACGACAAGCTTCGACGCACAAGCGGACCGCGAGTTCACCGCGGCAGAGGTTCTCTCGGCCTAGTCGCGGACTAAGGCGCCCAGTAGACTTACTCGGCCCAATCCATTTAAGGAGACTGATGTCGAACGAGGACCTCGAAAAGCGGCGTATCGCGCGGTTGCGTGAGTTCGCCATCGCTCAGGCCCGCACTCGTTTTGACGCCGACTATCCCAACTTTGTCCCCGAGGCGATCGTGGCCTCCATCTGCGCCTACGAAGAAGAAGGCAACATCGGCGACGTTCTGAAGAAGATGCCCGACACCATCGACGGCAGTCCCTATACGACCTTCGTGGTCGTTGACGGAGGCACCGATAAGACCGCGGAGGTCGCCCGCTCGTTTCCCGGTGTCAAGGTCTTTGAGTTCCCAGTCAACCTGGGTCACGGCGTGGCCCTGCAGGTCACCTATCGCTACTGCATTGAGTTCGGGGTGAAGTACGTCGTCACGCTCGACGCCGATGGCCAGAACGATCCCCAGGAGATCCCGAACCTCCTCGCGCCCCTACTCGCCGATCAGTCGGACTTCGTAGTCGCCAGTCGCGTGTTGGGCGAAGACAAGACCAGCGACGTCGTGCGAAAAACCGGCGTGCACTTTTTCTCCTTCGTCATGAACCACATGACCGGGGCGCATCTGACCGACACCTCAACGGGGTATCGCGCGTTGCGCGTCACGATGCTGGCCGATGTCGTCGATCGCCTCACCCAGGAGCAGTATCAAACGGCCGAGTTGTTGATCACGTCGCTCAAGCGTGGGTGGCGGGCCAGCGAGGTACCGACCGTCTGGTACCCGCGGGCGTCGGGCACCACCAAAAAGGGAAAGAACTGGCTCTTTGGTTTCCGCTACGCCCGGGTGGTCTTTGGCACCTGGTGGCGCGAGCGTTAGCGAGGGGACGGGCATATCTGACGCGCCCGGCAGTGCGCGGCGAATTGGTCAGAAGAGTCGGGCAAGAGTCGAGATATCGTTAAACGCGTGAGTGCCGAAGAGGAAGCCGACATCGGCATCGAGAATAAGGGCAAAGAACCAGGGTCCCGCAAGAGAGGCTCGATTCGCTCACATGAGCAGTTGATTGGAATGATCATCCTCTCGGCAGCGTTCATCATCGGTTCGCTCTTTATAGCATCCGGGATCCGAAACCGAAATCAAACGCAGACCAATCAGATCACGATTACCGGCTCCGCTGAACAGGCAGTCACGTCCAACACATTTCAATGGACGGCAAGTTTTGCAAGCACGCAGCCAACAACCTCGGCAGCATTGACGCAATTGACTGGATGGACCGCCAAGATTCACAACGCGCTTATCGCCGCCGGAGCTCTCAACGACGAAATCTCATTTGGCACGGTAAATGTGCAACCCAATACACAGGCCAACGGTCAAGTGACCAGTTTCACAATGAACCAAACGGTCACCGTGCAGTCCTCTCGCCTAACCGCTATGCAGCGTGTTCTGGGCGTCAGTAATCTCCTGCTCGCCAATGACGTTCCCTTCATTGCTCAACAACCGCAGTACACCTTCAATGGGCTCAAGAAACTGCGACCCGCTCTAACGGCTGAGGCGGCCGCAAATGCTCGACAGCGTGCCCAAGCGGCGTTGGGTAAGCAGGTCAAGTTGGGGAAGCCGATTTCGATCAAGGTGGGACAGGTGTCCGTTGATGCGCCCGGGTCCGTCAACTATGGCAGCGGGGACTTCAACACCAGCTCGGTTCCCAAGGTGGTCTCTGTGGTGGTTTACGCCACTTATTCAACTTAGTAAGTGGTCCTCAACTATGTCAGTCCCCTAGCGAGCCAATCGCAGACGAGCCTCTGCGTACACCGCTTCTAGTTCGCGACGGAGTTCCTCCGTCTTTTCATTGATTTGAGACCTCGACACACGGCCCTCGCTGATGGGCGGCTCGATTGGTCTGCCCACCACGATCTGGATCTTCGCGAGCCGCGGCAACCTCGCGCCGACGGGCATGGCTCGTTCACTGCCGGCGATGCCCACGGGCACGATCGTGGCGCCGGTCCTCGCCGCGATGAACGCGGCGCCGTCGTGGAGGGGTTCGACGGACACCCCCTCTTTGCGCGTTCCTTCGGGAAACAACACCAGAGCCTGGCCTCGCTTGAGTACTTCTTCCGAGAGACGCAACGACTCGCGATCGGCGCTATTGCGATCGACCGGGAAGGCGCCGAGTCGGGTCAAGAGAGCGCCGAAAATGGCCGGGTGAAAAATCCCCTCCTTCGCCATGAAGAAGACCTTGCGGGGCGAGATGAACAGGCTGAAGGCGAAGTCCACGTTGGAGCGGTGGATGGGAGCGATAAGAACAGGCCCAGTCAAGGGAATGTTGTCGGCGCCAATGACGCTCGGACGAAAGAGAATCTTGGCCAGTCCGCCCACGACGGCTGCACAGATCCGATAGGTCACGGTCTTCTTGGGATCTAAGACAAGGTCCGCAGCTTCAGGCATTGCGTGATCTCCTCGACGACCTCGTCCACACTTCGTCCCGTCGTGTCTAGCACGAGTGCGTCGTCGGCCTGTCGCAACGGCGACGCCTCTCGCGTGGTGTCGGCGACGTCGCGTCGATTAACCGACGCCTCACTCTCATCGTCGCGCCGGCGCGCCCGCTCTTCCAACGACGCAGTCAAATAGATCTTGATCGTGGCGTTCGGAAACACCACCGTCGCGATGTCGCGGCCCTCCACCACGGTGCCCACGGTTTGAGCTCCCGCAAAATCGCGCTGACGACGAACCATTTGGGCGCGAACCAGCGGATTCGCGGCCACCACAGACACGGCATGGTTCACGTCGTCGGTGCGGATCTCGTCTTCGATGTCTCGACCGTTCACACTGACTCGGGGCAACGTGGTGATGGTGACCTCGCGCGCGAGAGACGCCACCGCCAGCTCGTCAAAGGGGTCGACGCCGGTGCGAAGGGCTTCATGTGTGACCGCTCGATACATGGCGCCGGTGTCGAGGAATGACCAGCCGAGCGACGCGGCGAGCGCACGCGCCACGCTTGACTTTCCCGAACCGGCTGGCCCGTCGATCGCGATTATCAGACCGCTCATTGCAGCAAGGCCAAGTCGCGAAAGAAGTGCGGATAACTAGAGGACACCGTGGCGGCGCCTTCTATCGTCGCGCCGTTTCCGGCGCAGCCCGCGACCGCGCTGGCCATGACCATTCGATGATCGAGACCGCCGTGGAACGTGAAGGCGAGGAAGCGCTCCGCCGATCCGAGACCCTCCACGAAAAAATCATCGCCGTCGGACCAGACGCGACAACCGAGACTCATGGCTAGCGCCATGGAGCCCGCAAAGCGGTCGGACTCCTTCAGGCGAAGTTCACCCATCGATCGAAAGGCGCTCACCCCGTGGGCGGCACACGCGGCGACCGTTAAGACCGGCACTTCATCGACCGACGGCACGTCGTGCGCATGGATCTCGGTGGCGACTAGGGACGAGCTACGCGCGCGAAGAACGTGATACGTGTCGCGCTCATCGAGGCGCACGTCAGCTCCCATCCGTTCCAGCACCCCCACAAACCCCACACGCTCGACCGAGGCCTCAACACTGAGGACTTCGAGAGTGGCGTCGGGATGTATGGCGCCGAGCACGGCAAAGAACGCGGCTTGTGAGGGGTCGCCGGGAACGTGCCAGTCGTGACGGCTGGGCCGTCCGGGTCGAATTCGCACGTCGCGACCTTGTCCCACGTCGTCGCTTCGTATGTCGATGCCCGCGCTCGACAACATGTCTTCGGTGGTGCGTCGCGTCCGCACGTCTTCACGAACGTGGGTCTCGCCGTTGGCGTAGAGCGCGGCCAAAAGGATGGCGGACTTCACCTGGGCGCTCGGGACCGGAACGCGATAGTCGAGCGCTTGCAGTTGCAGCGGACTGGTGATCTCCAGGGGGGGCGTCGACGTGATGCCGTGACCTTGTAAGTCGACTCCCATGAGCCCGAGAGGGATCGCTACGCGATCCATCGGCCGTCGCGAAAGAGATGCGTCGCCCCACAGAACATGACGACCGGGAATGGACGCCACGAGTCCGCACAGCAGCCGCATCGACGTGCCCGAGTTTCCACAGTCGAGTTCTTCCACACAGGGGCGCAGACCGTTTTCAGGGCCGGTCAGGTGCACGATCCCGTCCTCATCGCGACGGCTCGCGCCGAGTTGCACGACAATGGCGCTCGTCGCCGCGACATCTTCACCGGGTGACAAGCCGGT
>Ga0182030_10027460_pt1 | contig 10233 bp, 9 predicted proteins | sample 812S3MmetaG_FD_121299 | JGI IMG/M metagenome (GOLD analysis project Ga0182030, IMG submission 121299) | Permafrost microbial communities from Stordalen Mire, Sweden - 812S3M metaG (Illumina Assembly) | ecosystem: Environmental > Terrestrial > Soil > Wetlands > Permafrost | place: Sweden... | reverse complement strand
TTTATCCTGCATTTGCAGATGATGCAGCAGGTTTATTGAGAACCTCCATGCGTTCAAAAGGGATTACACTTATTCTGGAACCAAAGGCATTATACAATTCTCCCAAAGCAGCTTCACCGATTCCGGATGATTATGAAGTTCCTTTTGGTAAAGCGAGAATCAGAAGAAAAGGAGAGGATATGAGCATTGTTACTTATGGAAATACCATACATATGTGTTTGGAAGTGGCTGAAAAAATTTTTCAGGAGTCAGGAAAAAGTATTGAGGTTATTGACTTGAGATCACTGATTCCATTGGATAAGGAAGCTATTCTCAATTCCGTTAAGAAAACAAATAAGATATTGGTAGTTCACGAAGATAAAGTATTTTCCGGATTCGGAGCCGAGATATCAGCTATGATCACCGAAGAAGCATTTACATTTCTGGATGCTCCTGTAAAAAGAATTGGTTCTACTTTCACTCCGGTTGGGTTTCATAAAAACCTTGAAGATGCAATTCTGCCAAATGCAAAAAAAATATATCAGGCCGTAAAAGATCTTTTGGAATATTAAAGGGTCTTGTATCTTATGTTGAAAATGAATGATTTTATAAAATACCAGAACAATGAAGAAAATAGCTTTAATATACAGTTTTAATACACAAAAGACAACTCAGGTTGCTAAACATATTATAGAATTATTTGACAAAGGCTCTGTTGAAGAATTGAATGCAGAAGAAATAAACGGGGAAAAGTTTATTTCTTATGATTACCTGATTCTTGGAGTTCCCACATGGTTTGATGGAGAGTTACCTAATTACTGGGATGAATTTCTTCCTGATTTAAAAGAGCTGAATCTAAAAGGGAAAAAAATAGCCATCTTTGGTAATGGAGATCAAAAAGAATATCCGGAAAACTTTGTTGATGGAATCGGGATAATGGCTGAAATATTGGAGAAGCGCGGAGCTAAAATCATTGGTCATACTTCTTTGGAAGGATATTTATATGATCATTCCAGAGCCATCCGCGACAATAAGTTCCTTGGTCTTGCCATTGACTTTGAAAATCAGGCCAAACAAATGCCTGTAAAGGTTTCCGAATGGGTTACATTATTGAAAAAAGAATTCGATAATGGGGTCATTTAAAAGTTCAAAATCTTCTTCAGATTCTTATATCCCGAACAGCTTACTTTTAGTTTCGTGGTATTGTCTTTAAGGATTGCTATGTAATTATCCTTTGAAAATTGCTCCAGACGGGCAATTTGGTTCATATTGACAATATATGACCGGTGGATACGTATGAAATTCTTTGGATTCAGATGATTTTCATAATACTTCATGGTTTTTTCTTTCAGGTGCTTTCCTTCAGTGGTGTATAACATCACATAATCATCCTGTGCCTCAATATAGTTAATTGAATCAACCGGGATCACTTTTAATTTAGTGCCTGTTTTAACAACGATCCTGTCAATGATCAATTCCTGCATATCAATAGACTTAACGATTGCTTTGATCTTGTTTTCTTCATTTACCTTTTTGCTTAATTTCTCAGTTGCTTTGTTAATAGCTACATTAAAACGATCAGCAGAGAATGGTTTTAACAGATAATCAACGGCATTCATTTCAAAAGCTTTGATTGCATATTGATCGTAAGCAGTTGTAAACACTATTACCGGTTTATATTCTATCAATTCTAATATTTCAAAACCTGTTAGTTTTGGCAATTGAATATCAAGAAAAATTAAATCAGGCTTCAGTTCATTAATAGCTTTTACAGCATTAAAGCCATCATAATATTCACCAATGATATCTATGCGCGGATGCAATTTCAAATAATTTTTCACTAATATTCGTGCAGGTTCTTCATCTTCAATGATGATCGCTTTTACTAATTTATCCATTGTTCTGAGGTATGATTAATTTTACTTCAAATGAAGTGTCTTGTTTTAATACTGTCATTAACTGACTGTTGTGATAAATAAGTTTCAATCTGTCTTTTATATTTCTCAAACCGATTCCTTCCCCTTTTTTTGATGATGCATCAGGGTCAAAATCGTTTTTGATGGATATGTGCAAATCATTATGTAACAAAACGACAGTGGTGTCAATATTGACTTGTTGGGTACTTTCATAAACACCATGTTTAACCGCGTTCTCGTAAAGGGGTTGGAGCAACATAACAGGGATTAATTTATCTAAGCTTGTTGGGTCAATTGTATTTTGATAAATCAGTTTATGACCAAATCTTACTTTCTCTATTTCTAAATATCGTATTGAATTTTCTATTTCATTTTTCAAAGTTGTCATTGAATAATCGGCCTGCGATAGGGAATACCTCATAAAATCCGAAAGTTTTATTATCATATCCTGCGCCTTAGAAGGATTCACGATTGTGAGAGAACAAATAGAATTAAGGCTGTTAAATAGAAAATGAGGATTAATCTGCGATTTCAGGAGATTTAATTCAGTCTCTTTAATAATACTTCTGAGTCTGATCTCATTTTCCAACTTTTCCTTAATATCCTGGTAGTATATAATCAGGTAATATACGAGAACTAATACAAGATAATAAAAAAAACCGCAAAAGACCATCAAATACATGGAGTTATTCAGAGATGCAGAATTCAGGGACGGAATATCAATTAATAAATTAATAATAAGTCTACCAATTATAATACAAATGAAAATTAATATTGACGAAGAAAAGAAATGATGGAAAATCAACTTTATAAGTCCTGGTTGATGAAAGTTTGAATATCTGATAATATACCAAATGGCTATACCTAAAAAAAAGAATAAACTGTTAAATATAAAACTTGAGGTAAAAGAGATATATATAGGAAGATGATAATTATAAATGTTGATAATAAAAATGGTAATGGAAATAATCAACCATATAATTATATATAACAAAACAGTTCTGATATTTTTAAGAATCGGATGGTTCATAAATTAATAGCTTTTTATTTCACCACCACCGAAAATACATACTCCTTTTATTAAAATCTCCTTTTCTGAATAAATATTTTCAGATTTGGATCTGCGTTTATCAGCAAATCCTCCAAATATAGAGACAATCTTAATATGTATGTTCCAGTCATCCGGTACCGTTAAACTGGTTCCACCAAAGACACAAATCATTTTAATTTCTTTTAGTCCCGGATTTAACTGTGTTTTGGATAAATCTATTTCTGAACCTCCAAAAAAAGCCAATATATTTCCACCTTTTAAATCGTCGCATATAACATGATGCTTACAACCACTAAACACAGCTATATCTTCAAAATAACCCGATTCTTTTTCCGTTATACTAACATCATGACATTTAAAATCATGATGTTTTCTAAAAAGAAGAAACAACCCGGAAATAATTATTATCAAAGGAAAAACAACTTGTTTTATATCAAAAGATATATAGTAAATATGAGGGATTATGAAAATAAAACCAATAGCCAGCAATATGATTCCCGGAAATATTGTTTTTCGATCCGCCAAATGATAAAACCCAGCTGCTATGATTATTATTTGCCATGAAAATATCAAAGATTTTATTAATGGGGATAAATATCCCAAATTATCAAAAAGCAAAACAAAGCCTAAAATCACAATATATAAGCCAAGTACAATTTTTTTTGAACTTCTTTTTTGTCTTCTTTTTTCGTAACCTATCGTATCCATAATCGTACTATACAAAAAATATTTTTGGGGGTGTCTGACTATAAAGTCAAATATATAAACTTAATCAATAGAAAACTAAGTAAAATCGGTAAAAAACAGGATACCGTCGGTAAAGAAGTACTTTATGTTCAGAAGGAACCGGGAATTTTTAAAAATTTTTAAAAAAAATTAATAAATTAAAATTATATGGCTGAAGATGCTGCATTACAGGATAAGATTAACGAATTAGAAGATCAGGTTAAATATCTTTTATCCACAGTGAATTTCCAAAAAAATGAACTGAAGCAGCTTAAAACCTTATTAGAGGTTATTAAGGAGAGTGAAAGTAAATATCGTTTTCTTACGGAAAATTCGAATGATGTTATCTGGATGATGGATATGGGATTAAATTTTACATATATCAGCAGATCAACAGAAAAATTATTTGGATACAAAATAGATGAGCGGGTAAAAGTATCCATGGATAAAATAGTAACCCAGAAATCATATCAAAAGATAATATTAGTATTGTCTCAGATTATCGCTAAAACAAGAACTGGAGAAAAATCTGATCCTGTAATTTTAGAATTGGAAGGTATTCATAAAGACGGTCATTCTTTCTGGTTTGAGATAAAAGCAGCAACAATTTTAAACGATAAAGGACAACCCATAGGAATACATGGAATATCAAGGGAAATTACAGAAAGAAAAACAGCCGAAATTGAACTTAATGCGAGAAATGAAGAAATAGAGATTCAAAATGAGGATCTGAGAATTCTGAATAAAGAATTAGCCAGAAATCTTGATGAGATTCAGAAGATGAATGAAAAAGTGATTGAAAGTGAAGAGAAATTCAGAACAATCATTGAAAATATTCCGATTCCTTTATTTATTAAGGATATGGATTCAAACTATTTATTTGCGAATAAAATTTTACTAAACTATCTTAAAATTGATTCTGCTGTTGGTAAAACAGATTTTGATCTTTATCCAAAGGAGATGGCTCAAAAATACAGAGAAGATGATTTGATTGTTATAAAAAGTAATCAGGTTGAAGTTTTCGAGGAATCATTTATTACTGCTGGGAAAGAACATTTTGTTATAGCAACAAAAATGCCTTTTAAAAAAGCCAACGGTGAAGTTATTGGATTAATAGGCACTTTTATTGATATTACTGACAGAATTAAAGTTGAAGAAGATTTAATAAAAGCAAAGGAAAAGGCTGAAGAAAGTGATCGCTTAAAATCAGCATTTTTATCTAATATGTCTCATGAAATAAGAACTCCTTTGAATGGAATTACAGGCTTTGCAGAAATGCTCAGAAAACCAAATTTAACGGATGAGAAGAAAAACTATTATGTCAACATCATAAATTCAAGCAGCAGTCAATTGTTATCCATCATCAATGATATTATTGATATCTCAAGAATTGAAGCTGGTCAGATCACTATAAATAAAGATGTTATACATATTGATAATATGATTGATGGAATTCTTAGCTTTTTAAAACATGAAACTACTAAGAAAAATATAGCATTAAAATTTGATGCATCCAAAAAGAATGTGCAAATTAATTCAGACAGTGTAAAATTACGCCAGATATTGAACAATCTGATTATGAATGCCATCAAGTTTACAGATGAAGGGTACGTTCAAATTGGCTATCAGATTAAAGAACATAATATTGAATTTTCTGTAAGGGATACCGGCATCGGCATTGATAAAGATTCTCAATCCATTATTTTTGAAAGATTCCGTCAACTGGATACTTCATTTTCAAGAAAATATGGCGGGACAGGCTTAGGATTATCAATAACTAAAGCCTATGTGGAAGCACTTGGGGGTAAAATATGGGTTGATTCTGAAATAAACAAGGGAACAACATTTTATTTCTCTTTACCGTATTTCAATTCGATGAATACGCGCGATGGGAATATTTATCATCAGGTTTCTTCAGATTATATATGGAAAAATAAAGTCATTCTTTTGGTTGAAGATGAGGAAATAAACAAGATTTTTTTTAAAGATCTTCTTTCCGAAACGAAGGTTACTCTTTTATATGCAGATAATGGACAACAAGCTGTTGATATAATCAGGGAAAATAAACCTGTTGATTTAATCCTGATGGATGTAATCATGCCTGTAATGGATGGATTACAAGCAACCCGATTGATAAAAAAAATAAAAGCTGAGATTCCGGTAATTGCTCAAACAGCACTGGCATTTACAGATGAGAAAATTCGCATTATGGAAGCTGGTTGTGATGATTATATTGAAAAACCCATCATTAAAGATCTTTTATTTGAATTAATTGACCGGTATCTGAAAAAAAGTAACTCTTAAAATTTAAAATCACTTTATTTTATAATGCTGTTCTGATGCTTCCCGCATTCTTTTTGCAGCTTCCTCCGGCAACACAGGATTGATAATATTGCCGCCCCCTGATTCAAATCCTGCCAGATATTTTAGTTTATCAGGTGATCTTAACGGGGGGTAAAATTCAATATGAAAATGAAAGTGCTCACTATCAGGGTTGCCGTCAGTTGGCGCATTCTGAAGCATCGTGATATTAGGAAAAGAAATATGATAAAGATTATCGAATTTCACAATAATATCTTTATAGATCAGGCTCAAAGATTTGGTTTCAACTTCCGTTAAGTCAGATATTCTTGCAACTTGCCTTTTAGGCACAATGTAAGTCTCGTAAACAAATCTTGCAAAAAAAGGAATAAATGCCACAAAATATTCGTTTTCACATATAATACGCAGTTTATATTTTAATTCTTCTTTGACAATATCGGCCAATAAATCTGAATTATATTTTTTTTTATATTCGACAAAAGATGAAAGTTGTTTCTGACCCATTCGTGGTATATAGTTGGTTGCATATATTTGTCCATGAGGGTGCGGGTTTGATACGCCAATGACCTTACCTTTATTTTCAAAAATCAGTACATTATTGATTTTTGGATGACTTCCCAAAGTCGTATATTCATTTTGCCATAATTGAATAATGTCTAAAATTTCAGCTTTCGATAATTCAGCCATGGTTAGATTATGCTTTGGCGAAAAACAAATCACACGACATGTTCCATGGACAGGTTCCGAAATTTCGAATTTTTCATTCCGATGTACGTCCGGAGCATCCATTGAGAAAGAAGCAAAGTCATTTGAAAAAGGAAAAACACCTTTATAATCCGGATTAATAAGTCCGGATGCTCTTTTTACCCTCGGACATAAATAACAGGAGGGATCATGTTCAGGAGCCTTGTTTTCCTGAGACAAAATAGTATCACCACTCCATGGCCTGTCACTTGTTGTCGCTGCAATAATTACCCATTCCTGCAATAATGGATGCCAACGTTTTTCCCAGTTATTAATCATATCTTGTTATATTAGATGCCAAAACTAATAAAATAAAAATAAAATCTCTATATGGAGCACAATCATATGATTTAAAATTTTTACTTTTATCCGATATTAATTATGACATGCAAAAAGTGTTAAAGAAGGTATTTGATAGGTCTTTATTTTTTATAGTTCCTTATCTGATTATATTGGCTGGGTCCTGTATTGTGATGTTAATCTATTCAAAATCAACCATACATATATGGTTTAATAGTCACCACGATGGTTTTTGGGATGTGTTTTTTTCAAAAATCACCTTTCTTGGTGATGGTATGTTTGTTATTGGGGTAACTGTTTTTTTATTGTTTTTCAGATTCGGCAATTCTCTACTGGCAGGAATAACTTATGCCGTATCCAGTTTGATCGTTCAAATATCCAAAAGATTTATATTCGAGGGAATGCCTCGTCCAAAATTATACTTTGAAGGAAAATATTCACTTCATTTTGTTGATGGAGTGGATATATACTTAAGAAATAGTTTTCCATCAGGACACTCTGCTTCTGTCTTCGCGCTATTTCTGAGCCTTGCATTAATAACCCGTTATCCTTTCATAAAAATATTTTTATTAGGATTAGCTGTGATTGTATCCTATTCGCGAATATATTTGTCGCAGCATTTTCTGATTGATGTGTCAGCAGGTTCATTAATAGGCGTGTTAACAACCCTGATTTATTATTATTATCATTTGAAATATCATCAATCATGGATGGATGAATCACTGATCAGTATTATAAATACAAGAAAAAAAGAAAAATGAAATCGCGTTGGTATATAATTTTGCTTATCGGTTTATCATCTATTATATTTATCCCATTCATTGGTTCTGTTCATTTATTTGACTGGGATGAAATCAACTTTGCCGAATCTGCAAGGGAAATGATAGTTACAGGAGATTACTTGACAGTAAAAATTAACTATGAACCTTTTTGGGAAAAGCCGCCTTTGTTTATCTGGATGCAGGTATTATCTATGAAAACATTTGGCATTAATGAATTTGCAGCTCGTTTCCCCAATGCAATATGTGGAATTCTGACCATATTGATTCTTTTTCTTATTGGAACTAAGGTCTTTAACCGGAAGTTTGGGATTAGTTGGGCATTAACCTATTTATCTTCGTTCTTGCCTTTTTTTTATTTTAAATCAGGGATCATTGATCCATGGTTTAATCTCTTTATTTTTCTGAGTATTTATAATTTTATCCTTTTTTACCATAGAGAAAGCGAATCTACAGGAATAATTCAAATTATATTATCAGCTTGTTTTATCGGACTGGGAATTCTTACCAAAGGTCCGGTGGCCTTTCTGATTTTTGGATTAACCGTATTGGTATTTTATATTTTTGACAGATTCAGTCTTCGATTTAAATGGTTTCATATTCTTCTATATGCCAGTGTAATGACTGTTGTAGGAGGTTTCTGGTTTATATTGCTGATGATGCATGGAAACATGAAAATTATTCACGATTTTTTTGTTTATCAGATTCGGTTGTTCAACACAGAAGATGCCGGTCATGGCGGTTTTATGCTTTATCATGTGGCGGTTCTGTTTTTTGGAGTATTTCCAGCATCAATCTTTGCATTGAAGGCTTTCCGCAAACAAAATTTTGATAACAAATTTCAGATGCTATTTAAAAGATGGATGAGTATATTGTTCTGGGTCGTTTTGATATTATTCAGTATCGTAAAAACAAAAATAGTTCATTATTCATCTATGTGTTATATTCCTTTAACATTTTTAGGGGCATGGACAGTATATCATATTCTGGATCGAAAATTTATATTTAATAAATGGTTGAAAATATTACTACTGTCAATTTCTTTTATAATTTCATTGGCAGTAGTAGGTTTGGGCTTATTTGATAAAATAAAATTCAAAATCATAGATTTATTCAACATACAGGACTCATTCACTCTTGGAAATCTAAGTGCAGATGTTCATTGGATTGGATTTGAATGGATTATTGGGCTTATCTTATTAACCGGAACAATATTTCTGCTCTGGTACTTTTATAAAGACAAAGCAGAACGTGCTTTTTTTATATTTTCATTTTCATTGGTCATCTTTATGCTGTCCGCGATCCTTTTTTTCACATCTAAAGTTGAACAATATTCACAAAGGGCAGCTATTGATTTTTATATAAATAAAAAAAACGAAAACTGTTTAGTTAAAAATATAGGATACAAAAGTTATGCACCATTATTTTATAATAACCAGATGCCCGATCAAGTCAGAAAAATGAAAGATGAAAAACGACTGTTGTCCGGTAACATAGATAAGACTGTCTATTTTGTCTTAAAGAACTATGATAAAGAAAGATTCATAAAATCATATCCAGACATAAATTTTCTATGGGAGAAAAACGGTTTTGTGTTTTTTGTCCGTAATCTAAATAAATTAAAAATTAATGATAAATAACAAATCTCTTACCATTGTTCTTCCTGCCTATAATGCAGAGAAGACTTTAGAAAATACCTACAATGAAATACCTTTTGATATTGTTGATCAGGTCATTCTTGTTGATGATTGCAGTAAAGATAAAACTGTTGAAGTTGGGAGAAAACTAGGAATAAAATATATTATTGAACATGAAAAGAATACAGGGTATGGAGGCAACCAAAAAAGCTGTTATAATAAAGCTTTGGAAATTGGTTCAGATATTATCATAATGCTTCATCCTGATTATCAATACACTCCGAAATTAATACATTCCATGGCTTATCTTATTGCCAATGGAGTATATGAAGTCGTTCTGGGATCAAGAATTCTGGGTAAAGGTGCATTAAATGGAGGAATGCCGGTTTATAAATATTTTTTCAACCGGCTCCTGACATTAAGCCAAAATATATTAATGAATCAAAAGTTGTCAGAATATCATACCGGATACAGGGCTTTTTCCAGGAAAGTGCTCGAATCAATTAATTTTAATTTGAACTCCAATGATTTCGTTTTTGATAATCAGATGCTCGCGCAGATATTCTTTGCCGGTTTTGAAGTAGCTGAAATTACATGTCCGACAAAATATTTTAAAGAAGCTTCATCTATTAATTTCCGAAGAAGCGCTATATATGGATTAGGTGTATTAAAAGTATCGTTGTTATATTTTTTTCAGAAAACAGGATTTGTATCAAGTAGATTATTTAATTCATCCGGAAAATCCTAATAAATTTTGGAAATATACCTGCCAAAATTTA